>Ga0209181_10002727_pt1 | contig 28500 bp, 32 predicted proteins | sample MAT05_FD_187208 | JGI IMG/M metagenome (GOLD analysis project Ga0209181, IMG submission 187208) | Freshwater microbial communities from Lake Fryxell liftoff mats and glacier meltwater in Antarctica - MAT-05 (SPAdes) (version 2) | ecosystem: Environmental > Aquatic > Freshwater > Ice > Liftoff...
ATGGATGATTTAAGAGCATCGCTGATGTATGCCTCTCGCAAATTAAATCATCCTGTATTGGTCGCATGACAACTATCTGGATTGATGCACACCTGTCACCGACGATCGCAACTTGGATTATAAGGTAGGCTCTCCTGGGTTTTTGGTGTAAAATGTATTTTCTAATACACATAATCGTATGAGCTTTCATCTGGACTATTTATTAGATCTGCCTGGAATTCGGATTGAAACGTGTAGAGAAGTGGAAGGAACGATTTTTTTAAGCGTGGATATCTTAGCGTCAGGAATTAGGTGTCCTCATTGCGAGAATTACACAGAGAAATTACATCAAAACAGACCCATATTAGTGCGAGATTTGCCGACCTTTGGACGGGCAGTGTATTTGCAAGTGCCCCGCCGTCAATTTTACTGTTGTGAGTGTCAACGCTATAGTACGGAACGCTTAGAGTTTTGCCAGGAGAAACGTCGTCACACTCAGCGTTACGAAGTCAATATTTATCAACGCGTGCAGCAGTCGAGTTTAGAGCAAATTGGGCGCGAAGAAGGACTAAGCTATGACGAGATTAAGAGTATATTTGACCACGTGTATCAACAGAGAAAAAAACACTTGGCAGCCGAGCAAACGGCTGTGCATAGATGAGATTAGTCTGCGAAAAGGACATCAAGATTTTGTCACCGTAGTGAGTGATGTTGAGCGGGGTGAGGTGATTGAGGTGATTGATTCCCATCGGCAAGAAGAGATTATTGAAGTGCTGATGGAGCAACCCTTAGAGGTTCGGCAAGCCGTGACAGAAGTGAGTGTGGATATATGGGGGGATTTCCCAAAGTAGTCCAGCAGGTTTTCCCGAATGCTGCCTTAGTAATTGACCGGTTTCATCTCATGAAAGCGGTCAATCAAGACCTGAATAAACTGCGACGGACTTTAGGTGTGACAGACCGGGGAAGTAAGTTTTTATTGCTCCACAATAGGCCAGACTTAACGGCAACCCAAACGCTCAAATTAGCCTCGATTTTAGAACGTTTCCCCTGTTTGAAAATTGCCTATGAACTCAAGGAATCCTTTCGTAAAATTTATCAAACAAATCATACTGTTGAAAGTGGGCAGGCTCAATTTGAACAGTGGTTACAATTGGCTCAACTATTTTTTGCCAAAGCAGTCCCAACCATTCGCAACCATCTTGATGGGATCTGTAACTATTTTCTCAGTCGCACAACCAGTGGGGTCATGGAGGGAATTAACAACCGGATTAAGTTAATCAAGCGTCAAGGATATGGATTCTCTAACTTTGACAATTTCCGAACTCGGTTATTAGCTTGCTTCTCTGATTAGACAAACTTATAACCCTAAGTCCAGGAGAGCCGCACCATTAAAGGTCTGTAGACCCAATCGATAGGGATTTGGCTATATCTGTGACGACAGGCTCAGCGATCGGGCTACCTATGGGTTTTTTCGTAATTGCCGCGAATAATGCCTCGTACTGGTTGAGCGCCTGTTCAAATGCGTAGTGTGTCTCAGCGAATTTACGCCCCTGCTGCCCCAGTGATTCTGCTTTGGCGGGATGGTGGTACAAGTCCAAGATTGCTTCTGCTAGGGCTTCGGGGGCTTCTGGAGCCACGACGATGCCGCCGCCACTTTGCTCCACCGCTCTGGCAGCCGTTCCCGTAGCGGGCACCGAGGCCACGATCGCCCGCCCACTGGCCAGTAGCACCTGAGTCTTCGAGGGCATATTGAACGAGATCACATTCTTCTTCTGCACAATTAATCCCACATCCGCTGCCGCTAGCATTTCGGGGAGTTGTTCTCTGGGAGCGAAAGGGAGGAGCAGCACGTTCTGGGCATTGCATGTTTCACAGTATTGGCGCAGGTCTGCCAACGCTTTTTCCTCGCCCACAATGACGATCGCAATTTCAGGGACGTGTTGCAACCGAGTCGCCGCCTCAATCACGGTTTCCAGTCCTTGTGTCAACGCAATGTTGCCAGAGTAGAGGACAACAAATTTACCTTCTAGCTGATGGGCGATCCGAAAGGCATTATTTTCTTTGGGCAACGGGCGGATGAAATTGGCATCTACCCAGTTGGGGATGCACACAATTTTGCTGGCTGCCACGCCCTTTCCCACCAAGTTTTCCACAAACCCATCGGTGATGACACTAATCGTGTTAGCGATACGGTAGGAAAATTTCTCTAGGGCCTCAAAGATCCGAATCATCGATCGGTTCTTGAGAATGCCCACATGCACCGCTGCCTCCGGCAAAATGTCTTGTAAGTTCAGCACAACTGGGCAACGCCGAAACCATCCCAACAGTGCCGCTGGCAGGGAAACAGGTAGAGGTGGCACGGTCAACAAAATCACGTCCGGTCGCCATCCCCTCAAGGCTTGCAGCAAACTGGTGGTGACAAAACTGCCATCCAGTAAGATGCGATCGATTAAGCCCGGTTTCGGACGCACCCAAACGTAACTGCGCTGAATAGTGACTCCGTTGCGTTCCTCGGTCAGGTATAGCTTGCCCTTATACTCGTCGTAGATCTGCCGCTGGGGATAGTTGGGCATTCCCGTAATCACCCGCACCTCGTGCCCCCGCTTTACTAACCCTTCTGCCAATTCTGTCATCAGAGGCGCAATACCGATCGGCTCTGGATAATAGTTGTAGGAGTAAATGAGAATCCGCATGAGCTGCAAGGAACAATGTTGAAATTTACTCGCCCCGTACTGCTTTTGCCTTCGCTTTCGCCCTAGCTGCGCTGCGCTTCAACGCATCCAACCGTGCCTCGTAGCGAGAGCGTAACCGCTTTTTGGGGGTTTGCTCAATCAAGGTTTTTATGGCACTGCCCAAGCTTTTGTAGGCATTGGGGAGGGTGTAGCCAAAGCGAGTGGCGAGGGCAATCGCCTTTTCGTCCGCATCCGTCGCTTCCTTGACATTCCGCTCGTTGTTGTTTTTTTGGTATAGCCGCCAGCCAGCAAAGCCAGAGAGTCCAACCGCTAGCAATAGCAACAGCCCATCTTGTACCCAAAGCTCGCCGACTGCGCCACCGAGACCGATCGCCAAGGCTGCCATTTCCCAGCCATCCTTGGGGATTGTGTCGTTTTGCACCCGTGCTACTTCATGCCAAAAGAGGAGATTGCGCTGATCCGTGGCTAATTGCTCCCAGCGAGTTAAATCAATCTGCACCTCGACCTGATCCTTACCAACTTCCTCACACACAATTAATTGAGGATTGACTGCGGTTGTGGATTCAACAGAAACCCAACTCTGTAATTCTGGAGGTAACAGTGTCTTGAGCCGTCGTAGCTCACTCATCTCAGCTCTGGCAGAAGACGTTGCGTAGGAGGTCATAGCGTTAAAATCTCAGAAATTAATAATAAAATATCATCTCTATTATCGAAGTATAGCGATCCTGACGGCCCTCCAACAGCCCCCTTAGATAATTACTGCCCGTGCTACTTCTAGAGAAGTTATCGCAATGCCATAGCATGTTGATTTTAGAAAGTGTTTGTAAATTAACATGTCGTTTTACACTCGCGCCCTACATCCCCCAGAATTGAGGGATTTTGAACAAAAATGGCTCGAAAGTCCCCCAAAATTGGGGGGTTGGGGGGCGGATCGGGGCGCAATTTGTGTTTACAAACAGTTTCTTGAGACCCTTGGTGAGAGTTAATTATCTACAAGGTGTCGATTTTCTAGTTTCCAGATGCCGCCAGACATAAGGTTGGTTGTGACGTGGGCGACGATCGGCACTAACAAATTTCCGGTTTGGAGAGCGCTATAGCCCAGAAGCAACCCGATGACTGTTGCCCAAACCACATAGGGCCATTGGCGAGGGCTACTGAGGTGCAATACGCCAAAGCACACGCTGGAAACGATCACAGCCACTCCGTTTGCCCCCAATGCTGGCAGCATAATCCCTCGAAATAATAACTCTTCACTCAAGCCGGGAAGCAATCCTAGCCAGATGAGGTCTATCCAGAGCAGCGGCTTCAGCACCATTGCCATGTAGAAATCAGCGCTGACTCGGTATGCCGCCCAGATCCGATAGGCTAAGCCACTGGCGATCGTGATTCCCAGTCCCAACCCCAGCCCTGTCAGGAGATCAAGTCCGCGCCACTTCACAGAGAGCAGCGGCACAGCGCCAAGGTAGCGCCACGCCGAAGCAATAATCAGCAACACGATCGCCGTCACGCCCATCGCAATCAGGACTTGAGTCCGGGTCAAGACTTCGGCATCAGGGCGATCGGGGATGGGTTCGCTCACGGGAAGAAAACGCTAAAGCTGTTGACGGAGGGTAGAAATAGATGCAGTCAGAGCATCGAGGGAAATGCCAGCGCGATCGGCAACCAATACACCCAACGCCTCTAAATAAGAGTTTACTCGCACTGCCCGAATTCCCAGCATTTCTGGGGATACTTGCATTCGGGTGCGATTGTCGCCCACAGCAATAATTGTGGACTGGGACTGGCTCAAACTGAGGAGGGCACTGCCGCCACAGGCCGTTTCAGGGACAATGACTGCATCAACATCTTCAGCGGTAATGAGATGGGAACGAGGGGCAACTCCAGATTGGGGTTCCGATCGCACCACAAACTGGGGAGTGCGGCTCAGTCCCACTAGCACACAGGGCAAAAAGGTATACCCCAATTCCTCGGCAGCCGATCGCGGTGACAGGTGTGGCTCCAAGGGTAAGGGCAACAGCGCTGGGGCGTGGGCACAGGGAATGTGAAAGGTGCGGACAACCAAGTGGCTAATCACGGCTTCTGCTCCAGCGAGGGGATCAACGCCCTGACCTTGGCGATAGTGCTGAAGCAGATCGCTGTCGGTGTCATCGGGGAAGCGGACAACCACCGCCACAGCCTCTGCTTTGCACTGAGTGATGACTTTCTCCACCGCCCTGAGCAGGCTGTCGGGACGTTGAATCGTGCCCCAAGTCGCGCCCGATCGAGCGGTTCGTAGTTCCACCCCCAAAGGCGCATCGGTGACGACATAATCGGTGAGGTGCAATCCCAGCGTCGCTCTAACAGCATCCGCCGCCTGTAGTTGTCGCACCCGCAATTCCGGTTCAATGCCCTGATCCAGCACCATTCCCACCTGATTTTGGCGCACAGGCTGGAGATCCCAGCACCCTGCTGCGAACTGGTCAAGTCCATAGCCTTCGACATAAAGGGCGTTGGAGAGGGGCCAGTAAAGTTGTGCCCCGTTTAAGACATTTGGGTGAGTAATTAAGCAATCGGCAACCTGAGCCACCGCCCGCGCTACGGGCAAGGCATCCCCCGCATAGCCGCCGATCGCCGCCCCAATTCCGGTGGGTACAAGTAAGAGAACGGTGTAAGGGCGTTGGGACATGAATCAGGTAGAGAGGATGACGATCGCCTCCACCTGAGCCAGTTGACCTGCGCTATCCACAGCAGTCACAGCCCAGCGTAGCGGTTCCCCATGGGTTTGCAATTCTGCCAAAACCGCTTGGCGCAAGGCTGCGGGGGAATCTGGCAGAGCGATTTCTACGGTAATAAATTGGGTTGCCATCCGCGAGTGATTGCAAACTTGAACCATTACTGTTGTTGAAATTGACCAAACTGCAAGTGATAGACGGTGTCTTCCTTTTCAGCCACGATCGTCAAATCCGATCGTGGGTAAGCAACGCAGAGCAACGCATAGCCCTGTTCCCTCACTTCAAGGCTGATTCCCATGCCATCACTTTGATCAACCGTTCCCGACAAAATTTGCGCGGCACAGGTCGTACAGACTCCCGCATTGCAGGAGTTGGGTAACTCTATGCCTGCTGCTAGAGCCGTCTCTAGCACCGTTACATCCTCTGGAGCAGAGAACGTGTGGGTTTGACCCTGGTACTGAACTTGAACGGTGTAAGTTTTAGGCATGGTAAACGTGATGCAGAAATTTAATCGTGACGACTCAGCCTGCCCTCACCCTAAATCCCTCTCCCCAAGGAGAGGGACTTCAATCCGGCTCCCCTTCTCCCTAGGGAGAAGGGGCTGGGGGATGAGGGTAGACCCAGTATTACGTTGAGAGCCTGAGTAGCTGCATTTAATCTACGCTTGGGCCTCAGCGCCTCCGACCACTTCCAGAATTTCCTGGGTAATGGCTGCCTGCCGGGCCTTGTTGTAGGAGAGTGTCAAGGTGCTGATCAGGTCACTGGCGTTGTCGCTGGCATTGTTCATCGCCGTCATCCGAGCAGCGAGTTCGCTGGCAGCAGATTCCTGTAACGCCCGCAGGAGTTGGTTGTTGAGGTACAGAGGCAGCAGGGCATCCAGAATTTGCACCGGGTCTTGCTCAAAAATCATGTCTCTGGAAAATACTCTGGTGGGAGATGCGACCTTATCACGTTCCACCTGAAGCTGTCCGCCTCGGCTGGTTAGGCGAAAGATTTCGTCATCGGGAGTTTCCAACCCTTGGGGGTCGAGGGGAAGGAGGGTTTGGATCACGGGACGGGAGCTAATGAGCGAGATGAAGCGTGTGTAGACCAGTTCCACCCGATCGACGGTTTCTGAAAGGAATAGAGAGAGGAGTTCATCCCCAATCTGGGCTGCTTCTGCTGCCGTAGGAATTTGCTCCAGACCTGTGTAGGTTTGATCGATCGTCTGGTTGCGGCGCTGAAAATACTGGATGGCTTTTCGTCCCACTAGCACATAGCGGTAGTTCAAGCCCTCAGCGCTCAGTTCCTTCGCCCGATTCTCTGCACGACGGATGACGTTGTTGTTGTAGGCACCACATAGACCCCGATCGCCTGACACGACGAGAATTCCGACATTTCGCACTTCCCGCTGTTTCAGGAGGGGCAAGTCAGCTTCCTCAAACTGGAGCCGACTTTGCAGTCCGTAGAGAACCTGGGCTAGGCGATCGGCAAACGGACGGGTGGCGATCACCTGCTCTTGGGCGCGGCGTACCTTAGCGGCTGCCACCAGACGCATGGCCTCGGTGATCTTTTTGGTATTCTTAACGGACTTGATCCGATCGCGTAGATATTTAAGGTTTGCCATAAAGATTTACCGTAGATGATGAAAATAAGCAGGAAGGGAGCCATAGCGACTCAGGGTTAACTCAGTTCAACCCTGAGTCGCCAACAAGACTAACGTAACTAGGCAGAAGCACTGGACTTAAAGGTTTCCTTGCACTCCAGAATGGCTTCCTTCAAGAGCTTCTCTGCCTCGTCTCCCAGCTTCTTCTCAGTGCGAATGAGTTCGATGTACCTGGGCTTGCTGGTCTTGAGATAGTCCCGTAGGCTCCGGGCAAAAGTGGTAATGCTGGTGACCGGAATTTCATCCAGGTAGCCGTTAAGACCAGCGTACACGAGGGCAACTTGCTCAGCCACGGAGAGCGGCGAGTACTGGGGCTGCTTCAGGAGTTCCCGAAGCCGTTGACCCCGCGCCAATTGGTTTTGGGTTGCCTGATCCAAGTCTGAGGCAAATTGGGCGAAGGCAGCCAAGTCATCAAACTGAGCCAGTTCCAATTTCAACTTCCCAGCCACCTGCTTCATCGCTTTGGTTTGAGCCGCAGAACCCACCCGTGATACGGAAATACCAGGGTTGATAGCGGGTCGAATGCCAGAGTTAAACAAGTCAGTGGTCAGGAAGATTTGACCATCTGTGATCGAAATCACGTTGGTGGGAATGTAAGCCGATACGTCACCGGCTTGGGTTTCGATGATCGGTAGGGCGGTCATGCTCCCCTCTCCCAGTTCTGGGCTGAGCTTGGCGGCTCTTTCCAAAAGGCGTGAATGGATGTAGAACACATCGCCGGGATAGGCTTCCCGTCCGGGAGGACGACGCAACAGCAGCGACATTTGCCGATAGGCTTGGGCTTGCTTGGAGAGGTCATCGTAAATGACCAGGGTGTGCTTGCCTTTGTACATGAAGTATTCGGCGATCGATGCCCCAGTGTAAGGCGCAAGATATTGCAAGGTTGCTGGGTCATTGGCCGTTGCCGAAACCACCACGGTGTAGTCCAGTGCGCCCCGCTCCCGTAGCACTTCCACGACTTGGGCCACAGTTGATGCTTTTTGTCCAATGGCAACATAGACGCAAATGACGTTCTCGCCCTGCTGATTCAAAATAGTATCTATGGCCACGGAGGTCTTGCCTGTTTGCCGATCGCCAATAATCAGTTCCCGCTGTCCTCGACCCACGGGAATCATGGCATCGATCGCCGTAATCCCCGTCTGCAAGGGTTCGTACACCGACTTCCGAGCAATAATTCCAGGGGCTGGAGATTCAATCAAGCGAAACTCAGTGGTGTTGATGTCTCCCTTGCCATCGATCGGGCGCGCCAAAGCGTCTACGACCCGTCCAATTAGTGCGTCTCCAACGGGCACCTGGGCAATTTTGCCCGTGGAGGTCACAGAACTGCCCTCCTGAAGGTTGCGGCCGTCGCCCATTAGCACGGCTCCCACGTTGTCCTCTTCCAGGTTCTGTGCAATGCCGATCGTGCCGTCTTCAAATTCCAGCAACTCTCCAGCCATCGCCTTCTCCAGTCCATAGATCCGGGCGATCCCGTCTCCAACTTGCAGGACAGTCCCCACATTGGAAACCTTCACATCCTGGTCATAATCTTCAATTTGCTGCCGAATAATGCTGCTAATTTCGTCCGGTCTAATACTCACCATAGGGGTCACTCTCTAGAACATTAATTATGGGAAAAATCACCAAACCAAGCAGCTTGAACTAACCCGCACTGAGACGGAGGGAAATGCGCCGTAACTGGCCGCGCAAACTGGCATCAATCACCTGCGATCCCACCTTAATAATCACACCGCCAATTAGCTCTGGATCGAGGGTGGTCTCTAGGTCTACTTGATGGGCACCTGTCATCGTCATTACCCGCTGACGGATAGTTTGCTGTTGGGCTTCCGTTAGTGGCACGGTCGAAATGACTTCAGCCAGGACGGTCTGCTTCAGTTGACGCAGCAGGACGAGGTACTGTTTGAAAATCCCTTCCAGGAACAGAATGCGACGACGATCGACGAGCAGCAGCAAAAAATTGCGGGTGAACGGATGCACCCGATCGCCGACAACTGCTCGCAGAATGTCTTTCTTAAGTTCAATCTTAATCAGTGGGTTGGACAAGACTGTTCGCAAATCTTCGGAGTTTTTCAGCAGGTCAAGAAGCGACAGGGCATCGTCTCCGATTTGGTCAACTACATTATTGGATTGAGCGAGGGACATTAGGGCTTGAGCATACGGCTCGGATACCCCAGCGGTCAGCATACTACTTGCCATGACTAATCTCCTATCAGCGCAATACTACGATCGACCAACTGTTGCTGCACCGAGTCATTCAGGCGGGAGGCTAACTGCGACTCCACTCGTTGCAGGGCGAGGGCAGTAACTTGGCGACGCAGGTCAGCGATGGCCCGTTCCTGATCTGAGGTGGTGTCTTGGGCTGCTGCATCTCGCAACCGTTGAATATCCTGGGCTGCTTGGGACAGGACTGCATCCCTGGCTACCTCGGCATTTTTCTCGGCTGTAGCCTTGATGCGTTCAGCTTCAGCTTGGGCTTGGGCCAACTTTTGTTGTTGCATAGCTAAGGCAGAAACAGCATCCTTGCGGCGTTTCTCCGCATCTTGAATGGCAGCGGCGATCGTGGTTCGACGCTCAACCAACATCTTTCCTAAGAAGCCGCGTCCAAAGTAAATCAGTAATCCAATGACTATGGCTAGATTGATTAGGTTGGTTTCTAGAATATTAAAATTCAGTCCAAAGCCTCCCTCACCAGCCGTTTCTGCCGCTTCAGAGGCATCAACTGTAGCTTCGATCGCCAGTAACAAGAACATTTTCATGGAATTTCCAGAGAAATAAGAGTTAGCCTGGAACTTGGCCCAGGAGTTTTTCTAAGATTTGATTACTTAACGAATCGACCTGCTCTTCCAAGGAACGCAGGGCATGTTGCTTTTGCTGATCTAGCTCCCGCTGGGCCTGTTCTCGCTGAACCTGGGCTTCTTGCTGAGCTTCCATCAGTTTCTGCGAAGCAAGCTTGGTGGCATCTGCTTGAGCCGTAGCGATGATCGCTTGCGACTTACGGCGCGACTCCACGAGTTGTTGTTCATACTGTTTAGCAAGGGTTTCAGCCTTTGTTAGCCGCTCTTGCGCTTCCGACTGATTCACCCGAATGTATTCGCTGCGATCGTCGATCGCCTTACTGAGAGGCTTGTAAAAAACTACATTGAGAACGACGACTAGGAGGAGAAACTGTAATGCCATGAGCGGCAGAGTTGCATCTAAATCGAATAGACCCCCCTCCTTAGCAGTTTCAGCAGCCAGAAAAATTGTCCACTGCATTAGATTTAATCACTTTTCCGGTAGAGTTATCAGGTTCTGTAGAGTCACTAGGCAAGCAGTCAATCAAAAAACTAACAGGAGTTACTTTGTAGACCCAGGTAAAAATTTCCAAGCCTATTAGGAACAAGAATTAAGTGGGAGAGGGGCAACCAGACAAGCTGTAGCTGCGTTGACTGAATTCCATTAAGTTAAGTGGATGCTTGAATCCAAGTTTTCATGTTGCCCCTCGCCAACTTCAGTACCTACCTCATTGGTGACTACTTACATAACGTCACAATGTTCAACTTAGGTAGCGCCAGGAAGTAACTTTGCTGACGCAGATACCTGATTTACGCGAAGGGGTTGGCAAACAACAGCACCAAGGCAACCACTAGACCGTAGATGGTCAACGCTTCCATGAATGCCAAACTCAACAGCAGGGTACCGCGAATTTTGCCTTCTGCTTCTGGCTGGCGGGCAATCCCTTCTACAGCCTGGGCTGCGGCATTACCTTGACCAATCCCAGGCCCGATCGAAGCCAAACCTACGGCCAAGGCAGCAGCAAGAACAGACGCAGCAGCAACGATTGGATCCATGATCATTTTCCTCAAATGTAAAGACAGAACTATCAAATCACAAAACGGTTACCTGTAGACTAAGGATTTTAGGAATGTTCCTCGTGTCCTTCGCCTTCATGACCGTGATCTTCCATCGCCTCACCAATGTAGGCACTGGCCAAGGTCGCGAAAATCAGGGCTTGGATCGCACTGGTAAACAAACCCAGAACCATCACAGGCAGCGGCACAAACAGCGGCACCAATAGCACTAAAACTGCTACGACCAACTCATCTGCCAAGATGTTACCAAATAGCCGGAAGCTCAGGGAAAGGGGCTTGGTGAAATCTTCGATGATTTTGAAGGGCAACATAATAGGCTCTGGTTGCACATAGTTGCCAAAGTATCCCAATCCCTTTTTCTTGAAACCAGCGTAGAAATAAGCCAGGGAGGTTAGTAGAGCAAATGCCACTGTTGTATTGATGTCACTTGTGGGTGCCGCAAGTTCTCCTTCTGGCAATTTAATTATCCGCCAAGGAATTAATGCTCCTGACCAATTTGAGAGAAAGATAAAGAGAAACAAGGTGCCAACAAAGGGCACCCAGGCACGGTATTCTTTCTCACCAATTTGAGTTCGTGCCAAGTCTCGAATAAATTCCAGGGCATACTCCATGAGGTTTTGCATTCCTGTGGGAATGCGCTGGATGCTGCGAGTTGCAGCCAGAGAAGCCAGGATTAAAACTGCAATCACAAACCATGAGGTGATGAAAACTTGTCCATGCACCTTCAGATTTCCTAAGTGCCAGTAGAGGTGGTGACCCACTTCTAGCTCGGCAAAGGGAAGCAAATTAAATGTATCAAGCAGGTGTAGTGTGTCCATGCAGTTGAATGTCCTTATACAATCACATGCTCTTAAGGAGCCTGAATCTAATAACCTGTAAAATCAAGGTTCCAATTTTTCACGGTGAGCTAGGTCTACCACCTAAAAACTAGATTTTAAAAACTAGATTTAGGCGATGTGCAACTTTCCGAACCGCCCTCACCCCAACCCCTCTCCCAAAAGGGAAGAGGGGCTAAGATTTGGATCGGCTCCCCTTCTCCCACTGGGAGAAGGGGCTGGGGGATGAGGGCAGACTTTAAGTTGCACATCGCCTAGATTTTATTTAATTCATGATTTCCAAGAGTCAGGCATCAATGTTGTGCGTAGGGTGTAGACCAAGATTGCAATCTTATAGGTCAAGAATCCCAGGAAGATGGGAATAAGGTGCAACTGGTGCCACTGAGTGGCAACAACCATTAGCCCAATAAAAAGGGCAAGCCGACTTTTGCCAAGCTTCCCTTGTTGCCTTCCCAGTTCTTCTATGCTCTTAGCCAACATCCTTAAGTAAACCACACCTGCACAGGCCCCAAGCAAATAGTTCAGGGCAATGTTAAAGGAGTAGGCTAGCCAGACAGCGATGAAGCTGATGCCCGCAAAGGCAAGGTTGACGATGAATAATTCCTGTTGAAGGCGATAATATTCGGTCATGGAAGCATCTGGCTCTGGGGACAGAGCGATCGGAGTTCCCTCTAGCGCCTCTACCGACTCTGGGGGCACAGGTTCGATGGGCGTTTTGGATAAGTTCAAGGCATCTGGCGCTGCTGATGCGATCGGCAGATCTACTGGCAGATCGATGAGTCTTAGAAAACCCGTTTGTCTAGACAAGGTATGGATCTCAAATAGTGTGTATGTGGATACAACCACATCTTTTCATCCCAAATCATATCATGCAGGTTTTGCTGGAGAAGATGGCGGGGATTGGTGGGGACATCCCTTAAGATTGGAGATGGTTTGGAGGTGAAACTTGGCGATCGGACTCAATGCTCCTAAGTTAACGTCTAGTCTTGGAGGTTGATGGCGATTTAGCAAGCATAACCCTGTGGCTATAGCGACTAGTAGAGGATTCCAAATTTCTTGGCTTGTAATTAAATTAAGGAGAGTTTTCTATGTCTAAATTAGCGCGTGACCAGGCCGGAGAAGAGTTGCTGCTAATGATGGGGGGAGGTGCAGCCGTAGGGTTTATTCCTCTGCCTATTGTTTTCACGGTAGGCATCTCAACTGTCGAGTTTGCCGTAGTTAATCGTATCGCCCGGATTTATGACGTTGATATCGTGGCGGCGGGGGGGGTGGCTTCCCTGGCGGCAGCAGTGATGGCCGCAGGAGGCGGAAATTTCCTCCATACGATCGCGGGTGAAATTGCAAACTATATTCCCATTCCGTTTCTCAAAGAAGTCGTGAAGCCAGTCATCGGCGCAGGAGCGGTGGGATCGTTTGGGGTGGCGACGATCGCTTACTTTGAGAACCTCTACCCTGGGAAGCTCTACGGCCCTGCCACCCCTCCCCAAGTTGAAGTAGACGCGAGTCCAACTCCTTAAGGAGATTTCTAGAAAAGTTTATACCAGGCACCGGAAGGGCGAAGCGTCCGGGCAATGACCTTTTGGTCGATTCAAGGCTCTGTCTGCCGGATGCTTCGCCCCTATAGGGGAAACATCTTTCTCGGAAACCTCAGAACTCAATCAGAAATTTTTACCGACTGCTTCGCCCCTACAGCCAGACTGCTGTATATCGTTTGATCCACGATCCTTAAGGTGTTCTAGAGTTTGACTTGCTTCAGGTCATTCCGGGGGTCGATCGTGCGATTGGCTTTGATTTTTTCGTAGCATTCGCGCTCGATTTCACTCAGGGTTTTGGGGGGCGTAATGACGACGCGCACGAGTTGGTCGGTGCGCCCTCCTTTGGGTTGGGGCCACCCCTTACCTCGGAGACGTAGGGACTGTCCAGATTTAATTCCAGGGGGAATGTTCATTTTGACGGTGCCGTCGGGGGTGGGAACGTCGATTTGACCGCCCAAGACGGCTTCATCGGGTGCGATCGGCACCTCACAGACCAAGTTTTCCCCTTCAAACTTAAAGAAAGGATGGGGTTGAATTTCTACCACTAAGTAGAGGTCGCCGCGTTGTTGGTTTGCAGGGTTGGTCTGTCCCTTACCCCGTAACCGAATGCGGCTTCCTGGTTTTACCCCCGCTGGAATGGCTCCTTCGATCGTCTCGCTGCCCAAACTGAGGCGTTTTTTGGCCCCGTGGAAGGCTTCACCCAAGGTTAGAGAGATGATGGCTTCCTGGTCTAGTGCGGCTCCAGGGGTGCGATCGAATCCAGAGGCACCAAAGTCACTAGGGACACCGGGCGATCGTGGGGTGCGGGTGCGGGTGGTGCCAGAGGGAGTTGAGCCAAACTGGCCTAGGAGTTCGTTGATAAATTCATCGAAACTCCCATATTGACTAAACTCAAAGTTTTCAAAGTTGCTATTGGTGTTGGAACTCCACGGCCCTGCACCAGATGGGGGACGGGATTCTGCTTGCTTCCAATATTGACCAAACTGGTCGTATTTAGCGCGTTTTTCTGGGTCAGAAAGCACTTCATAGGCTTCTGTCACCTCTTTGAAGCGAGCTTCCGCGTCTCGATTATTGGGATTTACATCTGGATGATACTGACGAGCCAGCTTACGGTAGGTTTTTTTTATTTCGTCTACATTGGCAGTCTTACTCAAGCCTAAAATGCCGTAATAGTCTCTGAAGTCAGTTGCAGCCATAGTTCTGCCTCCTTTAGGAATTTAGTATAAGTCTTAATTCCTATGATTGTCTTGCTGTGCCCCAATTCTGCAAAGTAGCCTCAGATCAATACTTCGGACAGTTTTTGTGGAGGTGCTGGAAACCCTATTGTGTAGCCAGTATAGACCCTCACCCTAAATCCCTCTCCCAAGAGGGGAGAGGGACTTCAATCCGACCCCCCTTCTCCCAGAACGGGAGAAGGGGTTGGGGGATGAGGGCTAGCTATTGCAGAAATGCCCGAACTATTGCTCAGACACTTTTCTCCTGGAAATCCTGGAGAGCCATCCTGACTCTAGGCAGAAAGTTTGGAAGAGTGTATTGACAACTGCTAAAAGTTGATCTTTATCAAGGCAATTTTCAGTGTGACTCAACAACTGCTCTACCCGGTTAATCAAAGCGTGACAGACTCTGCCTCTCAGATCATTTCTGACTCCAATGAGCACGTTTATCAGCGCCTCAAGCTGGCGCTGAGTTTAGACCTGCGCCGCCAGATTTTTATTGCGGTGTGTGATGATTTGGCGCTGCGCGATCGGCTGGCGGCGTGGTTAGAAACAGAATTAAATCCGCACAAAGATGAAGCATGGATACCAGGGGCTAGAAAAAGCCAGTCCCAACCGTATCCGCGTTTGGTCAGCCTGAAATTAAATTTGAGCGATCCCAACATGATGGCCCAAATCGCTCAATGGTTGGCCAAACATCCCCTTCCCGTGGGAACCTCTCAGTCTAGATCCGTGATGTCTCCGGCTTTTCAAGTGCTGGGAGTGGAGCAATTGACCCGACAGCCCGCTGCGATCCAACGGTTGTTCCTCAGCTATTTGGAGGGAATTGAGCGCAGCTTGCCGTTCCTCGATTCCAGCCTGCTGGTTTGGTTGCCTCAGCCTTGGTTTCATACGGTGCGCCAATCTGCTCCTGAGTTTTGGGGCTGGCATACAGGCATTTTTGAGTTTGTGGGTGACCCTACGCCCGTGAGTCCGGTTTCTGTCATCACGCCTAGAAAAGCTGCCACTGCGACTCCACGCCGGGCGACCCCCCCAGAAGCCAAACCTGCCAGTGAAATCTGGGCAATTTTAGCTCAAGATCTAGCCAAGCTGAGTGAGGCGACGGGTGTTACACCACCCACTGAGAAGGACAACGCTAAAGACGTGCCGACTGAGCTTCCTCCTGCCGATGCCTCGGAATCCCGGCCGCAGCGATCGGTGCATCAGTCTACGGAGATTCCAGTAAAGAAACCTACCTCTGCCGCCACCACTCCTCCTGCTCCCCGAACGCTGACTGCAAATGGTGCCGCAGTAAAGGATGCCTTGCCCCAAACAGGGACAAAAACAGGGACAAAAGCAGAGCCGATCGAGACTCCAGCGAAGCCATCCTTGCCGAGCAGTCCTCCACAACCTGTTACGCCCCTTGGCAATAGTCACGCCGATCGCCCCACGCCTCGTCCTGCCCCAGGGCGGAAAACGGCTACACCTCCTGCTCCGCTTCCTGCCGACTCCAAAGCCAGCCCAGCCAAGCCAGTAGATCAAGAACCGATCGCTCAGGTCTCCCAAGCTCGGACTAAAAAAGAGGTGGCTGCTGCTGCCAATCCTGCCATCCCGACCCGTGAATCCCTGGCGATTCCTGTGAATGGGTTCCGCCCGCCTGTTTTTCCACCCACCTCGTTTCGGGTGATTGCTGAGCTGGCAGAATTAGTGCTGACTGCTGCGATCCAAGAGTTGGGGGGAGGGGCAATTCTCCAGGCGCATTTGGAGCAGAATGGTGCGAGGCTGAGCAAGGGGATTCACGCTTTGCTCCAAGACTTGCCAGAATCCCTGAGTTTCGCGCTGCAAAATTTCCCTGCCCTGCAAACCCTAAAGCAGTTAGACCAGTTGCATCAGCGACACGCTGGGGCACCGGAACTGATCGCAGGCTATCGATCGTTGGGAGATTTTTATCGCGATCGGATTGAAAGCGGTGATCCGTCTCCACAAAATCTGGTCATTGCCATTCGGGCCTATGAACAGGCGTTGGAATGGCTCGGTCAGGCGGAGACAAAGGAGCAAGGGAATCAGGAACAGGCTGAAGTCTACAGTGCAGCCTCGGCGGATGTCTTAAATGATTTGGGGAACTTGTACTGGATGTTGTCGCGCTGTCCGGGGTCGGGAGAGCAGAAATTGCTTTATCTGGAGCAGGGGATTCGGGCCTATCAGTTTGCCTTGACGAAGGTGAATCCAGAGTTACACTCCCAGTCCTATGCCATGATTCAAAATAATCTGGGCGCAGCGTTTGGAGATTTAGCCCGCTATCGTGACCCGGCTGAGAATTTGCAACTCTCGATTTTGGCCTATGTGTCGGCACTGCGCTTTCGGCAACCGGAGACCGATCCACTCAAATTTGCTTCGACGCAAAACAATTTGGGCACGGCCTACTGGCATCTGGCCCAACATCAACAACCGATCGCCCACCTGAGCCAAGCGATCGAAGCCTACACGGCCGCCCTGAAATACTACGATCCAGAGCAAGAGCCGCTCAACTACGCCATGATTCAAAATAACTTAGGCACCGCCTATTGGAATCTGGCGCAGTATGATCAGTCCGATGATTTGCTGCAACTGGCGATCGGCTCCTACCGAATTTCTCTGCTCTATCGGACGGCCGAAAAATCCCCTGCTGGCTATGCGGCGACGCAAAACAACCTAGGCACCGCCTATTGGCACTTGGCAAATCGCTCGAAGGATGTGCCCCAGGTGTATCAAGACTCCTTGCAGAATGCGATCGGCTGCTATACAAATGCGCTGGCTAGCGCGGCTCAATTGGCTCCAACTCCCATGACCTTTGATACCTTCGCAACTCAGAATAATCTGGGGCTAGCGCACTACCAACTGGCCACTGACTCGCACAGTGCTTTAAACAGTGCCACCAAATTGCAGCATTTAGAAACGGCTCTAGATTCCCACCTCAAGGCGTTGCAAGGCTGGAAGCAACAACCAGAGTTTTCTCAGACAGCGATGAATTACATTGTGCAAACAATTCGAGCCATTTATACCCAAGGCGGCATCCAGGGTCAAAATCTTGCCCTTTCCCGCGTTCCTGGTCACCTGCTACCGGAACTGCTACCGAAGCTATAGCGATCGTATTTCAGAGATGCCCACTAGATATCCAATGTAACGATTAGCTCACTTGTGCGAATCTGAAGCTCTGCGGAAACTTTCCCTAGATCCACCCAAATCGGCGTAATATGCAGAAAGTTTCCGCAAATCCACCCGACTTGGGGTGATATGCGGAAACTTTCTTTAGATCCACCCGATTTAGGGGAGATATACAGAAAGATTCAGCCTAATAACAAGTTAGACCAGTGGCGCTCAGTCCGTTGAGGTTGTCTGTTTTCAGCGGAGATTGAGCCAGCAAGGATAGTTGACTTCGTTGGTCAGTTCCGAGAGATAGGGGACGATCGCGTTCCCGTAGGTGGTGAGAGGCGATCGGGGTCTAACAAATCATTGGAGCGGACAGGATAGGGATGGCTTTAGATAAGCTGAAATTATCTGCTGCCGCTCAATTCAGCCGTTAGCTGTCTGCCTTAATTAATAAGTGATAATGCTAGAGTAAAACGAGTGTTTAGAAATAATTGTCGTGGCTAATGACCTTACAAACTCGCAGCTTGGTCGCCAAAATATCCTCAATAACCGTTATGCTCTAGAAAAAATTGAGGAACATTTGGGGTTAGGGGGTGTTCGCTTTCAGGATACTGTGTTTTTTACTAAGCAGCAGTTAGCAACGCTTTTTAATGTTAATGATGTCACCATTGAAAGATACATAACTAGTCACGGTGAAGAACTGAGAAATAATGGCTATAAGGTGCTCAAGGGGGAGGCTCTTAAGAATTTCCTTGACACTACGGGTGGTATCCTCATCAATGAGGGTAGCAAAATAACAGTCTTAGGTATATTTACCTTTCGGGCATCTCTCAATATTGCTATGCTTCTCACAGAGAGTGATCGCGCCCGTATGATCCGCTCTCGTATCCTTGATATTGTGATTGAAGTAGTAGCAGAGCGATCAGGAGGACACACTAGATATATTAATCAGCGGGATTGCAATTATCTGCCTTCTGCCTATCAAGAATTTAGTTATCGTCAAGTTTTTACCAACGCTTTAGATTCATATTTAGATATGGGAAAAGCTAAATATGGCATCTTTACAAATAAGATTTACCAACTGGTATTTCAGGAAAATGCTCAAGAATACAGGCAAATTTTAAATCTGGAGAGAAAAGATAAAGTACGCGATACTCTCTATGCTGAGGTTCTCAGGGCAATTGCTAGTGTAGAAAATGGTCTAGCGCAGGAAATGAAAGTTAAATCAGCACAACTAGGACGTAAACTCCAGTCTTCAGAATTGGATCATTTGATTGAACTTGCAGGGAATAACCCTTATCTCAAACCTATTATTGAAGATGCCCGTACCAAAATGGCAAGTCGAGATCTTAGTTTTAGAGATGCTCTACATCAAAAATTAATATCCTATATTCAAACCGTTCCAGAATCTGATTTCGAGAAATTCTTAGGCGAAGCTAGTAGATCATTACAAGAGCAACTAGCCGATCCCGAAGCATTGGCAGTTTTCCAGCGCCTCAAAGATAGATAGGTAATGGATGAAATAATTTTATACTTTGATGTTAGCCATGCAATTGAAGTTCATGACTGGATTATCGATAATTCAGGTGGTCTAGCTGGAATCAACAATCTAGGATTGCTAGAAAGCCCCCTTGAACATATTCAAAATGATAACTACTATCCGAAAATAGTAGATAAATTAACTCACTTAGTATTTTCTATAATTAAATTTCATGCTTTCATAGATGGCAATAAGCGTTCTAGTATTGCATTAGGTAGCTATTTTTTGAAATTGAATGGTTATGATTATACAGTAAAAAAATTTGTGTTAAAAATGGAGAATATTGCGGTTTGGGTGGCAGAAGGGAAAATTAGTAAGGAACTGCTAGCAGATGTTATTGAGTCGTTAATCTATGAAGATAATTTCAGTGAATCGCTAAAGCTCAATATTTTACTTGCCATATCAGACTGAGGTTTACTCTGTAAATATCAGCGCGATCGTTGAACTTGTAGGTTGGGTTGACGAAAGAAACCCAACAACTTCTCACCTGAATGATTCCATCACTTCACTGCCTATCCTATTGATTTGCCGGATATTATGGAGAAGTTCAAGGAGTAGCGATCGGGAGTCAACCTATGCAAGCCATCCTATTGAGTAGTGAAGAAGTTGCAAAACGCGCCTACCGAATCTACGAGAGCAAAATCCGGCAGAAGGTTGAGACAGAGGAGAATATCGGCAAAATGGTCATCATCAATGTCGAGACAGGTGACTATGAAGTTGATGAAACAGGTCTACAAGCAGCAAAAAATCTCCAGGCAAAGTTCCCCTATGCAAGATTGTTTGGAATCCGCATCGGCTATAATGTGGCGGCTTCTTTCGGCGGTGTGATGGAGCGGGTGAGTAGTGATTTCCTGTATTGTGACTGATAGACATGCGATCGTCTCGTTAACCTTTCTCCTGGGCAATAGCTCGACGTTCCCGATCGAGTTCGTTGTGGACACAGGGTTTACTGATCACCTTTGCTTGCCGCCAGAAGCAGTAAATCTACTCAGACTCCCGTTTCTATACAATCTGCCCGCGAACTTGGCAGATAACAGTTCAGTCTTTTTGCCTGTTCATCAAGCGACGATCTTTTGGGATGGAGTGGAACGGGATGTTCGTGTGTTTGTTACAGGGCGACGACCTTTGATTGGAACTGCTCTACTTGATGACCAAGAACTGATGATTCAGTTTACAGAGGGTGGGTTGGTAACGATTGATGAATTGTAAACACCAATATGGCTCACAGGCTAACAACCCGGTTGGAGCGGACTAGCGAGAGGTCTTGGTTAGATTGCAGGGGTTATTGGTAGTGCGATCGTTGATCTTGTAGGTTGGGTTGACGAAGGAAACCAACAACCTCTCATCTCATCTGAATGATTCCATCACTTTAACGATCGCCAGCTAACTGTTGCGTTTACAGGAAAGATTGGCGATCGTTGGCTTCATTTCAATGCTATCTACCGCCGATGAAGCTCACTATTCCACGGAACTGGTATCAAGTGTTAAGGCTTGGGAACACTAAAACTACTAGTTCCGTGGAATAAGGTCGCTGGAGCCGACCCATGAGAGATCCCGGTGAAGACCAACGATGAGGGTTAACTGTAAGGCTAGCCGCCCATCAACAGGCGTTGCTGGAGGCGATCGAATCTCGCTTAGTGCAGAGTAGGGCGATCGTTAGACCACACCTGGAATTGGAATAATCAATGTGATAAGTAGCCGTGCCAAAATAAAGTTAATGCCTTTGTGGGCGAAAAGTGTATGTAATGGGCAAATTACTCGATTTCCTATGTTTAGTTTATTTATACTTAGCTACTTAAAGAGATTACTAACCAACGAAATACTCGTGGAAATAGATTTTCATCAAAGCGATCGGCTTGATGAAAAAAGTCTATCAAAACCTGCCCTTACCAAACGTTGAATTTTCCCGAAAATTACCTAAGTTAGTTGAAAGGATGACAATGACAACTCTCACAATTGAGCAATTGAAAGAACTTGATGTGCCTGTGATTGTGGCAAATCAAGAAGGAAATGTGGTTGATGTGAATATGCATTTTGAAAATGTTTTTGGATGGAGTGTCCAAGAAATTCTTGGTCAGCCGTTGACAGTGATCCTTCCTGCAATATTTCAGGATTCTCATAATTTGGGATTTGCCCGTTTTACTGCTACTGGAAATTCCACCATTCTCAATCATCCACTACTTCTTAAGGCTGTTACGAAAGATGGGCGAGAACTTGAATCGGAGCATTTCATCATTGCTGAGAAGCAGGAGGGTCAGTGGCTTTTTGCTGCAACATTGCGTCCTTTGGGAATTGAGTAATTTTATAGGAATTTGAGAGTTTTAGGTGTCTAACGCAGATCTCCAAATTAACCAACTTCGGGCAACCCTAAGCAAAATGGAAATTGCTCTTAGTACGGTTGAGGAATGTATTGTTTGGACAAACTCTCATGGACAGATCAAGTGGTGTAATGCCTCTTTTGAGCGACTGCTGGGTCAACCTCGGTTGTTTATTTTGGGGACATTGTTATTTGAAAAGTTGCCTTTGTTACTAGATAGGCAATTGGTTGATGTGAATGACCATCCTGTTGAGATAGCTCTGCAAACAAAAAGGAATGGAAAGCAGGATTATGAGTTTCAGCGATCGAGTCAACTTTTGATTCTGGAAATTGCCTGGGCATTTGTGGAGACTGGCAATAATCTTAATACAGATGATGACTCTGCAAGTGCTGTTTTGGTATTGAGGGATGTTACGCAGCAGAGACAGTCAGAGCGCAGGCAGCAAGAAGTCAACGAATTATTGGAGCAACAAGTTGCTCAACGGACTCAGGAGTTGGGTGAAGCGAATGCTCGTCTCCAGAGTGAAGCAGCCCAGTTGCAAAAACTATTTGATGAATTACAAACAACCCAGGCTCACCTATTACAAGCAGAAAAAATGTCCAGCTTGGGTCAGTTGGTGGCAGGAATTGCACATGAAATCAACAACCCGGTCAACTTCATTCATGGCAATCTAACGCATGTAGAAAACTATGCTGAAAACCTATTGAGGCTTGCACGAATATATCAAAAATATTACCCTAATCCGGCATCTGAAATTGTCTCAGAAGCGGAATCGATTGACCTGGATTTTTTGCAGGAAGATTTGCCCAAACTTCTTAAGTCGATGAAAGTGGGTACTGACCGAATTCGTGATATTGTACTTTCGCTCCGCAACTTCTCCCGCATGGATGAAGCTGAATTCAAGACCATCAATATTCATGAAGGCATTGACAGTACGCTACTGATTCTCCAGCATCGCTTGAAGTCTAAACCAGAACGTTTAGAAATTGAAGTCATTCGAGATTTCGGCAGCTTGCCTCCGATCGAGTGCTATCCTGGGCAACTCAACCAAGTATTCATGAATATCCTGACAAACGCGATCGATGCAATTGAAGAACTTTATACCAAACAGACGCAATATAAAAATCCCTATAATGCTGGTTGTATTATTATTTGCACATCTATAGTTGATCAACAATGGGTGAAAATAGCAATTACTGATAATGGATTGGGTATGCCTGAACAGGTTCAACAGCAGATTTTCAATCCGTTCTTCACTACAAAGCCTATTGGTAAAGGAACAGGCATGGGCATGTCGATCAGTTATCAGATTGTAGTCGAGAGGCATGGCGGTAAATTGGATTGTTTCTCTAAAGTGGGGGAAGGAACGGAGTTTGTTATTCAAATCCCTGTCAAACGATAAGTCTGTAATGCGGTCTAACCAACGGATTGCAGCAGACGATTGTGATGACTAGGAATTGAGATTGGGTTTACCTGCCGCCGCCGCTGAATGTAGTCGTTCCACGGAACTGGTATGAAGCGTTAGGGCTGGGGAACACTAAAACTGCCAGTCCTGTAGGACACGATCGCTGGAGCCGACACATGAGAGATCCTGGTGAAGACTAACGATGAGGGTTAACTGTGAGGCTAGCCGCCCATCAACAGGCGTTGCTGGAGGCGATCGAATTTAGCGGGTACAGGTTAGGGCGAAAGAAACTCGATCGCCAATAGCACAACGATGGCATTCCCCTCCCACCACACAAAAAATTCGATCGCACTCTTATATGAGAAACGATCGTGCTTAATACTACCCAAAGTCCGATCGCCCTAACGAAGACTGATAAGTGCTCGCCGCTTTCCGGATGTTCAGTAAACTTCGTCATGACTGTCAATATCGATCAACAAAATCTCTTCATCTCTTGACTCTGGATTTTCAACAAAGTCAAATACAATCCGGCAGTCATATGCCACACTACAAGCCCATGATCCAGTTAACTGACCTTTGAGTTTGTGTGTTTGCAACGACGGCTCGAAGGAGTTTTCTGCCAAACTTTTCAACACGGCTTCAACTTTGGACTATAATTCTGGGCGTTTACGGATGAGAGTTTTATATGAGCGTTTGAATGATGAAGCAAACGTGATGATTTTCAACGATTTAGCTCCAAGATCGCTTCATCAATAGTGCCTCGGAAAACATGACCAGCCTGGCAATCTTTTTTGGCTTGGGAAATATTGGTTGCAATTTCGCTGCGCCGACGGTCGCCCAGTCTACGTTGCAGAATATTTAACAGGGCAATCTGGTCATCTGGAGGCAGTGCCTCAATTTCATCTAGGATATTGTCAAACGTTGAGATCTGCATAGTGATTGAGGTTGGATGAGATGGTGGCGTGATAACGCATTTTCACTTTAACTCTCGATCGCACTCCCACTCCACCTAAAAACCGATCGCCCTCCTACCCCACGAAAAATACGATCGCACTTCCACTCCACAAAAATCCGATCGCACCTCCAAAACAAAGCAACCCGATCGCCAATGGTAATAAAGATCGCACCTCAACTACATGAAAAATCCGATCGCACCTCAACAAATAATCCCGATCGCAACTAGCAAAACGATTGCACTCAACAAAGAAATCCGATCGCCAATGCTCTAACGATCGCCCCCTATCTATCGGGCTTCTCGTTGAGCGCCAATAGTAGAACAATCGCACCCCCACAACATATACCAAAATTGAGGAGTGATCACTCAACAGCTTTGTTTAGTAGTTGGGGTCTTGGCTGATCTGGGTCAGGCGTTGGTAGAAAGCAGCAGAGGGGGACAAAAGGTCAGCCTGGGCGATCGACTCCTGCTCAGCAGTTGCCAGCCATTTCACCTGCACTGTGTTGGTCTCTGCCTCCGCATCCCCCAGCACAAGGCAGACGATCGCGCCACTGCGATCGGCCCGCTTAAATTGTTTGCCAAAAGCGCTTCCACTGAGGTCAAGTTCCACAGCTAACCCAGTTTGGCGGAGCCTTTGTGCCAGAAGCAATGCTTGAGCTTCAGCCGCATCCCCCCGGGAAATCAGATAAATGTCTGGGGCTGAAGTCGGCACGGGTTGTAACTTTTGCAGGAGCAGAATCAAGCGTTCCAGCCCGATCGCCCACCCCACTGCCGGAGTATCGGGCCCGCCCAGTTCGGTCACCAACCCGTCGTAGCGCCCCCCGCCGCACACTGTCGCCTGCGCGCCCAAATCAGCAGACTGGATTTCAAACGCAGTGTGGGTGTAGTAATCCAGCCCTCGAACTAGGCGAAAGTTTAGCTGGTAGGGAATGCTCAAGTCGCTCAGCAACTGCTGCACCCGATCGAAGTGCTGCTGAGAGGCAGGGCTGAGGTGGTGCAGAATGCTGGGGGCGTTTTGCGTGATCTCCTGAGTGCGGGGATCTTTGCTGTCGAGAATGCGGAGGGGATTGCGGGTGAGCCGAGTTTGGGAGTCGGGGTCAAGGTCTGCTTGGTAGGGTGTGAGGTAGTCCACGAGGGCTTGACGGTAGCTCTGTCGATCGCTGGCATTGCCCACGGAATTCAAATCCAGGTACAGATTAGTCAACCCCAAACTGTGCAAAATATCGATGGCGATCGACATCACCTCAACATCCGCACGGGGATCAGCGCTCCCCAGCACCTCAATCCCCAACTGATGAAACTGGCGCTGTCGTCCTGCCTGGGGACGCTCGTAGCGAAACATGGCTCCGGTATACCACAGCCGCTGCACTCCGCCCTGAGCCTGGAGATTGTGTTCAATATAGGCTCGGACTGCTCCCGCCGTGCCTTCGGGTCGCAGAGTAAGGGAACGATCGCCCCGATCCTTAAAGGTATACATTTCCTTGCCAACCACATCCGTCGCCTCGCCAATGCCCCGCTCGAATAGGTCGGTTTGCTCAAAGAGGGGAGTACGAATTTCGCGGTAGGCTGCCCGTTGGAGCAGGTCACGGGCGATCGATTCCACCCGCTGCCAGTAGCGCACCTCATCGGGTAGGATATCTCGCGTTCCCCGTGTTGCCTGAATTGCGCCCATGCCTTAACGTCTCAACTTAATCGTGCCAGTTAGTCATACAAGTGAATAGCTAGATTTGCGTAGCTAGATGATTCACTCTAGTACATCCCAGGCACCATACCGATCGCCATAGTATGCCAAAATTTGCCCAACGCGTTGGCGATCGGCGATTGGCGTATCTTGAGGGATTTGAATCCACAATTCTCCCACCTGACTTTGAGCGTAGTCAAATTGTTGGGATTGCTCAGGAACTAAATTTGTCTCCACCCCAGCCAGTTGTTGGAGATGGGCAGCAACTTCTCGATAAATTGCCAAAGGCATCTGTGCCGATCGAATCCTCATACCGCATCAAATAATTATTAATGAATCAGAAATGATTTTGAATCGTTTCTAAGGGGTTTCTGTCCTATAAAAAGTTCTTCACGAGACAAAACTCTAGGACATTCCTTCACTCTGTTGCTTCATCGTAGGCAACACACAACAATTCACCTCATCCAAGCATACCTTCCCCCACTGCAACGCCCATCTCACCAGCGCCACTCGGTTTCCAGTTTTTGTTTTATCTAGAATGTTACTGATGTGGTTATCGACGGTGCGCTTACTAATTTCCAGCTTTTCGGCAATTTCTTGATTCGTCAAGCCACTGGCAACTAGCTCAATCACCTGCAACTCTCGCTCCGAGAGAGCATCTTTATCTTGAGAGTTGCTACCAGACATAATAAATCCTGTTTTGATTAAGGGCACTTATTAACTATCAGTATATAGACCAATAAGAATATGTACTTATTGTCCCTAGAATTGATTTCTACAAGGTAACTACTCAGGCTCCTAGCCTAATGGCGGGTCTGCCCTCATCCCCCAGCCCCTTCTTTCGCTCTGGGAGAAGGGGAGCCAGATTGAAGTCCCTCTCCCCCTCTGGGAGAGGGATTTAGGGTGAGGGCAGGCTGAGTAGTTACTCTACAAGTACGATAGCAACCTTTTATTCTTTACTTGTCAAGAATTACGGGTAAAACACCCTGAATTCCGAGATTTGAGACCGTAGCCTCATTGCCGAGGCACATAACAATCCGTTTTTACCGATATTTAAACAGAGCAGATAAACAGAGCAGAAATGGCGATCGAGATTGAACGAAAGTTTTTGGTGGTGGGGGATGGGTGGCGATCGTTGGTGACGGGTGTGCCCTATTCCCAGGGCTACATTAGTGGCGCAAAGGGACGCACAGTGCGGATTCGGATTGCTGGGGATCAGGGGTACTTGACGATTAAAGGAGCCTCTGAGGGAATTTCCCGTCTAGAGTTTGAGTATGCCATTCCCCTGTCCGATGCCGAGGAAATGTTAAATTGCCTGTGCGATCGTCCCTTGATCGAAAAGCATCGCTACAAAATTCCTTGGGGCAGCTTAATTTGGGAAGTTGACGAATTTCAGGGAGATAATCAGGGATTAATTATTGCTGAAATGGAATTAAGCAACCAGGAGCAGACGATCGCCCTGCCTGACTGGATTGGTGCCGAAGTCTCCCATGACTCGCGCTACTACAATTCCAATCTCGTGAAATATCCGTTTACGAAGTGGGCACATTCCAGCTAACCTTGCGGTCTGTTAGCTAAATTCAAATGAATTTTGTCCGAAAAATCTAGAAGTCATTTATGAAGTTTTACAGGGCGATCGTTATTGGGTTCGTGGTAACGTTGCCCTTGTTTGTAAGCTGGGCTACCGTAACGCCTGCAAAAGTCCCCCTCAGAGAACGTCCTGCACTGCCCTCAATCAGTCAGCCAGAGATTTTTGCGCCCCGCACTGTGCCCCCTGTCCTTCCCGCTCCTGCTATTCCAGAGCTAGAGCAGGCAATTTACGACCAGGTGAACCAGTATCGCAGCCTGAAAGGACTCTCGCCCCTCCTGATGGATACCCGCATCAGCGCCGCAGCCCGACGACACAGCCAGGCAATGGCCCAGCGCGAGATTCCCTTCGGTCATGGTGGCTTTCGCCAGCGTGTGCTGCGCTTGAATCAAATCATTGCGGCTCGGAGAGTGTCTGAAAACGTAGCCTATATTTTCACTCACCGGGAGACTGCCACGCGAGTTGTGCAAGGTTGGATCAAAAGTCCACAGCATCGTCCCAGTTTGGAGGGAGAGTTTAGATTTACTGGGGTTGGCGTGGCTCAGGGCGATCGGGGCGCATTTTATTTCACCCAAATCTACATTCGTCCCCGGTAATCCTGCTGTCGCGTCAACCCGACTAAATTTCAAAATTGAACCCTTTTTCCTTTAATTGTTGATATTTTTGCTCATCGAACCGATGCAGTCTAGCTGCCCGATGGGCTACATTGGTTTCCATTTCGTCCAAGGGTAGCAAAAGATCCATTGCCAGAAATTTTTTCCTGAAGTTGCGCTTATCCAACGGTTTACCCAGAATGACTTCGTAAAGTTGCTGGAGTTGCGAGAGGGTAAACTTTTCCGGCAATAGCTCAAAGCCGATCGGCTCATAACGGACTTTTCCCTTGAGCCGCGTCAGGGCAGTTGCGACGATTTTGCTATGGTCAAAGGCAAGAGGGGGCACTTCGGTGACGGAAAACCACGCCGCTTCACTGGCATCAGTCGTCGCCTGGATGCGCTGCTCACTTAGAGGAATGAGGGCGTAGTAGGCAACCGTCACTACGCGATCGGGCACAGGGGGCACACCCAAGGTTCGGGGATCGCGTCCCACATCGCCAAAGGTATAAAGCTGTTCTAGAAAAATCTTTTTGATCCCGGTTTCTTCCTGCAACTCTCGCAAGGCAGCGGCTTCAAGGGATTCCTCAATACGGACAAACCCACCAGGAAGCGCCCATTTACCCTCGAACGGCGGTAAGCTGCGGCGAATCAGCATCATCTTCAGGTCTCGCTGAGCTAAGTCAAAGCCAAAGATGACACAATCGACGGTTAGTCCGGGGCGGGGATGCTCATAGGTATAGGGCATGGAGCGCGTCCGTAGGCTGGGGCTTGAGTTTGGCTACCTGGGGTGGAGGGGTGGAGGGTGGAGGGGTGAAGGGTGGAGGGGTGGAGGGGTGGAGGGGTGAAGG
>Ga0209181_10002728_pt1 | contig 28487 bp, 26 predicted proteins | sample MAT05_FD_187208 | JGI IMG/M metagenome (GOLD analysis project Ga0209181, IMG submission 187208) | Freshwater microbial communities from Lake Fryxell liftoff mats and glacier meltwater in Antarctica - MAT-05 (SPAdes) (version 2) | ecosystem: Environmental > Aquatic > Freshwater > Ice > Liftoff...
CATAAAGCTGAGGTGGCTCTAAATCCAATACTTTGCAAGCGTCTAGCAGCAAATTGTGCAAGTCAGGCAACTGCTGATCGCTGACCAAAATGCTGGAGGCAATGTTTTCTAAGTAAAAAAACTGCCCTGCTAATGGACCGAGCAAATTACGCACAATCACATCCAAACCAGGCAACTGCTTTAAATTGGCCGTAGCCTCTAGATCCAGGGGATGGCGAAAATGATCGGCACGTAGACCCAGCAGCGGAGTTTTGAAAAAAGCCATAAAGAATGCCAAAACAGGACAAGCTAACGGATGAAACTTGGAGATGAAGCGATAGCGCTCCGCGCGACGAAGTCGTTCGCCTCCAGTATTGCCAGTATAACGAGCCTGATGGTCGATGATAATCTCGAACTACAAAGCGGGTGAAACCCATGCGCTCCACCCACCGCTATTTTAGGCTACTTTTTCTTCTCAGGCTGATTTAATATGGACGGCTGCGGAGGCAACATCACAGCATCACTCGATCGCTCATCCGATTTGATGTCTGACTTAATTCGGTGCAGTCGAGCGCCCAACTTTTGCAGCTTAGACTCTAATTGCTCATAGCCCCGATCTAAGTGATGCAATCCTTGAATGGTCGTTTTGCCATTCGCTGCCAATCCTGCCAACACCAGTGCTGCGGAGGCTCGGAGATCGGTCGCCACTACAGGGGCACCCGATAACATGGGAACCCCTCGAATAATGGCATGATTTCCCTTAATCCGAATATCTGCACCCATGCGGTTTAATTCCGGCACATGACCCATGCGATTTTCAAACACCGTTTCTGAAACGATGCTGTCTCCTTCACTGAGCGTCAACAATGCCATAAACTGCGCCTGCATATCGGTTGGAAACCCAGGATAGGGCAATGTCTCAATGTCAGTTGGTAGAATGTTCTGAGACGGAATCACGCGAACGCTATGGGAACCTTCGCTCACGACCTGCACCCCGATCGCCTGAAGTTTGGCAATCACCGCCGTTAAATGGTCGGGAATCACAGGAGACACCAAAATTTCAGAGCGAGTGATTGCACCAGCCACTAAAAAAGTACCCGCTTCAACTCGATCTGGAATGATGCTGTAGTCGGCGGTGTGTAGGCGAGACACGCCAGCGATCGTAATCGTATTTGTGCCAGCCCCGCGAATTTTTGCCCCCATCGCTCGACAGAAGTTAGCCAAATCGATCACTTCAGGCTCTTGGGCGGCGTTTTCAATCGTGGTTTCTCCGTCTGCCAAAGTTGCCGCCATCATCAACGTTTCCGTTGCGCCTACGCTGGGATAATCGAGATAGATCTTGGCTCCTTTTAACCGCTTGTTTACCCCTTTCACATAGGCATAGACAATTCCGTGATCAATTTGCACCTCTGCTCCCAAAGCTTGCAAACCGCGAACATGCAAATCAACGGGTCGTGCCCCGATCGCGCAGCCACCGGGTAAGGGAATCCGGGCAACTCCTAAGCGAGCCAACAACGGACCAATCACAAAAAAGCTGGCGCGTAGCTGACTAACCAGTTCATAGGGAGCTTTGGATTGCCCAATCGTGGAAGCATTGATGATTAAGCGATCGCCTGATCGCTCAAGTTTCACCCCCAACGCCGCTAGGATTTCGCTCATGCAAGACACATCAGCGAGAAAGGGAACGTTACGTAGAGAGCATTCGTCCGAGCAAAGTACAGCACCCGCCATCAGCACGAGTGCCGAATTTTTAGCGCCGCTGACGGTAACCTGTCCGCTGAGGGTCTGACCACCCCAAATTTCCAAGATGGAAACGTTTTCATCAGCAGGGGAATGAGCATTGGGTAGGTTAGGAGAGAGAGTAATAGGTCTGTCCTCCGCGATTAGCGATTACTGTGTGACAAATTCGGTCTTTATCTTACCGGAAACATTCCAGATGCCCCAGTTTTTTTCAGTTTCTGATTTGCTTCAAGTGGTATATCGTCGCGGCTAGCCTAAAAGCTTATAGGCTGAATGATTGACAGATAGTTTTAATTGCCAGATGATTAGAAGTCGCGGATTCATCCGTACTGTTAGCGGAACTGGCGGAATTGGTAGACGCGCTAGATTCAGGTTCTAGTGTCTGCAAAGACTTCCGGGTTCAAGTCCCGGGTTCCGCATTGATGTAGTAGTGTCTTGGGCAACCCGAATAGTTGCCCATTTTTATTGGAAGAGTTAATTATTTTTAATAGCTTTACTCGAAGTCAATACTAAATTTCAATCAATCCAGTTTCATGTTAACCAGCCTCCAAAATCCGTTAGTGAAGCAGATCCGACAGTTGCATCGGGCAAAAGAGCGACGAGAGCAGCAGCTTTTTCTGCTTGAAGGGACTCATTTAATCGAAGCTGCTTGCCTTGCCGATCGCCCTTTTAATACCGTTTGCCATACGTCCAATTGGCAACTGCGCTATCCAGAACTGCTTCAACAAATTGAACAGCGTACCCAGCGATTGGAATTGGTCAGTCCAGAGGTGTTACGGGCGATCGCTACCACCGTGGAGCCAGATGGAATTATTGCCACTGTCGAACGATCATCCAGTGCTGTACCAGTCTTTCATCAGTTAGGGCTGGTGCTAGAAACAATTCAAGATCCGGGTAACCTGGGCACTATCATCCGCACGGCTGCGGCTGCCGGAGCCGATGGGCTGCTGCTGAGTGCCGATAGCGTGGATCTAGATCATCCCAAAGTGCTGCGGGCTTCTGCGGGGCAATGGTTTCGCTTGCCCATGGCAACTAACCCCGACCTGCCAGCCGCGATCGCTCTTTATCGCCAGCAAGGGTTTCAAATTGTCGCCACGCTGCCTACTGCTGACCGCACCTATTGGGACGTAGATTTCTGCAAACCTACCCTTCTCCTGCTCGGAAATGAGGGTGCAGGATTATCGCCCGATCTTGCTGCCCTAGCTGACTACAGCGTTCAGATTCCTCTAGCAGTTGGAGTGGAATCTTTAAATGTGGCGATCGCAACGGCTTTGTTGTTATATGAAGCGAAACGACAGAAAGCCCTTAAATAATGCCGAGTACAGCGGGAAATTACTTTCCAGTTTTCCAGTGGAGTGAAAGCTAATCGCTTTGAGACGGAATTTTTGATGATTGATTGTTTTGGAGAAACTGCTCCAAGTCAGCGATCGCATCTTCAAAACTGCTCAAACTAAACTGAGTAATCTCTTGGGTGTAGGGTTCAGAGGCATCCGGCATAGCTAGAGAAGTCTGGAGCGGAAGTTCTTCCATAGAGTTAGCAGGTTTAGGTTCTATAGGTTCAAACGTCTGCTCTAATTGTGCAAGCGACTCTTTGAATACTTGTGCTGCGGCTTGGCGCTCAGTCTGCGGCTGTTCCATAGTTGTGGCTCCAAAGCGGTCTGAAGTATTGAAAGTCAGATTCACCCTTTTCCTGATCATGGCACCCGTCCTGCAAACTAAGTTAGGTTTAGGTTGCCCAATAATATCCCTATTCTCTGCAAACGTCTTGAGTGAACCTAAGCAGATAAAACTTAGATAAAACAGCAAAGTCCACCACATATAAAACTAGTAGGGTTGTCTGATGGGTAACATCCGACGGAAAATACGGAGAATGAGCAGGAGAGAACCGTGAGTGAGCCATTTGATTACGATTTGCTGATTATCGGGGCGGGTGTAGGTGGACATGGGGCTGCTCTACATGCTGTCAGTTGCGGGTTGAAAACTGCCATCGTAGAAGCGGGAGATATGGGCGGCACCTGCGTGAATCGGGGCTGTATCCCATCTAAAGCGTTGCTAGCGGCTTCTGGCAAGGTGCGTGAATTGCGCGATACCCACCATCTGGAATCGTTGGGAATTGAGCTTTCAAATGTAACGTTTGATCGAGCCGCGATCGCAAACCACGCCAACACCATTGTTGCCAAACAGCGAGAAGCCTTAACTGGCAGCCTAAAACGCCTTGGGGTAGATATCATTCAAGGCTGGGGACGAATCACCGCAACTCAAAAAGTGACAGTTGCCACGCCCAACGGCGATCGCGTGATTACCGCGAAAGATATTATTTTGGCTTCCGGCTCGGTGCCATTCGTGCCGCCCGGTGTCGAAATTGATGGTAAAACCGTTTTTACCAGCGATGATGCAGTGCGGTTAGAATCATTGCCGCCTTGGATTGCGATCGTGGGCAGTGGTTACATTGGTCTGGAATTTGCCGATGTTTACTCAGCGTTGGGCTGCGAAATCACCCTAATCGAAGCGCTGGATTATTTGATGCCAGGATTTGATCCCGATGTCGCGAAATTAGCTCAGCGCGTGCTAATTACCCCACGAGACATCGAAACAAAAGTCGGCATGTTGGCAAAACGGGTGATTCCGGGGTCGCCTGTGGTGATTGAATTGGCAGATGCCAAAACGAAAGAAGTGGTAGAAGTTTTAGAAGTGGATGCTTGCCTGATTGCCACAGGGCGCATTCCCTATACCAAAGACTTGGGACTGGAAGCAGTTGGCGTTGAACTCGATCGCCGTGGCTTCATTCCGGTTGATGATTATTTGGCAGTGGTCAAGGAAGGTCAGCCCGTGCCGCATCTATGGGCGATCGGGGATGCCACGGGCAAAATGATGCTGGCGCATACCGCATCGGCTCAAGGAGTTGCCGCGATTGAAACAATCTGTGGGCGACCTCGCATCGTTGATTACCACAGCATTCCCGCCGCTGCTTTCACCCATCCCGAAATTGGGTTTGTCGGCATGACGGAACCCACTGCTCAAGAAAAAGCGGCGGCAGAAGGGTTTGAAGTAGGCGTGGCAAGAACGTACTTTAAGGGGAATGCCAAGGCGATCGCTGAAGGAGAAACCGACGGGCTTGCTAAAGTGATTTTTCGCAAAGATACCGGCGAAGTCCTGGGCGTTCACATTTTTGGACTACACGCCTCTGATTTGATTCAAGAAGCTGCAAACGCGATCGCCGATCGGCAATCGGTTCATACTCTTGCCTTCTTGGTTCACGCCCATCCCACGCTTTCAGAAGTGCTAGATGAAGCCTATAAACGAGCCGTGGGAACACACTAAGATAGTGTTGAATTTTGAGTTTTGAATGTTGAATGAATTCAAAACTCAAAATTGAGAACTCAAAACTCTCCTTCCTGACTTTTCCCTGTCCTAACTTACGCTACGCTATCGAATAGTTTACTTACTCCTATTCCCTGACCCCTGCCCCCTGCTCTATGCAAATTCGTCGTCGTCCTCCCAATCCTGCTATTGCGGTAGAGTACCTGCGCTACCAAATCAAGGCAGATGATGCCGCTCCACAAAATATTCTGGAAGAAATTGTTTGGCATAAGGAAACTGAGGTTGATCAGTTGCGGGAGGCGACACCACTGGTTGAGCTTCGCAAACGGATGTTAACGGCTCCACCAGTACGAAATTTTTTAGCGGCATTGCAGCAATCAACCACTCAACCTGCGGTGATTGCGGAAGTAAAAAAAGCATCTCCGAGTAAGGGGGTGATTCGCGAGGATTTTGACCCGGTGGCGATCGCCCAAGCTTATGAGCAAGGGGGCGCAACCTGCCTCTCTGTTTTAACCGACTCAAAATTTTTTCAGGGTAGCTTTGAATATTTGGCAGCAATTCGGGCGGCAACGAATTTACCCCTACTGTGCAAAGATTTTATTCTGTATCCCTATCAGATGTTCTATGCGCGGGTTCATGGAGCCGATGCCGTATTGTTCATTGCTGCCATCTTATCGGATCAAGATCTGCCATACTTCATTAAGATTGCGCGATCGCTGGGGCTGACCGCCCTGATTGAAGTCCATACTCAGGAGGAACTGGATCGAGTTCTAGCGCTGGAAGATGTTGACCTGATTGGCATTAACAATCGGAATTTACAAGATTTCTCTGTTGACTTACAAACAACTTGCACATTGCTATCAAAGCAAAACCAGCAAATTCGCGATCGCCAGATTTTAATACTCAGTGAATCAGGGCTTTATACCGCTGCCGATTTGAATCAAGTCAGTCAAGCAGGTGCCAGTGCTGTTTTGATTGGTGAATCGCTGATGAAGCAACCCGATCCAGGAATTGCCCTAGCTGAGTTACTGCGATCGCTAAACCCTGAAACTGTTTCACCTAGCTTAGATTCATAATTTTTTTGAATAAAAATTGAAACTATTCAGAGTGTATTCATTCAATTTAGATTTAGACTCCAGTTTTATATTACTCACCGCCGCTCGATCTTTTAGTACTTCAGCAAGTCAAACTACCCATGGAACCGATCCCTTTACCATCACACATTCACTATGAACTGTTACTGCAACTGTTAGAACGGCAAACAATGTTTGCAGTCGCACAAAAACCCGGTCTTCATGATCAAGTGCAGCAACTTATCATTACTATGCGTAAAGCGATTTCTCAGCAGAAACGGCTGGAAGAAGCCTGTGAACGCTATCAGCTACCGATCGACTATCGGTGGTCGCTAAACACAGCGGCACAAAACGAATTAATATCTAAAGATTCCTGAACTTGCACCCAGAATAGTTTTAATGAATGCAGTAAAATAGCGGGATCTTGACTATGCTTATTCCTGTTTATCAAAATTGCGCTCCTAAAACGATTTTGTGGCTCCAATAAAAGGCTAGTCAACGTCTTTGGGAGGTTCTAGGTGACCGAACCAACTTTAGCTCGCAGTGCCCCATCGAAAAACGAGAATGGCTGCTCAAGCATCGGTTCTATGATGGCTCCGATCGCAGAATCTGCTGGTTCCGAGCAGCTTTGGCTAGATCTTGGCGAAACATCCCTGTCTGATCAGCCTAATGAAGCTACCAGAGGTTCAGCTTCTCTTTTTGTGGACACTCCATTTTCAACCTATAAAATAGATCGAGGTGCTGCTAAACGATCACCTGGACTTGATCAAGATACGTTAAGACAGGACTTACGCAAATCAATCGAAATTTGCCCCCCAACCCCCAATTCTGGGGGAGCCAGAGATCAAAGTCCTCCAGAATTGGGGGATTTAGGCGGCGAGTGCGTAAGTCCTATAAGAGATGAATTACAGGGCTGGCGATCGCTAATTCATGAGCAAGTCGAACGGATTCATGACTTAGAGCAAGCGTTAGATCAATCGGTATCCTCTGTAGCTGATCTACGGCTGCAACTGGTTAATCAGCAGTTTCTGGAAGCGCAATTAGCCTCAACCGAGGAAATCGCCAATATTCAGCAGCAGGCAATTACTCAGCTAAAGCAAAGGCTAGCCCAACAGCAGCTAGCCCTAGAGGCGTATGAGAACCAAACTGAGGGGGAAACTCAGTCGTTTCAAGACTTATTGATCTCGCTTGAAGATCTCGCAGAAGGTCAGCAAACCAATCTAAAGCGTTTGTGGCTTCGCATTCATAGCGATCGCGCCGAAACTCAAGCTCAACAGACCTATTTGGATTGGCTAACCGAACTACAAGCAAAGCCTTTAGATCAGCAAAGTCTAGAAGTTTTTTCTCACTCGCTGGATGTGGATCTTGCCGATCCCGCTATTTCACCGGAGCAACTGCAATCCACTCTGTTAGAACTGGGGCAACATTTAACGAAGCGGCAAGCAGCCATTGAACAGTTGGAAATGGAACTGCACCGCGCTCACATTGCTTTGCAAGAACAGCAAGCGATGATTGATACGTTGCAGCAAACTCATACAACGAGGCATCTTGCCAGTGATAGCCCATTAGATAAGGAACTGTTTACGGCTCAGTGTAAGGTTCAAGAGCTAGAAATTCAGCTATCGAAACAAACGACGACTCAAGCCATGCTTCAGCATTTTTGTCAGGAGCTTGAGCACACTCGCGATCGCCACCAAGCCCGCATTACCGAATTAGAACAGCAGACCGCAGATATGCAGGAGCAAATCCTCAAGCAAGCTCAGCAGGCAAGCGAATATGAAACCGCCATCCAACATTGGAAGGATCGTTACCATAATAGCCACGACTATCTGAACCGCCTCAAAGAACTGATCGAACAAGTGTTGCCGAATTCGTCAGCCGAACTATCAGAGATCTTAGCCATTATTCAAACGGCAACCGCTGATGCGACTGAGATAGAGGGCGATCACTCCAATCCAGGTTCTCTCAAAGGCTCCAAGATGGACATTCCTGATTTTTTACTGCGTCGTCATCGCTATCGGGTGCGCTCCTAAAAAACGAGATCGTAGAAACTCGCAGTTGTGGGTGTAATTTGACACTCTGAATTTATGTTGAGCGAAATATTCTTAGCACAATCATGCCTAAACCATTCATCAATTGGTGATGTGCGTCGTGTTGCGTACTTTCTAGGAGAAGCTTTCTAGAAGTTTATCTTAAATTAAAATAGTTGTTATGTAGAGTAACTTTCAGGGAACTCTAGACAGGTAATTTACACTACTCAAAATGTGAAATTTTGTGAAAATACCAACTCACTACTTAGAAAGAATGTCTTAAGAAGCAACGCTGCCCTGCTGAGGGTCACAGCGTTATTACTCGCTTCACTTTAAGACCTTTTCAGGCATCCTTTCAATGAATGCCAGCTAAAATGCCAAACTAAACTCACCTGGATTCGTCGTCAAAAGAAATCGCGTTGCCAACAGCAAAAGGAACTCCAATAATTCCTTGTCCATGGGGTTCTCTGGACAACGGTTAAAAGTTTATCGTAAGAAATTGTGTAATCTCTGGGGAATACGGAATGAGTCCTGAGCCACACTCAAATGAAAGTCTGATCCAGGGGGCATCTGAGCAACTGATAGCCGCAGAAGCTTCCCAGATTATTTTTCCGAAATCTTTTGAGCCTAGTTCTTTGCCTCAAGGGATGGATGGAGAAGGGGAAGATCTGGCGTTTGCCAAAGCTCAAACACTGATGATTGACTTGGAGCAAACTCCTATTGGTCAAAACTCTGGCAGTGTGGGCATGTCTACTGAAATGCCATCAAAGCATTATATTCAAGGAGTCGTTCAGGGACAGCAATCTTATTTGATCACTAATTTGCTGGGTGGGTCAATTACGCTGTTTCAGCCTCAAATGGTCTGGACTCTTGGACGAAATCGGGGAGCCGCCTTACCTTTGCGCGATCGCCTATTATCTCGCCGCCATGCCGTCATTATGTTTGTTTTGCAAGAAGGGTTTAACCTCGTTGATCTCAACAGCATGAACGGCTCTTTTTTGAATGGCAATCGCATTCAACAGCGGCAGTTGCTAAAAGATGGCGATCGCATCCGGTTGGGCAGTTTTGAATTCAACTTTTTTATTAGCCAAACCAGCCGTACCATTGAGCCAATTCATCCTGAAGTCCTTGCCCGCTTCACCAGTTCAAAATCCTGTCAAGAGGGATTTATGGATTACTCTGCTTTAGAAGAGCCAGAAATCTTGTTTAGAGAACTACCAAAGTGATGAAGGGCGAGGGGCAAGGGGGGCGAGGTGAACTCAAAACTCAAAACTCAAAACTCAAAACTCAAAACTCAGAATAATTCAGTCCTCCACATCTTGTTTCAGCAACCAAAACGCGGTGTAAGTCATTCCCGAATCATCGGGTTGAATCAGCAAAAAATGAAGTCCCTTTCCTAGCTGTTTTCTTACTTCGTAGGTTTGTGCTGCGATCGCCATTTCTGCATCATCAAAGGTTGCGATGATCCAGCGATCGACTAACCCTGCTTCTAAAATTAAGCCATCCGGTGCGCCTGATACATAGCTCAACGACACGGGGTCAATCTTTTCTAACCACCGGGCTAACTGCATAGAACGTCGTCCCCCATCGATGACGACTCCTGAAATTAACACAGTGGATGCCAACCCCAAATTCAGGGGCAAAAACTCTTGGGGCATATTGAGAAGGGGGATCAGGCGATCTGAAAATGCAGTGATCAAATCACCAGCGGGTAAGGAAGCAAACCGCCACTGAATGCCCAAAAGGTTTTCAGAAATGGGCATGGGCGGGGGCTTATCTAGCGTTACTGGCTGGTAAGGCTGCCCTGTATAGTTGTGCAGGGTTGGGTAAACAAGCGATCGCGCTTTTAGCCAGCGTTTTAAGGTGGGAGTGTGGCGTGTGGATTCTAGCTTAATTTCCAAGGACTGGATGGCAATTTCCAATAAGGAAAAAGGTTGAGGACGAAAAACACAAATTTTTTCTGGTTTAGGGTGTCCCTCTGTTAAAAGCTGCTGTAGTTGGTGTTGTAACCAGTCTGCTGTGGCTTCTGACTGGGAACAAAAAGCTAGATGCTGAAGGGTGCCTTCGCGATCGCAAATGAGCAACTCCCACAATGGATTTCCCGCCTCATTTTGAAGTGGACGACGATAAAAATCAATTTCCCAAACAGACATACAACAATCAAAAAAAATGGATCTGGCGCTTGAACGAGGTACAACTCGCTCACTAAGACAAGAATAAAGCCCCTGTCAAATATTTGAACAGGAGCTTTTTTTAATACGTAGACTTTGATGCAAAGACTTTTTCATAGGTCGAAAAAGGTCGCAAGCTAAAGTTATTGAGTTTTCAGCAGCTAGTAGGCTAAAGTTTCCAACGTTTCTCGTAGGTAGCGGCGTACCAAAGTATCTAGCCCTAGGCTACTCAACTGACTGTCAGTATTGCGTTCTAGCTGCCAACGCTGGAACCCAGAACTAGAGGAAATTGCTTGCTTCAAGCTTTTCCAAACCTCAGAATCTCCTGGCAAATTGAGCAAGTCTGGAGAATTTTTTAGAGTGGATAAGGGATCAAATAAGGGTGAGGAATTAGAACTTTCCATAGAAACCTTTGGGAGGCAGAGTTAACGGTGATCGAACATTTACTCTAAACGATATCGAGCCACTCCTACTTATGAGTCAAGCATAACGTACTCATTTAAGCTGAAGATGTGTGTTATGACACCATTTTAGAAAAGCAAGTGTGTCATATACCCGTTTTTAGCAATTCCCTCGCTGGGGTTGATTCGTTCAATTGGTCAGTGGCGAACTGACAAGTCAGCGCTTGCGCTATCGCCCAATGTTTTTGCAGCGTCGCTTGGGGCAACGGACCTTGTAAATGTTTCCAGGGAAGCACTTGATCAAGCTGCCAATTTTCATGCACGTAGTATTCCATCGGGGGTAACGTGCCGCGCAGTTCCTTGAATGCTCGGCGATAGCTGCCTAAGGAATCGCCATAGTGTCGGGTGAGTTCCAACAGATAAGAGAGGCGGCGATCGCCCCGCGATAGTAACGCTTGAATCACTGACCAGTTATAACTTTCAGGGCGAAAATCAATGCCTTTGGATCGCAACTGTTTTTGCAAAAATTGCAGCCGTTTTTCTGCCTGCCGATCCACGCCACACCATTGAAACGGCGTGTGGGCTTTGGGCACAAAGGTACTGCACCCAAACGTAAGCCGTAAACCGGGAGCCGCTTTTTTGATCGTCTTCATCATCTCAACGGTTTGCTCCAAGTCAGTCATTTCTTCACCGGGAATGCCTGCCATGCCATACAGTTTCAGACTGCTAAGTCCGCCTGCTTTGGCATTGATTGCTGCCTGAATAATTTCGTCGTTAGTCAGCTTTTTATTAACGATTTGGCGAACTCGCTCAGAACCGCTTTCGACCGCGATCGTCACTGAGCGACTGTCATGTCTAACCAAGGTTTGCGCCAGTTTTGCGGTAACGGTGTTGGTGCGAACTGATGAAAAACTAATGCGAACCTGATCGTAATCGGGGCGGTTCAGGTAATCCAGCAGCGTTTCAAACTCAGGATGTTGGGTAATGGAAGCGCCTAGCAAACCGAGGCGATCAGTAACTTGCAAGCCACGGGCGATCGCCGGAATCAGCGACTCTTCTAAACTTGCTACCCGAAACGGCAGGGTTAAGTAGCTGGCAAGGCAAAAGCGACACATTTCCGGGCAACTCCGCACCACCTCCACCATGAAGATGTTTTCCCAAGCGGCTTCCTCGGTGACTACGGTTGAAGCAGATAAGGTGTTTCCGCGATAGGTTTGCTTGGCAATTTGGGCAGGAATGCTGGCATCGATTGGGGCGATCGCTTGTATCCAGCCATCTTTCCCGTCATAGGTCGCTTCGTACAGACTAGGAACATAGATGCCGGGAACCTGAGCCAAGTGTCGCAGTTGGGTGGCGCGATTGCAGGTTCGCACCGCTTGATAGGCTTCAATAAATTCCCCCAGCAGCAGTTCCCCATCGCCCAGCAAAATCACATCAAAAAAATCTGCATAAGGCTCTGGGTTGGCAGTCAATACTGGACCACCACCAAACACAAGCGGATGGTTATCATCCCGATTTGCTGCCCGAATTGGAACTTGCAACGATTCCAACAAGTTCAACACATTCACATAATCCAGTTCCCAGGAAAGGGAAAAACCCAATAGTTCCGGTTGAGACGGCAAACTTTCCTGCACGTCTGTAAATAGGCGGCTGACTTGCACATCGCTTCGGGTTGCCAAGGTTGCCCATACTACCTGATAACCCAAACTCGTAATGCCAACGCTATATTCATTTGGAAACGCAAATATGGTGGGAATTGCGTCAGCCGTTGAAGGCGTGGGAGTGAATAGCAGGCGTTCGGCAGCGAAGGAAGATGCAGACATGAAATCCTTAGAATCAACCTTATTCAAGGTAACACTTATGTCTGCGAGGTTGATTTTTGGAGGTTGGCGATCGCTCAATTATCCCAGCAGGCGCTTTAACTGTTTATAGACTTCATCATCATTCCGTTTGCCAACCAAGAGAATTTCAACTAAATCTTCTTGAGAGTTAAAACGATAGACAATCCGATAGTCGCCGCTGTCCACTCGATAGTAGCCTGAGTAGCCAGATAGTTCTTTGGTGTCTGATGGCATCGGATCAACGTTTAACGCCATTACTTTCTTAACAATTTGAGCGGCAATTTTGGCCGCAAACCTTTAAGGAAGTCAAGCACCGTTTCTAGCCCGTCTAGCTTCGCCATATTATCCGTCGTGATTTTCCATTGCAGCTAGACGCTGAAGTTCTGCTGTGAAGGGTTCTGAACCGACCATACGGGAGTTTTGCAAAGCCGTTTCAGCCAATTGCCCGAAAGCAATCTCTTCTAACTTCGACAATCGAACGATCAATTGCTGATATTCTTGGGCTGACAAAATAACATATTTGGGCTGAGAGTCTTCAATCAGCAATATGGGTTCAATCGCCGCATGATCCAGCAATTCTCGTTGGCGATCGCGAATCTCTTTCAGCGGATAACTCTGCATGGTTCAACCTGTTCAAACAATCTACCGCTATTCTACAGGTCGCGATCTCACCTCTCCAAAAGCAAAAAGCGATCGCTCGGTGAAAAAGCGCGATCGCTCAAGTTATCCCAGCAATTGCAGCTATACGGCAGATTTCTTGAGTAAATGTCGGGCGCGATCGATGTCTTGATCTGTGCCTTCAACCACCACTAAAAAGCTGCCTTTAGAAACCTGTTGACTGTATTGTTTGGCTTGTTCTGAGGTGAGTCCCAAGCCGATCAATGCTCCGGTCAATCCCCCGGCTGCGGTACAGATTCCACCGCTCAACAGCACAAACGCGATCGCGGAAGACAGCATTAGTTGACCCACTCCAGGCAGGGCTATCAGTCCGGCTCCTAGCAGCAGCCCGGTGGTGCCACCGATAAAGTTACCGAGAACCATTCCCTTTTTGAGTCCAGTTGCGGTTCCGGTAATTGTCCCAAAGGAGTCAGAGGGAAGGAATGAGGAATTCGGTTGCGGTGAATCGTGACCGAGTAAAAACACTTGGGCAACCGGAAAACCTGATAGGATCAGTTGGTCAAGGGCGCGTCCTGCGGCTTCACGGCTAGGAAATGTCCCGATGACAACTCGATGGCGGGTTAAGATTGTGTTAAACACTGGAACTCTATAAGTCTAAATTTTCTGTAGCTTTAACTACAATATTATCGATTTATTTGACAAAATATCATCTAATAAATCAAATGTTAGAAAACTTTGACAAAAAAGCGATCGCTAGAATGCTCTAGCGATCGCTTTTTGATTGAAAAGCTCAATTTTTCCAAGTTCAACTGCTAAGACCGAGGCGCATACATGATTACCAACACGCCTAAAAGCGCAATCCATCCTCCCAATAGATCGTATTTATCAGGGGTGATGCGATCGACTCCCCAACCCCAGAGGATAGACAGCACGATGAAGATGCCACCATAAGCCGCATAGACGCGTCCAAAATTTGCGGTTTGCAGCGTGGGCAAGATGGCATACATGATCAGCGCCACTACACCAATCACGCCTAACCAATGGCTTTTTCCTTCACGCAACCACAGCCAAAATAGGTAGCCACCGCCAATTTCAAACAGCCCAGCCAAGACAAACAAAAACAAAGACCGGAGCATCACTTTTAACCGTTACTTTTTGAGCGGATCGCTGAGGGTGGCGGGTTCTTCAATGTTCAAAGCGGCTGCGTTTTCTTCGCCGGTACGAATCCGAATGGCTCGGCTGACGGGGAGAACGAACAACTTGCCATCGCCGATCGTTCCGGTTTTAGCCGTTGCCACAATGGTATCGACGACGGCATCCACAATGTCGTCATTCACAACTACTTCAATTCTGACTTTAGGCACAAAGTCGGTTGTAAATGGCTTATGTTCCATATCTAGCAGCCCTAAAAAGGCAAGGGGTCGCCCTTTCTGCCGCCCAAATCCCTTCGCGCCAGTCACAGTCATTCCCTGAATTCCCAGTTTGACCAAGGCTTCTTTGACAGCCTCTAATTTAGCAGGCTGGATGATAGCAAGAACTAAGTTCATAAGATTGTAAGTACTGAATTAAGTACTGAATGATGAGAGTTCATTGGACAAGGTGATCAACTGGATCAAAGATTGGAGGAGCCAATTTTCTCGCGCATGGGATGGTTTACATCTGACGGCAAGAAAATGGGTGTGCCCTTGATCAAGCTGTTCCCAATCAGGTAAGCAAATCCGGCGATGAAGAACGCGATCGCAATGCCGATTGCAGTCATCGAGTTAGTCTTGGCGCTTCCTACTCCCGTGAGTCCGTAGTAAAAAATGCCGCAGACCATAAAGAGATTTGCCCCTAAACCCAGTAGAGGAATGAACACCGTTTTGAACGGATTGTGTTCTTCGTCTAGCAAATGGTTGAGCGTTGCGATCAGCGTTACTCCACAGGTAATGCCGTAGAGCATGAACGTACCAATGTTGGAAACGAGGGTGACGATCGTGACATTATCTACACTCTGCACGGCATACGCTCCTAGCAAAGCAGACAGTCCCGTTAGAAAATAGATGCCGATGTGGGGCGTGTTGTACTTTCCGTGCAAGAACCCAAACACGGCTGGCAATTCGCGATCTTGACCCATTGCGTAGCTAATCCGAACTCCGGTTGACAATGCCGAAAGTGCGGTTCCAATCAGAGCCATTACAACGGTACTGGCGATCGTGATTTGCAACAGAAAGCCGTTACCAAACAGCAGCGTGTCTCCCAAAATTTTTGCGATGTCCCCGATCGGCGCACCTGACGAGAATGCAGCCGCAAATCCAGTGACAGTCTTACCATCAACCGTTGCAGTATATTGATCGCCAATGAAAAAGTTAGCGGCAAAATACTCAAAGAAATAGCAGATACAAGCTTGGATGAACAGCGATAGAACTACGCCCCTAGGGATATCTCGCCGGGGATTGACTGCTTCTCCTGCCATTGCAGTTGCAGACTCAAACCCAACCACTAGAAGAATGGCGATCGTGGCTTGATAGATTAGCCCCAGTAAATCATGGGGAACCACCACGCTAACTGCATTTGCATGCTCATAGTTAACGTTGGGATGACCCAATCGGTACACAATCATCAACAGCCCCAGCAGCGTTAGGGACACAATCTGAACAATATTGATGATGATATTGATAAAGGTAGAACCACTCACCCCCCTCAGTGCAATACCGCCCACCAATCCTGCGAAGAGAAAACAAATTAGGACTTTACTGAACCAATCTGAGGCAAAAGTAGGATTAAACAGTTGCCCAATGTAAACGATCAGAGTTCCCATAAAGCTAATCATAATGCCGGGGTAAACCCAGTAATACAGATGCGCTGCCCAGCCCGTTACAAACTTGGCTAAACGGGCTAAGCGAAAATGCTTATGTTCCTGCTTCGCGACAATTGCCGCTTCAGCATAGTAGTAGGAACTGCCTGCACCGGCTTCTGGATAGGCCTTGGAGAGCGTTGCGTAACAACTTGCCGTCAGCAATGCAATACAGGTTGCCAGGGCGATCGCAGCCCACATATTTTTTGCAGAACCAGGCGGGGCTTGCAGTTGATAGGTTGTCCACAAAAAGGCACCCGGCGCAATCAGCGCCATCGCATTAATCGTAATTCCCACTAAGCCCAATGTGGGTTTCAGTTCGCTGCTTGAGTTAGTCATGCTTAGTTGTTACATCCCCATAATCTGCATGAAATCTATATCCAGAGGTATATCTACGTATATCTCTAGATATATATTTAGGGGTAGATGAATAATGAGGTCGTATCTTAAAGCACAAATGGTCATTCACCGTCTAGGTTGATTCCAGTGCAGCGTTTGCTCAACAAGCCTCTAATACCTATACGGTTCTTGCATTCCATGCTAATTTTCAGGGATGCTTCTGAAACTTTAGTGGGCGCAAATAACTGGCGCAAGATTCCCTAATTTTTGTCGCATTCAGTAACTTTTGGCGTTTTTCCATCGCTACGGCACTCCGTTTAACGGCAATGGACAGCATTTATTTTTGTGAACCGCAGAGTATTAGGAATGTTGCTGTAGGCGATCGCAGCGATCGCCTACAGCAAAAGTCAAGCAACGCATCACAAACGCTGTAGGCTCTGCATGTGGTGAAATAAGTTCCAGCAATATTGTTCTGGCAAGCCGCAGGTTACGGCACCCCGCATGACCACAGTAAAATACCAATCGTTTGGAGCCAGCTCTTCTGACAGCTTCTCCACCACCACATAAGTCCGCACGGCTGCATAAACCTGCTGCTGACAATTAATACTCACCGTTTCACGACGATACCCCCGCCGGGGAACTTCCTCCCGCTCATCTAGAAAATCACTCAGCCGCCCCGGTAGGTGATACAACACCCCTTCCACGGTTAAGCCGGGAGCTTGAACCACATCCAGCGTGCCGCAGTTTCGTTTGGGCGATCGCCGATAAAAACCGAGGCGATGGTCTTTGAGGGTTGCAGGTCCAATCACGTAGGAGTAAACCGATTCACCCAGCGATCGCTGCAAATCCACCGGGCACATGCAAGACCCATAAGCGAAATAGTAAAACGCTGGCTCCAAGTCTAAGGATGAAAGTAAAGGCTCATGCGGATTGTTGAAATGCTGGCTCATCGCACGTTTGAAATAAAAACAATCTACACGACTGTTAAACGGTTGGAACTAAACGGTTGGAACTAAACCGTTGGAGCAAATCGCTTGCGAAGCGACTCTGCCCGCCGTTTTGCGGTGGAGTTATCCGGTTCCAAGAGGAGAACCTGTTCATAGGCTTCCAGCGCTTGCGCCATCAACTGTTTACGCTCATAGGCATGACCAATGTTGTTGAGGGCAGTGACGTAATCAGGATTTGCTTTGAGCGAGTCCTTATACTGCCGGATGGCAAGGTCATATTGTTCTTGCGAAAAGTAGGCAAATCCGAGAGCGTTGTAGATCAGCGCATTCTCTTCGATAGAAATATCGTCTTCCTTCAATGCTTTTTTGAACTGGACGATCGCTTGAGCATAAATTCGCTTTGTCAAATAAATACTGCCCAGTTCAAAATACTCTTGGGCGGTTCCTTTCTCTTTCGTCAGTTTGCTTTGCAGCCGTTCTAAGGAATTTTCAACCTTACGGGTTTGCAAAATTTGGCGGAGGACTGCCCACCCCGCCGCCACCAAAATTACTAGCAGCAAACCGATATAAAGAATAGGAAGATCAGTATTCATATTAGATTCTTAAGTTCACTAAGCAGGAATTTAGATAATCTCATTCCCCTATTCAAAAATATCTTAAAACTAGAGCCGGATGAGGAAAAATTGCTATCGGATCGGCAAGCCCCAGTATTTCGCCCGCTCTTCAAGCCAGCCGCTATTTTTCAGGCGCGTTAAGATTTGATCGATTTGTACTTTTAGCTGATTATATTGCTGTCCTTTTGGTAGAACAATGGCAAGCAACTCTGAGGAAAGGATAGGAAGAATGACTCGGTATTCAGGAAACTCCTGCGACCAGCCGCTGAGGATGGTGACATCGGCTGCAAAAGCGATCGCATCACCTTGATCTAGCATCACTTTGGCAGCCTCATAAGACCTGACTCCCACCAAATTCACCCCAGACAATTGACTCCGAAGCGCTTCGATCGCGCTAGAACCCGTGATCACTGCAACCGTTTTTCCGGTCAAATCAGCGGGTTTCTGAATCGTGGGAGATTTGGTAATAATTGCCGTGCCATCGGTGTAGTAAGGCAAGCTAAAGCTAAGGGTACGGAGACGGGACGGAGTTAAGCTGGCATGGGCGATCGCAATATCAACCTCTCCATTCATCACCCGCGAAAATCGTTCCTGATTAGTCACAGGCTTTAGTTCTACGGCATCCGATCGCCCCAGCAATTCTTGGGCTAAACGCTGTGCTAAGTCAATCTCCAAGCCTTGGAGTTGCCCATTTGCGCTGCGAAATCCCAGAGGTCGTACCGTTTCTTTGACTGCTACAACCAAACGCCCCCGCTTTTTGATCGTTGACAACTCAGCAGCGATCGCAGGTAGGGGCGTAAAGGATAGAACACTAATGGCACTTAGGCTCAGAACCATGCCCACCCAAATTGGCATGATTGAGCAACTAGTAGAACACAAGCTTTTAAGCAGCTTTCGTTGCGGCAAACTGACTAGCAATTTCCATTACCTTGGTAAAACCAGCCGGATCAAGGATTGCCATTTGTGACAACATCTTGCGATTGATTTGCACATCTGCCTTTTTTAAGTTGCCAATTAACTGGCTATAGCTCATGCCATGGAGACGAGCCGCTGCATTAATACGAGTAATCCACAAACGACGAAAATCACGCTTGCGCTTGCGGCGATCGCGATAAGCATTTCGCAGAGCCTTCATCACCTGTTGGTTGGCTATCCGAAACAGCTTAGAGTGGGATCCCCGGAATCCCTTCGCCATCTTCAAAATCTTTTTGCGGCGCTTCCGTGCTACATTACCGCGCTTTACCCGTGCCATAGTGATCTATCCTTATGAACCGTCTTTTGATTTAGTTGGTTTCTTTACGAAAGTTTTAGTCGAAATGAGTGATTGACCGTTTAGACAATCCTTCTAAAAGCTCAAATTCGACCTAGGCTACAAGCCTACTAGCCTTGCCCTCCTAGTTTTATAGGTAGGGAAGCATCAAATGTACGTTGGCTGTGTCGCGCTCGTTAACAACTGCCATTCCTGCAAGGCGGCGGCGGCGTGAAGGACTCTTATGCTCTAACAAATGCTTTCTGGAAGATCGGCGGCACATAATCTTGCCAGATCCAGTGGCTTTAAATCGCTTCGCAGCAGCTTTGCGGGTCTTTAGCTTAGGCATGGGGTCTACTTTGGGAAAAAATCAACACAGCTTACTATACTACTACTTGTTTTTTATAAAGAGCAAGCCTAATACTCAGAGTTTTTTCCAACAAATCCTGCACACCTTGGAAGCATTAGGCTAAACTAAGGGGTGCAACTGCGACGTGTCGCAGAATTTCTAGATTTTAGAAAATATGCATTTTGGAGGTGGGTTTCAGCCCACTTTTTTTGTTTTTGTTTCAATGTTCATGACCCATCCATTGATCCCACATATTCTCGAACTCGCGACTCCTGTGGCAGCATCCCTCGATTTGGAAATCGTTGGGGTAGCTTTTCGGACTAATCAAAGTCCTCCAGTATTACGAGTTGATATTCGTAATTTAAAAGACGACACAGGGTTAGACGACTGTGAACGTATGAGCCGAGCATTGGAAGCCGTTTTGGATGAATCTGACATTGTGCCTGATGCCTATGCCTTAGAAATCTCTAGTCCTGGTATTTCTCGGTTACTTGGTACCGATCGCGAATTTATCTCGTTTAAAGGTTTTACGGTAACGGTTAGCACGTCTGATCCTGACGCAGGGCACAAAGAATGGGTGGGAAAGCTGGTTCGGCGAGATCATGAGGCGGTTCATCTGAGCCAAAAAGGACGGGCGATCGCCATTCCCTGTAACCTAATTACCAAAGTCCAGCTTGTTGAGCCTGCTTAAACTTTTTATTTTCATTTACTTTTTCCTCATTTCATTGCCACCACCACGGAGATTTTGCTATGTCAATGGTCGCTTTACCCGGACTACGAGAAATGATTGAAGGCATCAGCCGAGAACGTAATCTGCCAAAAGTCGCCGTTCAAGCTGCTCTGCGCGAAGCATTGCTCAAAGGGTATGAGCGCTATCGTCGAACTCAACAATTAGATGGCAACAACTTTGACGAGGAGTATTTTGTTAATTTCGAGGTGGAATTGGATGTCGAAGAAGAAGGGTTTCGGGTTTTAGCTGCAAAAACAATTGTGGAAGAAGTAGAGAACCCCGATCATCAAATTGCGTTGCAGGAAGTGCTTGAAGTGGCGGCTGAAGCGCAACCCGGAGATACGGTGGTGTTGGATGTGACTCCAGAGCAAGGCGACTTTGGACGGATGGCGGCGATTCAAACGAAGCAAGTCTTGGCACAAAAACTGCGGGATCAACAGCGAAAACTGGTGCAAGAAGAGTTTCAAGACTTGGAAGACACCGTATTGCAGGCGCGAGTCCTGCGATTTGAACGGCAGTCAGTGATTATGGCGGTACTAAGCGGTTTTGGACAAGTTGAAGTAGAGGCCGAATTGCCAAAACGGGAGCAGTTGCCGAATGATAATTATCGGGCAAATGCCACGTTTAAGGTCTACCTAAAGCGAGTGTCAGAGGGATCTCATCGAGGACCGCAGTTGATGGTTTCGCGATCGGATGCCGGACTGGTGGTGTATTTATTTGCGAATGAAGTGCCGGAAATTGAGGACGAAATTGTCCGCATTGTCGCAGTAGCACGGGAGGCAAATCCTCCTTCCCGCTCCGTGGGACCTCGTACCAAGATTGCGGTTGATACCTTAGAGCGAGACGTAGATCCGGTGGGTGCTTGCATTGGTGCCAGAGGATCTCGTATTCAAGTGGTGGTGAATGAACTGCGGGGTGAAAAAATTGATGTGATTCGCTGGTCGCCCGATCCATCTACCTATATCGCGAATGCACTGAGTCCGGCAAGAGTGGATGAGGTGAGGCTGGCTGATCCAGAGGGACGGCAAACCCATGTGCTTGTTGCCGAGGATCAGCTTAGTTTGGCGATCGGGAAAGAAGGTCAAAACGTTCGATTAGCAGCTCGCTTGACAGGATGGAAAATTGATATCAAGGATTCTGCTAAATATGACTATGAGGCAGAAGATCAAAAAATAGCCGACACGATGAGCAGACGAGAGCCTGTTCAATATGATCAAGATTATGAAGATGAAGATGAAGAACTATACGAAGAAGAAACAGAAAATGCTTCTGTTGTTCAGTCTGGCGCATTTGTAGAGCAGAGTGATCAATCTGAGATAGACACAAAAGAAGGAACTTTGAATCAATCAGTCTAAACAAAGCATAGAGGTTTTGAAGGATGAAACCTGGCTACCGTCGATGTGTTGCCTGTCGAAAAGCTGCTCCCAAAGTGGTTTTTTGGCGAGTTGTTAGGGTCTATCCTTCACAGTCAGTGCAGCTAGATGAAGGAATGGGGCGCTCCGCCTATCTATGTCCCCAGCTAGAATGCCTTAAAGCAGCACAAAAGAAAAATCGGTTGGGAAGGGCACTGAAGGCAGCAATATCTAACTCTCTATATGAAGAATTGCAGGGGCGACTTTGTAAGCCAGAAGTTTAGACGGAATGAGGCGATCGCCAACTGACAGCGATATGGAGATCCTGCCTAGGCAAATAAATTGCCATCGACTAAATTGGGATGTTGCGTACAATGGTAATCTCGTCTAGGTTGTTAGCTTTGTATAGAGCAAAAAATCTCACATAAGCTAAGTGACAAGGCTTGATAAATTTAATGACTTTGAACCGGGGAGCGTTTACCAAAAACATGATGACTTATGAGCCAGCAGATAGGTGATTTCATGGGTTGAGACTTGTAGCCAACTCTTGTGAAATCTGAAGCCATCCCCACTTCTCAAGATTTGTGCAAAATTAGAGTAGAGATGGCTACAAAGTTGAAAACAACTTTAGAATTGCAAAGCAGAGTTGTTCTTGAGCGATCGCATTTCCTCTATTTGTTGAACTAGAGACATCAGAAGACTTAGAATTAAAGAGGGTTACGGTTTGGATTGAATGTCGTTTTAGTTGGAACGGTGACAACTATGTGAGAACTGGATAGGCACGAAGAGGAAAATGGATGAATAGTGGAAAAGTCAGAATTTACGAGATTTCACGGGAATTAAATTTGGATAACAAAGACATATTGGCGATCTGTGAGCAATTAAGCATTTCGGTTAAAAGCCATAGCAGCACAATTACAGACTCTGAAGCTGAGAGAATTCGAGCCGCAGCTCAAAAATACACCCCTACTCATTCATCCTCTGTTAAGCCAGTGACACGACCAGCAACTAACTCATCTGCAACAGAACCAAAACAACGAGTATCGGTGCCAGTTCAAAAGAAGCAGCAGATCGTGGCAATCAAATCTGTCACGCGATCGCCCAATGCTGAACCTCCTGTCCCTCCTACCTATAATCCTCCAGCCCCAGAAGCGGGATCGCTAGACTCCACGCAAATATCATCACTCAAATCAGTTGAGTCGGGTCGTCCAGAGCGAGCGATCAATTCAACTGAGCCGCTAACGCCCCGTTCAGCTAAAGGAGAGACTCCTAGCTCCTTGGTTTCCGAAGCTAGAGAAACACCAAGCTCTGAGCCAGTTGATGTACCATTTGAAGCTTCTGCCACAGCAGTAGATGAGGACATTGCCGCCCTAGTATCGCCACCATCCCGCCCTGACACCATCACGCCTACTCCTTCCAGAGGGAGCCTAGTTCCCAATACATCTAGTCGCCCAATCTTGAAGAAAGTTCGTGCTAAGGAGCCTGCCTCGGCGGCAGACGCAGCAAATCGGCAGCCTGGTAACGCAGTGCGGTCAACACAACCTCCTACAAAATCTTCAGCACCGGGTGTCAAGCCAACAATGCCCGCTCGGCAGCTCGTAGGCAGACCAGCAGAGGGGAAACCTGTTCCCCGTCCACAGCAGCAGACTATCGTAGAGCTTCGGCGACCTAAACCTGTTCGTCCTGACGCAGATGGTGCTTCTCCAGAAGGCAGAATGCCAGGAGCGATGGATGATCTAGTCCGTCCTGAACTGCGGGTTAATCGTCCCACCAGAACTCCTGCAATGGGCGATGTAGCAGCAGTTGATCCCCTGTTACACCCTAAGCCAGCACTGCCACGAACCGTCAAAAAAGGCAAGGATTGGCAAGATGGTGAAGATGAAGAGTCGCAGCTAAAATCTCCCAAAGTTGGCACAAAAGCCAAACGGCGAGTCCAACCGGATCTAGATGCCGAAGAAGAGGATCTTGATGCGCTTTTAGATGGCGAAGGTGGCGAAGATGGCGAAGGTGGGAATCAAGTAAGCCTGTCATTGGTGCGTCCTGCAAAGCCAAAGGGAACGCGTCAGGCTCCAACTAGACCTCCCATTGCAATTACTCAAAAGCCGAAAAAAGGTGGATCTGGCTCCCGCGATCGCCGGGAACGTCGGGAAGAAGTGAAGGTCGAAAAGCCGACTAACATCACACTGCTGGGTAGTTTAACTGTCCAGGAGCTTGCCGCCAAGATGGAAACTCCAGAAACCGACATCATTAGAGCCTTATTTATGAAAGGCATCATGGCAACCGTAACCCAAACGCTGGATATAGACACTGCCACAATGGTTGCCCTAGAACTGGGCGTGGAAGCGGAAGTTGGGACGCGGCAGGCAGCGGCTACTAAAGTGACAGAAATGTTAGATGTTGGTGATATGGAAAGCCTCCAGCGTCGTCCTCCGGTAGTCACTATCATGGGTCACGTAGACCACGGTAAAACATCCTTACTGGACTCCATTCGTAAAACGAAAGTAGCTCAGGGTGAAGCAGGCGGCATTACTCAACACATCGGTGCTTATCACGTTGATGTAGAACATAACGGCGAAATGCAAAAGGTGGTTTTCCTCGATACACCGGGTCACGAAGCTTTTACTGCTATGCGCGCTCGGGGCGCACGAGTCACGGATGTCGCAGTCTTAGTCGTTGCAGCCGATGATGGCGTTCAACCGCAAACCATTGAAGCAATTAGCCATGCAAAAGCGGCGGAAGTGCCGATCGTGATAGCCATCAACAAAATTGATAAGGAAGGCGCTCAACCCGATCGCGTTAAGCAGGAGTTAACCGAATATGGATTGGTTCCTGAGGAGTGGGGCGGCGATACCATCATGGTGCCGGTTAGCGCTTTGAATGGCGATAACCTCGATACCCTACTAGAGATGATTCTGTTGGTCACTGAAATTGAGGAACTGTCTGCAAACCCCGATCGCGTTGCTAAAGGAACAGTGATTGAAGCTCACCTAGATAAGGCAAAAGGTCCGGTTGCAACCCTTTTGGTTCAAAACGGAACATTGCGAGTGGGTGATGTCCTAGTTGCAGGGTCTTCGTTTGGTAAAGTACGGGCAATGGTAGACGATCGCGGTCAGCGTGTGAAGGTTGCAGGTCCCTCCTTTGCAGTGGAAGTCTTGGGTCTTGCGGATGTGCCTGCGGCTGGAGATGAGTTTGACGTGTTCTCTGACGAAAAAGAAGCCCGTGCGGTCTCGTCTGATCGAAGCGATGAACAGCGCCAGTCTCGTTTGTTAGCGGCAATGTCTTCACGTCGGGTTAGCTTAAATACACTGTCAGCTCGTGCCCAAGAAGGAGAACTCAAAGAACTCAACTTGGTCTTAAAAGCAGACGTGCAGGGATCGGTAGAAGCCATTCTCAGTTCGCTTAAGCAGTTGCCTCAAAGCGAAGTTCAAGTCCGAGTCCTGTATGCTGCGCCGGGTGAAATCTCTGAAACCGACATTGATTTAGCGGCGGCAAGCTCTGCTGTGATTATTGGCTTTAACACTACTTTGGCAACGGGCGCACGACAGGCCGCCGATCGCCTTGGGGTCGATGTCCGAGACTACAACATCATCTATAACCTGTTGGATGACATCCAAGGGGCAATGGAAGGCTTACTCGACCCTGAACTCGTGGAAGAGCCTTTGGGTCAAGTGGAAGTCCGGGCTGTTTTCCCTGTTGGGCGGGGGCAGGTGGCTGGCTGCTATGTGCAATCCGGTAAGATCGTGCGAAATTGTAAAGTTCGGGTTCGTCGAAACAGCGCTGTCGTCTTTGAGGGCAACCTCGATTCGCTGAAGCGAATGAAGGAAGACGTGAAGGAAGTGAATACTGCGTTTGAATGTGGTATTGGAATTGATAACTTCAACTCTTGGGAGATGGGCGACATCATTGAGGCATATCGCATGATCTCAAAACGTCGTACATTGTCTAAGACTTAAGCTCGTTTCTGATAGGTTTCCAAGAAGGTCAGGAATCGTAAAGCTCTTAAACTTTGATTCCTGGCTTTTTTAATTTTTTTCTTCTTATTCTCTACCCCGGCGATTTCTCTTGACGGAACTTCCCTCAGATCCAACCCAACCGATTCTAGTTTTGGTGGACGGGCACTCTCTTGCCTTTCGCTCCTATTATGCTCATGCCAAAGGGCGAGAGGGCGGACTGCGTACAAAAAGTGGCATTCCAACCAGCGTATCTTACGGTTTTTTGAAAGCGCTGTTAGAGGTGATGGAAACGGAAAAGCCGCAGTATGTGGCGATCGCCTTTGATGTGGCAGACAAAACCTTTCGCCATGATCAAGATGACACCTACAAAGCCGGGAGACCCGCTCCACCTGAAGACTTTTTGCCCGATCTAAAAAACCTGCAAGAATTGCTGACTGCGCTCAAGTTACCGGTGTTGACGGCTCCTGGCTACGAAGCCGATGATATCATCGGCACCCTAACCCGACGGGCAACGGCAGCAGGAATGCGGGTGAAAATTTTGAGCGGCGATCGCGACCTGTTTCAACTGGTGAATCCTGAAGACAGCGTCACCGTACTTTACATGAGTACCAGCTACGGCAAGGGAATTCCCTCGCTCAAAGAATTTGGCTCTGAAGAAGTTCAAGACAAGATGGACGTTTTACCGGAACAGGTGGTGGATTTTAAAGCCCTTTGCGGTGATACTTCCGATAATATTCCGGGTGTGCGTGGCATCGGTGAAAAAACAGCCGCCCAACTCCTGAAAAACTATGGATCGCTCCACGGGGTTTATGAAGCGATCGACCAGATTAAAGGAGCCACTCGTAAGAAACTAGAAGACGGACGCGACAGTGCGCTGCATTCCCAATATTTAGCTCAGATTCATCTAGATGTACCAATTGATGTTGATTTAGAGGCGTGTCAACTGCAAGAGTTTAACGACGATGCCGTTTTGCCTCTACTAGAAAAGCTGGAATTTCGTACCTTTCTCAGCAAAATTCAAACGCTACATCGTCAGTTTAGTGGTGAAACTGGTGAAGCTGAGGAAGTGTTGAAAACTGGTAAAAATGCGATCGCTGCTCAATCCCTTCAAGCCTTAAGCAACAACAGCTTTGATGGCGGCGGCGACCTCTGGTTTTTTAGTGCTGAAGAAACCGAAGCGGCGACTCCAATTCAATCAATCACCCTGCAACCGCGTGTGATTGACACGCTCGAAAAGCTATACGAATTGGTGGAAATTTTAGAAGTTCGCAATCAGCCCGATTTGCTCACCAGTTGGGATACGGAAACCACCGCCTTAGAACCTCGCGATTCTGAACTAGTGGGAATTGGTATTGGTTGGGGCGAAGCCATCTCGGATGTGGCATACATTCCCCTGAACCACGCGATCGGCACCAATTTGGATAAACCGTTGGTGCTGGAAGCACTGCGTCCCATTTTGGAAAGTCCTGATTATCCCAAAGCGCTGCAAAATGCCAAGTTCGATCGCCTCGCCTTCCGACAACAGGGCATTCATCTTGCGGGTGTGACGTTTGACACGATGCTGGCAAGCTATGTGATCAATCCAGAGCAACCACATAACCTGTCTAGCTTAACGCTGACCCATTTGGGACTGACGACCACCAGCTACACCGATCTCGTACCCAAAGGCAAAACCATTGCCGATATTAGCATCCCAGTTGTTGCCCAATATTGTGGCATGGATGCCCACACCGTTTTTCGGCTAGTGCCGATTTTGCGATCGCTCCTGAGAGTCAGTCCTGCGCTTCATCACTTATTTGTAGAAGTCGAGGTGCCCGTAGAACCCGTGCTAGCCGAAATGGAATGGCAGGGAGTTCGCATCAACCAAGAATATCTGCATGAATTTTCTAAGCAGTTAGAGCAAGATTTGGCAAGAATTGAGCTTCGGGCTTACGAAGCCGCTGGCAGTAACTTTAATTTGGGTTCACCCAAGCAACTGAGCGAACTATTATTCGACACGCTCCAACTTGATCGCCGCAAATCGCGTAAAACCAAAACAGGCTACTCGACCGATGCTGCCACCCTAGAAAAACTGCTGGATGACCATCCAGTGATCGAAGCGATCGTCGAACATCGCACCTTGTCGAAGTTAAAGTCAACCTACGTGGATGCCCTGCCCGCGATCGCTCGTAAAGATACTCAGCGAGTTCACACCAACTTTAATCAGGCAATCACCGCCACAGGTCGCCTGTCTTCCTCAGATCCCAACTTGCAAAACATCCCAATTCGCACCGCGTTTAGTCGTCTGATTCGGCAAGCGTTTATCCCGGAACCGGGCTGGCTCATGGTGTCTGCCGACTACTCCCAAATCGAACTCCGCATCTTGGCACACCTGAGCCAAGAACCCGTGCTGCTGGAAACCTATCAAAACAAACAGGATATCCACACCCTGACCGCTCAGCTTTTGTTTGAAAAATCAGACATCACCTCAGATGAGCGTCGATTAGGCAAAATCATCAACTTTGGCGTGATTTATGGCATGGGTGCCCAGCGATTTGCCCGCGAGGCAAAAGTCGATCGCAGAGCTGCCCAAGAATTCATCGATCGCTTCAACTCACGCTATTCCAATGTGTTCAAGTATCTTCAGCGAATGCAGCAAGAAGCGATCGCCAATGGCTATGTGGAGACTATTCTCGGTCGTCGCCGCTACTTCAACTTCACCAGCGAAAGTTTGCGGAGCCTGCGGGGCAATGATCCAAGCGCGATCGACTTGAGCAAACTCAAACTGCGTGATCAGTACGATGCTCAAATGCTACGCGCTGCCGCCAATGCGCCTATTCAGGGTTCCAGCGCCGATATCATTAAAATCGCCATGATCCGGCTGCACGAACTGTTGAAAGACCACGACGCAAACCTCCTGCTGCAAGTTCACGACGAACTCATTTTTGAGATGCGCCCGGAAGAG
>Ga0209181_10002729_pt1 | contig 28486 bp, 31 predicted proteins | sample MAT05_FD_187208 | JGI IMG/M metagenome (GOLD analysis project Ga0209181, IMG submission 187208) | Freshwater microbial communities from Lake Fryxell liftoff mats and glacier meltwater in Antarctica - MAT-05 (SPAdes) (version 2) | ecosystem: Environmental > Aquatic > Freshwater > Ice > Liftoff...
GCAACCGTTGTTACCGGTGTTAAAGCCGGTGACAAGGTTGTGCTGAAGCCTAATGAACGCATGCGTGATGGGATGGCCGTTACTCTGGTTCAGAAGTAGCTAGTAGTTATATTGCATTCGTTGTTCTTTTTTTTAGCGGGCTTCATTTAAGGATTCCTATCGTCCCTGTATCCTCACCCTCAACCTCAACCTCGTCTTTATCTGAGTTTTTGTCCTCGCCCCAATCCCAAGCATCATTACCCTGAGTGCTTAACTCTGTGCCTATTGCTGCTGCACGGGCGCGGGCGACGCGTTCGCGGGTGACGGGGTGTGAGGAAAGAAAGCTGAGAGGGTCAGATTCTAAGCCTTCTTGCTCGAGACCCTTTTTCTCAGATTTTGCATGTTTCTCGTTTTCTAAGCGTTCCATGATGTTTGCAAAAAGGGCAGGCGTATAGCCGTGTTTCTTTAGTAATTTGAAGGCAAATTCATCGGCGTCGCTTTCAAATTGGCGAGAGTAGCTCGCTTGCAAGAGCAGGGTGGGTAAGCCTGTCACGACTAGCGTCATGCTGGCGGCGTCCGCTGTGAGTGTGGCTGCGATGAGGGCAGCCGCAGAGTCTTGAAGGATATGGCGCAGGGTATGGCGCATTTCCACATGCCCCACTTCATGCGCGAGGATGGCACTGACTTCCCCTGGTGAATTTGTAAGCTCAACCATTTGGTCGGTAATGACGATGGTGCCACCAGGTAAAGCGAAGGCGTTTGCTCCGATAAAGGGAGATGCGTGGCGAAATTCAAGATGCAAATCTTTACGGATAGGCAAGTCAGCCACCAGGTTTTTAAAATCATCGCTAATACGCTGGCGCATTTCAGGCGGAAGTTGACTAGCTTGGAACCACGCTTGGTCGTCTAGAATCTTTAAACCCTGCTCACCAATACGCACTTCGTAACTCAGAGGTACGCGAAGTGCTACGTACTCGGCCGCAGCAGGTAGCCCGTAAAAATAGCCACTGATTAGGCAGGCCGCCATTGCGGCTACACAGCCTATCGCTATGTCCCAACGACGTTCTAACCACGCGACTAGGTCTTCGGTTTTACTCTCCTGCGGCAATTTATTCAGGAGGGTTTGGTCTGGGCATTGCAACTGTCCGCCATCAGGTAGAGCGATAAAACGATCTGCGCTTCCCACCCTTGGCGAAACACGTAATTGGTTGAAGACGTATTGCTGGTCAGCTTGTTGGCCGATGAGCTTGGCGGTACGCTCGCTCCAAATGAGCGTGGCTGGTTGGCCAACGGGTTTTTGTCCGTCGAAATAGAGTACCTGCATGTTCGAGTTGGCCATAGTGGTTTTGGTGGCTGCAGTGGCCATGTTCATAGCGAAATATCGAAATCGAAAAACTCACCGACTTCAGCGCCGGTTGCTTGGACGGCGGTGCGACCACCGCCGATAAAGTCGTCCAGCTCCCCCTCGAATAACACTTCCATGTTGTCCGCACGATATTTCATGGTACGGATTACGGCCCAAGGGGTGAGCAAGCCTGCACTAAAGATAATAGCCAGTGCGTTACCAAAATACAGTGCGGCGAGTGTGCGGGCTTTTAATGTGGAGTGAAACCGCAGCGGGCCTAAAGTGGTGTTGTTCCAAACCAGATTACCAAGACGGGCGCGCGTGAGAGCGTAAGCAAGTACATAGGCGGCATAGATCGGTATTGCGCCTATCCAAGCATAACGCAGACTGAAAGCAGGCATAGAAAACATTATCCCCGTAGCAATAAGACCTGCGACTATCATCAATACACCGGCTAAAAAATAAATTTTGAAGAACTGCCCCCCAGTGGCCGAAAATGTCCCTCGTTCTCCGCCAAAGGAATAGTGTTCCACCATAAAGCGCTTAATACGCTGTTGCCACCAAGAGAAACCCAAACCCAGTGTGGGAATCATGATGAGCGCCCATAGGTAAAACGCTTTTACTGCACCCCAGTAATTCCCATCAAAATCGAAAGTTAGGTTTCGATAAGCCGAATAGCGTGCGTTAAACGCCGCCGCCCGCACGACCACCCAAGGCAATAAAAGAAAGCCGACCAACAATACCCATGGCAAGACAGAAACAAAAAATTGGCTGGTGATCCAGTAGATGCCTAACAGTATGGCGGCAATAATGCGGCCTTTTAGAATAGGCAAAGGTTGACCTAGGTATTGAAATGGAGTGCCGTCGAGCGTGGTGTGCGAATAGAAATAACGCTTTTTTCTCACCTTGGCCCAAGCGGAGTAAATACCGAAAGTGGCGAGGGAAAGGCAGAGGTTAACGATCCAAATTGGAAAGTATTCGCGCGCTGTGCCGCGAAATACTAGCTTCATGCCGGGCGACGTCGTTGATGACGCAAGAAAAGGGTTGGGTTTGAGGTTGGCCGACATGCATTATCCGTTTAAGGTACTCAGTTCCAAGTGAACTGGCGGCAGTATAAGGAGGGTGGCGTGAACAAGTCTAGCCTGGTCGGTTGCTGGCTGGAATATAATTAAGGTTATGGATAGCCTACACGCAACAAACTCTGCCGCCCCCCCTATCGTCTCTCTGCGTAATATCGTTAAGCGCTACCAGCGTGGCGCACAGCCGGTTCCGGTGCTATCGGGAATTAGCTTCGATATTGCAGCAGGCGAATTTCTTGCCTTGATGGGGCCGAGCGGCTCAGGGAAAAGCACATTACTGAACCTGATAGCCGGGATTGATCAACCCAACAGTGGGCAGTTGATCGTAGCCGGCACCGACATTGGCATATTGAATGAGCGAGACCTCGCAGATTGGCGCGCGGCCAATATTGGTTTTATTTTCCAGTTTTACAATTTGATGCCGGTACTGAGCGCATTGGAAAACGTCGAGTTGCCTTTGTTGCTCACGTCGCTATCTGGCAAAGAACGTCGTAGTCGCGCGGAGTACGCACTGTCTATTGTCGGCTTGGCCGATAGAGTTGAGCACTTTCCTTCAGAGTTATCAGGTGGGCAGCAGCAGCGCGTAGCCATTGCACGTGCGTTGGTCGTAGATCCCACGTTGATTGTGGCAGACGAGCCGACAGGCGACTTGGATCGTGAATCAGCAGCGGATGTATTAGCCTTACTACGTCGCTTGAATGAAGAGATGGGAAAAACCATCATCATGGTGACACACGATTCGCGCGCCGCTTCTCACGCCCACGCCATCATGCACTTGGATAAGGGCGAGTTGCATGCAAAAGAGTTCAATTCGCCCGACGCGGTGAAGCTGTAGCCGCTTACTGTAATCATTCTAGGGTTTTTTCCTTTTACTAATTTCCCACCCATGCATTTTTTCAAACTCATCCTTCGCAATGCCTTTCGCCACAAGCTGCGCATGGCGTTAACTTTGCTCGGTTTAGTGGTGGCCATTTTAGCTTTTGGGTTGTTGTCCACGGTGGTGGATGCGTGGTATGCCGGTGTTGAAGGCGCGTCCACAGCGCGTGTGATTACCCGCAATGCGAACTCCATGGTCTTCCCTATGCCCCTAACCTACGCGCAGAAAATTCGCCAAGTGGACGGTGTGCGCTCGGTGGCTGCGTCCAATTGGTTCGGCGGTATTTATAAAGAACCCAAAAACTTTTTCCCTCAGTTTGCGGTGGATGTCGCTTACCTAGACATGTTCCCCGAGTTTGTGATTAACGACGCAGAGAAAAAAGCTTTCTTAAGAGACAGGCAGGGTGCGGTGGTGGGGCGCAAATTGGCCGAACGTTATGGGTTTAAGCTGGGCGATACCATTGTGCTTAAAGGCACCATCTACCCCGGCGATTGGGAGTTTGTAGTACGAGCCATTTTCGATGGCAAAGACGCCAAGACCGATCTCTCCCAATTCATGTTTCATTGGGAATATCTCAACGAAACTATGAAGCGCACCGCACCAAGAAGGGCGAATCAAGTGGGTTTGTATATCATTGAGTTATCCAACCCATCACTGGCGGCCACGATTAGTCGAGAGATCGACGCCGAGTTTAAAAACTCCCAAGCCGAAACACTCACCGAAACTGAGAAGGCGTTTCAATTGGGATTTGTTTCTATGATAGAAGCGGTCGTTGTGGCGATCCGTGTTGTCTCGTTCCTCGTTATTTTCATCATTCTCGCTGTGATGGTAAACACCATGACTATGACAGCACGTGAACGTGCGTCGGAATATGCGACTCTCAAAGCACTGGGCTTTGGCCCTCGTTTTATCGCCACGCTTATTTTTGGCGAGTCATTACTGATTGCATGCATTGGCGGGACGATTGGCATTGCGCTCACCTTCCCCTGTGCTTATGTCCTTGGCAAGGTATTCGGAACTATATTCCGTACATTTAATGTGTCGGCAACCACCGTAGCGATGCAAGTGGCTTGTGTGTTGCTCGTTGGGATTGTGTCGGCATTTTTTCCGAGCTTAAGTGCAGCGCGGGTAAAAATTGTGGATGGCTTGCGGAGCATCGGTTAGCTGGAACTTTAAGCAAACACTAAGCAAACATCTAAGCTCATGAAAATTCCTTTAACTTATTCCCTGCGAAATTTACGCACACGCAAACTCACCACCGCGCTCACGGCAGGGGGTATGGCGCTGGTGGTGTTTGTCTTTGCCGCTGTCCTCATGCTTGATGAAGGCTTACGGAAGACGCTGATAGATACTGGCTCCGCAGACAACGTCATCGTTATTCGCAAAGGTTCGGGGAGCGAAGTGCTAAGCGGTGTTGAACGTGCTAAGGCGGCCATCGTTGAGGGGCAATCTCAAGTAGCGATGGGGCCGAGTGGTGTGGGATTGTTGTCGAAAGAAATGGTTGTGCTGATTACGCTGGTGAAGCGTGACACCATTAAACCAGCCAACGTAGTGATACGCGGTGTTTCTGCTATGGGCATACCGCTGCGGCCGCAAGTGAAAATTGTGGAAGGGCGATTGTTTCGTCCGGGTAGCAGCGAAATTATTGCGGGGCGCGCCGTAGCCAGCCGTTTTGAGGGGGCAGGCTTAGGAGAAACCGTGCGCTTTAGTGGGCGTGACTGGACGATCGTCGGCGTATTCGATGCGGAAAAAAGTGGCTTCGATTCAGAAATGTGGGGCGACGTTGACCAACTTATGTCCGCTTTTAGGCGCCCAGTTTATTCGTCAGTGATTTTTAAATTGAATGATTCAGAACAGTTCGATGCTTTCAAACAAGCCATCGACGACGACCCGCGTTTGATGCTGGAAGTAAAACGCGAAAGGCAGTTTTACGCCGATCAGTCAGCAGCCCTCTCCATGTTTATTCGGGTATTAGGTCTGTTCTTATCCATCATCTTCTCGATAGGCGCTGTGATCGGCGCGATGATCACCATGTATGCTGCTGTCGCCAGCCGCACTGCCGAGATTGGTACCTTGCGTGCGCTAGGATTCCGCCGCACCAGCGTACTCGTCGCATTTTTGCTGGAATCACTCTTCCTCAGTTTTCTGGGTGGCTTAGTGGGCTTGGGCCTGGCTTCCTTCATGCAACTTTTCACTGTCTCCACCATGAACTTGCAGTCATGGAGCGAGCTAGCCTTCAGCTTTACGCTCAACGCCAGCATCATCACTAAGAGCCTGCTGTTTTCACTTGCCATGGGTTTTGTGGGTGGGTTTCTGCCCGCTTTGCGTGCGGCACGCTTAGGGATTGTGGATGCTTTGCGCGCTGCCTAGCGAATAGACATGCAGAAGCCCATCAACAGTTTTGAGCTAGACGAAGAGGGGCACTGGTGCGCGATACTCAGTTGCGGCCACACGCAGCATGTTCGACACGATCCTCCGTTTATCAATCGACCGTGGACACAAACGGAAGAAGGGCGCCAAAGTCACGTAGGGCGACTATTGAACTGTGTGAAATGCGATGCTGACGCGTTGAATCATTCGCTTACCAAAGCTAAAACAGTAGCCGTCATCGGTGGTGGTCCCGCGGGTTTAATGGCGGCTGAGATGCTGAGCCAGAGCGGTGTTCAGGTTGATCTTTACGATGCCATGCCATCCGTCGGTCGTAAGTTTTTGTTGGCTGGCAAAGGTGGGTTGAATATCACCCACTCGGAATCCACGGACGAATTTTTGTCGCGTTATCGCGACCGTCGTACTGAACTTGTCCCTTATCTCAATGCGTTTGGTGCGGAGGCATTACGCGACTGGGTGCATGCGCTCGGTGTGGATACTTTCGTTGGCACGTCGGGCCGCGTGTTTCCTGTAGAGAAAAAAGCTGCACCACTGTTGCGGGCTTGGCTGCATCGCTTGCGCGAATCGGGCGTGCGCTTCCATGTGCGACATCGCTGGGTGGCTGGTTCAGGCTTTAATTCAGGCTTAAAATTTGAAGAGCCGTTGCGATTCGTCACTCCTCAAGGCGAACAGCAAGTGCATCATGATGCCGTTATTCTCGCGCTGGGTGGCGGGAGTTGGGCGCGATTGGGCTCAGATGGATCATGGGTGCAACCTCTCGCCGAACAAGGTGTCGCCATCGCGCCACTGCAAGCGGCGAATTGTGGTTTTGATGTGGGCTGGAGCGAGCACTTCAGCCAACGCTTCGCCGGGCATCCATTGAAGTCGATTGCATTACATTTCGCTGATGTGTCGGGTACGGTTACGCATAAGCTGGGCGAATGCATGGTGACTGCGACGGGGTTGGAGGGCAGCTTGATCTACGCTTTGTCCGCACGCTTGCGTGACGAAATTTCGGTCAAAGGCGAAGCGCTGATTCAACTAGATTTAGCGCCCGCTAAGAGCTTGCAGCGTTTGGTTGATGAGTTGAGTGAATCGAGAGGCGCGAGATCAATGGCGAACCATCTGCGCGTTCAGGCGGGTATTGAAGGCGTGAAGGCCGGCCTACTACGGGAGGTTTTGTCCGCAGAAGACTTCGCTGATCCAGTGCGTATCGCAAGGGCAATAAAATCATTGCCGTTGGCGCTCATTGCCCCACGACCCATTGATGAAGCCATCAGCAGCGCGGGCGGTGTGATGTTCGACGCACTCGATGAACGATTGATGGTCTGTAACCTACCCGGTGTATTTTGTGCCGGTGAAATGCTGGACTGGGAAGCGCCGACTGGCGGCTATTTGCTCACGGCTTGCTTCGCCAGTGGGCGTGCGGCGGGCTTGGGGGCGTTAGCTTGGTTGAAAGAAAATACACCAGTAATAACTTGATGGGCCTTTGTGTTTTGCAAGGTGAAGCGGCGCACTTTCGCACACCGTCATTCCCGCGCCCCGCAGGAAGTACCCTTGGGGTGCGCAGGCGGGAATCCACGGATTTTAAATTGGCGTAGCGGACGTAGGTGAAGATATTAAAGTGGCTACCGTGACAGACCCGTTCGGGAACGTCTTTGGAATTATTCAGAATCCAACTTTCAAATTGCAGGATGTTCGATAGTAAAGTTTATACTTTAGGAATAAATCTCATTACAAATACAGCTATGGAAAAACAAAGTTAGGATTTGTAACCGACATAAAGCAGCCGTTTCGTTGTTGGGTCAAACAATATTACGTCATAAGCATTGGCAATCCGTCTGTGTATGGTAATTGACCAAACATAAGTTTTTAGTTCTGCCGGATCTATCGCTTTTCCAATAAAGCACTGCTCGGCCTCACCCGCAACAAGGGCTTCAGAAACAACCCCTTGCGCTGTTACATCTAATGAAGAAAAAGCTGACCAATCCTTTTCTTGGGGATCTGCGATTTTGAATTCGGATAGCTGGATGCAGTAGCGATCAAGGTGATCTCCCGTGCCCGACCGCACAGATTCGAAGCTGCTGAGGACTTTAAATTCTTGAGTAGTACTCAAGCCAGACCTATTGAAAACGAACGCAACATCCTTGGAAGAAGCTTTATCCACTTGATCTGAATTGGTTGCGACTGAGTATGCAATGTAGCTGCAAACGCCAGTGATGATTGCAATAGATAGTGCTCCGACAACCTGTAGTGTTCGCGCGACAAATGTCATTGGGGAAGCTCAATGTTTGACGTGAGGGGTAGCTGGAACCGAAGGAGAAGGACACCACAAGCGCAGCTCGTACCCGTCCCTCTCTACTTTAAAGTTAGATTTTTGGCGTGTTGTCGGTGATGTATTCAGCATAGTTTTTTTGAATTATGTCATCTCTAAAACCATAACGTTGGCGAATAGGTTTGATCAAAGTCACTAACTCACGATCCGTTTTTTCGAATAGATCGTTTGCTCTCGATAGCTCCAAAATCATTTCATTCCTGCCTGCAAAAGAAAGAAAAAGATGAACCCGGTCTTTGAAGTAGTGATGAACTAGCCAGTTTTTTAATTTCAAGCTTTCGGAAAGATTTTCCTCAAGCTCTAGCGTAATGGGGAAAACCGTTTTCAGCGCTTTAATCATTCGGCCCAAGGTCGTTTCGAAGTGACTATCCATGAACGCATCAAATAGTGATGCCCATTCTTCCTTGGTATTTACAGCCTTGGCTTTGCTGGGAATGAGATCGCAATAGACAAGCGAATTGACGATGCCATGCTCAAGAACTTGTGCTTCATAAATCGCTAAGCCAAAGTGCGCGTAGACCTCCTTAGTGTGAATATCTTCGTCCATGTATGTGTGGAAAAATCTAATGTGGAATGAGGAGCAGCCGAGCCGAAGGCGAGGTAATCACAAGCGCAGCTTGCGGCTGTCCATCTCGACTATTGTGTTAGTGGCTGGAGCCCGTCGCACACGATCGCATTTGCTTTTGAACATGAAGCTAATGTGCCGAAGCTGCGTAAAACACGCAAGCCTTTGAATTTGACCTACAAAGACGATGCCCCAAGAGCCGCATGGATATTGGCTCTTGGAGCAGGTGATTTAGGTGTTATTCGCGCCGTTGTTCGCACGCGTTTTACGATTAACCCAGATCGCCTTCAGCACAACCACCACAAACACCAACCCCCCAATAATGGCGATGAGGCCGCCTAGGCCCATGAAGCCCATCGCCACGACTTCTCCCGTACTGCGCAGGACTTGTTCTGCGCCAGCCACTTTGCGTTGCACGCCATAGCCACCCGACCACATGAGCCCACCGATGTGCATGGCTTGTCCGACGGCGTAGCAATACGACGAGAAGGTGGCGGGTTTGCAGGAAGGGATGCCGTAGCCTAGCTTCGGTAGCAGGTGATAAATTAAGCCCATCAAGGCGAGTGTGACACCGACAATGCAGCCGTGATAGTGCGCAGGAATTTTTACGTTGTTACCGGCGATCATGAAGCCGATCAATCCGCCAAAACAAAATAACAGCAACGACGAATAGAGCGCGGCGCGCAGCGGGCGGGCTGCTTCCGCAACCAAGACATTCCGGTGCATGCCAATCACCACTGCGATGGCGACAGGAAGAATGGCGAGTCCACCGCCTAAGCCCATGGCAAAGGTGATTAAGTTGCGATGCTCAACCGTATAAATCGGCCAGATTAAATAAGCGATGGGAATGGCGAGCGAGCAAATGCTGGCGAGGAAAAATGCCAGTACGGCAATGCGCGGCGACATAGGGATATTCGCGCCGCATGCGCTCGCTAGCCATAACCAAGCGACGAGCAGGAAGGTTGTCCAGATAAATTGCAGCGCATGGCCGCCGCCCCAAAAAAGAATTTCGTAATAGGCTTTTCCCGTGAGTGCCTGATTATCAAACACCGGCATGGTGAAGTAAGACCACGCGAAAGCGATGAACGCAATGGCGGCGGGAATGAGACTGAGCGCCAGACCGATACGGAGCGCATCGGTGCCATCGATGGGTGAAAATAATCGGCGGGTATTAATGATGCTGTGAAGCACGAGCAGCGCGGCGCCCAGACCAAAGAGCATGAGACCAGAGAAAAAAATGGGGTCTTGCAATACCGGAATGTAGTTGGCCATGACCGGCCCGCCACGACCTATAAAGGGGGACACAATCATCAGTAAAGTTCCCAGCGCGGCGGTGACTGGCGCTGCGTAAGCGAGGAGTACGCCCCTCACATCTTTACCTGTGGTGAGATCAAGCGATCTTCCATTGAGAGACCACAATACGCCTGCGACAGAAACAAACCAGACCAGCACTGAGAGATCGACATGGACGACCAGCGCAACGTGGAAGAAGTGAGCGATGGGCGGCCAATTTTGCAGACCGGGCGTGCGTGAAAAAACCAGCAAAACCGCCAGAAGACCAGAGCCGATAAGCGCCAAGATGCCCAGCCAGAGCCAGCCTCTGGCCAGTCTCTTTAAGCGCGCATCTTCAATGGGCAAGAAATAGTTTGTGCTCATGGTTTGCTTTCAGCTTTAATTTTGGTTTTCGTTTCTATCTTTTCTTCCGGCTTAATTTCAGGGTTTGGTAAGACGATAATTTCACCCACCATGGTGTGATGTCCAAGACCGCAATACTCGTTGCAGATGATTTTCAAATTGTCTGCACTACGAGGTTTTATTTTGATCACGTGTTCATAGCCGGGTACGAGTTGAACGTTGATGTTTTCCGAAGGCAACGAAAAGCCGTGAATGTAATCCAGTGCGGCAAGATGCAGTGTGTAGGTTTTACCTTCTTCCAGCTCCAGAATGGGCGACCATTTCCATAGGCGTGCGGTAAGGTAAATGTCTGAGCCTTCAGGGGGGTGCACAACCGGTGTTTGATGGGTTGTATCCATACGAACAGTGTATTGATTGACCATCGCTTGGGTTTTAGCGAGAAATTCTTCACGATTTATCTTTTGGCTGATACCCGACAGATTTAGTTTGCCGTAGAAGTGCCAATAAATCATTCCACCGGACAGCGCAAACACCCAAACGCAGGTGATCAAAATCCACTTTCGTTCTGTAAAATTCATCGTAGTGAGCACGGTTGGGTTGTGAGAAGCCAATGTTGGGATAGATTGGGTTTCTGGTTGTCGCATATAATTCGTCTTTCAGCCCTGTTTATTTGCCGTATTTTTTCTTTATTCGCCTTTTGACCCGGATTTTACCGATGGATGCTACCGCCCGCCTACAACTTTCAAATTGGCTTTTCATTTGCGCCGCCATGGTTTTTGCGACACTCATAGTAGGAGGTGTAACGCGACTCACCGATTCTGGCCTATCCATCGTTGAGTGGCAGCCACTGATGGGTATTGTGCCACCACTCTCAACGGAAGCGTGGCAGGTGGTGTTTGCCAAGTACCAGCTTACCCCCCAGTTTTTGCAGGTAAACCATGCCATGACGCTCGACGAGTTTAAGGGCATTTTCTGGTGGGAGTACGCACATCGTGCGCTGGGACGCGTTATTGGCTTAGTTTTTTTACTTCCCTACATTGTGTTTTTACTCCGTCGTAAAGTGGGCCGCAGTATTACATATAAGCTTTTTGGTATTTTTATCCTGGGCGGCTTACAAGGGGCGATGGGTTGGTACATGGTTAAAAGTGGCTTGGTAGACGATCCCCGCGTCAGTCAGTACCGGCTTACCGCACACCTTTCTCTCGCCTTTGTTATTTTCGCAGCCATGATGTGGGTAGCGATGGGATTGCGTGCTGAGCGCGGAAAATATTTTTCCAATGAAGCCTTACGAAGCGTGCAGCGTTTTGGCGTTTTACTGCTGATACTCGCGTCTTACATGGTCGTGACAGGTGGTTTTGTAGCAGGCATTCGTGCGGGCAAAGCCTATAACACCTTTCCTCTCATGAACGGACACATCATCCCCCCAGAAATTTTTATGATGGATCCCTGGTATCTCAACTTCTTCAACAACATGGCAACGGTGCAATTTGATCATCGCTTAGGCGCATGGTTATTGGCTTTGCTGGTACCCTTATTTTGGTTCCGCATTCATGAATCGCCCGCCAGTCGGTCCGCTCGATTAGCGGTGAATGTGCTGGTGTTCACGGTCGCTGCGCAAATTGCTCTAGGCATCACCACCTTGCTGTTTGCCGTGCCTGTGGCGTTGGGTGTGGCTCACCAGGGCGGGTCCATGGTGTTATTTGGTGTGATGTTGTGGGTGAATCACGAACTCAGAGTTTCTAAAGGATATAACGCTTCATGATTGAGAATATGGTTGCAGATAATGGTGAATCACGACGTCAGACTGTTAAAAAACTAGCCACTTTCTGCATTGTGCTTTTACTTGTTGTGATTACAGCCAGCGCCTATTTGAGGTTGGCGGGTGCGGGGTTGGGTTGTGATGATTGGCCGGCCTGTTATGGGCATAGCACCAATAAAGTGGTTAATCATTCAGCAGCTAACTCACCCGCGTTTGCAGTGGGTGTGATTGTAAGTAATCCAGCAAGAAACACAGAAAATAACGCAAAGCCACAGCATACTAGCCCGCACGCCGACGGTATCGCTAAGGTGCGGATCGTGCACCGTATAGCAGCCACAGTTGCGCTTTTATTAGTCATCGCGATGACGTGGCTATGTTGGCGACGTAAACCGACACTTCAGCCGGAAGGTATATGGGTACTCAGCTTGTTGGTGCTGATGCTCATACTGTCTGTATTAGGTTGGTTTACTGGAACCTCGACTCTACCGGCAGTGGTACTCGTTAACTTGTTAGGTGGTTTTTCTATGTTACCGCTTGCGTGGCTTGTTCGAGTCTCGGCAATGGGGAGCACAAGCGCCAAAAGCAACCCAATTCAACCAGCAAGCCAAGACACCTCGCTGCTTATTTGGGCGCGCTTCGGGGCTGTATTACTGCTTGCAGAGATTGTGTTGGGCGGGTTAATTAGTGCGGATTTTGCTGCGGCAGCGTGCTCGACTTTGTTTTCTTGCGAAGGTCAGTGGTGGCCGAAGGGTGATTGGTTTTATGTGTTTAACGTGATGCACGATTTTGCCTTGACCCCTTTGGATAAAGGAGACTCTGGCGCAGCCGCATTGCACCTACTTCATCGAGGTGTAGCCGTGGGTGTGGCGGTGGTGTTAGGGACAGCCGCATTGCGCGCAGCGTCCAAAGTGGGCGTGGTTGGAATCGTGATTCCTGCGCTGATTCTGGGCGAGATTTTGTTGGGCTTTGCGTCAGTCAGTGGTGGCTTACCGCTCGTCTTGGTGATTGCCCACAATTTCTTGGCTGCACTTCTGCTCGCGGCCACGGTGGATTTTTTGTACAAGCTGAAAAAGATGTCTTAATCGGGCAACTAAATCAGCCGCTAAATCAGGCAGCTAAGTTAGGGAACGGAGCAGGAAACTTAGCTATCCGCTAGCCTCGTTCAGCAATCAGCTTCATCACCTGATCTACACATTCTTCCAATGAAGACTCGCCCGTGCGGAGTACTAGCTCCGCATGTTCTGGTGCGTCATAGGGGGCGGAGATGCCCGTGAAATGGGCGATTTCGCCTTTTCGCGCTTTCTTATACATGCCTTTAGGGTCGCGTGACTCACAAACGTCAACCGTACATTCGCAGTAAATTTCAATAAACTCATCCGGTGCGAACATTGCGCGGAGTTTGTCTCGGTCAGCGCGTAAGGGCGAGACGAAAGCGGCCAAAGAAATCACGCCCGCTTCCAAAAAGAGCTTGGCCATTTCACCAATGCGGCGCAAGTTTTCAGCACGATCTGCTTCTGAAAATCCCAAGTCAGAACAAAGCCCATGCCTGACGTTATCGCCATCCAGCACAAAAGTACGCGCACCTTGGGTATGCAAGCGTTCCTCAACAGCGTGCGCGATTGTGGATTTTCCTGCGCCTGAGAGGCCAGTGAACCATAAGAGATAGCTGCGGTGACCATTCAGCGTTTCGCGGCGAGATCGCGTGACCGTGGTGTTGTGCCAGACAATATTTTTGTTTTGCGACATGACGCTTAGCCTCTAATTTGTTTGTCTTTTCTTTTGTAGCAATAGCATAAAGCAGAAACAAAGAAGCCCGCTTGTGGCGGGCTTCAGCGAGTTTCTAATTGACCAGCAAATTTGCTTAAGCCATCTGTACGGGAATCTTCTTTTGCTGATTGACGATGCAATTCTTTGAATCGACGTAAATCAACGTTGGCTCAAACTTGGTGAGTTCGATTTCGTTATACATCGCGTAGGTCGCGATGATGAGCAAGTCGCCCGGCGCAGCCTTACGGGCAGCAGCACCATTCACCGAAATAATCCCGGTGCCGCGTTCAGCGCGGATAGCGTAGGTCGTAAAACGCTCGCCATTATTGACGTTGTAAATATCAATTTGTTGATATTCCTTGATGTCCGCGGCGTCGAGTAGGTTTTCGTCGATCGCACAGGAACCTTCGTAGTGCAGTTCCGAATGCGTTACGGTGACACGGTGTAACTTGGATTTAAGCATCATCCGTTGCATGATTTGCTCCTTCACTCACAGATTGCGGGCGGATTGTGGAATTACAAGGCCACAAGCGGCGCTGCTGGTACTCCATCGGCCTGAGCGCATGGTGGAGTCCTAAACTTCTAAGTTGTCGATCAAGCGCGTGCTCCCTAGGAGTGCCGCGCCCAGCACCACCAACTTAAAATCGTGAGCGGAGGCGAATTGTAAATCATCTTGTTTCCGCACAGCAATATATTGTGTAGACCAGCCATGGGCGCGGAGTTCAGCCATGGCATTCTCCTCAAGCCGCGTAAAGTCCCGCTCTCCAGCTTGTATTGCTTGGCGAGCCGCGTCCAGAGCGCGATACAGAGCGGGTGCTTCAGCCCTTTCGGCAGCAGAAAGGTAGCCATTCCGTGAAGACAAGGCCAAACCATCTTCCGCACGCACCGTTTCACCGGCGATGATCTCAATCGGCAACGCAAATTCGCGGACTAAATTGCGGATCACCATCAGTTGTTGATAGTCCTTTTTTCCGAATAAAGCCACCTTCGGTTGCACAATAGAAAATAATTTCAGCACCACTGTGGCCACACCGCGAAAAAATCCGGGGCGAAATGCGCCTTCAAGAATGTCTGCTTGCACTGGATTGGGTTCCACATGGTAAGACTGCGGCTGGGGATACATTTCTTGTTCGTCAGGCGCAAACAAGTGGGCAACGCCCGCCGCTTTAAGCCGCGCACAATCGTTCTCAAAGGTGCGCGGATACTTGGCGAAATCATCCTTGGGGCCAAACTGCAAACGATTTACGAAGATGCTGGAGACGACGCAATCACTTGGCTCTTGGATATGGGTTTGCGCTTGCTGCATAAGGGCAATATGCCCCTCGTGCAGATTACCCATCGTCGGCACAAAAACAACGCGCGGGGCGGGTTGTAGCGCCGCGCGCAGACTAGAAATCGTGGTGTGAATTTTCATTTTTTATCTTGTGCACTAGCTATTGTTTTGATTTGGGTGTGAGCTTAGGCTTGGGTTTCTCAATTAAATAGTTGCTTGCGGTAACAACTTTCCGGCCCGACTTTTCTTCCAATTGAAGGCGGGCACCGCCTGCAACGGAGCTACCTTTCTACAAAATGTAGAAAGGTCAATGTTGGACCCCGTTTTCTCTCGCCGCTTCATGGTGTCCCAGTATTTGGGAGGGCTTGCACTGTCGGTCAAAGCCCCAACAATATCGACTACCGAGAAATACCACTGCTCATCAACCCAAGTGCGCCGAATCTGACTCGAGCCAAAAACAATAATTTTTCCCTGTATCGTCGTATATTTCCTTACTCATGGCGTGTGTTTTCAGCGAACTAATCTTTTATGCGAATCAATAACAATGCTCAGTAGAAGGGAATGTCCCGTGTTTCACCGCAGCAACGTAAGCCGTCACCGCTGCGTCAATGCTCGCTGCGCCTTCCATAAAGTTTTTAACAAAGCGCGCTTTTTTACCGGGATAAACGCCGAGCATGTCGTGTAGCACCAGCACCTGGCCGTGACAATCTGCACCGGCGCCAATGCCGATAGTGGCCATGCTAGTGAGTGATCGCGTGACATCCGCAGCCAACGCGGCAGGCACCATTTCCATCACGATCAGCGCTGCTCCCGCCTGCTCAAGCGCGGTCGCGTCGGACTTCATTTGTTTTGCGCCGCTGTCTGATTTGCCCTGCACGCGATAACCACCAAGCTGATGTACCGATTGCGGCGTGAGGCCAATATGCGCACAAACCGGCACACCGCGCTCAACCAGAAAGCGCACTGTCTCGGCCATATACGTGCCCCCTTCCAGCTTCACCATTTCCGCACCAGCCGCCATAAGCTGCACGGCACTCCGCATGGCCTGAGCGGGGCTTTCCTGATACGAACCAAAAGGCATGTCGGCCATCACCAGCGGACGTCCGCCGGATGCGCTATTCGCAATGCCACGGGCGACACAGGCCGTGTGATACACCATGTGTTCGAGTGTGACCGGCAGCGTAGAAGATTGCCCTTGCAACACATTGCCGAGCGAATCGCCTATCAACAGAACGTCTACCCCACAGCGATCGAGAAGCGCCGCAAAGCTCGCGTCGTAACACGTAAGGACAGCGATTTTTTCGCCTTCAGCACGCATCCGTGCCAACTCACCGAGGGTTACATGTCGTGGTGCACTAGAAGAACTGGGTTTATTTTGTTGCTCACTGAGATAGCTCATGTTTGGCATTCAATCAATGGAAAGAAGGCGAATGATAGCCTAGGTTTTGCCAAAACATCCTTCTGGCGACGACACCCAAACAACCGTCGAAATTCCGGGAATGTGGGTTTGTTGTATTGACAACAGATATACAAGAGATTTACGATCAGTGCATCTGCTTAAATAACTTTGAACAGACACTAAGGACAAGGAGAATCTTATGCGTGACGCCACTATCAACCTGCGTGCTATGCCAGAACAGCGAGATCTCATTGATCATGCTGCCAGCTTGCTGGGCAAGAACCGATCAGACTTTATGCTTGAAGCCGCCTGTGACAAAGCGCAAGCGGTGGTACTTGATCAAGTGTTTTTTAGTTTGGATGCCGAGAAGTTTAAGCACTTCACCAAAATGCTTGACGCATCACCTGCGGCTAACCCCGGTCTTGAACGCCTCATGGCGATTAAAGCGCCTTGGAGGAAAAGTGCCCCATCCGCCAAAGTTACGGCCAAAACCAAAGCCAAAACCCAGGCAAAAAAATGAGCGTGCAACCGAGTTTGCAACTTTGCGCACCGCAACCGCTTATTGCTTCACATTACCTAAGCGAATTTGACTCTGGCGAGGCCACGCTCGACGAATGGCTCAAACGCAGATCCATGGTCAATCAATTGAGCGGCGCCAGCCGCACGTTTGTTGTTACCAATACAGATGGACGCGTTTTTGGCTATTACGCCTTAGCTGCTGGCGCAGTTTCACACCAACTGGCAACCAGTTCAGTACGACGCAATATGCCCGACCCTGTGCCAGTCATGGTTCTGGCTCGGCTGGCGGTAGATCGTCAAGCACAAGGACTGAAACTAGGCGGAGCTTTACTACGGGACGCGGTTAATCGGGCGATCGCCGTATCCCAAAACGCAGGGGTGAGAGCGTTGCTAGTGCACGCGCTTCATGATCGCGCCAAAACGTTCTATGAGCATTACGGTTTTCAAGCATCATCATTGCATCCCATGACGCTGATGCTGCGATTGAATATCGTCAAACCCTGATCATAGGAATCTATGACCGAAAGATGAAATACACCGCGCCGAGCAGTCACAGCGCGGCTCACAGATAATCGAGCTTGAGCGGTTTGTGCATGTAGAAAAACACAAAAGGCACAAAGACCGTCAGCGTAATCACTTCCTGCATGATCCTGGGTTGCGCCAATGACAACTCGCTGGCCCCAATTCGATTCGCCGGTACTTGCAAAAAATATTCAAACAACGCGATGCCCCAAGACAACAGCGCTGCAATCCACCAAGGTTTGTCGTTAAGATTTTTCAGGTGCGTGTACCACGCGAAAGTCATGAAGACATTCGACGCAGAGAGTAGTAACGCAGCTTGAAAAATGACGGGGATATTTTGGAACATCAGCGAAAACTACAAATATTTTGTTGGTCAAAAAAACCACGTCTTCCCCGCACCCCGGACCCGTCCGAGTATCTCCATCGATAGGAAGTACCACGCCCTGCAAGAAGTGACCTAGGGCCATTGCGGTGCGAAGGCGGGGAACCAGCGACGTTAGGCCAATGCACGTAGAACAGCTTTAGGCTCTTTGCTGACAACATGTAGCAAGGCCAGTGCAGGACCGTGAGGTTTGCGATCGCCCCGCTCCCAATGTCGGAGAGTGCCAAGGCTGATGCAGAATTTTGCCGCAAACTCGTTTTGTGTGAGACCCAGCTTTTGACGTAACGCAGCCACGTCCACTTCTTCTGGGCGATGAACACGAGCCGCCACGCGCTTTCCTTTGTTGAGATCGATGGCTTCACTTAGCCCTTTAGCAATGCTTTCAAATGTTTTAGCCATGATGTTTCTCCAGAGCAGTGTTTATAAGTAGGGTCGTTAGTTTGGCAAGGTCGTTTCGCTCGACTTTAGTAAGATTGGCCCGCTCATTTTTGCTAAAGACAGTAAGCAAGTAGAGTGGAATCCGTTCGTCGTGATAGTAGTAAATAATCCGAACACCGCCCTTTTCCCTCGATCACCACGACCCCAGCGCACTTTACGAATGCCGCCTGTGCCTTCCATGATGTCGCCCGCGCGAGGGTGTGCCGCAAGGTAATCAATCAGCCCTTTGCATTCTGATTCGCTGAGCAGGTCAATCGAGCGACGGATATATTCCGGCATTTCGGTTACGGTCGTTAGCATCATTCAAATGTAATCCAATGGATTACAAGCGTCAATGTGTTCGAGATTTGTATTCGCAGACAAGGAAACGTTAAAACATCTAACCATGCAATTACGAATCTCTAATCCAGATTCATTTTACTAATTTCTTGATCACGACAAAGCTCTAACAAATCCGCTGCGCGTCCGCAGTTTGGAATAACACATTCAGGTGCGATTTCAACCAGCGGCAGCAGCACAAAAGCACGTTCGTGCATGCGTGGGTGAGGCAGGGTTAGATTGGGGTTGCCGCTGGTGAGATCGGCGTAGAGGAGCAGATCGAGATCGAGGGTGCGTGGTGCTTGGTGGTAGTCGCGCTGGCGACCGAATTGCGCTTCGATAGCGAAGAGTTCAGTGAGTAAATCATCGGCGCTGAGTTGTGTGCTCACCCTAACTACTGCGTTGATGAAGTCGGGCTGATTGGTGAGGCCGACGGGGGCGCTGCGATACAGCGAGGATGCGGCTGTGAGGGTGGTTTTCGGGAGTGTTTCGAGCGCCTTTATGGCGGCGAACAGTGTTTCTTCGGGCTTGCCCAGATTGGCGCCCAGCGCAATAAAGGCCACCACATTTACTGCGCTCATTCCGTCGGCTCTGGCTTGTTACTGTCTCCAGCAGGCTTGGTGCGGCGCACGCGGCGACGCGCTGGTTTTTTTTCCGGCATGAGCATGGATTCGCGCTGATGCGAGTCGGCTTCGAGGAAGTTGAGCCACCAATCCGCGAGTTCTTGCGGCACTTCACCGCTGGCTGCGCGCAGCAATAGAAAGTCGAGACTCGCTTTAAAACGCCCTTGTTCGAGGAGACGTAAAGGGCGTTTTCCGGAGCGGTTTTCAAAGCGCGGTTGCAGCGCCCAGATGTCTTTAATGTCGCCCGCGATGCGGCGGGTGATGGCGAGTTTTTTGGCTTGGATGTCGAGCACTTCGTCCATCGCGTCGTGCAATGCAACCGTGGCATTTTCGCCGTGCTCTTTGCGGGCAGCCCACGCAGCGAGCATCTCGTGCCAGATCAACGTGGCGAAGAGAAATCCGGGCGAAACAGGCTTGCCTTCGCGCACGCGGTCGTCGGTGTTGCCGAGCGAGAGCCAGACGAAGCGTTCGCCGAGCGGCTGTTCCATGATGACATCGAGCAGCGGTAGCAGCCCGTGATGCAGGCCTTCTTCGCGCAGTTGTTTGAGGCACTCAACGGCGTGACCGGAGAGCAATAATTTCAACATCTCGTCGAAGAGTCGCGCAGCAGGGACGTTGTCGAGTAGATCCGCCATTTCGCGGATCGGTTCGCGCGTCGCAGGGTCAATAGTCAGGCCGAGCTTGGAGGCCATGCGCACTGCACGCAGCATGCGTATGGGGTCTTCGCGGTAACGCTTTTCAGGGTCGCCGATCATGCGCAGGGTTTTCTGCTTCAGGTCGGCAACGCCGTGGTGGTAATCCAGAATCGTTTCGTTGGTAGGGTTGTAGTACAGCGCATTAACGGTGAAGTCACGACGCGCAGCATCTTCTGCGATGTTGCCGAAAACGTTGTCGCGCAGCACCCGCCCGTGTTCATCGGTGAGTGTTTCGCTCTCTTCGCTGGCCCCCGCACGGAAGGTGGAAACCTCAATCGTTTCACTGCCACTCATGACATGAACAATGCGGAAGCGGCGACCAATGATGCGAGAGCGGCGGAAAATCCCACGTACCTGTTCCGGAGTGGCATCGGTGGCGACGTCGTAATCTTTCGGCTCGATCCCCGCGATCAAATCACGCACTGCCCCGCCGACGACATAGGCCGAGTAGCCGTTTTCCTGCAAGCGCGTCACCGTCTGGCGCGCGGCAGAGGAGATCGACTCGCTGCGGACACCGTGGCGATTAACAGAAAGGAGAGCAGGTTTATTGGCGTTAGGCGCTTTGCTAAAAACGCGACCCACGCGGGTTAAGAGCTTACGGATCATTAGGCAGAAATTGCGTGCTGGAAAAACACGGTAAAGGGTTGAGGTAAGGGTTTGAAAGAAAAACGTTAAACGTCATTAAAGACGTGAAAGGCCGCCATGATACCGGAGATCAGCCCCTTAAGTTAAGGATGGGCCAGCCGTGCGCCTTGGCGTGGCTTGCTAAAGTTGGGTCAGGATTGACCGCTACAGGATGCGAAACCTTGCCAAGTAGCGGCAGGTCGTTGAGTGAATCGCTGTAAAAATAGCTTTCGGGAAAATCGTTCCAGCTGTGCTCTAGGCGGGCGAGCCATTCTGTGACGCAGGTAATTTTGCCTTCGCGAAAACAAGGCGTGCCTTGCACAGCGCCTGTGAATGCGCCTTTCGAGAGGGCTGGCTCGGTGGCGACGAGGTGCTCTACGCCAAATTCACGAGCGATAGGCTGCGTAACAAAGCTATTTGTCGCGGTGACGATGGCGACGAGTGCGCCCGCATCCAGATGTTGTTTGACGAGTTGCCGTGCTTGCGGCGTGATGATGGGCAGAATGCGCGTGGCCATAAATTCGGCGTGCCAGGCGTCTAGTTGGTGGCGTGGGTGTTGCGAGAGCGGCTTTAGCTGGAAGTCGAGGAAGACGTCGATGTCTAGCGTGCCGGCTTTGTATTGTTCGTAAAACTCCAGATTGCGCGCTTCGTACATTTCGCGATCGAGAACGCCACGCGAGATGAGGTATTGCCCCCATTCAAAATCAGAATCGCCGGCTAATAAGGTGTTGTCGAGGTCGAACAGAACGAGGTTCATGGTTTTTTATTTGTTTTCTGAGAGGTAAATTGCAGCGAGCGTTGGAATTATTGGAATGTACTAAAAATAGACTTAGTCATTCCAAGGGTTGATAACTTCCAGCCCCAGTTCGGAGTAGTCACGTACATTACGGGTGACGATGCTGAGGCCATAATGGGCGGCCGTGGCTGCTATGAGGCTATCGATGGCTGGAAGAGGTCGGCCTGCGGCCGCTACGAGCCTCCCCCAACGGTCAGCTACGTGGGCGTCGATTGGAAGAATGCGTCCGGTGAAAAAAGCCTGTAACTCCGCTTCCAACCAGTCCAGTGAGGCCATTCGGCGGTTTGCATCCATAACGCCTTCAACCCCTTTTCGTAACTCTCCAAGCGTTAAAACGCTTAGAAATAAGGTGGACGTTGGCCGTTCCTCAAACCACGCTACAACACCCGCGTTAGGCGTTTTGCGACGCAACTCAGAGAGCACATTGGTGTCGAGCAAATAGCTCAAAGGCTTACTCCACGGGTGGCGCTTGTGTCGCGCTCAAGTACAACATCGTCGAGCGCATAGAGGGGTGATTGGCGCATGAATTCGACGAGGGAGTGTTCGTTGCCGGAGAGTCGCTCGAAAGTGGCCCGCGATACGACGACCGCCACCGACCGACCGTGAAGCGTGATGTCTTGCGGCCCCTCACTTTCGGCAAGTTTGACCAGCTCAGATAAACGCGCTTTTGCTTCTTGCATTTGCCATGCGTGCATATTGCCTCCTCATGCCTTTAACTTATTTCAGCCGCGTATTTCACCGCCCATTCGTCGGTGAGTGTTGCGTGAATTGTTGGCCGAAATTAATTAAAACCAGACTAGTCAGAATGTTAGCAGATGAGGTGCACAATTCAAACTTAATCGTACCCACCCTCGCGCTGATGGCGAATCGCCAGAACCAGAACAGTGTCGCTCACAACATTGTAGCGATACAGCGCAACATAACCGCTACGTCCGCGCGAAATAACCAGTTCGCGTAAGCCTGCTTCCGATTCGCGGCCTATCAATGGGTGTAGTTTAAGAATGCTCAAGCCCTCAACCAGCACTTGGGTTGTGGCGTGTGCCGCAAAGGTATCCTGTTCGATTAAAAAATCAGTGAGACGATCTAGGTCGTCCAGTCCGGCCGGTGCTATAACAAGGCGGCTCAACGTGATTGCCTACAGTTTTTTCTTTTTAGGTTTGGTTGCTTTACGACTTTCAGTTTTGGCTATTAGATAGCTGAATACTTCGTCAGCATCATGAACCAAGCCGTACTCCGCGACTTCCTGCTCTGCGCGCAAGGCAGAGGCAACGAATGCTTGCCTGCGCTGCGCCAACTCGGCTTGTGCCGCGATGGCATTCACCATCCAAGCATGGGCTGTTGTGCCCGATGCTTCTGCGGCCAATGTCACTTGGGCTTTCAGGTCATCAGGGAGTTTGAGTGTAGTGGTGACAGTCATTTTTAATGGTGCCAATCGTGCAAGTAGTGAAACTGGCGAGTTGCCGTAAGTATTACAAAAGTAACACCTTTGACTGTGTAGGGTCAATCAGCGATTGAATTTAAGGCCTCTTTTAACAGCGGCAATGTAATCGGGCGTTGGCGTTCGAGTGATACGCGGTCGAGCGCATCAAGCACTGCCATAAGAGTAGGCAAATCGCGGGGAGCATGGCGGAGGAGGTAGCGGATGGCGTCGTCGTCGACGCGCATGCCGCGCTGTGTGGCGTGGCTTTGCAGAGCAGCGGCGCGGTCTTCGTCGGTGAGGGGTTTGACGCCGAAAATAAGGGCGCTGCCGATGCGCGTGCGTAGGTCTTCTCGGAGCACTAAGTCGCGTGGCGCTACGCTGCCGCTGAGTAGCATGGCGAGGCCGGTGAGACGTGCCGCGTTGAAAGCGCGGAAGAGCGCGATCTGAGCGGCATCATCCAGTTGATCGACGTTATCGACCACAAGTAGGCCGCCGGGTGGGCAAGGCAGCTCAACGCCCACTTCTTCTCCACTGAATATCACAGCGCGGCGGTGAGCGGATTCAGCTGCAGCATGTGTAGCGCGGAGCAGGTGCGTGCGGCCGGAGCCATTCGGGCCCCATAGATAAATGGCGTCGAATGTTTTGGGTTGTGCGAGCACGCGCAGGCGCGCCAGTAGCTCGACATTGGCAGCGCCAAAATAATTGTCGAGCGTGGGATGTTGTTCTGGGCGAATGTCTAAGGTGAGCTGTTGCGGCATGCTAGGGCACGTGAGTGAACAATGGTAATTAGGGATGGCGAGAGGATGGAGAGAGAGTGAGGGTGAGGTGAATAAGGTAAATAAGGTAAAATCCCACTCTTCAAAACCGTGGCTTTTGCTGCGGTCTCTGCGCGAGACGCGCTACTTTATCACGAGCGGATAGCTAACTTGAATACCCCAACGAACATGCCACCAAGTAATCCATTAAGTAATCCATTGAGCAATTCATCGAATTCCAACGGGCCTTCTTCTGAGGCCACTCCCCTTTCTTACCGCGATGCCGGTGTGGATATTGATGCGGGCGACTCCCTTGTCGAACGCATTAAGCCTTTTGCCAAACGCACCATGCGGCCCGGTGTTTTGGCGGGCATTGGCGGATTTGGCGCGCTCTTTGAAATATCTAAAAACTATCAGGAACCGGTATTGGTGTCTGGAACGGATGGCGTGGGAACCAAGCTGCGCTTGGCTTTCGAGCTAAATCGCCATGACACGGTGGGTATTGATCTTGTCGCGATGAGTGTGAATGACATCTTGGTGCAAGGCGCCGAGCCGCTGTTCTTCCTCGATTATTTCGCTTGTGGCAAGCTGGATGTGGATACGGCAGCCAGTGTGATTCAAGGCATCGCCAAAGGTTGTGAACTTTCTGGCTGCGCGCTGATTGGTGGGGAGACGGCAGAGATGCCCGGCATGTATCCCGCCGGTGAATACGACCTCGCTGGCTTTGCGGTCGGCGTGGTGGAAAAATCAAAAATCATCAATGGCTCGACCATTAAGCCGGGCGACATCGTTCTGGGTTTGGCCTCAAGCGGCGCACACTCCAACGGCTACTCGCTGCTGAGAAAAATTATCGAACGTTCCAAGCCGGACATGAATGCCGATTTCCACGGACGTCCTCTCGCCGATGTGGTGATGGAGCCGACGCATCTTTACGTTAAACCCTTATTGGCCTTGATGCGCGCTTTGCCTGTTAAAGGGATGGCGCACATTACGGGCGGCGGCTTGTTGGACAACGTGCCGCGCATTCTCGGCGAAGACTTGATGGCGGTGCTGGAGAAAAGTGCGTGGCAACGTCCGCCCTTATTCGATTGGTTGCAACGCGAAGGCGGTGTGGCGGAAGAAGAAATGCACCGCGTATTCAATTGCGGTATCGGCATGGTCGTCGTCGTAGCACCAGAGCATGAGTCACAGGCCACTGCCTTGCTGAAAGAAGCGGGCGAAACGGTATGGTCTATTGGCAAGATCGCTGCACGTAGCGGGCAGCAGGCACAAACGATCGTTGTATAAAGAGGTTAACTGATTTAAAGATGAACTTTAATAGCAGGATGCATGTTTTTTGGCTGCTTGCCTTTAAACCTTCCCGCCGGTTCACTCTTCAACTTATTTTGAAAGCTACCTCCCGTCATGGCACTTAAAAAAAGCACTGTAACCGTACTTGCTGCTGTGGTGGGCATCGTTGCACTAGGTAGTTTTGCGTATTACGCAAATCGAAACGCTACTGTTTCTAGCTCTGCTTCATCCTCAGGCCCTTCTGGTGCGCCTCCTGCGGGTAAAGGCCCTGGTGGCCCTCCCGGTGGCTTTGCGGTGGGCGTTGAGACAATTAAGGTCACCACAGCTGCTTTTCAAGATGATGTAGCTGCCGTGGGCTCGTTGAAGTCGAACGAATCCGTGGTGTTGCGCCCAGAAATCGCCGGACGCATAGACGCTATTCATTTCAAAGAAGGTGTTACCGCCGCGAAAGGCACCGTGCTGATTTCACTTGATGCCTCTACCCAGCGCGCTGAATTACAGCAGGCCGAGGCGAATCGCGGTTTGTCGCAAACCAACTTCAACCGTAATGAAGATTTATTCGCCAAGAAATTTATCAGCGCGCGAGCCAGAGATGAGTCAGCGGCCAATTTAAAAGTGCTGGATGCTTCTGTTGCCCTAGCCCAAGCCAAATATCAGAAGACACAAATTCGCGCACCCTTTACGGGCATTGCGGGGATTCGCAATGTGAGCGTGGGCGATTACGTGAAAGAAGGCCAGGAGCTGATTAACTTGGAAGACTTGAGTTCACTGAAAGTGGATTTTCGTTTGCCCGAAAGCGTTTTTTCCCGTTTGAAAAAAGGTCAGGCCATTACGCTGACATCCGATGCTATGGAAGGCCAAAGCTTTACGGGCGCGGTGGATGCAATTGATCCTTTGTTTGATGCAGCAGGCCGGGCTGTTTCGTTACGCGCTCGCCTACCTAACCCTGATCTCAAATTGCGTCCCGGCATGTTTGTTCGTGTGCGGCTGGCATTCTCTGCAGAACGCCGTGGATTGGCGGTTCCAGAGGAGGCATTGGTTCCGTCTGGTAAAGATAACTTTGTGTTTAAAGTCGTTGATGGCAAAGCACAGAAGGTGAAAGTAAAACTAGGCCAACGCAGTGGCGCGACGGCGGAAATTGTTGAGGGTTTAGTTGAAGGTGATGAAGTCGTCACCGCCGGGCAACTCAAATTGCGCGAGGGTGCTCCGGTAAAAGCCACGGTTATTGCGGCTCCCGCGGGAAGCCCGGCTACCGTTCCTGCTTCCGCTCCTGCTTCTACACCACCCTCTACGCCACCCATTGCGCCACCCTCTGCGCCTGCTTCTACTCCCGCCAAGTCGGCCGCCGCATCATGAACCTTCCAGAGCTATGTATCCGCCGTCCAGTCTTTGCGACGGTGATGAGCCTCGTCTTGATTCTTATTGGCATGGTGTCGTACTCGCGCCTGACGGTGCGGGAATATCCCAAAATCGACGAGCCCGTCGTGACGGTGGAGACAACCTACAAGGGTGCCTCGGCTGAAATTATTGAATCGCAAATTACTAAACCGCTTGAGGACTCCTTAGCCGGTATTGAAGGAGTGGATGTGTTGTCTTCCATCAGCCGTCAGGAAAACAGTCAGATTAGTGTGCGCTTTAAACTTGAGCGAAATCCTGAGTCGGCTGCGTCCGATGTGCGGGACCGCGTGGCACGCGTTCGCAGCAAGTTGCCGCAAAGTATTAACGAGCCGGTCATTGCCAAAGTAGAAGCCGACGCCAATCCAATTATCTGGTTGGCTTTTTCTAGTGATCGACATTCGCAGCTTGAAGTCAGCGATTTCGCCAGCCGAATCGTCAAGCCGCGTTTGCAAACCCAGCCCGGTGCGGCCGATGTGCGCGTGTTTGGCGAGCGCAAGTTTGCCATGCGTATTTGGTTGGATGCTGAACGTCTGGCTGCATACAATCTCACCCCGCTAGATGTAGAAGACGCACTGCGCCGCCAGAATATTGAAGTTCCTGCAGGTCGTATTGAAAGCCGGGAGCGTGAGTTTTCCGTGGTGTCGCGCACTGACTTGAATACGCCAGAAGAGTTTGCCGCCATTGTGATTCGACAGGTGCACGACTACCCCGTTCGCATTGCGGATGTTGGACGCGTGGAGATTGGTGCAGCAGAAGAACGTTCCGCCGTGCGCTTTAACGGCAAGAACGCCATTGCATTGGGCGTGATTAAACAATCGACGGCTAATCCACTCGATTTATCCAAGGCCGTGCGCGCCGAGTTACCACGCATCAGAAGCGAGTTGCCAGAAGGTATGGAAGTAGGCGTCGCTTACGACTCCTCTGTTTTTATTGATCGCTCCATTCGCGCGGTTTTTTCAACCATCGGCGAAGCAATTATTCTGGTTGCGCTGATTATCTTTTTCTTCCTGCGCTCGCCACGCGCTACTTTAATTCCCTTGGTGACGATCCCCGTTTCGCTCATCGGCTCTTTCGCGCTTATGCTGGCGATGGGGTTCAGTATCAACACGCTAACCTTATTGGCTTTGGTGCTGGCCATTGGCTTGGTCGTCGATGACTCTATTGTTGTGCTGGAAAATATCTATCGGCATATCGAAGCGGGCATGCCGCGTCGCCAAGCGGCCTTGCAAGGCTCCAAAGAAATCGCGTTTGCCGTGGTGGCGATGACGATAACCTTGGCTGCTGTGTATGCCCCTGTGGCCTTCATGACGGGTCGAACCGGCAAGCTCTTTATCGAGTTCGCCCTCACCTTGGCGGGTGCGGTATTGGTTTCTGGTTTTGTCGCACTCACCTTGTCGCCCATGATGTGCTCTTTGTTGCTGCGACCTGAGAAGAGCCACGGAAAAGTGTATTTATGGGTTGAGTCCCTACTCAGCAATCTCACACAAGGTTATCAACGCTTATTAAAAGCGACCCTGACCCATCGTTGGATAGTAATGGTTGTGTTTGCAGTTGTTGCAGGCGCGAGCGTATTGCTCTTAATGACTTTGAAATCTGAACTTGCACCGGTAGAAGACCGCGGCATTCTGTTAGGTGCAATAGTCGCCCCCGAAGGAGCAACGCTCGAATACACTAAAAAATACGCCAAACAGATGGAAGATATTTTCGCAAAGACCAAAGAGACCGATGTTTATTTTGTCGTGTCAGGCATTCCTACGGTGTCGCAAGGGGTTGCCTTTGCGGGCCTAACAGACTGGGATGAGCGGGAGCGCTCCGGCAAGGATATTGTGAAAGCTTTGCAGCCTCAATTTTTCTCGATTCCTGGTGTATTGGCTTTCCCAATTATGCCGCCGTCGCTAGGCCAAAACCCGCGCGACCAAGCCATTAACTTTGTCATTATTACTTCTGCCTCGTATGAGGAGCTGCAAAAAATCACCGACCAAATGTTGGGAGAAATTGCCAAAAATCCGGGCCTGACTAACGTCGACACCGATCTAAAACTTAACAAGCCAGAGCTTTCTGTGCTGGTTGATCGCGACAAAGCTTCAGATATGGGGGTTCAAATTGAGGCGATTGGCCGAACGCTAGAAACCATGTTGGGTGGTCGTCAAGTGACACGCTTCAAGCGTGATGCGGATCAATACGATGTGATTGTGCAAACCACCAATCAGGATCGCGCAACACCTAGCGATATCAGCAACATTTACGTGCGCGGCAAAGAAGATCGCATGATTCCCCTGTCTAATTTAGTGAAGGTGGATGAAACGGTGGCGCCGCGCGAATTGAA
>Ga0209181_10002731_pt1 | contig 28474 bp, 14 predicted proteins | sample MAT05_FD_187208 | JGI IMG/M metagenome (GOLD analysis project Ga0209181, IMG submission 187208) | Freshwater microbial communities from Lake Fryxell liftoff mats and glacier meltwater in Antarctica - MAT-05 (SPAdes) (version 2) | ecosystem: Environmental > Aquatic > Freshwater > Ice > Liftoff...
TTAGTCATTTGATGCCACCCTTTGTTCCATCATACGGCCGCTATTTTTCTTTAAATAGCCCCACTATTCGCAGAAAAATAGTGTTGTCTGATGAAAAAATGGTTGACCTAAAATGACTAAGTTATTATTTGCCCGTTCCTTACTATGAAAAAGATGATTTTTGCCGCCGCCCTTTGCTGGCTTTCCATCCATACCGCTTCGGCGAACAACATGCCCCAAACCTTCGGCCCTGAAATGAAAATTGTCGTCTCCGCCAAAAAAATCTGGCTGGTGCACGACGAAACCCCGGTAAAACACCTGGCCGTTCAGATCCGGAATGCCGAAGGCAAAGTGGTGATCGAGCAGATTTTTTCTTCTAAAAATGCAGACTGGTCGCTGGACATTTGTACGCTGGCGGAAGGGGAGTATCAAATCTTAGTAGGCGGAGAAGTGGTTAGAAAGTTCGAACTTTAAATCGAGACCCTCCAGGCCAATGCGCCTGGGGGGTCTCGTGTATTCTGCAAACTTCGATCTTCAAACCCCAAATCCCAAGTTCGAAGTTCGAAGTTCGAACTTCGAAGTTTTTGACTGTGACCTCGCCGGATCATCGCGTATAAACGCAAACTTTAATATCTCCCACCTCCCGATTATTGTCGAATCCATCGAATCTTGTTATTCCGGACTTGCAAGTTTGATGGCTTTGAAAAAATCCCACAGCACCGACTCTTTGGACAACTGCAACAAATTCAACGCATTCGACTGATTCAATAAATTTGGCACATAACTCTACCATGGTTTTGGTACGGTTTTTGAAAAAACTAGGATAGAGCAAAAACACCGAGTAGGTGGCTGCGCTCGCTAAAAGTGGCATTAGGTGTTTTATTTTTTGGAAAAGAAATACCTAAGCATTTGAACAAGTGTGGATTACGGCATTTTACCCTTTTATGGGTAGGAAAAATTTTAACAGATTCGCCGATTTCGCCGTACACTTGCCGCCGTTTTGAATCCTTTTAATCCACCTGCCGAACGGTTGGTTTCGCGTGTTGCAGAGTTTCCCGACTCATTTCATTTTACTTTTTGCTGCACTGCGAGATTTTTGAACAACTGTTATCATTCCAAACCGATTTTTCATTGATGAAGAAACGTTTACCCGTCTTCTCGATTCCCACCTGTATTTTCTCTTTTTTCCCATCATCAAAATTGTTGACCATGAACAATTCAACAACTCCGCGCCGTTGGGCGCTGGCAGTGGTGACCTTCGTATGCCTGCTTGTCGCGCAAGTCGCGCACAGTCAGTGCGGCGACTTCAGCACAGCCCCGCTCCCGGCCAATCAACCCGTTGAAATCAACTTGAACCTCACGCTTTCGGGCGGGACGATGGCCGAACTCAATGATGCCGTAATGACAGCCTACAACTTTGTCATTGACGGTGCTTGTTATTTTGAAATCGCCGACAACAGCAATTTCACCGGCCCGAATGTTTTTTCGCTGCCGTATTCCGGTTTCGACTGCTCGGATGTGCAGACCTCTCCACAAACGTGGTATGTACGCGTGAATGGCAGCGGCGGCCCCAGTACCAATATCCGAACCCTGAACATCTCGATCTACGACAACATCCTGCCGATGATAGGATGCCCGGCGAACGTGCCCACTACGACCGACCTCAATGAATGCACGGCCGTAGTGGGCGGTATTTCGGCCGTTACGACCGATAACTGTCCCAATGAAACCACCACCTGGTCGGCTTCTGCGCCGACGAGCCTCACAGGCGTGAACGATGCAAGCGGTACGACTTTCAAAAAAGGCGTGACGACCGTGACCTATAGGGTGACCGATGAATCTGGTTTGAACACGGCCTCGTGTGCGTTTACTGTGACGGTGACCGATGCGCAAATGCCTTCCCTGATCTGCCCGGCCAATCAGGTCGTGAACAATGCTCCCGGCACTTGTGGCCAGATAGTGACCGGCATCGCGCCAGTGGTGTCCGACAACTGCTCCCCCACGACTGTTACCTGGACGGCTACTGCGCCGACTTCCATGTCAGGCTCTGACGATGCCAGCGGAACTGAATTTGCCGTTGGTGTGACGACGGTCAACTATGCAGTCAACGACGGCACCAACCCAATCGTCAACTGTAATTTTACCGTAACGGTCAACGATACGGAAAATCCCGAGATCCTCTGCCCGCCAAACGGCACGGTTTATATTGACCCGGTATCGTGTGACGCAACGATCAGCGGTACCGATTTTGATCCGATTGCGGCACCGACAGATAACTGCGCAGTGATGACCTGGGGTGTGAATGATCCGCCTTCTCTGGTCGGTTTGACGACCCTGGACGCACAAGTGTTTCTGTATGGCACCACCATCATCGAGTGGGGTGTCACAGACAATGCGCTGAATACGCATACTTGTACTGTAACGATTACGGTGGCCGACAACACTCCGCCCGATGTAGCCGCTTATGCACCCATCTATAACGTCAATGTAACTCCCGGCGACTGTTCCAAAGTATTGACCATTGATCAGCCGGACGATTTCGATGTGTTGGCATCCGACTGCAATGGCGTGACCATCACCCGCAACAATATTGCCGTGGTCAATGGGGACAACGATCTAAATTTGCTGGCTTTTGTACCGTTTGATGCCAGTGTTTCTCCCAATTCCGCTACGATCCAGTTTCCGGTAGGGACCACCGTGATCACCTATATCTGGTCGGATGCGGACAACAACCAAACCAAACGTTCCATCACGGTAAACGTGAAAGAGGACGTCGCTCCGGATGCCATTTGCAAACCCGGCCCGATCACGGTGACGTTGCCTGCCAACGGCCAGGCTGTTGTGACACCTGCTCTGATCAACGACAATTCAAAGGACAACTGTGCGATCGAAAGCATGATCGTTACTACCCTCGTTCCATTGACTTGCGGCGTAACCACGACCGCCAAATTGTTGGTCATTGATGCGGCAGGAAACAAAGACTCTTGTACGACTACGGTGACCGTAGCAGACAACATTGCACCACAGATCAACTGCCAGACAGCCCAGACCGTTAATGCCGGCGCCAACTGTACGGTATCTGCCTCTACGATTGCTGCGCTCAACCTGACTTCGATTCCCGCTGCCAGTCCGTTCACCGCCCTCGGTCAATACAAAGACAACTGCGGCGTGACCAGCGTGACCTATTCGCTGAGCGGCTCCAACTTTACGGGCAGCCCCGCGACGGGTGCCTATCCGATTCCGGCTGCGATTAATTTCAAACCGGGTTCCACCCCTGTGACCTACACCTTCAAAGATGCTGCGAACAACACCTCGGTGTGCAGCTTCAATGTCAATGTAGCCGACCTGACTGCGCCTGTATTCAGCCCCTGCCCGTCCACGACTGCTACGGTAGCCGACGACACAGTGTTTGTGAATGCCAACCTCGGCGGTTGCACGGCGACGGCTACCTGGGCTGCTATTACAGTATCTGACAATTGCACGGTTACTCCGATCGTATCGCAAAGCCACGCATCTGGTTCGTTTTTCCCCTTCGGAAATACGACGGTGACTTACACGGCTTCTGATTTGTCGGGCAATGTCGGCACCTGCAAATTCACGGTGAAAGTGCGCGATACGCAGGCGCCGGTTGCAAGATGCAAAAACATCAACGCTTATCTGAACGCAGCAGGCACCGTCACCAAAACGGCTGCTGACATTGACGACAACTCGACGGACAACTGCTTCTATGATTACGGTGTCCCTTCGGCCTATACGTTCTCTTGCACCCCGCTGGGGCCACAAACGGTCACTCTGAAAGTAGTGGACGGCTCGGGCAACATAGGTACCTGCACCGCTATTATTACGGTACTCGACACAATCAAGCCGGTCGCAATTTGCGCTGCGCTGACCAATATTAATTTGAACGGCATCACGGGCGAAGCGACCGTTTTTGCCAATACGACGGCGCCGTTCCTCAACAATGCGAGCACTGATAACTGCTCGGGCAGCCTGACGTATGCCATTGCATCCAGTGCACTGGTTTTTGGCAATTCTGTGATCTTTAATTGTTCCCACATCGGCGCTCAAACACTGACCTTGCGCGTTACCGACGGCGGTGGCAACACGGCTACTTGTTCGCGAACGGTGACCGTGCGCGATGTCACCGCGCCGACCTTTACGGTTCCGGCCAACTTGACGATCGCTTGCGATGAAGACTCCAGCCCTGCCAACACCGGTTCTCCGACCAATGTATCTGATAAATGCGACGCGACCGTGACGGTCGTGAGCACACAATCGGTTACCCAGGGCAGCTGCGCCAACGAACTGACGATCAGCCGCAAATGGATGGCTACCGATGATTCGGGCAATACAACTACTCAGACCCAGACCATCACCGTGCAGGACAACAAAGCACCGGTGTTCAACTTCCCGGGTGTGTTCAATGGTGAAACAGACCAGGCGAATTTCTGTGACGCACCCCTTTCCCTCGAACTGACCAGCGCAGATGTGGCAGATGCCTGTGCGACGGATTTCAGCGACCTGACCATTACGTACAAGGTAAATTACCCGACACCGAGTTATGGCTATGTGGATATTCCTACCCCTGTAGCCGGTACGCTGGTGAGCAACTTCTTCCCGATCGGTACGACCAAGGTGGTATTCTATGCAGAAGACCTCTGTGGCAATGTAGATTCGATGCTGGTGGAAGTCATCATAGACGACACACAAGCGCCTCTGATCGAACCGACCTACAAAAACAATTTCTGTAGTAAAGCCTTTGTTATACCTAACACGCCGGGCACCTGCTCCAACTCGTTTGCCTGGACGCGCCCTAACTTCAACGCTGGCATCATTGACGATTGCAGCAGCGTATTGGGTCAAAATGCACTGGTCGTGACGGAAATGATCAGCAATGCTGCGCTTTCCACCACCCTGAATGCGTCTGTTCCGTTTGATTTCTATTTGCCTGCTACGTTCAATAACTTCAACCGCATTTTCCCGACCGCTCAATTCCCGGTTGGAACTACGACGGTCAAATACACGGCTACCGACAATGTCGGCAACAGCACGGTTTGTTCGTTTACGGTAGAAGTACAGGACACACAGGTGCCGACGTTGATCTGCCCGAACACGCAGATCCTTTCGGCGACTTGTCCGACCGCAATTTTGCCAGATTACCGCAACCTCATTCTGGTGTCGGACAACTGCCCTGGCAGTGTTGTTTTGACGCAGACCGTTGCACCGGGTACTACATTGGGCACCATTTTCAGTCCTAACCTCCCACAAGCAGGCGATTCGATCATTATCACGATCAAAGGGCAGGATATTTATAATATGACCACCTGCACCTTCAAAGTGAAATTGATAGATGGTCAGGCACCCGTTCCGACAAAAGCGTCGCTTCCTGCGTTGGTGAGCTATTGCGGTTCGCTGGTCGTTCTGGCTCCGACCGCCACCGACCCTTGCAACCCGAACTCCGGCATTATCTACGGTACCCCTTCCACACCGGTACAGCAACTGCCCAACAGCACCCCGCCGGCCTACACCTTCGGTCCCGGCCAATATGCGGTGAACTGGCAGTACAAAGACCCGAGCAACAACATCTCGTTCCAGCCGCAGACGATCATTGTCTTCGCAGACGTGTTCCCGCCGTTGGCGAAATGTAAACCTTCCTCGACTGCTACACCGCTGATGGTCAACCTCGATGCAACGGGCAACGTCAAAATCAACACGGCATTTATTGACAATGGCAGCGCGGATACCACGCTCTGCAACGGAATGCTCGGCGGCGTGACCTTGCTGCTCAACGATTCTACGTTCAACTGCGCCGACCTGGCAACCAACATGGGCAAACAGGTGGTGACGTTGCAGGTGAAAGATGTGAACGGCAACACGGCAACTTGTTCGGCAACCGTTCAGGTGAAAGACATCACCAACCCGGTCCTGGGCCCGATTCCGGCCAACGTGACCATCGAAGCCTGCGCCTCCATCCCGAATCCTGCGGTGGTGACTGCTACCGACCAGTGCCCGACACTGGGCGCAGCGGCTACCGTCGTGCGCGACTCGGTCAGCACCAAAACGGCTACCGGAGCAGGCCAATACAACTACACCATTACCCGCAAATGGACGGCTACCGACGGTTCGGGCAATACCAGCACGGGCATCCAGGTGGTGACCGTGAAAGATACGAAAGCGCCGGTTTTCTCGGCCAACGCACCTATGATGGTGATGGTCAATACCGAAATGAACAACACCGATTGCAAAGCGACGGTGAAATACAAAGTGTCGCAGTTCGTCACGGATTGTGCCAAAGGAGTGGATTTGAAAGTGACCAGCGCACCTGCCGGATTCACGCTGTCTGACACGACAGAAGTGTTGGCGGTCGGTTCGCACACTTATATTTTCACGGCAAAAGACACGGTCGGTAACATTTCGAAAGATACGGTGACCTTCGTAATAAAAGACGTGACACTGCCTACCGCTGTTTGCATCAACGGCGTAAGCGCCGCGTTGCAGGCTTCCGGCACGGTCGTCGTGACGGTCAACCAGTTCAACAACAACAGCTACGACAACTGCGGGCTTGCAGTAGACTCGACCAAAATTCAGCGCCTCACACAAGCAGGCGTAGGCATTGGCACCCCTGCTAAAACACTCACATTTGGCTGCCCTGACGCCGATGGCGTGACGCAGCATAAAGTGAAATTGACGGTAGAAGATTTGGCTGGTAATGAAAGCACCTGCCAGACCTACATCGTCATTCAGGACAATGTGAAGCCTACCATTACGACTTGCCCGCCGTCGAAAACGGTGCAGTGTACAGAAAACCTTTCTCCGGCCACACAAGGTATTCCGGTTGCTACTGACAACTGTTCCACCAAGCCAGCGACCAACCTGGATTCGTTGAAAGCCGGTTCCGGCAACTTCTGCCAAGTGTTGAAACGCACCTGGACGGTGCTTGACCAGGCCAATAACTCGGCCACGTGCATTCAGACATTCAATATTCAGGACACGTCGAAGCCAGTGTTCAACCTGCTCCCGGCCAGCGCAACCATCAACTGTGATGATCCGCTTGTGGCCATTCCGACGGTGACCGCTACAGACAACTGCGACAACCTGGTGACGGTGACCCTCAAAGTGGACACCATCAACATTGCAGCAGGCGCCTGCGGCAAATACAGTTTCACGCAAAAACGCACCTGGACCGCTACCGATGACTGCGGCAACATCCGTGTTCACACCCAGAACATCACGGTGACGGACGTAGAAGCACCGCAATTCCTTGGCTTCCCGGACACGCTGACAGTGCTTTCAGCCAGTTTCCCGGCCAACACCAACTGTACGGTGCCGGTGTCATTCAGCCTCGGCCAGTTCTTGTCGGACTGCACCGCTGACACAAGCCTCACGGTCACGCATAGTTTGACACAGTTTGCACCCAACGGATTGAATATCAACAGTGATTTCCCCGTTGGCAACTATAAACTGATCGTCACGGCGAAAGACGTTTGTGACAACATCGGCAGCGATACGCTGGAACTCCGTGTCATGGACAACAGCAAGCCAACCCTCGTGTGCAACAACAACCTCGTAGTGGCGCTCGGCTCCAACACGACCGCGAAGATCACTCCGGCAGACATTGACCTTGGAAGTACGGACAATTGTGGCATCAGCACGCGCATCCTGTCGGACAGCCTGTTCGATTGCAGTAAAGTAGGTGACAACTCGATTACCATGACAGTGACCGATGTGAATGGCAACACCAACATTTGCACGGTGATCGTGAAAGTAACGCTTGGGAATAACCCTGGCCTGGTCGTCACCACGATCAGCGGTGCCGAGTCGTATTTCAATGCCAAAGACGGTACTGTGAGCGCTTCCACAACGGGTGGTTCCGGAACCTACTCCTACGTATGGAGTTCAGGTGCCATGACGGCAATCGTTGCCAACCTCGCTTCCGGCACCTATACGGTGACTGTGACAGACACCCAGACCCAGTGCAAAGGCACTGCCACCGCTACGGTGACAGTCGGCCCGAAAGTAACGTTTAAAGTCGGCGAAGCAGCGGGTGCACAAAACGCGATGATCGAAGTACCGGTCACGGTGGATCGTTTCACCAAAATCTACTCGTTCTCATTCTCTTATGAGGCTGTGAATAACCTGGTGGGCACCGTGATGAGCACTTCGCTGGTCAATGCCGCACTGACTGCTGGTGGCACCTTGACGAGCAATGCTGCCGGTGTAACCTGGGTGACAACGGGCGTTCCGCTCACACTTCCTGCGGGTACGGTAATTTTCAATCTTAAAGTACAACTGACAGGTGCCCCTGTCGGCTCCACCAGTGTAGTCCGCCTCTTCGATGGCACACCGTCGCTCGAAGTGCAGCAGGACAGCGCAGGGGTTCCGGCTCCGACGATGGTCAGCCTGATCAATGGTCTGGTCACCATCAACACCGGTACCACTGACCTGAAAATTGGCGGCGACATCCAGACCTGGCGGATTCCGGTGAAACCGGTGCCGAATGTGGCCGTTGCGCTCACGGGCACGATCACAGCCAATCAGGTCACCCCGGCCAACGGCACTTACCTGTTCAATGTAGCGACCGGTACGAACACCGTAGTGGCTTGTACCAAATCCACGGCAGGCAACCAGGGCATTACCGCAGCAGACTTGCTGCTGATCCAGAACCATATTTTCGGATCGCTGCTGGCTTCGCCTTACCAATGGGTGGCTGCCAACGTGAACAACTCCGGCGGTGCCAACCCGATTACTTTGGCAGACTACCTGCTCATCCAGCGCGTAGTGCTCGGTACCGACCAGCATATTCAGGGTTCGACTGACTGGAAGTTCATCCCGAAATCATACACGTTCCCGACACCGAACCCGCTCAGCGCGGCGTTCCCGCAGACGATCACGCATACGCCTATTACGATGGATTTCATTGATGACGACTTTGTGGGAGTGCGCATGGGCGACGTGAACGGCAACGTCACGCCGTCGTTCACCGACGAAGGCACCGAAGACCGCTCCAGCGAGATTTTCAACTTCCGCATCGGAGAGCGTTCCTTCCGCAACGGCGACCTGATTTCGATTCCGTTCAAGGCGAGCGATTTCACGCAGCGCCAGGCATATCAGATGACGATCGAATTTGACCCTGCGGTGTTTGCACTTGAAAATATCGAACCCGGCGTATTGCCGAATCTCAGCGAAAACAACTTTGGTACGGCGCACCTGAGCGAAGGCCACCTGACCACGGTGTGGGTGGGCCGCGAAGCCATCACGCTCCGCGACGACGAAGTGCTGTTCACGCTGACTTTCCGCGCATTGCGCGACGGCAAATCGCTGGCTGAAGTGCTGCGTCCGGGTTCACAAGTGACCGCAGCCGAAGGCTACGACCAGACGGGCAAAACGATGAAGATTGACTTCGAATTCGTGCAGTCCACCACCGGACAGGAAAGCGCTGAATTTGCGCTCTACCAGAACCAGCCCAACCCGTTCCAACAGGCTACGACCATTGGTTTCCGCTTGCCGGAGACCGCCCGCGCTACCCTCCGCGTCTTCAACTCGGCAGGTCAGATGGTGCGCATGGTCGTCGGTGAGTTTGCCAAAGGCTACAACGAAGTCCGCTTCGAGCAAGGTGAACTCGGAACTCCGGGCGTGTACTACTACGAACTCGAAACTGCGGGCCGCAGCGACCGCAAGAAGATGGTTTTGATAGATTGAGTTCGAAGTTTGAGGTTTGAAGTTTGAAGTTGTTACAGCGCTTGGCATTCATGGTGTGGCTGCGGTTGAAGTTCGAAATGCCAAGCGCCGGAACAACTTCGAACTTCAAACTTCGAACTTCAAACTCTAAACTTCGAACTTCGAACTTCTTACTTCTTACTGCCTAATTCTCAACCATGAAATATATCATACTAATCCTACTGGCGGCGTTGGCAATCCCATTCGCAGCGCGGAGCCAGGCAGTTATCCTAAAAACTGACACAGTCTCCATCTCTTGCAGTTCTACCGACACCTTTTTGATGCCGGTACGGGTGCTCAATTTTACGGGAGTCGGGTCTTTTCAATTCACCTTGTCGTGGAACAGCGCACAGCTGGACTATGCCTACGTCACACCTGGCGCCAACAACCCGTTCTACATCGGTGGCGCGGCGGCGGGTTTTGACACCACTACATTTATCAACTCCGGCAAACTGACGTTCACCTGGACGAAAGTAGGCGGGGCCACGTTTCCCGATAGTACGCCCGTATTTTACGTGGCGTACCGCAGAGTAGGCGGGCCGTTCTCTCTGGTTGAATTTGTGAATATCCCGGTCGGTATCGAAGTGACGGATAAAAACGGTGATGAACTGCCCAACCAGATCATGTCTGGTGGCGTGCTGCCGATTGATACGGTCAGTCCGACCATCACCTGCCCGCTCAATCTGACGGTGCAAAGCAGCGGCCCGGCGGTGGTGAACGGGATCAACCCGACCACCCTCAGCGACAATTGCCCGCTTTTGCCCGGCTCGGTCGGCTGGAGCAGTGCCGGAGCGACCACCGCTGGCTTCCCCACTGATCCGGATGCCAGCGGCGCCTCTTTCAACTTTGGCCTTTCCACGGTGACATACCTGATCACAGATGTGGGCGGCAACACCGCCGCTTGTTCCTTCAGCATCATGGTGGAGCCGAGCAATACCAGCGATACCCTGACCCTCGTGGCCGGCAATGGCAACGCTTCCTGCGGCCAATCGTTCGCGGTGCCTATTACAGCCTTGAACTTCGATTCGCTCGGTTCGCTTCAATTTTCGATCGGCTGGGATACCAGTCTTTTAAAATTCAACTCGATCAGTCTTGCAGGCTCAACGCTGTCGCTCGACAGCAACAATTTCGGCTTCATCCAGACCGCCAACGGATTTGTTTCGTTCAGCTGGACGTCGCCTACGCCTCTGGTCGGTACCACCATTCCCAACGGCTCCCTGCTATTCAGCGTATTTTTGTCGCCTTTGACGGCCAACAGCGGGATGACGCAGATACAGTTCGGCGATTTTCCAACCTTCCGGGAGGCCTACACCAGCGCGGTCAATCCGCCTGAAGAGGTGTCGGTTTTTTACATTCCCGGCCAGATTAACATTACAGACAATGTACCGCCCACCCTGGGTTGCCCCGCTAATATCGGGGTGCAGACACAGCCCGGCGAGTTGACATTTGACGTGACAACCGCAGCGCCCAATCCCGCGCCGACAGATAATTGTTCGGGCGTAGTGGCGCTGTCGTACACCCAGACCGGGGCCACCACCGGCACCGGCACGGGCAACGCCAATGGCACTTACGAGGCCGGTTCTACCACCGTGACCTACACCGCTACGGATGCTTCCGGTAATACTTCCACCTGTTCGTTCCTTGTGTTTGTAGATGCGGGAACGCCCGTGCTTCTGACCCTGGATTCGGTGGAAACCGACTGCGCAGGGACGATCCAGCAGAATATTGCGGTCAATCTGACGGTTGAAAATTTCAAAGACCTGATCGGTCTTCAGTTTTCCGTGCAATGGGACAACACGGTGTTGGGCCTTGATACGATTACCAATATTTTTCCGGGGCTGGGATTGACTTCCAACTCTGCGGCCTTCATTTATACGGATACGGCTTCCGGCATTTTCCGCTTTTTGGGCGGCACCACCGGTACCTGGCCCAATATCCCAGACGGCAATACCTTTTTTACCCTGAATTTTATTGTAAAAAATCCCGGCGCGCTTTCGCCGATTGAATTCCTCGGACCGTTCGACGCAGTGAACACGCTGTTTCAATCGGTGCTGGTCAATACTTTGAATGGTGGGTTTAAAAGCACCGTGGATACTACAGCGCCCGAGTTTGTTTTCTGCCCCAGCGATGCGCTGATCATGCCGACCAGCGGATGCAATGCGACGGTAAACTTCCAGGCCATCGTAAAGGACGACTGTAGCGGCGTGCAAAGCCTGGTATCCAACCAGTCCGACAATATCTACGAGCCCGGTAGCACAGATGTGATTTTCACTGCGACCGACAGCGTAGGCAACACGTCCGAGTGCATTTTTCAGGTCCTGGTGGAAGCATCCAACAACCTGCAATTCGATACCTGTCCGCCGCAATTAGTGATCGGATACGCCCCTGTGGGTGGTGGCTGTGATGCCGCCGTATTCTGGCAAGTGCCGCAAATCACGAACGTATGCGATTTCGGCGCCGTGCAGATACAGACGAGTCATGAGCCGGGCGATACCTTCACCGTGAATGTTCCGGTTGAAGTAACGATCGTCGCCGTGGATACGATTACGGGCAATTTTGCCAATTGCACCTTTACCGTGGTCGTGCTCGATACCATTGCGCCGACCATCCTTTGTCCCAAAGACACGATGATCGTGCCGAATGGGACCAACTGTTCCGCTATCCTGGATCTGACACCGACCGTAGCAGACAACTGCGATCAAATGGTGGACATCAACAGCACGATTGATCTGCCTCAGGATACGTTCCCGACCGGCGAAACGACCGTGACGATGATTGCCTCGGATGACACGGGCAATTTCTCCTCCTGCCAGTTTACGGTAACCGTGCTCGACAACGAGGCACCCTTCTTTAATTGTCCGATGGACATTACAGCAGAAACAGGCGTGGATTCCTGTTCGAAAGTCATTTTCTGGACTACGCCTCAGGCCTTCGACAACTGTGACACCACGGTGCTGGCACCTACGGCCAACATCCCGTCAGGTTCTTCTTTTCCAGTTGGAATGACCATTGTCGCCTATTTTGCTTCGGACGCTTCGGGCAACCAGGCGACCTGCTCCTTCACGATCACCGTAACGGACACGCAGTCGCCGACGGTCACCTGCCCGACTGACATCCTGCTCAACCTGCCGATTACGCAGTGCGACACGGCCGTCACCTGGGCGCCTGTGACCGCTGCGGACAACTGCACGGTGGATAGTTTGACAACGGACATAACGTCCGGCTCGATTTTCCCGGCAGGGACGACGACCGTGACTTATACAGCCAAAGACAAAAGCGGCAATGTCGGCACCTGCTCGTTTACGGTGACGGCTAAAGACGGGGTACGCCCGCAGTTTAACAATTGTCCAAACGACATTACGGTCAACACCACCAATCCTTGCGATACGGTGCTGAACTGGACTCCACCAACAGCGACGGATAACTGTACGCCACCGCAGTCGCTGATATTCAATTCGTCTAAAGCGCCGACTGATTCGTTGCCTGTAGGAGCAAAAACAGAGATTACCATTACTGTAGTGGATGCATCCGGCAATCTGGATACATGTGTATTCAACATTCAGATCAATTCGACACTTGTTCGGGGGTTGGCTGGTATACCGACCGTTGATACGCTCATGGGCTGCGAAGCGATTGCCACCTGGCAGCCGCCGGTAGCCAACAATGCTTTCTGCATATCGCCGCAGATCACCAGTGATTATGCACCGGGCGACACCTTCCAACTCGGCACGACCGTCGTGACGTACACCGCCACAGACGATAAGGGGATTACCTATACTGCTACGTTCTCTGTCACGGTCGTCGAAACGGTCTTGCCTGTTTTCACCGTCTGTCCTGCGCAGCCGATGGTCGTGAATACTGCGGGTCAGATCGTGTCCAATCCGGATAATTTCTTACTCGGGATAGACCCGGCGGCCAATTGCTCCGGGGCAGCGCTGACGTTCGCAAGCCCCGCTGCCACCGACAATTGTGGTGTGGTCGTGGTAGAACAAACGGACGGTACCTTATCGGGACAGGTATTCCAACCTGGCAGTTCTGTGCTGACCTTCAAGGCTACTGATGAATCGGGCAATTCGACGACCTGTTCGGTGAGCATTACGGTAGAGGGCTTGCCGGCACCGACCATCACGATTGAAAAGCCGATCGGTTGTCCGGGTGAAAGCGTCGAAATCATGACGATCAATATCCCCGGCGCGACCTACCTGTGGAAAAAAGAACCGAGCACGGTGTTGACCGACACGGACAATGTGATTGAAGTCACTGAAACTGGCACCTATTCCGTACAGATCAGCGTCGGCACTTGCCAGACCCAGCCCGTCAGCACGTCCTACACGGTCGCGCAAAAGCCGGATGCAGTGGACGACTTCACCCTCACGATTGACCCTGGCGCGACGGATACCTTCGATGTGTTCCTGAACGACAGCATCCTGAGCCTGAGCGACATTAAACTGTCATTCAGTCCGTTGACCAACCTGGATACATTGCCCGGCTCTTTGGGCAAGTTCATGTACACAGCCGGTCAGGTAGGTGGAAAGGCATCGTTCCTATACACCATTTGTTCCAAATCCTGTCCCAATCTCTGCGACATGGCGACGGTGACGATCACCGTGCGTGAAACGGATTGCACGTTCGTTCCGAACATCATTACACCGAACAACGACAGCGAGAACGACTTTCTGGTCATACCGTGTCTGGACAATTCTACGCTGTTCGGACGCAACTCAATCGTGATCTACAACCAGTGGGGTGACAAGGTCTTTGAAGCATCGCCTTATAAAAATGACTGGGGCGGCACACTCAACAACGAAGCAGGGAAAAACTTACCCGATGGGACTTATTTCTACATCTTCCGTCCCGGCCCGAATGAAGCGGTGCTGAAAGGTTTTGTGGAAATTTTCAAATAACCATCTTTAAAAAATACTTTCCGATGAAGAAAATCTTATTCTTTTTCGCCTTCCTTTTTGCTGTCTCCAACATCCAGGCGCAGCAGGATCATCATTACACGCAGTTTATGTATAACAAACTGCTTCTCAATCCGGCCTATGCCGGTGCGCGTGGAGTGCCGTCGCTCACGGCGATCTATCGCAACCAGTGGATCGGTTTCAAAGGTGCGCCGAAGTCGGTGCTGGCCAGCCTCAATTCGCCCCTGTTGTCCAAGCGCCAGGGCGTGGGTTTGACGCTCTCGCACCGAAGCATTGGATTGCAGCGCGACTTCATGGGATCGCTGGCATACTCCTACAATGTGGTGGCCGCTAAAAACATGTCGCTCCGCGTTGGACTCAACGGTCAGTTGCGGTCGCTGGGTATGGACTTTGCCGATGCACAACCGCAGCCGGGACAAGGTCCGTTCAGCGACCAGGCCATCGGCGACCAGCGCACCAATGATTTTTACGGGAATGTGGGCGCGGGCGTTTATGCTACGTTCTACGAGCGGGCGTATGTGGGCATTTCGGTGCCCCGCATCTACACGAACGTCATCGGCTACAACCTCAATCCAAAAGGCGACACCATTGCCAAAGAAGCCAGGCACTTCTACGGCATGGCAGGGGCAATCATTCCGTTGAGTGAAGACATCAACCTGATGCCTGCTATTTTGTTGAAGTATGTTCCCAATGCGCCGTTCGATGCAGATATCAACCTGAATTTGGATATTCGTCAGAAACTGACTGCCGGCATTTCCTACCGCATGGGCGGCGACGGGCCGGGTGAATCGGTGGATTTGCTGGTGTTCTGGCAGGCTTCTCCCCAGTTCGGGATCGGCGCATCGTATGATTTTACGCTGTCGAAAATCAAGGACTATTCCGCCGGCTCTATTGAATGCCTGGTGATCTATGAATTGAAGAAGTCGAATAAGAAAAATATGACCAATCCACGTTTCTTCATGTAAATTTTGATCGTTATTTTTATCCCCTAAACAGGGTAATTCCTATTTTCCGATTTTTTGGCATATATTTTTCAGGTGAATCCCCGACGGAAGAGATTTTCCGCAAGACCGATTATTCGTTTCTCAAAAATCAGGACCATGAATACCTGTAAATACACAACATCCCACGCCCCCTTCGCCCTCTTGCTTGCCCTGTTTTTTGCTGCGCAAACTGCGCTGGCGCAGACGGGAACACCCATCAAAGTTCAGGTCAAAAATGAACAGGCAGTGAATACGGCGGGCCTGGAATTCAGCCCAACCTTCTATGAGGACGGCATCGTGTTCATCTCGACCAACAATGCTGGTCTGAAGAAAGTGACGGACACCCAACTCAAACTCCCTGCCATGTCCATCCTCCGCTCGCGGCGCAACGCAGAAGGCGCTTTGCAAACGCCGGAGCCATTTGCCAAAGAACTGTCCTCCCAATTCCACGAAGGACCGGTATGTTTCGACCGCACGGCGGAAACCGTCTATTTTTCCCGCAGTAACCTGGTAAATGGAAAGGTCAAGACCGACAAAGACGGCCTTCAGCGGATGCGGATTTATACCTCCAAAAAAACAGGAGCCAGTTGGACCGATCCGACCCCGCTGCCGTTCAATACCAACGAATTCGACGACTGCCACCCCGCCATCAGTATTGACGGCGACAAATTGTTCTTCGCCAGCAACCGTCCCGGCGGCCTCGGTGGTATGGACTTGTACGTGGCCTATCGCGTCGGAGAATCGTGGAGCGAACCGGTCAACCTCGGCCCCAATGTGAATACAACAGGCAACGAAGTATTCCCGTTCGTCCACGCCGACAATACCCTCTACTACGCTTCATCGGCCGGTCCGGAAGGCAAAGGCGGCTTCGACCTCTACTTTACGCTACCGACCGGCAGCAATGAATGGACTAAACCCGTGAATCTGGGGGCGCCGTTCAATACCAGCGGCGATGACTTTGGCCTGATCGTGGACCTGGATAAAATCAACGGTTACTACTCCACCAACGGCGCAGGTGGCGCCGGTAGCGACGAGATTCAGAGTTTTTATGTTGAAAACGGCAACCTCGATCAGTACCTGAGGCAACAAAACGTCGAATTGGAGAAATACGCCCTCAAAGTTGTGGTGGTGGACAAACGCTCCGGTGCTCCGATCGAGGATGCGACCATCCGCATTCTCAGTACAGAGGGCGGCAATGTGATCGGTCGCGATGAATCGGGTAACCTCATCACAATCACTTCCGTTAATGGCCAGGATGTGATGAAATCGCTTCCTCCCGATAAAGGGGTTGAAGGCATTTCGGACTATACCGGCAACTTCGATACGGAATTGCCGGAAGGAAACTACGCAGTGACGGCCAGCAAGGATGGGTATCAGACCAAACAGGCTACTGTGACGGTATCGAAGCCGCGCCGCATGGTCAAAATTGAACTGGATAAAGGCCCGGTAGCCGGCAAAGCCCGCTGGAACGCTTCGTTGTTCAACTACGCCACCAACGCGCCGCTTTCAGGAGCCATGGTTGTTTTGACCGATCAGGCAACCGGAAAAAAAGATACCGTTTGGGCGGATGCTAACGGCTTGGTGGATTATTATGTCAGCCCGAATAAAAAGTACAAAGCCGATATTTATCAGGGTGGTCGCATCGTCGGATCAGCCGACCTGGATACACAGGGTTGGAGCACATCGGGCGAATCCATCAGCCAAAACCTGTCTGTCGCGCCCATTATGCCGGGTACGGCGATCCAACTGCCCAATATTTATTATAACTTCAACGACGCCACTTTGCGACCGGATGCCCGTAAAGACCTCAACATGGTCATTGCGCTCATGAAGCAACAGCCCAGCCTGACCGTGGAACTTGCCAGCCATACCGACAGCCGGGGCAGCAGCCAGTACAATCAGGAGCTCAGTCAGCGGCGCGCCAATGGGGTAGTGGGATATTTGACCGCCCAGGGCGTGGATGCCAAGCGGCTGCGCCCGGTGGGTTATGGGGAAAGCGAACCGCGGAACCGTTGCACCGATGGAACCAATTGTACGGAGATTGACCACGCCCGCAACCGGCGGACCGAAGTGCGCATTATTTCCGGCATGCAGGCTTCTTCCATGGTGTATGTGGACGGTCAGATCAACAACAGCGCTGCTGTGGCAGACAATGACCAAACCCCGCAGAGCAGCAACGTGAATGTGGCGCCGCTCAACCCGGGCAAAGTCAAAGGTACCGGTGGCAAAAACAATGCGGGCAACCCCAGCAATGTGACCGTTACGACGGCCTCGGGCAAGGATTCGTATTATGTGGTAGCGGGCTCTTTCCTGATGGAAAACCGCGCCAACACGCGCCTGGAAGAGTTGCAGCAGGCAGGTTGTGCAGGTGCTGAAATCGTGCGGTTCCCCAATTCTACGTTCTATTCGGTATCAGCAGGCAAATTTGACAGCCGCAAAGAAGCAGATGCGCTGCGCCGCCGCCTGGCAAGCGACCATAAAGTGGATGCCTTTGTGCGGGCGGTGCAGTAGTTGTTATTTTGGTCATTAAAGTCATTTCGTTATTTGAGGTCATTGAGCGCCATTCTATTGCAGGTCAATGATGAATGACGTTCAATCATCAATGGTCCGTCATGACGAAATGACCTCATGACGAAAGAACGGGTTGAGGGAGGCCGTGCGCCTTCCTCAACCCGTTTGTTTTTATGCTTCACATGATGGTGAGCGCAACATTCAGACCTTCTTGGGTATGATGCCAGAGGAGTTTCATTTTTTATGAAATACACCTGTTGGCAAGAGAGTTTTTACCTTTGCATCCAACTTTTGGCAACGCCCCATGTTATCAGGGCAAAAAGAAAAGAACTGTGCTATGGCTATCATGATTACGGACGAATGCATCAACTGCGGGGCTTGCGAACCGGAATGTCCGAACAATGCGATTTACGAGGGTGGGGTAGAGTGGGCAATTGCCGACGGCAATACGGTAACCCATGATTATCAGTTGGAAGACGGTACGGTTGTGCCCGCCGCTAAAAAAAATACGCCAGTCTCGAACGACTTCTATTATATCGTGCCGGACAAATGCACCGAGTGTGTAGGGTTCCATGAAGAGCCGCAATGCGCCGCAGTGTGCCCGGTGGATTGTTGTGTGCCCGATCCCGACCGGGTAGAAACGGACGATATTCTGCTGGAAAGAAAAGCACGGCTACATCTCTAATTAAATGTGATCAATGAATCGCCTCCAGCACGAAATCTCCCCCTACCTCCTTCAACATGCTCACAATCCGGTAGACTGGTACGCCTGGCGGCCCGAAGCCTTTGAAAGAGCGCAGGCCGAGCAAAAACCCATTCTGGTCAGCATCGGTTATTCCACCTGCCACTGGTGCCACGTCATGGAGCGCGAATCCTTCGAAGATGAAGCGGTAGCGGCCTATATGAACGAGCATTTCATCAACATCAAAGTAGATCGCGAAGAGCGCCCGGATGTAGATGCGATTTATATGGAAGCCTGCCAGATCATTACAGGCGGTGGCGGCTGGCCCCTCAATTGCTTCCTCACGCCGGACGGCAAACCTTTCTACGCAGGCACCTATTTTCCACCCCGCCCTGCCCACAACCGTCCCGCCTGGCTCCAACTGCTCCAGCATCTGGCCGGTATTTGGGCAGAAAAACGAGACGTCGCGCTTGATCAGGCAGAAAAATTGCTTGGGCATATTCGTCAAAACGACCAGGTTTTTGTCAAAAATGCTGACACCCTCCAACCGCAACCGGACCCTTCGACCCTTCAACAACCCAACAACCTGTCCATTCTGTACGATCAAATGCGCGACCGCTTCGACCGGGCAGAGGGCGGCTTTGGAGGAGCGCCTAAATTCCCCGGCACGATGGCGATTCAGTTTTTGCTGAATTATCACTGGTACACCAAAAACCCGGAAGCCCTCGAACACGCCCTGTTGTCGCTCGACAAAATGATACACGGCGGCATCTACGATCAACTGGGCGGAGGCTTCGCCCGATACGCAACCGACCGGGAATGGCTGGTCCCGCATTTTGAAAAAATGCTGTACGACAATGCGTTGCTGGTCACCGTCATCGCTGAAGCTTATAAGTTGGTGCAAAACCCGCAACTTCTCTCGCCCCAGCCGAAATCAAACTCCGAACCTCAAACGACGCTTTATCGGGAAACCATAGAAGAAACGCTCGAATACATTGCCCGCGAGATGACTTCACCCGACGGCGGGTTCTATTCGGCCCAGGATGCCGATTCTGAAGGGGTAGAGGGGAAGTTCTACGTCTGGGACAAAGATGAGGTGGAAGGAATTCTGGGCGACGATGCGGACTTGTTCTGTGCTTTTTACGATGTCACCGAATCGGGAAACTGGGAAGGGAAAAATATTCTCTGGCGACTGGAGCACTACGAGAAATTTGCCGCAGGCATACAAAAAGACATTGAATGGCTAAAATCCAAATTGCGCGACTGCCGCGAAAAATTGTTCGAAGTCCGCGCACGGCGCATCTGGCCCGCCCTCGACCATAAAATTCTGCTGAGTTGGAACGCCCTGATGGTTTCTGCCTATGCGAATGCGTTCTCCGCGCTCGGCCACGAGTCGTACCGCCAAACAGCGGTACGAAACCTTGAATTTTTACTAAAAACCTTTTCTCCCCATCTACATCTCCCAGAGGCCGACACGTTGAGGTTCAAACTCAAGCACAGCCTTTCTCAGTCCGATGCTTTTCTGGAAGACTACGCTTACCTGGTTGCTGCGTTGATTGATACGTATCAAATCACCTTTGAGGTCCGCTATTTGCATTTGGCAGGAAAATACGCGGACTACGTTTTGAGTTATTTCCATGATTCGGAAAACGGGCTGTTTTTTTTCACGGATGTGCAGCAGTCAGACATCGTTTTGAGAAAGAAAGACCTCTATGACAATGCGACGCCGTCAGGCAACAGCACGATGGTGCACAACTTCCAGCGGCTGGGCATTTTGCTCGACCGGCGAGACTGGCGTGAACAGGCCTCCGCGATGCTGGAAAAAATGAGGGAGACGGTGGAGCGTTACCCGCTTTCATTTGAGCGGTGGGCGACAGCGATGATGAACGAAGTGTATCCGGCGCATGAAATTGCTGTAGTGGGGGAGAATGCATGGGAGAAGGCCATACTGCTTCAGCGGAATTTTTTGCCCAACAAGGTGGTAGTAGCCACACAGCATCCTTCAAAAGAGATTCCCTTGCTGAAAGATAAAACGGGAGGGTCAGATGCCTTGATTTATGTGTGCCGGGATTTTATGTGTCAACGCCCCGTCACTAACCTGCAGGAATTTGAAGCGTTGACCCAACCCTGAGTTTTTAGCTTTAGGAACGCGGCACCAATAACTTAGTCATTTGATGCCACCCTTTGTTCCATCATACGGCCCCTATTTTTCTTTAAATAGCCCCACTATTCGCAGAAAAATAGTGTTGTCTGATGAAAAAATGGTTGACCTAAAATGACTAAGTTATTGGTGCCGCGTTCCTTAGCCATGTTATAAATTTTTTTAAAAATCTTATTTCTACTGCTATGCGCCTGATTTTTACATCTTTATTGTTCTGGTGGGCCACGATCAGCCACCTTTTCGCTCAGCAGGCGCCTCAATATAGCCTTTATCTCCTCAATCAATATGCTGTCAACCCTGCCTACGCAGGCCTGGACAACACGCTGGTCGGCACCGCAGTATACCGCAAGCAGTGGTCAGGCTTGTTGGGCGCGCCGGTCACGCAGCACGTCAACGCACATTTGCCGATTTATCGGATCAGCAGCGGGGTAGGATTGAAAGTGGAGAATGATGTGATTGGCGCGCACCGCACCACCTCGGCGGCCCTGAGTTACAGCTACCAGTTTCCGCTGGGTCGCGAAGCCATCCTGTCAATCGGCGCGGGCGGTGGATACCTGCAATATTCGCTGGATGGATCAAAACTTCGGGCTCCTGAAGGTACTTATGCCGAACCAGGCGGGGTCTTCAATCACAACGATCCGCGACTGTCTGAAGGAAAGATACAAACAGGTACCCCTTTTGGCGAAGCCGGAATTTTTCTGCAAACCAAGCGCCTGGAGTTGAGCGCGGCGGTCCAGCCGGTCTTCGCGCCGATCCTGCGTTTCACGGGTACAGGCGACAATGGCTTTGGGTTGACCCCTGTTCGGCAATATCTGGTTTATGGCGCGTACTTATTTTCTTTTGGCGATAATTTTACGTTAAAGCCTGGCTTTTTATTGAAAAGTGACATAACGGAGACACAATCCGAGATTTCGGCGATGGCGCGATGGCGCGAAAATATCTTTGCCGGTCTTTCATACAGAGGGTTCAGCGCATCTGCGCGGGATGCCATGATCTTGTTCGGCGGATTTAAATTGAATGAAAAAGCGACGCTTGGTTACGCGTTTGATATTCCGCTTTCACCATTGCAAGCGGCCAATCGGGGCAGCCACGAATTATTATTGCGCTACAGTCTCAACAAACCAATTGGAACGGGCAAAATGCCTCCTATTATTTACAATCCCCGCTTTTTTTGAAGGGGTGCGAGAAATTTTTCGGCATTGTGTTTGACAATCAAACCGAGTTCACCAAATAATCATCGTATTTGGATACCTGAAATTCGGATTCGCGCAAAAAAAACAGGCATTGATACAATCAAAAGTTAAAAAGCCGTTTGTCTGATGCTTTCCAACCCCGAATCAGGGTTTTCAACCAATTTTGTTTGGAAAACTTTTTCGGGAAGAATTTAATCATCTACCTTTACGGTTACTTTTTCCAAACCGAACAATTAGTAGGAAAAAACACGGGTGTTTAACATGAAAAAACTACAAAATCTCTTTTTGCTCCTGCTCTTCTTCGCAGTGGTAGCTGCTTCCTGTGGTCGTCAAGAAAGCGGCCAATTAGTTGGAGTTCTTGACCGTCCGAAGTGGCAAGGAATTAATCCCTACGGCATGGTTTATGTGCCCTCCGGTACCCTCCACATTGGCACCGGCGATGAAGACCTCAGTAAACAACTGGTACAACGTCCGAAGTCCATTTCTATCCAGGGCTTCTTCATGGACGAAACCGAAATCACCAACAACGAATACCGGCAATTTGTGCAGTGGGTTGTGGACTCTATCGCCCACGACAAACTCCAGCACTATGTCGAGTCCGATGAAGGTGGCGGCGACGGTACTCAACTGCTTGACTGGGACCAGGAGATAGACTGGGAAGAGAGCGCAGAAGATCTCTCCGACCTGTACTATCAGGGCAACGACAAGTTTGCCGGCCGTAAAGAGCTGGACGCAAGCAAGATCGTGTTCGAGTACGAATGGTATGAGTGGCAAAGAGCGGCACATGACCGCAATGCCAGCCGGACGTCTCACATTCGCAAAGAAAAGGTCAAGGTATACCCTGACACCCTTTGCTGGATCCGCGACTACGCGTACTCTTACAACGAGCCGATGACGCGTAACTACTTCTGGCACCCTGCTTTCGACGACTATCCGGTGGTCGGCGTAAACTGGAAAATGGCGAGCGCTTTTACATTCTGGCGCGGCAAACTCTGGAACATGTATTCTGATGGTGATGTTCGCACGGAAGAATTCCGCCTGCCGACCGAACACGAATGGGAATGGGCCGCCCGCGGCGGTCGCGCAGAGGCCCCATATCCATGGGGCGCTTACTACACCCGCAATGCAAAGGGCTGCCTGTTGGCTAACTTTAAACCCGGACGCGGCAACTATCCTGAAGATGGCGGTCTCTACACCGTGAAAGCCGATGGATACTACCCCAACGATTACGGTCTGTTTTGCATGGCTGGCAACGTATCCGAGTGGACTTCCACTGCCTTCCAGGAAAACTCCTACTCTTTTGTACATGACTTGAACCCTGACTTGCGCTATGATGCCAAAGACGAAGATCCTATTACGTTCAAGCGTAAGGTGATTCGCGGCGGTTCGTGGAAAGACGTTGCGTTTTTCCTGCAAACTGGCACCCGTAACTACGAGTACCAGGATACGACCAAATGTTATGTCGGTTTCCGTTGCGTGCTGACATTCCTGGGTCGTTCGATCAACGATTTCTAGTTTTTTCCTATCCAAAAACGCTCCGATCCACTTTTGGGTCGGAGCGTTTTTTTAACAAGGCAATAACAATTTGAAGGTCACGTTATTATCTTGTTTCTCATTCATTCAATGTGATTGTCTGCAAAATGCTGCCCCAAGATTAACCTCCCTCCACAATCCGCGTCTCTGCATTTTGCCCAATATCTCTCCCCTCCGATTTGTCTCAACAAATTTATACCCCCAGAACTCAGGCTTTTTGCGTTCCTTCGCTCCTGACGGACAATTATTAGAGCCTATAATCGTTTAGCCCAAAATTTTCTTTGGATAAATTTTGAGGCTATTACTACTTTTGCCGCGCTTAAAACACATCGTAGGTGTTTGAGATATTATCGTCGAATCATTTTTCTAAACTGCTAAAAAAGTTCATTCGCAATGAGTACTTTCGTTAAGTCTAAAGGCTTCAAACGTTTAAAAAATTTCCTGATCGGTGTTGGTGCCGCATTCGTATTGGCTGGCGCCCTGTTTAAACTCGAGAGTTGGGAAGGTGCATCCGAGATGCTTATCTTGGGGATGGGCATCGAAATCTTTATCTTCCTGTTGCTCGGTGTTCTGCCGCCAGAACCAGACTACTACTGGCACAAACTGTACCCGGGTCTGGATGATTATGACTCCCGCATGCAACCGCTTACCACTGGCGCACTTAACCAGCCTGAGATCGTACCGTTGCACGGCGACGTCATCGAGCGTCAACTGGGCGGTATGTTGACCGAACTGCAAGGCATGTCGAAAAGCATGAGCGCACTGAAGTCGCTCCAGGAAGTTGATTTCTCCGGTACTTCGGAGCAGATCAAGAGCATGAGTAACTTCTACACGAAAATGAACGAGGCAATGGCCGACATGGCTAAATCTGCTGAAGACGTGAGAGCGTACAAAGATCAGATGGGTGCTTTGAACAAAAACCTCGGCTCGCTCAACACCGTATACGGCAACATGCTGGCTGCTATGGCCAACATCGGTCGTCAGTAATGCAGTATGCTTTTGGTATCAACTTCCTAATTCACAATTCAAAAAAGTAAAGACTTATGTCAATACCAAAGGAGCCGCGGCAACTGATGATCAACCTGATGTATCTCGTGTTGACCGCACTGCTCGCACTCAACGTGTCGGCTGAGGTGATGAACGCTTTCTTCTCGCTGGACAAAGGCATGAAAGATAGCCGCCTGATTGTTGAAAAAAACAATGATGCTATGCAGGCTGCTATTGTAAAAGGTGCTGCAGACTATCCTAGTACGCAAGCTGAAGAATATAAAAACCGTGCAATTCAGACTAATAAATTGACCGCTGAATTTGTAGCCTATATAGATGGGATTCGCAACACGCTTTTCGAAAAAGCGGGTGGGCAAAATCCAAAAGTGCCTGATCAGCCCAGGGACATCCGCAACAAGGACATTACTACAAAAATGTTCGTAAATGATGGTTTGGGTGCTGAAATTGAAGCAAAAATCATGGATACTCGGGAGCAATTGAAGAAACTTGCGGACGAGGATGCAGTGGCAGTGGGTGGCATATCTTTGGACATTGAGAAATTGCCTGAGGTTACTAAAGCAAAGAACTGGTCGGAGTTGAAATTCAAGCAAATGCCGGTTTCTGCTGTTTTCCCATTGCTTGGCAAAATCCAAAGTGACGCAAAAAGCTCTGCATCTGCTGTTTTGAACTATTGCGCCACCAAAGTGCAAGGAGAAGACCTGAAATTTGACAAATTTATTCCCGGCGTCGCACCTGAGAAGAATTATATCATCTTAGGTGAGGACTTCAAAGCAGATGTATTCCTGAGCGCTTTCAGTTCCAAAGCAGATAACATCAGCATCAACGTAGGTGGCCGGAGTCTTCCTTTGAAAGAAGGCATCGGTACATTCACGGAAAGGGCGTCTTCTGTCGGCGAGAGAAAATACAATGTCTCTATTAACATTAAAAACCCGACGACAGGAAAGACCGAAACGGTATCCAAAGAGTTCTCCTATGAAGTAGGTCAACGCTCTATAGCAGTCGCTTTGGACAAGATGAATGTGTTTTACATTGGTGTGCCCAACCCGATGTCGGTATCGGCTGCCGGTGTGCCTTCCAGCCAGGTAAAAGTAACGGCAAGCGGCGTGAATGTCTCTGCGGGAGGTGGCACAGGCAAGTACATTGTAAATGCAACTACGCCAGGTGAAGCCACTATTACGGTTTCCGGCGGAGGTGTTACACAATCTTTCCCGTTCCGCGTAAAACGTATTCCTGACCCGAACCCACGTCTCGGTGGTAACGCGAAAAACAAGGGCGGCAGCATGGGCAACGGGGAATTCAAAGCACAAGGTGGCGTTTCTGCCATTCTGGAAGGCTTTGACTTCGACGCCAAATGCGATGTGGTCGGTTTTGAAATGACCTATCTCGCAAAACGCCAGGACCCCATCTCGCGCCAGAACAGCGGTGCAAAATGGAGCGGCGATGTGGGCGATTTCATTCAGCGTGCTAAACCGGGTGATGCTTACTTCTTCGACGAAGTGAAGTGTCGCTGTCCGGGAGATATTGCTGCCCGTAACATTGGTGGCATCTCGTACAAGATTAAGTAATTTTACTGAAAAAATAAAGAGCCACAGCCGGCGTTCAGAACATCGGCTGTGGCCTTTTTGCAAATTGCTAAACACAAATTCATTAATCAAACCGATGCGCATCATGCAAACTTTTATGAAATGGACTTGCCTGTGCCTCCTGATGTTTCTTTCCTGGAGCAACCTGATGGCGCAAGACCCTGAAGAAGTCGAAGTGAAAACAGAAGTCACCGAAGAAGAAGCGCCGGGCGATGCTCCGCTCGACGAGGTGGTAAAAAAAGACATAATGCAGGAGCGCCGTGTGCTGGCTTACCAGCCCATCCGCGAGAGCGATATTTTTTGGGAAAAACGCATCTGGCGCATCGTTGACGTGCGCGAGAAAATGAACCTCCCATTTGCTTACCCGGAAGATCCATTCTTCAAAATCCTTTCGGATGCTGCTACCAAAGGCGACCTGCCGGTGTACAGCACGGACGAAGAAGGTGCGAAATTCAAAAAACGCATGAGCACGGAAGATGTACTTTCCATGCTTTCCAAAACGGATACCGTTGTCACATTCGACCCGGAGACGTACGAGGAAAAAATTCAGATCGTTCGCAACGACATCAACTGGGAAGACGTAAAACGTTTCCGCTTGAAAGAGGTGTGGTTCTTCGATAAAGAAATTTCACAGTTGCAGGTGCGCATCCTCGGGATCGCTCCGATGATCGACGTGAAAGACAACGAAGGCAACTTCCGGTTCGAGAAGCCGATGTTCTGGGTAAACTACCCACAGGCGCGCGAACTGTTCGCACGTCACCGCGTATTCACGCTGGGTGGTAACACCAACGCGACGATCTCTTGGGAAGACCTGTTTGAGATGCGTTATTTCGCCTCGTACATTTACAAGGAATCGAACGTATATGACCGCAAGATTCAGGATTACCTGACCGGTTTGGATATTATGATGGAGTCTGAAAAAGTCAAGAACGAAATCTTCAACTTCGAACACGACCTCTGGCAATATTGAAAGTTTGAGGTTTGGAAGTTTGAGGGGTCAGATTTCGGAATAAAAAAAGCGGGGTGCAACGTCAGTTGCACCCCGCTTTTTTTCGGAATCTGACCCCTCAACCAACGATCAAATCACCGAATGCCCCGGAACATCTTCGGGCATATCAGGAAGATTGGGGATTTTATCTGCTATTTTCTCTCGTTCGCTGATGATCTCTACCAGGCGGCGAATAGCCCTGCGGCGGATTTGGCGCTCCAGTTCTTTGTTCGGCTCTGTCAGGATGTACTGGAATTTCATCGCCACGTTGTCTTTTTTTACATCGGCTACCCGCAGGTAGTAACTCTCCGGCTTGATGAGATCGTGGAAAGGTTTGAGCACTTCAACCAAGTTGCGTTCGAGCTCTTCGACAGTAATCAAGTGTTTGAGATCAATCTCGAAATCAATGCTCGTGCGTTTGACCTCCCGTTTGGTGTAATTCACGACCTCCATATTGAGCACCAGGTTGTTGGGGATGTAGATTACGTCGTCGTCGTCATTCAGCAAATGGATATTTTGAAGCGTAATGTCCACGATTTTTCCACGTTGCTTTCCGATGCTTACGTTGTCTCCGATGCTAAGTTGCCCGGAAAACGTGATGATCATGCCATTGATCATGTTCGAAATATAGTCTTTCGTGATGATGGCAAGACCGGCGAAAATGATGGAGAGGGAGGTGAATAACTCCCGGACGTTGATGCGGAACAACGACAGCACTCCGACAATGACACCAACTGCCAGGAGCAGCGAATAGATATGGCTTACGCCAATGATAAAGTTATCTTCTCCCCGGATCTTATGGCGCCGCCGATACCACCATACGGTGAAGAACTGTACAAAATCCAGTAACATCAAAAACATCGCGATCCCTGCAAAGGCATCAATGTAGAAGGCAAAAGTATCGTGGTACCGAAAGCCAGTAAAAAATCCAGACAAGTTCCATTCGCCCAGCCGAATCTGAACGAGGACGTAAAAGACAATGAATTTGATAAGGAGGATCAGGTATTTCATGGCGGCGCAAATCTCATGACTGGATGGGTTGTGAGATGTTTAGGAACGGGCAAATAATAACTTGTAAGTTTCAGATAGATTGGTTTTTGCTCAGATGGGCTATCTTTTTGAGCGAATAGTGGGGCTATTTAATCAAAAAGATGGGTCATCTGGGTGAAAAGAAAGCATATCAAATTTACAAGTTATTATTTGCCCGTTCCTTA
>Ga0209181_10002734_pt1 | contig 28464 bp, 25 predicted proteins | sample MAT05_FD_187208 | JGI IMG/M metagenome (GOLD analysis project Ga0209181, IMG submission 187208) | Freshwater microbial communities from Lake Fryxell liftoff mats and glacier meltwater in Antarctica - MAT-05 (SPAdes) (version 2) | ecosystem: Environmental > Aquatic > Freshwater > Ice > Liftoff...
TGAGCAGCAAAATACCCCTGAGTAGGGGCATAGATAATTTGTTCGTTTCGGCACTGTTGCCTTTCCTGTTGCTACGCAAGGCGGTCAGGCAACGTCCCTCAACTCACGCGCCTTCCATCCCGTCGCTCACCCGAAGCGGGTAGAGCGCGGGGCTTCCCGGCTAAAAGCTAATTCTTCCAAACAACTAAAATTACGCCACTCACAATCAGCCCCAGCCCAACGGCACGGCTAAAAGGAATTGCTTCCTTGAAAACAAAGTAGCCAATCAGAAAAGAAACCACATACCCCATCGCCACAGCCGGGGCTGCCACACTGAGTTTGACGCGAGTCAGCAGCAGAATGTAGGTAATCGCTCCCATGCCATAGCAGGTGAGACCAATGAGGAGCGCTGGAGTCGTGATGATATTGGTGACATGGCTGACAAAGTTGCTGGCACTGACTTGCCCCAACTTCTCCGCCAATTTGACGGCACCGAGTTTGAGAAATAACTGTCCGATCGTCCCCGCGAGGACAGAAACAAATAACAAGCCAAATTCCTGGGGAGTCACAGCGCTGTCCTATATCAAACTAGAATGGGCAATTTAGTTTCCCAGTTTACCGTCAGTTTGACCAGCAGTAGAGCTAAGATCACTCCAAATACTTAGACTCAAAACATCTAGCGCTGGGGGGATCTATGGACAATCTTGTGTCGTCTACGCCGTCTGGGAAACAAGTGGATGCCTGGATGCGGGGGTTGCTGACGATCGCCTGGGCAGATGGCAACTTTGATGCTGAGGAGCAACATCTTATTGCCGACCTAACTCACCACGAACTGGCTGAAGCCAACATCATGGACAGACTAGAGCCAATTAGCCCTGCTGAATTAGCCGCTGCTTTTGGTCAGGACAAGCAAGTTGCTGAAAATTTTCTGAGGACAGCCGTGATGGTGGCGATCGCCGATGGCACCTACTCAGCGCCAGAAGACGAAATCCTCCAGCAATTTTGCCAGTCCCTAGGGCAACAGCAAGACATCCTAGATACGCTACGACTGACGCTCTACGACCCTGAAGCCACTCCTGCACCAGAGACATCAGTGCAGGGCATTATCCCGACACCTGAAACTACTTCCCAAACTGGCATCCACCCCCCCTCAGAGCCAAAAACTCCCCTGCGTCCCGTCCGAGAATGGCTGGATCAGTTAGACATTCAAAGTCCTCGCGTCGCTCATTTTCTTTGTAAGATGATTCCGCCCCAGTGCCCCTTTGAGCGCGATATTGCCCTATTTGGACACAAGGTTGTTCACATTCCCCCACTCTGCAAACTCAATCCACTCTACGAACAAATGGTAGGGTTGCGCTTTCGGGCCCTATCCTATCTGGCAGATGACTGTGGAGTTGATGTCACACCCTACTGCTAATGCCAGATGAAGTAGAGGTTAGTGCAGCTTGGCAGAAGTCTCTGACCAGTTAGGGGGATAGTTTTGAGTTTTGAGTTTTGAGTTTTGAGTGCTACCCACTTACTTCTGCCAATCTGCACTAGGGTTAGTCGTGGTCGCGTGGCAAAGAGTTAAACAGATTTTAGTCTGAGATGTTTCTTGGGAACAGCAATACCAGATAAGATCTGTTTAGCATCTACCTTTGTGATATCCGTGACTTCTACTTATAACCGCCCGATTTCTGCTGTTTCTGACAACCGTGATCCCAATACAGGCGCTTTGGGAGAGGACTTGGTAGCTCAGTGGTTACAAAGTCAAGGCTGGCAGATCTTATATCGTCGCTGGCGCTGTCGCTGGGGCGAGATTGATATTATTGCCCAACAAAGTAACGCCAAGTCGCAACCGACTCTGGCGTTTGTGGAAGTCAAAACCCGTAGTCGCTCAAACTGGGATGCAGACGGTCTACTGTCTATCAATCGGCAGAAGCGATCGAAGCTTTTGCAAACCTCAGAAATTTTCTTGGCAGACCACCCAGAGTTGGCGGACATGACCTGTCGCTTTGATGTGGCGCTGGTGTGCTGTCAGCAGTTGCCCCGCAATCCCCAGAAGCTGTTTGATCTCAGTCAACGATCGCCCGCTCGCCCCCCATCGACAATCACTATTGGGCTGCCTGTCACGATCGCTGGCTACCACATGGTTCTCAAAGACTACATCGCCTCTGCTTTTGATGAGTAGTTAGGGTGATGAATTAAATAAAATCTACTTCTCTAGTGGCGCGCTCAATGTGCTACTAGAGAAGTGGAAATCTGTTGTTTAATAGAGCCGTTGCAGGTTGAGGGAAGTACAACAAGTTGGGAGGTTTCCATAATGCAGCCTGACTTTAGTGGGATGACCAAGACAGAACTCAGAGCTTACATCATTGCCCATCCAGGTGATAAGTTTGCGTTCCACGCTTTCGTCGATCGCTTCACATCTGAGGCATCACCAGAGATATTTGACTTGCCCAGATCCAGCGCCGAAGTTGAACACGTTGAAGTAGGAGCAGGTCTACCCATTAGTTGCAACCCTTCGGAAATGTCTGTGAACCTGCTCCCACTGGAGTTGTTGCACCTTGCGGTAGTGCCGATCGACCCATCCCTACACTCGCGATTTCCAATCTCACTATGCCGACGATCGCCTTCGTAGTAGGATCTAAAATCAGATCGCATTCAATTCAGCACAGTTAAGCCGCATGGTTAAAACAGCGTGGGTGTTTCCCGGACAAGGGTCGCAGGCAGTTGGCATGGGAGCAGATTTAGTCCCACTCCCGATCGCGCAGTCTAAGTTTGAGCAGGCAGAGCAAATTTTGGGCTGGTCAGTGCCCGATCTGTGCCAGAGCTTGGACGATAAGGTATCTAATACCCTGTATACCCAACCCTGTTTATATGTAGTTGAAAGTATTCTGGCTGATTTGCTTTTGGCACAAGGGCATCAGCCTGCACTTGTGGCAGGGCATAGCTTAGGGGAGTATGTGGCTCTCTATGTGGCAGGGGTGTTTGACTTTGCAGCAGGATTGCAGTTGGTGAAGCGCCGGGCGGAGTTGATGGCGGCGGCATCGGATGGCATGATGGCAGCGTTGATTGGGTTCGATCGCCCCCAGTTAGAGCAAGTCATTCAAGACACCGCAGACGTTGTGCTGGCAAACGACAACAACGCTGGACAAGTCGTCATTTCTGGCACTCCTCCAGCGGTGGAAGCGGTGTTAGCTCAGGTCAAGGCTAAGCGGGCTGTGCGTCTGAATGTGTCTGGAGCCTTCCACTCACCACTGATGGCTGAAGCTGCCACTCAATTTCACCAAGTTTTGGAGGCAGTACCGTTCCAAGAGGCGCGAATGCCCGTGTTGTCTAATGTGGAACCCAAGCCAACCACCGCAGGCGTGGCTTTGAAAGACCGCCTAGTACGACAAATGACAGGTTCTGTGCGGTGGCGGGAAATTTCCGAGCAATTGCCCCTTGAGGGAATTGAACGAGTTGTGGAAATTGGCCCTGGCAAGGTTTTAACTGGCTTGATCAAGCGCACCTGTCCCACACTGGAACTGGTAAATCTCAGCAGCTACAACGAGTTGGTGCAAGCTGGCAAAAATGACTAAGGACGTAACTACTCAGGCTGCTAGCTTAATGTCGAGCCTGCCCTCATCCCCCAGCCCCTTCTCCCACGGGAAGAAGAGGAGCCGGATTGAAGTCCCTCTCCCCAAGGAGAGGGATTTAGGGTGAGGGTAGGCTGAGTAATTACAACTCAAAACTCAAAGCTCAAAACTCAAAGCTCAAAACTCAAAACTATCCCCCTAACTGATTAGAAACTTCTACCAAGCTGCACTAGTGAGTGAGTCAAGGAAAGTACCAAAAAATACTCTCTCTACAACCAGTTGCCGATCAAGATAAAGGGCGACCAAACAGCGGGATGTCCGAAGTTCAGGTCACTAATCAGCTTCATTTGGGCTTGTCTCAGCGCTTCGGCTTTCGTAACATCGGGTTGTTGCAGTTGCTTGTAAAATTCCTCGATCAGGGGCACTGTTCCGGCATCGTCGATGTACCAGAGGCTGGCCAGGGCACTTTTTACCCCAGCGCGGACGGCAACTCCAGCAATGCCCAGAGCAGAGCGATCGTCCCCAGCGGCGGTTTGGCAGGCACTCAGGGTCAACAATTCGATCGGTTGTGCGCTTTTACGCAGACGGAATAAGTTATCCAGTTGGTTGATCGTAATGCGTGCGTCATAGCCCAACAGGAAAGTACTGGCGCTGTCTACCCCAAATTTGCCGTGGGTCGCCATGTGGACGATCGGGTAATCCGTTTTTTGTAGCTGATTTTCCAGGCGGGGCACCGTGAAGTCTTTGTCAATGAGCTTGGTGCCACCCAGAATTTTCTGCACACTCTCTGTCTCAGCGCCCACGTTTGCCAAGGCAGCAAAGGGGGCCCGTTCCACCGTCAACCCTAGAATCAGAGCTTGCAGATTTTGGCGATCGAGGGGTTTACGGGTCGTGAGGCTCAGGCTGGGAGTCGTGGCCACCGCATATTTCTGCACCAAAAATTGCTGTCCATCGTGGAGAGCCACCATCGGCACTTTGCGTAGCACACTGTCTTGAATGAAGACCAGAGTTTGTGGTTTGCTAGCCGCCAATTCTGGCTCTAAAGGACGAATCAGAGCATCATAAATCTTTTGCGCTTGAAGCAAATATTCATCGGTGGCCCGTTTCTCCAATAAAGTTCGCAATTGGTCAATTTCCTGCCGCATTGCTTGCTTGGAGAGGGGAACTGAGTAGCGGGTCAGGGAATTGTTGGATGTCCGAAGAATCATTTCTGTGCGATCGTCCAAAATGATCGAATAAATCACCGCTGCTGTGGGATCAACGATCGCCTCCTGACCTTGGGCACTGGCTTGGGCAACTTGCACACACTCATCTCCAAAGAAGTTCTGCAACTCTGCCAACTTCAGCAACTCCAGCAACTCCAGTACCTTGCCAATGTTTTCTGACGAGGTTTGCGCCTTCAGCCCTGCCTGTCCACCACTTGCCTGTCCGTTGCTGGACTGTCCACCGCTGGGAGGCAACAGTAAGCTAATCAGTTCTCGGTAAACAGGCTCCACGGAGTCGCGGAAATTGAACTGTAGCTCTCGATTGGCTGCCACGATATCGCCACGAATGCTTTGCAGGGTGGCGATCGCTGCTTTGTAGGAGTCGATCGCCTGTTGTGTTTCCCCGGTGTCACGCAGAATCCGGGCGGCCTGCCACTGCCAGCGATACAGGCTATCTGGGGCGCTCACCTGCTGGGCGGCAAACTGAGCTTGGCGCGTCCATTGCATCGCCTCTGGGTATTGCTTCGCTGCTTCATAGAGTTGCCCCAAGCTTCCCAAGGCGTAGGATTCTGCCCGACTGTCCCGGATGTTGCGGGCTGTAGCGAGGGCTTGCTCTAAGAGGGCTGGGGGAGGGGAAGTTGCCTGGGTTCTTGAGGAAGGAACTGGGAGACGATCGATCGCCAACGAAATCAGTGCATAGGCTTTTTCACGAGAATCTGGCTCTACGCTTAGCAACTCAGTTACCCGACTCAAATCCAGTTTAGTCGTCTGATTCGTCGTCTGCTCTAGACGGCTGAGATTGATCAACGCCTTCACCTCTGCCATACCGCCCACGCGCCGACTCAAATCCAGGCTTTTTTCGTAGGTAGCCTGGGCAGCCGCAAACTCCTGGGTGGCTAGCTGGCTGAGTTTTGCAGCGTCCCGGCGTTCCCCTTCACCCTGGGCAGCCGTCGATTGATCTCGATAGCGCTCGGCTCGACTGGTGTAAAGGTTGCCCAAATTATTGAGGGTGGTCAGGGTGTAGCTCTGGTCTGATAACTCTTGGGCGACTTTTAAACTCGCTTGGTGGGCAATTAGGGCTTGCTCGTAGTTTCCTAAGGCATAGTAGGCGTTCCCCAAGCTGCCCTGCGCCGCTGCGATCGTGCGTTGGTTCTGGGCTTTTTGCGCCAAATCCAATGCCGATTGGAGGAGTTCGATCGCCTGCTGATATTGCCCTAAATCGCTGTATACCTGGGCTTGTTCCGTCAGTGCTTGGGCTAATTGCGATCGGCTCTGCTCGGTATCGGCGGTGCGATAAAGCTGAATCACTTGCTCCCATTGGGCAATGGCGGCGGCTGGCTGGCCCATCTGCTGGTAAGCCTGCGCCAGGTTAGTGCGAATAATCGCCATGGCCGCACCATCGGTAGTCTGGGTGAGGGCTTGTTGCCAGAGTCCGATCGCTTCCTCAAACTTGCCGATTTTATAGGATTGAATTCCCTGTTGCACAAGCTGACTAGAGGGCTGGCTGGACGCAGCAACCTGAGCCACTGCCCTACTCCGCCCCTCTGAGACGGTGGCGATCGTGACACAAAGTACCAAACTCACCAGAAACAGAACAATCCAACGCCACTGGCTTTGACGAGGCATCATATCAACGGTGCTCCTCAGAATTACAGGAAAATGACGCTTAACGCACTGACCCCATAATGCCCTCGATCGTCGGTTTTACACAGAAAGTCTAGTTCCCCATGCATGTCATTCTTGGTTGGCTCTGCGGAGATAGGATTTTGGACAACATTCCGCGTTTTTCATGGTTCGCGCCTTCCCGAATTTTCGTGAGTAATGAACGTGGGAACGAGGGAAACAATTTAGTAGTCTGTCAGCTTAAAGCTTGTGTCTAACAATACTTCGGACAGTTTTTGTGGAGCTGATGGAAACCCTGTTGTACAGCCAATATAGACCCTCACCCTAAATCCCTCTCCCAAGAGGGGAGAGGGACTTCAATCCGGCTCCCCTTCTCCCGTTCTGGGAGAAGGGGTTGGGGGATGAGGGCTAGCGATCGCAAAAATGTCCGAACTATTGGTCTAAGAGAATGTTTTAAAAGTGCTAGAAACCTTGCACTTGCCCCCTTTTTATATATGCCTGGAAGGCTTTAAGCCCCCTTTCTGGGATACCCGAAGGGCTATATTCTGGGGGACTTTGATCTCAGAACCCCCCAGAATTGGGGGCTAGGGGGCGGTTCGGGCAACAATTCATACCTTTTCAAACAGCCTCTAACAGCAATATTTGAAAGCTGTTTTTCTTAAGCATTTCCATCGTTAAAAATGCTTGATATCCGCACTCCATACCGACCTTCAACAAGGATTTAATTGGCTAGTTAGGAAATTCCTTCTAGTCATTATCAGGAAATCCGAAGGAATGTCCCTTCTGGTTTTAACTACCACAAACTGTTCTTCGATCGCCACTGTGTTAAAAACAGCGCGTTCCTGATCTAAAAAAATACTTCAAATCTGTGAAATCTAGTCTGATTAGGGGTTTCACCCCCTTGTACAACTTAAGAATAATTCGTTAATTTCATAATAGAAAAGCCCTGAATTGACGATCGCATCCATCACAACATAGCTCCGTAGTTACAAACTAAGAACAAAAACTTCCTTGGTTTGCATCCCAGCGATCGTTGCCCGATTGCTCCATCAATTGCCTTCAATCTATTAGTTAATTTATGGCTACGATCGCTGTGCCCTGAACTAGTTCAGGGTGGAGTTGTCCTGTCTGCCATGCCTAAAACTGAGCCAAAGAACTATGTCAAGAGATGCTTTGATTGTAGGAATCAACACCTATCAGCGGTTGCCAGGGTTGCAAGCCCCAGCCCAAGACGCTGAAGCCGTTGCCCATCAGCTTCACACCTGTGGCGATTTTCGTGTCACCCGCCTCCCTGAAGTGTTAACCGATCGCACCGATCGGGCTGACCCCCAAACCAAAGTTGGGCTAAAAACCCCAGTCACCCTACGAGAATTGGAATCAGCCTTGGTGCGGCTCTTTAAACCCAAAGGGAGTAATATCCCCTATACCGCCGTATTTTATTTCTCTGGTCATGGGCTGCAAAAAGATGCGGGAATTCAGGAAGGCTACCTGGCAACCAGCGATGCCGACCCAGACCAGGGGATTTATGGGCTGTCCCTATTTTGGCTTCGTCGCCTGCTGCAAGAGAGTCCTGTACGGCAGCGCATCCTGTGGTTGGATTGTTGTCACAGTGGGGAGTTGTTGAATTTTCTAGAAGCTGATCCTGGGGCCCATGCGGGCACCGATCGCCTCTTCATGGCTGCCTCACGGGAGTACGAACCCGCCTACGAATCCCTCTCTAGTTCCTACAGCGTCTTTACTAAAGCATTGCTGAAAGGATTAGATCCTTGGTCAGTGACGAGCGGCATTATAACAAATTATTCCCTCACTAATTATGTGAGTAAAGCCCTCAAGGGAGAAATACAGCAACCCCTCTTTGAAAATTCTGGTAGTGAAATTTTGCTGACTCGCTACGTCGTCAAACCTGGGGAACGACAGCCAGAGCCAAAACCAACCTCTGAACCAGTAGAAACAGTAGGGCAAAAGGTAGTGGATAAGGGCAGCAGCGCGTCGCCCCAGCCCCCGATCGCCAATCAGGGATTACCCACCCTGCCCCTTCCCCCGTTGCCGATCGCCGATCCGCCCTGCCCCTACCGAGGGTTGGAGTTTTTCGATACTGAACATGCAGAGTATTTTTTCGGTCGAGAAGACCTGACCGACCAATTGCTGGAAACCCTGCGGCTAGAGCGCTTTGTTGCCATTGTTGGCGCATCGGGGAGCGGCAAATCTTCCTTGGTGCGGGCAGGATTGATCCATGCCCTCAACCGAGGTGAAAAATTTTCGGGCAGCGATCGGTGGCAAGTTAGGCTCATTACTCCCACAGAGCGGCCCTTCCACAGTCTGGCATCGGTCTTCGTTGATCCCCAGGCAACGGGGCTGGATCGGGCTGAACAGATCCGCCGGGCTGAGGATTGCTTGAAAGCCAAGGGGGCAGGGCTAGCGAAGCTGGCAGTGAGGGCGGTGAAATCTGCAACCCAAGAAAAGGGCGAAATCAGGGGCGATCGATCGCGGTTCGTGCTGATCATCGACCAATTTGAGGAGGTATTTACCCTTTGCCAGGGAGAGACTGCCGAGTCCGATCGTCGTCACTTTTTTCACTGTCTCCTTCAATCTCTGCAAGCACCAGGCGACTGCTTCAGCCTAGTCATTGTGCTACGGGCTGACTTTTTCGGGAAGTGTTCTCTCCATACCGGGTTGGCGCAGCAGATTGAGCGGCATTTGGTGACGGTTACTCCCCTCACCCAGAAACAAATCAAAACCATCATTCAGCAACCTGCTCAAAAAGTAGGCTTGGTGTGTGACCCAAACCTGGTCTATACGATTTTGCTGGAAATTGTGGGTGCGCCTGGAGAACTAACGTTGCTGCAATATACTCTGTTAGAGCTATGGCATCGGCGACAGCCAGACCCCGCCACCGGACAGGTGCATTTAACTTTGGATGCCTACCGATCGCTGGGAGGAGTGCGGGGCACCTTGCAAAAGCAGGCAACAGAGACCTTTCACAGCCTGACGTTGGAAGAACAACAGGTTGCCCGTCAAATCTTCCTGTCCCTGACTCAGCTAGGTCAAGGCACAGAGGATACCCGTCGCCGGGTTCTCAAATCTGAGTTGGTTAGTCCCCACTTTGCCCCTGCTTTGGTGGCACGCGTTCTGGAAAAACTGGTGGCAGCCAAACTAGTGATCACCAACCATCGGAGCCAAGTGCGTATGGGAGACGGCTACGAAGGCATAGGAGGGGGCAAGCTTGCCCCACCGCCAGCCTATGCAACTCTGCCCGACTCTGGGGAATCTGGCTTTCCCTCCCTCAGTGCTTCTGCTTCACTGAATGCTGAGACTGTGGAGGTTGCCCACGAAACCCTGATCCGTAACTGGCCGTTGCTCCGCACTTGGCTAGAGGAAGACCGGGAGCGCCTCCGCCGCCAGCGACGGATTGAGCGGTTGGCGCGGGAATGGGATAGTGCAGGTCGGCCGATCGCCGCAGATTACTTGCTCAGGGGCAGTCGCTTGATTGAGGTGGAAGATTATTTACACACCTATCCTAGAGAATTGTCTGCCCTGGCTCAGCGCTATGTGTCCCTGAGCCAAGAGGAAAGTCGCAAAGCTAGAAAAGAGTCGAGATTGATCCAAATTGCCATTCCCTCAGCGTTGCTGTTAGCGCTCGCCGTTTCGTTTAACCAATATCATGTGGCGGTACAAAACCAAGCTGAAAAAGATTATCAACTGCGACTGTCCACCTCTCGGCAGTGGGCGGCGATCGCCCAATCTCTGCTTCAGGAACCCGACGGCGATCCAGTGACCGCCCTGTTGATCAGTCGCTTGGCGATCGAAAAAGGGGGACGTACGACAGAGGCCCAAGCCAGTCTGAGATCTGCTCTCCAAAAATTTCAGCCCCAAGGTGGCGAATTACCCACCTTGTCCGCCGCCACTCCGATTCAGTGGGTGGCATTTCTCAAGGAAGCAGACTCCAATCAGAAGACGCAATTGGTGACGATCGCCACCTCTGGCAAGCTTCAGTATTGGAACATCAAGGGAGAGCAAATTCGCAAGGCAGAGACACCGCCCCGTCTTCCTCCAACGCCAACGGGTCTTGCCTTCAGCCCCGATGGTCAGCAGGTTGCCGTTGCCGATGCCACTGGCACCATTCAACTCCTGCAAATCACCCCCCGTCCGCTCCCCCGCCCCCTTCGCACCTTGAGAAACTTTCGTCTAGACAACGGGCAAGTTTCCAGTATCCCAGCGATCGTGCGACAACTGGCCTTTAGCCCCGATGGACAGCAATTGTTGGGAGTTAGCGACGATCAAACGGTTCGACTTTGGAACCTCAAAACCGGACAGCAACTCCAGATCTTGCAAAAACACACCGCCACCATTACCCAAGCCCAATTCAGCCCCGATGGACAGCGCATCGTGACCGCCAGTTGGGACGGCACCGCCCAAATTTGGGACACGGCTTCTGGGCAACACTTGACTACTCTCCACCATCAAGATGTCGTCAGCACCGCATTTTTCAGCCCTGACTCAAAACTCATTGTCACCGCCAGTTGGGATCGCACCGCCAGGGTGTGGGATGTCGCCACGGGCACCCTGCGAGTCATTTTGGCAGGACATCGCAGCGCTGTCATGGATGCCCGCTTCAGTCCCGACGGACAAATGGTCGTAACCGCTAGTGATGACGGCACTGCCCGCCTGTGGAATGCCCAAACTGGTTACGAGGAAGCCCAACTACGAGATGCCAAATCACGAGATGCCAAATCACGAGATCCTAAAGTGGGGAACGGGTTGGAACGGGTTCACCAAGCCTTCTTTAGCCCAGATAGCCAGTACGTCGCCACCTTAACAGAGACCGGTAAAGTGCGGCTCTGGGCAGCAACCTGGGATAGCCTGACTCGCTTGGCCCACCAACATACATCTCGTCAACTCACCCTGGAAGAATGTCTACAACACCTACGGCTCCCTCCCAACGCTTGCCCCACCTTGCCCGTAAATGCCGCCTTTGCGACCTCCAGCACTATCCTTAATAATTGAGGCTCATCGCTGCAACTTCTTTTAGAATCAGGCGATGTGCAACTTTCCCGAACCGCCCACCCTTCGGGAAGCAAGCTATACCCCAACCCCTCTCCCCTTCTGGGCTTGTCATTACCAACATTTTTGAAAAATCGAAGATTTTTCAAAAATGTGAATTCTAAACCTCTGAGAAGTCCCAAATTGCCGCCCGAACCGCCCCCCTGCCCCCCAATTCTGGGGGTTCTGAGATCGAAGTCCCCCAGAATTGGGGCCTTAAAGCCTTTCAGGCATCCATGAAAAGGGGGCGAGTGCAAGGTCTGGGGCATTTATCAGACACTCTTCAAGCTTTTTAAGAGATGTTGGTAATGACAAGCCTTCTGGGAGAGGGGCTAAAACTGGGTCGGCTCCCCTTCTCCCAATGGGGGAGAAGGGGCTGGGGGATGAGGGCAGACTTTAAGTTGCACATCACCTAGAATCTAGCTATGCCAGATCTAAATAGGTAGACAGTGTGGCCCAAATCTCATTTCAACAGCAGAAATTCATCATTTTTCTGCAAAAGCTAGCCGTCTATAGCCTGCACCCAGAAGGGTCGCGGGCAAAGGGGTTGGCGTGGCTGCGATCGATTCTCACTGTGATTGCTGCACCCCAATGGCGAGGCATGGCTGGCGGAGTGCTGAGCGTGACGATCGCCTGCACCCTCCTGTTGTGGAACTGGCCCCTCGTGCTGGCAACCGTAGTCGGCATTTTAGTCATGCTGGGGATTTACTCAGTGCCTGCCTGGGATTGGCAAACGCCCTGGTTCCGCCTCCGCAAGCTGTGGCAAGGCATCGATCAGCGGCTGGTTGTAGCGGTTCTGGGTGGGGCAACAGCTACCTTTGGCACCTACCTCATGGTGGCGATCGGCGCAGCAGCTACAAGTCCCTGGTTGGCAACGGGCTTTATCCTGCAAGGGTTGGGAATTCTCTCCATCCTAGGGATACTTCTTTGGCAAGGGATGCAGCAGCAAACCCAGCACCAAGCCGCCCACCTCGATCGCCTGCTAGACTCCTTAACCGATGCCAACGCCCTCCGCCGCTTAGTCGCTGTCCGACAGATGACGCAACGAGTGAGCGCACAGCAAGTTGCAGAGTCCGATCGCGCCCACTTTACCGACTACCTCCGCCTGCTGTTACACCAAGAATCGGAGCCGCTGGTGCGAGATGCGGCCCTGGAAGGACTACAAGCTCTGAGCGATCGTCCACCCCTGCCACTGCTGTCGAAACCGCCGTTGAAAAATCCTCTACTAGCGAAAGACCAAGTACCGCAGTCCTACGACGAATAGAAAAATGCCGTAGAGCTTCTTCATCGTTTCACTGCTGATGTACTCTTGATTAGCCAGCATTGCCCCGAATAAATTGCCAACAATTAATCCAACGGCAATCACTGCGGCGTACTTGATATTGACATTGCCGTTTTTGTAGTAAACTGCTGCTCCTAGGAGTCCGATCGGCAAAACCTGGGCGGCTAGCGAGGTTCCTGTGGCAAACTTTTGATCCATGCTCAGCAGCAACACCATCGCTGGCACCATAACTGCGCCCCCCCCAATGCCAAACATGCCCCCAGCAAAGCCCGCTGTCAGGCCAATAATCAATAGTGCTAGCCATAAATTCATAGGAATCCCTCTTTAATTGATGCAGATTGTGTAGATTCACCTTAAAACTAAAGTTGCTGCAAAGGGAGTCGTTCTCTCAATAGAAGTGAAAACTCCTAAGGAACTTGTAGAGAAATTACTTTCTATGACCGTTTTAGGGACAAAGCGTGCAGTCGTTCAGATTAGGTACACGTACAGAGACGATCGCCCGTAGCTTGTAAGAGGTTGATGCACAAGTACATTATTTACTTTCAAGTCCATAAGCCATCTCACTCTCCATAAAAAAACCGCCCTAGCAATTGCTAGGGCGATAGGTCATTAGGAGGTAAAACAATTTGACTGGCAAACTCTTAGTTCTTAACTATCTACATTTTGGAATCACTTGATTCCTGTCCGACGCAAAGCTGAATAGTCTATTGGGAAACTGAAGAGAGGTCGTCAACAATTCTTAATCGTCCCCGGTAAGCTGCGTGCAAAATGCGATCGATCGACACTCTTTCTTCTTCAGAAATCGCTCCTTCCTCTAGCACGGCAGCCATCAAGCCATAGCGATCGGCAAGGGTGATAGACCCAGAAATGCTGACCTGGGCAAACATTTCTGAGATAGCAGAAGGTAATAACTTGACTTGTACAGACATTCTTGCAACTCAGAAACTGGCTGTACTTAATATCACCTTTTTTTCAGCATCGCCTCGTGATTGAACCTGTGATGCTATGTGATTGTTTAGGGTAAATTTTGTGACGCAAACTACAAAAAATAGTAATTGAAATCACTAGAAGTAGTGATCACTATCTGCAATTCGAGTGAGCTAGATCATAAAGTTCCGCTCAACCCAATTCTATTTACTTTGTTAGGGAACTAATCTGTAGATCGCTAGATAGATTGATCTGGCAGGCAAGTCTAGCACTCGGATTTCCAGGAGCTAAGTTATCAAGGATTTCCTGCTGCTCCTCCCCTGGTGCCACAACCTCACCAACTACCCCAACCAGACACGTTCCACAAAGTCCAGTGCGACATCCAAACAGCACAGGAGAATTGTGTACTGTTAGATGCTCAGAGAGATTCTGACCGTTTTCAAGCTGCAAAGGCAGATAGGCAGTCCCTGGAAATTCGATCGTGTAAACGTTGAGCATTGGCATCAGCGAACAATTTTAGGCGATGTGCAACTTTTATTTTAGCTAGTGACTAAACCATCGGTAGAAGCGTAAGATGGTCTCGTCCCCATTCAAAGCTACACCCTAGCCCTCTAAAAGAGAGCCAGGGTGTGAGGATAGGGATAGGGGTCGAGGGTTGAGAATTTTAGGTGGACACTCAAAATAAATAGTGCCACTGCTCAATCTGGTTTAGCGACACCCCATGTCTCGAACACGATGTCTAGCACCCGACCAGTCAGACTACTAGTCTGTCAATAACTAATTGACGGGTAGCTGAAAGCCGGGAGGTTTGTTGGAGTTAAATTTTGAGGGGTCGAAGACCCATCAAAATTTTCTTGACAGAACACTACTCTACATTCTGCAACTCACCTGTGCGAACCGCGAGTTGTTGCACTTGATCGCCCCGACGCACTTTGACTTGTAGCACCTGACCGACGCGACTGGCTTCCACCAAGGCTTGCAGTTCATCTCCCTTCGTGACTCCTTGCCCATCGACTTGCACAATCACATCGCCTCGGCGAATCCCCGATTTGGCGGCTGGCGTTCCGGGGAGTACCCGCACAACCAAGACACCGTTAATTTCAGGTACAGGAAATGCGGCATTGGGATCGCTGTTGTTTTGCTTCGCCAGTTCTGGGGTGAGCGCTACCATCTGCACACCCAAATAGGGATGGGGAATAGTTTCTCCCCGTGCCAATTGATCTTTGACGGACTTAGCTTTATCGATCGGAATGGCAAATCCAATCCCCATTGCATCCGCTCGAATGGCTGTGTTGATGCCAATCACTTCACCTTGAGCATTGAGCAATGGCCCGCCAGAATTCCCAGGATTGATCGCGGCATCCGTTTGAATAAAATCTAAGCGCTTATCGGGAATGCCAACCTGAGCGCTGGAGCGTTTGAGTGTGCTGACAATTCCCAGGGTGACTGTGTTATCGAGTCCTAAGGGGTTTCCGACTGCGATCGCCCAGTCTCCTACCTGCACTTGGCTAGAGTCACCTAAAGGCGCAACGGGTAGGTCTCCGCCACTGCCCTCCAGCTTCACAACGGCCAAATCTGTCACTTCGTCCACCCCTTGCACCTTCCCTTGAAAGGTGCGTCCATCCTTTAAGGTGATTGTGACTTTATCGGCTTTGTCAACGACATGGGCGTTGGTTAAAACAATGCCAGCCCGATCGACGATAAAGCCTGAACCCTGCCCCCGGAGACGTTCTTCGCGGGGTTGGGTGTAGTAATCATTGCCAAAGAACTGGCGGAAAAAAGGATCGTCCAAGCTAGGATCTGTGGCCCGACGGGTCACCCGCTCCGTGTCAATCCGCACGACTGCCGGGCCAACTCGTTTCACTGCGGCTGCCACAAAGCTACTGCCTGAGTCGGGAATCGGTAGAGCTTTACTCTGGCTAGGAAACAAAGCTTGAGCTAGATGTGCTGGCATCATTCCAGCTTCAGCCGCCGGACCCTGGATGGTGAAAACTAGGATGACGATCGCAAACAGGGTCAGAATTCGCCTTAGAACTTGACGAAGGGAAAATTTGGATTGCATAGCATCAACCTTTACGCTTAAAGTCGTTCAATCAACTCACTGAATATCGCTTCATCCATTGTTACAGTCAGAATCCCAGAGTGGCGAGGGGATGCTATGTTTTATTGGTCTTCACAAAAAGTATGGGTTAAAATGCTGAATACGTTACATCACTTTTTACGGCTGCATGACTAGTACTGACCCGATCGCTAAAACAGGTTCTCTTTCTGCTGACAGCACTCCCGATCTGCTCTTTGAGGAAGATTACCCTGCGTCTGGTCACACCCACGACAATGGCACAGGTCACACCCACATTCACAATGAAGAGTCCCTGCGAAAACTGGTGAATCGGTTTTCCCGCATCGAAGGACACATTCGTGGCATCAAGGCGATGGTGCTGGAAAGCAAACCCTGCCCCGATGTGCTGATTCAGATTGCGGCAGTGCGAGGAGCGCTCGATCGGGTGGCGCGATTGATTTTAGATGAACACTTAACCCAATGCATTGCCAGGGCAGCTCAGGCAGGCGATATTGATGGTGAAATTAAAGAACTGAAAGATGCCCTCGATCGCTTCTTGCCAGGGGACAAACCGCCCAAGAAGAAGAAGCTGGCTGAGGATGCTGGAGAGTAGCTCGGCTGATCTTTTCCAGTAATCCTGGATAAAACTTTCAGTATTCCGCGTCCAGAGTTTTTTGGTCGGTACAGAAATCCGAGCCATGATTGCAGCCAATAGCCATTAGGACGATCGTCGCCATGACTCCAACCACTAGAACCCGGATGACCTTTGAGGACTATTTAGTTTATGACGATGGAACAGAGAAGCGGTATGAGTTGGAGCAGGGTAAATTAGTCGAAATGCCACCTGAAAGCCCTCTGAATTCCAGAATCTCATTGTTCTTGGCTGTGCAATTCGCTGAATTGCTATCAGCAGAGCGAATTTGTCACAAAGATACCGAGATCGCGGTATCTGGCTCTCAAGTTCAAGTTCGACTTCCCGATCTCATGGTTCTGTCAGCAGAACTTACGACAATTCTAGAGAGCGGCAATCGGGGCACAATCACCTTGGATATGCCTCCTCCAGATTTAATTGCTGAAGTCGTTTCTCCTGGATCAACTAATCAAAATCGAGATTATCGATTCAAACGCTCTGAGTATGCTGCTAGGGGCGTGGCGGAATATTGGGTCATTGCTCCCGACGATCGCAAAATTACTGTGTTCACGCTAGTCGATGGATTCTATGAGGAAGCGGTTTATGGCGGAGAACAGGTCATTCCTTGCCAGGTTGCAACGCTCCAACTAACAGCAGCCCAGATTTTCGATCGCCAACGACACAAGGCATAGGCGCATCCGCAGGACTGTCTTGCGAAAGGATTTTTAGTAATCTGCGTCCTTTTCCAATAGAGTGCAGCATCCGCAGATATTGCCTGGGCAAACTTGCAAGTTACCTGATGTTATTTGGAAATTCATGGTTCCATTACGGTTGAAGGGTGTTGAGGAGTCGATCGATAGGCTGCGATGGCTAGAGTTACTTGCTTGAGTAGCCAGTACAGCACAGTAATAAATAAGAAGAAAGCCACCATAACAAGCAGGGGACGCTTGCTAAGTAACTCATCCACCACCCCATTGACGACTGCGTTAGGTCGAGTCAACAGATCCCAGCTATTGAGCCGCAGAAACCGTCCCAGGTAAACCCCGATCGCATTCAGCCCATGCATGGCAATCTCCATCCAAAAAATGTACTTGCCCCAACCCTGCTGACGCATGTAATGGCCAGTGTTGATGACAGAGATGACATACGCCTCAAAGCCAATCAGCATGAAGAGCAGATATTGGGGAATCAAAACTGCCGAAATGAGCCATTTGGATGTCACGTCATTGCGAATATCCGTGACCAAGTGAATCAAATCAGTGAGGACGTAGGGAGCGTTGGGTAAAAAGGCCACGAACGCTAGGCAACCCAGAACCCAGACGATCGATCGCTTAGCTTTGGTTTTTTTGCCCCGAAATAGCCAAACGCTCAGGGCTAAGGGCACGATCGCCAGAAACAAATTCCACATCATCCAGCGGCTATTGTCTTGCAGCAATGAAACAGTAACAAATAACAAGTGAACTAATCGGGACATAAGCACCTCGTCGAAGAATTTCAAGTTGAGAGAGTTTGCCTAAACTTCAAAGGCGCTGAACGGGTTTACGCAGACTTGAATCTTTATTTTCAAGGTAAGGATCGTGGATTAAATAACATACAACAGTCGTGCTGTAGGAGCGAAGCATACCCTTCGGGAAGCAAGCTGCGGTAAAAGGACAAGATTGAGTTTCAAAGGCTTTCGCCCGTATGCTTCGCCCTTACCAAGTCTCCAACGTTCGCAAGCTATTTAATTCCTGATCCTAAGAGGATTCTAGGTTCTCCAAATGCACAGTTTGCGATGTTTCAGCCGATCGCCGGGCGGCATCTGCTACGCGCAGAGTGTAGAGGCTAGCCTCAGAAGAAACATACAACGGAGTGCCTGAGAGCAAGTGATCCAGGACGATCGCTGTGTCCTTCGCAAACAATCCCCGACGACTGCCCGACTCAAGGGGAATGGTTTGGCCTGCTTGCACCAACCTTCCCTGCTCTCCCTCAAAAATAATCGCTCCTTTTTCTCCTTGTATTTCCAACGTCCGTTCCTCCTGCCAGAGCATTTCTCCCTTGCCATAGACGACCTCAGCCAGTAAGCCGCTGACAAACCGCAGTTGGGCAATGCACAGGCATGTGGTGTAAGTATCAAATTCACTCTGGTTAGAAAACCCGCCCTCGGAACTCCAGTAGCGCGTTTGGCAGCTTACGGTGGCAACTTGCCCAAATAAATCAACTAAGCGATGGAGGCGGGAAATTGCGCCGACTAAGGGAAAGCCAAATAAGGCAGGCTGATAAGTCCACTTTTTAGGAGCGGGGCGCTGCGGATTGACGCTGGCATAACGGACATGAAATACAGAGCCGATCGCTGGGAGAGCTTGCTTCAAAGCCTGATGAATACTACTCAGAAGTTCAATATGCTCCACATGCAGCAATTTACCTTGGGCTTTGGATAGCGCAATCAGTGCTTCTGCCTCGGACACATCTAGGGCGAGGGGGTAGTCAACAATTACATGCTTACCCGCTTGCAAGGCAGCATGGGCAACTTTGCCATGTTCCCGATTCACATTGGAGATGATGACTACATCCAGGTCGGGGCGCTCAACTAACCCAGCCCAGGACTCGATCGCCTCCACGCCAAAGGTCTGAGAAAATGCCTCGGTTTTCTCCGTCCGATGCCCAGCCACTGCAACTAAACAGGCTCTGGAATCGGCTTGCAGGGCCTCAGCCCTCACCTTCGCTGCATACCCTGTTCCGACTAAACCAATCTTTAAAGGATTCATGTACTACTTGCCTGATAACAACCCCAAGATGTGGACACGGAATCGGCATTGAGCTGCACTGGCTCCCGATCGCCCCATAACTTCAATTATCTCTAGACATGGGAGCGGATCTAACAACCTCTCGCCAAATCTGTTTCATCGTCCTATAAGTATAAGTAGACTAAATCAACTCATTTCATTACGAATCCCATTCAACCAAAGTCCAATTCATCGTTGCACCGCTTAGCTTTTCCCGTAGTATCAGAAAGTAAAGCTTATTCATGGAGTTAATCCTGGCAGCAAGCTGCGGAATCCTACTCCTGATCAGCTTCTAACGCCGTTTTCACTAAAGAGAGGATCACTGCATGGCAACGTTTAAAGTCACGTTAATCAACGAGGCTGAGGGACTAAATACGACGATCGAAGTTCCTGATGATGAGTACATTTTGGATGCTGCCGAAGAACAGGGACTAGACCTACCCTATTCCTGTCGCGCTGGTGCTTGCTCCACCTGTGCAGGCAAACTTAAAGAAGGCACTGTTGATCAATCTGACCAATCCTTCTTGGATGATGATCAGATTGGTGAAGGATTTGTCCTTACCTGTGTTGCTTATCCCACCTCTGATTGCACGATCCTGACTCATCAGGAAGAAGAACTGTACTAAAAATTCCTTTTGTTAAGAGGGAATCTGAGCATCGTTACAGGTTCCCTCTTTCAAAATAAATATTTTTAGTCGGGTCAAAATTCAATATATGCCCTTAATTATTCCACGGAATTAATAATTCGTTAGATCAATAGTTTGGACATTTTTGCGATGGCTAGCCCTCATCCCCCAACCCCTTCTCCCAGAACGGGAGAAGGGGTTGGGGGATTGAAGTCCCTCTCCCCTCTTGGGAGAGGGATTTAGGGTGAGGGTCTATACTAGCTGTACAACAGGGTTTCCAACACCTCCACAAAAACTGTCCGAAGTATTGTTAGCTAGGTTTTTAATTAAGGTCAATTTAGATTGTTTAATTGCATTGGCAGGAACGAGTTTGTTCCTGCCTTATTTTTTGTGCCCACCATGCTGAGTTAGCCCATGGATGTGGACGTGATGGCATGTGGAAGGTCGTTCTCAGCTAGAGGTTTCACCTCTACCCCCCATTTCTTGAGGGGAGCATCTCACTTTTGCAACCCTCACCCTAAATCCCTCTCCCAGGTGGGGAGAGGGACTTGGATCTTGCTCCCCTTCTCTCCTCTTGGGAGAAGGGGCTGGGGGATGAGGGGGTTTTGGCGTATCCTCTACAAAACTGAGATGCTCCCGTTCTCAAAAACCTCAATTTGACCCCTGTGACAGGATTAGAATAGCGATCCTAAGGAGGGATGCGGTTACTGGGAATCCCCAGTAGAACAGTTAAGAATAACTTTCCCCCATCGCCAGGCGAATTTTATGACCTATTTTCGTCGTCCCCTATGGATTGGATGGCTCAGTGTGCTGCTAGCTGGGCTGGAAATGGTTGGCGTGATGCCGATCGCCCTTGCCCAACTGCCGATCGATCCTGCTCCAGCAAGCATCGATCCTAAAATCGATCGCAACGTGGACTGTGAAATCTTAATCGCTGGAGGTGGCTTGGCGGGAACAGCGGCAGCCTACGAAGCACTCCTGGCGGGGCGTACAGTTTGTATCACTGAGATTACCGATTGGATTGGGGGACAGATTACCTCCCAAGGAACCTCGGCGCTGGATGAGGCAAAACAGCAACGATCGCTCCAGTTTTACCCCCGTGGCTACAATGAACTGCGCCAACGGATTGAGCGCAAATACGGCAAACTCAATCCTGGCGGTTGTTGGGTCAGTGTGTCCTGTTTTATTCCGCAAGACGCAAATGCGTTGCTGATGGAGGAATTGCAGAATGCGGCGCGCCGAGGTAAGGGAACCCTTAAATGGTTTCCCAACACGGTCATTAAGGATTTGAAGCTGAGTCCCAATGGCAAATTGATTCAAACTGTAACGGCGATTCAACACCGCCCCGCCCCTAGCACGGCTCCTCTCAACACTGAACCCCTCTCGCAAACGATCGCCGATGCCTATCAGTATGAAAATTCCGATCGATTCACCAAGCAAGTGATCCGATTGGTTCCCCGTCAGTCTACATGGATTGTGATCGATGCCACGGAAACGGGTGAACTCATTGCCCTGGCAGATGTGCCCTACCGGTTGGGGCTTGATCCCCGCTCCTATCTCAATCCCTCGTCCCCCACAGAAACGGGTGATCCCTACTGCACTCAAGGCTTCACCTACACCTTTGCGATGGAGCAGATGGCAACTCCCCAACCCCAGCAGATGCCAGCGTTTTATCCCCGATATGAACCTTACTATGGCTACGATGGCGATCGGAGTAAGGCAAATTTCAACTTTGTCTTCACCTACCGCCGCATCTGGCATCCGATCGTTGGACGATTAGTCAAAGCTGGCCCGCTCACGGTCACCGAGCCTAATCCGGGTGATATCTCCATGCAAAACTGGGTGTGGGGCAACGACTACCGCCCCGGCACTGCCCAAGACAACCTGGTTTACACCCGTGGGCAACTCCAGCAACAGGGACAACTAGCTCCCGGCGGATGGCAGGGCGGCTTGCGAACTGAAACCCTCCGCAGTGGCGAGGAATTGGCTTTGGGATTTTACTACTGGCTGGTGGCAGGCACTACGGATTCTCAATTAGGGGCGGGGGTGAAACAGCCTGCGCCCAATCATCGATTGCTACGCGGGTTGAGTGCGCCGATGGGAACCGGGCATGGTCTGTCTAAATATCCCTACATCCGCGAAGGACGGCGGATTGTCGGCCGTCCTACCTATGGGTATGCCGATGGCTTTAGTGTGTCTGAATTGGATATTTCTCGGACTGATTATCGAGATCCGTATTACCGCGCCTTACCAGAAAAGCTGTACCGCAATCTATGGCAAGCTTTGGCTGGTTTGGAATCGGCTCAGGTGATTCGCCAAGGGGTCGCGCCCGATCGCATCTCCCGTCGCACCCGTTCCACAATTTACCCCGACTCAGTGGGCATTGCTCAATATGCGATCGACTTCCACCCCTGCATGACCCTCTCGCCTCCAGAACTCCCTGGCAATACTGAGCGATCGGGGGTGCGCCAAGGTCAGGGGTCTGCCTACCCCGCCCAGATTCCCCTCAGGGCCATGATCCCCCAACGAATCGATAATTTTCTGGTTGCTGGCAAAAGTATCGCCACCAGCACGATCGCCGCTGCTGCCTACCGGGTTCATTCCTTCGAGTGGTCAGCCGGAGCCGCTGCTGGCACTGTTGCCTCTTTTTCTCTATCTCGAAACATATTGCCTTACCAATTGGTGGATGACTTGCCCCGTCGGGAACCGTTGTTGGAAGAGGTGCAGAAGCAATTGCAGCAAAATGGCAACCCAACGGCCTTTCCCAACACCTCAGTCTTCAATTTGGATTGGCAAAAGTGGCAAGTCTGGTAATTTTCTGGTCTTCTATTTACGATGAAGTGACTGGCATAAAGACTCCATCGTCCCCAAAAATGCCCCCATAGACCCATGACCTACACTGCTCCGGTTGATCTAACCCTGTCCTTGCCTGACCACACCCAGTTACCGGAGTCAGACGGTACTTTTGTGAAAAACTTTCAAGAGCATCCCCAGAGCATTCTCTTAACCGACTCCATCCAACCTGTGCTTCAGCAGCGTCACCCCGATGGGCAATACTGCATTGGGCAAGATTGCGGCATTTATTGGCGATTGACCGATCCCCCAGAACGGGGCGCAAAGTCACCCGATTGGTTTTATGTGCCTCACGTTCCACCGACCTTAGATGAGGAATTTCGGCGCTCCTATGTGCTTTGGCAAGAACACATTGCCCCGCTGATTGTGCTGGAGTTTGTGTCGGGCGATGGGTCTGAGGAACGCGATCGGACTCCTTGGTCAGGGAAATTTTGGATTTACGAGCAAGTGATTCGACCCGCGTTTTATGGAATCTATGAAGTCGATCGGGCAGCGGTAGATCTCTATCAACTCGTTGCAGGTGAATATCATTTGGTAGCAGCCAACGATCGGCAACATTACCCCATTCCGCAATTAAACGTTGAAATTGGCATTTGGCAAGGACAGTATCAAAATGCGGAGTTGCCTTGGCTCAGGTGGTGGGATGCTCAGGGCAATTTGCTGCTGACGGGTTGGGAACGGGATGCCCAAGCGGAAGCTGAGTTAGCCCAAGCGGAAGCTGAGTTAGCCCAAGTGGAAACTGAGCTAGAGCAGGAACGCCAGCGATCGGATCGCCTAATTGCCCAGCTACGAGCAGCAGGTCTAGAGCCAGAGAGCTAGGGAGATGGGTGCATCCCAGTTTTGTAACCGCCCGATCCACCCTCACCCTAAATCCCTCTCCCTAGGGAGAGGGACTTTGAATTCTGGCTCCCTTCTCCCTAGGGTGAAGGGTTGGGGATGAGGGTAGCTCGGAGATTTGCAAAAGTTTATACCAGGCACCGGAAGGGCGAAGCATTGGGGCAATGATCTGTGCAGCCATTCAAGATCTCTTACCCAATGCTTCGCCCCTACAGCCGTAATATCTTTCTCAGAAATCTCCTTAAAACTTTCCTTACACCAAAACTAGGTTGAGGGAAATTGCTGCGATCGAACCTCAGCCCCGTAGGACTGTACCGCTTGGGTGATCAAGTCTCGTAGATTCAAGTAAGACTTGGCAAAGGGCGGTTGCTTTTCAGAAAGACCGAGTAAATCAGCCGTAACCAAGACCTGTCCATCGCAGTGAGGGCCAGCCCCAATGCCGATCGTGGGAATGGTGAGTTTTTGGGTGATGGTTAGAGCTAAATCAGCGGGAATATGTTCCAGAACCAGGCTAAAGGCTCCGGCTTGTTCCAAGTCCAGCGCGGCTTGCACAATCTTTTCCGCTGCGGCTGTCGATCGCCCCTGCTGACGGTACCCCAACTGATGCACGGATTGCGGAGTCAGCCCCACATGCCCCATGACGGGAATGCCAGCCTCTACCAAGTGAGCGATCGTGTCTACGATCGCTGGGTAGCCGCCCTCCAATTTCACCGCTTGCATTCCCGCCTCCTTCAAAGCCCGTCCAGCCGAATGCAAGGCTTGTTGCGGACTTTCTTGGTAGCTCAAAAACGGCAGGTCAAACACCAATAGCGCTTGTTCCACAGCGCGGCGCACTGCTTTGGCATGGTGCAACATTTCATCCAGGGTCACCGGTAATGTGGTCTCATACCCCAGCGCCACCATTGCCAAGGAGTCTCCTACCAAGATTAAATCCACCCCCGATTGGTCAAGTACCCCTGCCAATAGGTAGTCCCAAGCCGTCAGAGCAACGATCGCCCGATGCTGTTGTTTCCATTCCACAAGTTGCCGAGGAGTCACTGCCATATCACTATCACCAACCGACAACTTAGGAGATCTTCAAGAAAAATATAACCGCTGTAGGGCGAAGCATGGGGCAGTTACTCTTTACGTCTACCCGAAAATAATCGCCCGAATACCTCACCCCTCCCAGAACTAGTGTTCTGTCAAGAAAATTTTGAGGGGTCGAAGACCCTCAAAGTAACTACTCAGGCTGCTAACTCAATGTCGAACCACCCTCATCCCCCAGCCCCTTCTCCCCAGGGAGAAGGGGCTGGGGGATTGAAGTCCCTCTCCCTAGGGAGAGGGATTTAGGGTGAGGGTAGGCTGAGTAGTTACCCCTCAAAATTTAACTCCAACTAACCTCTCGGCTTTCAGCTACCCGTCAATTAATGATTGACAGACTACTAGCGTCCAGCGCGGCTAAAGGTGAAGTGGGGTTTTGCACGCCCCGTGTTTAAGTTTACCCAGGATAGACCCTCGCTGGTGCCGACCCAGAATTTACGTCCGCTCTCTGGAGAAAGTGCCAAGATCCGATCGGATGGCAAGTCGGGAACCTGTCCGCCGATCGCCCCATTGTAAGGATTGACCTGAAACAGACCACTGTCAGTACCGACCCAAAGGCTCCCAGTTTTATCAAACTGAATGGAAGTGACATTGCGGCCGCGAAACTGTGTGACCGATCGTAAAAACCGTCCCGTTCTAGGGTTGAATTCCAGCAATCCAGTTGGCGTACCGGCCCACAGCGATCCCCGTGGACTCAGGGTGAGAACCTGAACATTTCCCCCTGGAACATTAATTACCCGATTGGTAATCAGGGCACTGGCCGTATCAATTTCCACCAAGCCGTTTTGGGTGCCGACCCAGAGTTGCCCCCGTCCATCCAGGGATAGGGCATTGGCACTCACCCCTGGCAACGCCTGCAAGGTGGTCATGATCAAACCTTGGTCTGGGCTAATGAGGGAGATGCCTCGATCGCCCCCCACCCACAAATAACCCCGTCGATCGACCAGCAGCGATAGCACCCGCTTAGACGGCAGGAAGAAGCTCTGAGCCGTAATCTCATTGCTGCGGGGATCAACCCGGAATAAGCCTTCATAGGTTCCCACCCACACACGTCCAGAGTGATCCTGGGCCAACGCACCAATCGCCGTATCAGGAATATTAACCCGCGCTAGAATCCGCCCCGTAATCGAATCAATTCGGGCTAATCCTTGCCAGGAGCCAATCCACATACTGCCCGTATAGTCGGGCTGCAAGGCACTCACCCGATAGTCATCCCCCACATTTTGGTTCTGGGTTTCCTGGCGTTGCCGTTGTCCCGGTAGGGGATCGATGCGAGGCGGTGGGGGTTCGATCGGGTACGTGGGGGCATTTCCAGTATTTATGGCAGGAGATTGGGCATGGACTACTTGACTATAGTCTCCAAAAGATTTAGATGAACCGCTAAATCCCCAAACACTGAGTCCTAACAACGCAGACCCCATCCAAACCTGGATGCGTCTTACCCTTCGTTTTGCTGTTTGCTTTGTCAAAATTACCATCACCAATCTCCTCACAGTGGGTTGCCCATTCCTGGGCTTGTAAATAAACTTCTTTTACATATAAAGTTATACATCTACTTGCAAACAGAATACTTCTGCAACTAAACCAGTGCATGAAATACAAATTACAAGTTGGATTTGCGTTGATTGTAGTCTTCAATCCACAGAACGCAACAGATGTAAATCTACTCTCTACAGCGCATCCATAGAATCGTTCACTATATTCGCCTCAATAATAAAGGAGGTTGTTCTGAGTCTAATGGCCATGTCTCAAATGTCTGAGCAGATTTTACAAGCTGTGGAAGCATTACCTGCGGAAGATCAGCGCCAAGTATTGGACGGGTGCATCCCAGTTTTGTAACCGCCCGATCCACCCTCACCCTAAATCCCTCTCCCTAGGGAGAGGGACTTTGAATTCCGGCTCCCTTCTCCCTAAGGAGAAGGGTTGGGGATGTAGCTTGCTTCCCGAAGGGTGGGCGGCTCGGAGATCTGCAAAAGTGAGATGCACCCTATTGGACTTCGTAGAGTTTCTGTGGTTAAAACACCAGAATGCCAGAACGACAGACCCGGAAACCGCCCCCCGATCGTTTTTTGAAGTTGCCCAAGCTTCGATCGGAGCCGGGGAGGGACTAGGAGATCTCTCAACAAATCCAGATTATATGCAGGGCTACGGACAGTAATGCGATTATGATTCACGCTCCTTTCAGCAGAACAAGGTAGGCTAGTAAAAGCAAATCTGCTTTATTCATAAAGTCTTAAGATTTAGAGCAGTACCTTCCTAGATGACTAGTGTTTCTCCAAGAGATTGCATGGCCGCATCTCCTGAATTGCCGATCGAAGCCCCTCTAAAATTGCTGTTCTTTATAGACAAGCGCCCCAATTCTGAGGAGCAGATCCAACAAATCTATGGGCACCTCAAGGATTTGAGGGCAGAGTATGCCTTTGAACTCCAAGTGATTGATGTGGGAGAGCAACCCTACTTAGCAGAGCATTTCCGACTGGTTGCTACGCCCACACTCATTAAGATCCATCCTGAACCCAGGCAGACTCTGGCTGGCAGCAATTTAGTGAGCCAGTTGCAGAATTGGTGGCCTCGCTGGCGATCGGCAGAAGAACTCACCGCCCAGAGCCTGAATGAAATAGAGGCGATCGACACATTACCCACTGCTGCAATTCCCAAGGAGACAGATGATCAGGCGAGTGTAGAGGAGAGTCATCAGCCTCCTGCCCCAGAATCAGTCTCCACAGAGACTAATTCCATTGCCTACTCATTGAAATTAATTCAACTAACGGAGCAGATTTTTAGTCTAAAACAGGAAAACGAGGATCTGCGTGAGCAACTTCAGTTTAAAGACCGCATCATTGCCATGCTGGCCCACGACCTACGCAATCCATTGACCGCAGCCTCGATCGCGGTTGAAACATTGGAACTTGGCAACGCCACAGCAAATCAACCCTCTCGCCTAACTCCTGCGCTCACGGCTCAACTGCTCAAACACGCCCGAACTCAAACCCGTGCCATGGATCGGATGATTACTGATATTTTGCAGGCGGCTCGTGGCACCCATACCGAACTGCGAGTACATCTGCGGGCAACTGATTTAGGAGAGCTTTGTCAACGTATTTTGTCCTCCATGACCGATCAGTTCACGGCTAAATCTCAGTCCATCGTCACTGACATTCCCCAGGATCTGCCCTTGGTTTACGCTGATCCCGATCGCATCCAACAAGCTCTCACCAACCTCTTAGATAATGCCAGCAAATACACTTCAGAGAACGGCAAAATCGAAGTCGTAATGCTGCATCGCACGACCCAGAAGATTCAAGTGAGTGTGAGTGACAACGGTTCTGGCATTCCTGAGGAAAACTTAGAGCGAATTTTTGAGGATCGGTTCCGGTTGCAGCGAGATGAATCCCAAAAAGGCTATGGCATCGGTTTATCGGTCTGTCAGGGCATTATTCGGGCCCATTATGGGCAAATTTGGGTGGATTCCGTCCTAAATCAAGGCAGTTGCTTTCACTTCACCCTGCCTGTTTATCATCCTTAGAAAAGTTAGGTTCTGAACTCTAAGATCCCCATTCCATCTGCCAAAGATACAGAGTGTGATTCCACTCCCGACCTGAATAAATTAGTGATTGCTTCACAAACTGTTGAAGTTTTAGTGAATTTTACGGATAGAAAAGTGAACGTTTCCTCTACGTTTGCTAAGTTTCTATACAATTCAAGCTACAGTTCAGCAAAAATACAGAGTTCTTTAACAACCTATTCCAAGGCGATGTACAACTTAAAATCTGCCCTCATCCCCTAGCCCCTTCTCCCAATGGGAGAAGGGGCGCCGATCTAAGTCTCAGCCCCTCTCCCCTTCTGGGCTTGTCATTACCAACATTTTTGAGAAATCGAAGATTTCTCAAAAATGTGAATTCTAAACCTCTTAAAAGTCCCAAATTGTCGCCCGAACCGCCCCCCTGCCCCCCAATTCTGGGGGGTTCTGAGATCGAAGTCCCCCAGAATTGGG
>Ga0209181_10002736_pt1 | contig 28439 bp, 25 predicted proteins | sample MAT05_FD_187208 | JGI IMG/M metagenome (GOLD analysis project Ga0209181, IMG submission 187208) | Freshwater microbial communities from Lake Fryxell liftoff mats and glacier meltwater in Antarctica - MAT-05 (SPAdes) (version 2) | ecosystem: Environmental > Aquatic > Freshwater > Ice > Liftoff...
CACCATCCTGCAAGACGTCAGCCTGCGCTTTGCGCGCGGCAAGGTCACGTCGGTGCTGGGGCAGTCGGGCTGCGGCAAGACCACACTGCTGCGGCTGATCGGCGGCGTGCACGCAGCCAACAGCGGGCGGGTGGTGTTCGACGGCGAGGTCATCGACACCCGCAACCGCGCGCAGTTGTACCGGCTGCGGCGCCGCCTGGGCATGCTGTTCCAGTTCGGTGCGCTGTTCACCGACCTGACGGTGTTCGACAACGTGGCCTTTCCGCTGCGCGAGATGACCGACCTGCCCGAGGAACTGATCCACGACATCGTGCTGATGAAACTCAACGCGGTGGGCCTGCGCGGTGCTGCCGCGCTCAAGATTTCCGAGGTGTCGGGTGGCATGGCGCGGCGCATCGCGCTGGCCCGGGCGATTGCGCTCGACCCCGAGCTGATCATGTACGACGAGCCCTTTGCCGGGCTGGACCTGATCTCGATGGGCGTGGCGGCCAAGCTGATCCGCACGCTCAACGACATCACCGGCGCCACGTCGCTGGTGATCTCGCACGACGTGCCCGAGTGCATGGCCATCAGCGACCACGTGATCCTGATGGCCAACCAGGGCCGCATCGTGGCCCAGGGCACACCCGCTGAGCTGATGGCTTCGACCGATCTGGAAGTGCGCCAGTTTGTGCGCGGCGAGCCCGACGGGCCGGTCAAGTTCCACTACCCGGCGCCACCGATGGCCGAGGATTTTGGCTTGGCGGCCGCACCATGACTTGGCTCACTGACCTGCTGGCGCAGCTGGGCGCCCGCACCCTGACCGTGACGCGCGGCTGGGGCCATGCCGCGATTTTCTTCTTCGATCTGCTGCGCGCCTTGCCGGCCTCGCTGCGCCGCTTCGGGCTGGTGATCACCCAGATCCACGCCATCGGCAACCGCTCACTGTTGATCATCCTGGCCTCCGGCCTGGCGGTGGGTTTTGTGCTGGCGCTGCAGATGTACTACGCGCTGGTCACCTACGGCGCAGCCGAGTCACTCGGCCTGATCGTCAATTTGTCGCTGGTGCGTGAGCTGGGCCCGGTGGTCACCGCGTTGTTGTTTGCCGGGCGCGCCGGCACTTCGCTGACCGCCGAGATCGGCCTGATGAAGGCCGGTGAACAGATCGCCGCGATGGAGCTGATGGCCATCGACCCGCGGGTGCGGGTGTTGGCGCCGCGCTTCATCGGCGGCATCGTCTCGCTGCCGCTGCTGACCATCCTGTTCTCGGCGGTCGGTATCCTGGGCGCCTGGGTGGTGGCGGTCGGGCTGATCGGCATCGACGCCGGCAACTTCTGGTCGATCCAGCAAAACGGCGTGGACGTGTGGCGGGATGTGGGCAATGGCGTGGTCAAGAGTGTGGTGTTTGGCGTGATCTGTACCGCCGTGGCGCTCTACCAGGGCTACGAGACCGAAGCCACACCCGAGGGCGTGGCCTATGCCACCACCCGCACGGTGGTCACCTCGTCGCTGGCGGTGCTGGGCATGGACTTTGTGCTCACCGCGCTGATGTTCTCGGCACCGCGCTGAACCTCTTGTTGGAGAAGCAAGCAATCATGGCAAAAAGAAGTATCGAAACCCTGGTAGGCCTGTTTGTGCTGCTGGGCCTGGCCGCGCTGGTGTTCGTGGCGCTCAAGGCGGCCAACCTGGCCAGCTTCAGCGGCGGCGACAGCTATGCGCTGACGGCGCGTTTTGACAATATCGGCGGCCTCAAGGCGCGGGCGCCTGTGCGCTCGGCTGGTGTGGTGGTGGGCCGGGTCACCAGCATCGCCTTCGACCCCAAGACCTTCCAGGGTGTGGTGACGATGGACGTGCAGCGCGCCAACCTGTTCCCCAAGGACAGCTCGGCCAAGATCCTGACCGCCGGCCTGCTGGGCGACCAGTATGTCGGCCTGGAGGCGGGCGGCGAGATCGACAACCTGGCGCCGGGCGCCACCATCAAGCTGACCCAGTCGGCGGTGGTGCTGGAGAACCTGATCGGCCAGTTTCTTTTCAACAAGGCGGCCGATGCCGGAACGGGCGCTGAGCCCGCCAAGAAGCCATGACCCGCGCTGACCAGAGCCTTGCCCATGGGCTGCTGCGGCGCTCTGTCGCGTTTTGCGTGCTGGGTTTTTCGCTGCTGCTCGGTGGCTGCGCCAGCCTGCCTGGCGAAGGCCAGACCCGGATCGACCCTTGGGAAACCTACAACCGCCAGATCTTCGAGGTCAACGAGGTGGTCGACAAGGTTGCGGTCAAGCCGGTCGCCGAGGCCTACCGCGCCGTGCTGCCCAAGCTGGTGCGCACCGGGGTGGCCAACTTCTTCAACAACATCGCCGACGTCTGGACCAGCGCCAACCTGATGTTGCAGGTCAAGCCCCGGCAATCGTTGGAGATGGGCATGCGGGCGGTGGTCAACACCACACTGGGCCTGGGCGGCATCATGGATTTTGCCGACGAGGTCGGGCTGGAGCGCTTCACGGTCGAGGACTTTGGTCAGACCCTGGGCTATTGGGGTCTGCGCAGCGGCCCTTACCTGGTGCTACCGCTGCTGGGCCCGTCCACCTTGCGCGATACCGCAGCCCTGGCGCTGGACTTCAAGGATTCAGGCGCCAGCCTGGTTTGGCATGGCGCCCGAGAGCGCAACATCGCCACCGTGGTGCAACTGATCAACACCCGGACGCAGTTGCTGAATGCCAGCCAATTTCTCGACGAGATCGCGCTCGACAAGTACGTATTGCTGCGCGACGCCTACCTGTCGCGGCGCAAGAGCCTCATCTATGACGGCGAGCCGCCGGACGATGAAACGGCGCCGGCGCCGTTCAAGGGCTTGATCAAAAAAGATGGCCAGTGAACCGCCCGGGCGCCTGGCGCGTTGTAGCTGTCAGGGCCCTGCGGGCCCAACCCCCCAAAAGGATAATTTGATGCAACGACGTAATTGGATGCTTGGCGCCGCCCTGGTCGGCATGGCCCTGGTAGCGCCTGCGCTGCGCGCCGAGCCCCTGGCGCCCGACGCCTTTGTGCGGCAGATCTCCACCGATGTGCTCGACGCGGTCAAGGCCGACAAGGCTATCCAGGCTGGCGACGTGAACCGCATCCGCGGCCTGGTCGATGCCAAAGTGATGCCCTACGTCAACTTCCAGCGCATGACAGCCAGCTCGGTAGGCCCGCAGTGGCGCAGCGCCACGCCGGATCAGCAAAAACGCATGCTCGAAGAGTTCAAGACCTTGATGGTCAACACCTACTCGGGTGCGCTGACGCAGGTCAAGGACCAGGCAGTGGTCGTCAAGCCGCTGCGCGCGGGTGTGGCCGAGCAGGCCGACCTGGTGGTGCGCACCGAGGTGAAGGGCCAGGGCGATCCGATCCAACTGGACTACCGGCTGGAGAAAGCCGGCGACGGCTGGAAGATCTACGACGTCAACGTGGGCGGCTTCTGGCTGGTCGAGGCTTACCGCGGCCAGTTTGCCAAGGACTTGAGCGCCGGCGGCCTGGACGCCTTGATCAAGCGCCTGGCCGACAAGAACAAGTCGCTCGCGGCCTCGCCCAAGAGCTGACCCGTCGGCCTGGCCCGACGCTTATCGTTCGCCATCGACCGCCCGAGCGACACCCACGCACCGCCCGCCATGACAAGCATTGCCCTGCCTGAGCGCCTGACCATTGCCGAAGCCAGCGCCACGCTGGCGCAACTGGCCGCGCAACTGGCCGAGAGCAGACAGGGCGCCGACCCCCCGGTGCTGGATGCCTCGGCTTTGCAGCAGCTCGACACCTCGGCCCTGGCCGTGTTGCTGGCCTGCCAGCGGCAGGCGGCAGCGCTGGGCCAGCCGCTGCGGGTGGTGAGTGCGCCCGCCAAGCTGATGCAACTGGCCCAGTTGTACGGCGTGGAATCCTTGCTCGGCACTTGACCGCGGCAGGGCCCTGCGGGCCGGATCTGGCCATCGATATCAGAAGGCGTGCTGCTGGGGCGAAGAACAGGTAGAGGCGGTGTCAGTGCGCGGCCGCGCCCGTCAGATCGCCGGGTTGCAACGCGCCGCGCTCGAGCATCAGTGTCTTGGTCGGGATGTTCTTCAGCAGGCTGCGGTTCGATTCGGTGATCACCACGCACAGCTCGGGACGGGCCTGGTGCAGCCGCTGCAGCGAGCTGGCGTACTGCAGTGCCAGCACCGGCGCCAGACCCTGAAACGGCTCGTCCAGCAGCACCAGCCGCTCGCCCGCCATCACGGCCCGGCCCAGTGCGGCCATCTTGCCCTGGCCGCCCGACAGCGCGGCGCCGGACCGTGGCAGCATGGCCTTCAACTCGGGCACGATATCGAGCGTCTGTGCCAGACGCTCGTCCACCGCGCGCTTGGCCATGCCCACCACCTCGCAGGGGAAGCGCAGGTTCTCCTCGACGCTGAAGCTCGGGAACATCACCCGGTCCTCGGGCGCATAGCCGATGCCCAGCCGGGCCCGGTTGCGTGCCGGCACGTCGGCCAGATCCTGGCCGTCCAGCAGCACCCGGCCGGTGTGCTGCGGCATGAAGCCCATGACCAGGCGCAGCAGCGTGGTTTTGCCGGCACCGTTGCGGCCCACCACCGCGACGATGCTGCCGCGTTGGAACTGCGTGCTGATGCCGCGCAGCACCGAGATGCCGGCGAGGGTGGCGGAGATGTTTTCCAGGGACAACATGTCATTCGCCGATCACGTTCTTGATGACCACCGGGTCGCGCAGCACCTCGTCGGGTGCGCCATCCGCGGCGATCTTGCCGGCGATCCAGGCGGCCAGCCGGGTGGCGTAGCGGCGCACGATGTCGATGTCGTGCTCGACGAAGATGCTGGTCACCTTGCGCTCGTCCAGCGCGCGCATCAGCACCGCCATCAGCGGGTGTTTTTCGTCGCTCGATACACCGCTGGTGGGCTCGTCCATGATCATCAGCTGCGGCCGCAGCACCAGCGCCATCGCCACGTCCAGCAGCTTGCGCTGGCCCTCGGGCAGCGCGCCGGCCAGGTCGCCCGCGCGGTCCTGCAGTTGCAGCAGCTCCAGCGTGGCGTCCACCTCGTGCACGTCCACCGCGCGGTCCAGCGGCAGCCAGAAGCCACGCCGCTGCTGCACCGCCGACGCCGCCAGCATCAGGCATTGGCGCACCGTGTGATCGACAAACACCTGCGGCATCTGGAACGATCGGCCCACACCCAGCCGGGTGATCTGGCGCGGGCTTTGGCCGGTGACTTCGTTGCCGGCAAAAAACACCTGGCCGCTGGCCGGCAAGAGGTAACCGGTGCAGATGTTGATGAAGGTGGTCTTGCCAGCGCCGTTCTGGCCCACCACGGCCAGGCGCTCACCCGGCATCAGGTCGAAGTCGATGCCGTCGGCCGCCACCACGCCGCCGAAGGACAGCGACAGGCCGCGGGTGGACAGCAGGGCCGTGGGTGGGGCGGCGTGTGCGGCGGCGTGTGCGGCGGTCTTCATGGCTTGGACCCTTGCGGCACTTTGGCGCGCAGGTGTTTTTCGACCAGGCCAAACAAGCCTGTCGGCGCTGCGAACACCATCACGATCAGCACCACGCCCAGCACCAGTTGCCAGGCGCCGGTCAGCAGGGCGGCGGCATACAGCTTGACAAACTCGAACACAAACGCGCCCACAAACGCCCCGACCGCGTGGCCGGACCCGCCAAGGATTGCGATGAACACCACCTCGCCCGAGCGCACCCAATAGCCCATTTCCGGCGTCACCAGGCCCTGGGTCAGCGCAAACAGGCTGCCGCCGATGCCGCAGAGTGCAGCCGACAGCACATAGCCGCCCCAGAACACCCGCTTGGCCGATATGCCCAGGTATTCCAGCCGGGTCTCGTTGCTCTTGATCGCCGCCAGCGCCTGGCCGTTGACGCTGCCGAAGTAGCGCTGCACCGCCAGCCCGGCCAGTACCGCCAGCAGCAGGGCCAGCCCCAGCAGCGCGGTCTCGAAGCCCTCGCGCTCCAGCGCCTGGCCGGCAAAGGTGGGCCTATCAAACCGCAGGCCATCGGTGCCGCCGGTGATCGCGCCGAATTTGCCCAGCACCGAGAACAGCACCATCGAAAACGCCAGGTTCAGCATGCCGAAGAAGATGCCGCGGTAGCGCACCATGAACAGCCCGATCAGCGCCCCGGCCGCCGCCGCACCGACGCTGCCCAGCGCCACCAGCAGCAGCGCGTCCAGGTGGCTGGCGCGGCCGGCAAAGGCCACGCCGTAGCCCGCCAGGCAGGCAAACATCGCGTGGCCGAACGACACCTGGCCGGCACGGATCAGCACGATCACGCCCAGCACCGCCAGGCCGTTGGACAAGGCCAGCAGCACCGGCGTCTTGATCCACGGCAGCGCGATGCACAAACCCAGCACGGCGGCCAGCAACAGCGCGACCAGCAGGCGCAAACGGGGCGATCCCATGCTCAGATCCGCCTTGCAGCGACGGTCGAGAACAGGCCCTCGGGCCGCAGCAGCAGCACACCGACCATGATCAGGTAGGGCATCAGCACCTCCACCTCGGGCATCAGGTAGACCGCAAACGAGCGTGCCAGCCCGATCATCAGCGCGGCCAGCGCGGCGCCGCCGATCTGGCCCAGGCCGGCAGTGGCCACCACGGCAAAGCTCAGCACCATCATGTCGGCGCCGATACCGGGCGTGAACGACGTCGTGGGCGAGGCCAGAGCGCCGCCCAGCGCGCCCAGCGCACCGCCGATGGCGATGGTCAGCCCCATGACCCGGTGGGTGTTGACGCCCATCGCCGTGGCCATCTCGCGGTGGTGGGTGACGGCAGTGACCTGGCGGCCCAGCGCGGTGCGGTTCAAGAACCAGTTCAGTCCGAAAAACGCCGCCACCGCCACTGCCGGCAGCACCAGCAACTGGTAGCGGGTGTAGGTGACGCCGACGACCTGCAGCGTGCCGAGCTGGTTGACCACATCGGACACAAACACCGGCTGCGTGCCCCAGATCAGCCGCTGCAGGTCCTCCAGCACCATGAAGGCGGCAAACGTCACCAGCAGTTGCAGGATCGGGTCCTTGTCCAGGATGCGGCGCAGCAGCGCCCACTCCAGCAGCGTGCCCAGCAGCCCGCCGATGACCAGGGCTGCAACAAACAGCGCGGGCAAGCCCAGCCAGGCCGGCAACCCGAATTGGGTGATCGCCAGGCCCAGCGTGGCCGCAAAGTAGCCGCCCCAGGCGTACAGGCTGCCGTGCGCGATGTTGAGGATGCGCATGACGCCGAAGATCAGCGTCAGTCCCAACGCAACCAGGAACAGCAGTGCCGCATACGACACGCCGTCCATCAGCGCCAGCACGATCAGGGAGGCGTCCATCACTATCGGGGCAGTGGCTCGCGCGGCGGCAAGACCGGCGTTACTTGAAGTCGTGGGTCTTGAATTGGTCCGTCGACAACACCTTGGCCAGCGCCGGGTTGATGCCCTTGACCCAGCTTGTCGACAGCTGGCCCACCGGCGTGGTCACCAGTTCGGCCGGCACCAGCACCATCTTGTCGAGCACCGCAAACGGGTACTTCGGCGTGCGCTTGGTCACCCCCAGCAACTGCGCCTCCAGGCCCTGGCCGTCCTCGCGCATCGTGATCTCGCGGCCGTAGGCGGTGAACTTCATCTTGCGCATCGCCTCGGCCACCTGGTCGGGTGCCGGCCATTTGCCGCCGTTGGCCTTGATCGCGGCCTCGAAGCCGGTCTTCAGGCCGACCAGGGCCTGCGCCATGTGGTAAGTCGGGTAGATCGGGTACGCGCCGGTCCTGGCCTTGAACTTGGCGATGAAGGCCTTGTGCTTGGGGTCGTTGGCGGTCTCGGGGTGCAGCCAGTAGTGGTCGCCGCGGGCGCCGGCGATGATGCCCTCGGGCACCGCATCGCCCAGGCGCTCGAGCGAGCTTTCCAGCAGCGGCAGCACAAACGTGGCACCCTGCTTGAACAGGCCACGCTGGCCGGCCTGGCGCACCAGGGTGTCCAGGTCGCCACCCCAGCTGGTGGACAGCACGATGTCGGGCTTGAGCGCCTGCAGCCGGCTGATCTCGGTCGAGAAATCGGACGCGCCCAGCTTGGGGAACATCTCGGCCACCACCTTGATGTCGGGCTTGAAGACGCGCAACGTGTTGATGAAGATCTCCCACGAGTCACGGCCCCAGGCGTAGTCCTGGTTGATCACCGCGATGGTCTTGAAGTCGGGCTTCATCTTCAGCAGGTAGAGCACCGTGGCCACCATCTCGGTGGTGGCGTTGCCCTGGGTGCGCACCACGTATTTGTAGCGCTTGTTCTCCAGCACCTTCTCGGTGCCGCAGTCCCACATCACGTTCAGGATCTTCAGGTCCTCGGCCACCGGCGCCACGATGTTGCAGTTGCCGCTGGAAATCGCCGACAGCATCGTCTTGACGCCCTGCTCCTGCACCAGGCGGCGGTACTCGCTCAGCAGCTTGTCGCCACCGATGCCCTCGTCGATGAAGGTGGCGCTGATCTTGACGCCGCCGATGCCGCCAGCGGCGTTCATCTCTTCGATCAGCATCTCGGCCGCGGCCTTGGCCGGCACGCCGAACACCGATGCGGCGCCCGAGGTGAAGGTGGAGATGCCGATCTTCAACTCGGCCGGTTTGTCCTGCGCCAGGGCCAGGCTGCTGCTCAGTGCCAGCGTGACCAGCAGCGCGTTGATGCTCAGACGTCTCATGGTGTCTCCGACTCGGTTGAAAGCCGGGCTGTGGCGTGTCGCCCGGCTGTTGGGGTTCGGTGGCCCGCACAGCGGCCTCGGGCCGACAGCGCAAAACCACTGTTCGGACGCCGATCCTGAGGCGCCGCGTCAGTTTGCACAAGGGTGGCAGCCCGCGGAATCTGCGATTGCCGAAGGTCACCTTCGCCAGCATGGAACACGGGCCGCGCCCCGGCTATGCTGCCGCCACATTCCATTTTGGAGGCCCGCATGTTCCCCACCGCCATTGCTGGCAGCCTGCCCAAACCCGCCTGGCTGGCCGAGACCCAAAAGCTCTGGCCGAAGTGGAAATGCGAAGGCGCAGACCTGGCCCAGGCCAAGCTGGACGCCACGCTGCTGTGGATCAAGGCCCAGGAGGACGCCGGGCTGGACGTGATCGGTGACGGCGAGATGTCGCGCCAGCACTTTGTGCACGGCTTTCTGCCGCAGGTGGTGGCGCCGCTGCGGCTGAAGGGCCGGGTGCATGCGGTCGAAGCGCAGTTTTTGCGCGCCCACACCACCCGCAAGATCAAGTTCACGCTGCGCGGCCCGATGACGATCGTCGATACCGTGGCCGACCGTTTTTATGGCGACAAGGTCGGGTTGGCTTTTGCGTTTGCCGCGCTGTTGAACCAGGAGGCGCTGGCGCTGCAGGCCGACGGCGTGGACATCATCCAGTTCGACGAGCCGGCGTTCAACGTCTACACGACTGACGCCGCCGATTGGGGCGTCAAGGCGCTGGAGCGCGCGGCCCAGGGGCTGCACGAGGCGGGGCAGGCCGCGGGCCGGCGCTGCACCACGGCGGTCCACATCTGCTACGGCTACGGCATCGCCGCCAACATCGACTGGAAGCAGACCCTGGGCCCCGAGTGGCGCCAGTACGCGCAGGTGCTGCCGGCGCTGGCTGCCAGCTCGATCGACCAGGTCAGCCTGGAATGCATCCACTCCCATGTGCCGGCCGAGCTGATGGCGCTGCTGGCCGGCAAGGACGTGATGGTCGGCGTGATCGACGTGGCCAGCGACCTGATCGAGACCGCCGAGGAGGTGGCCGACACGATTGGCCGGGCGCTGCAGTTTGTGCCGCGCGACCGGCTGATCGCCTGCACCAACTGCGGCCTGGCACCGATGTCGCGGGCGGTGGCCGAGGCCAAGCTGGCGGCGCTGGCGCAGGGTGCGGCGCTGGCGCGGCAGCGGTTTGGCTGAGGGTCCGTACAGGCAGTTTCAGGCCACCTCGCCGGGCAGAGCCTCCATCACCACCGGCCCGATCACTGGCGCTTCGTCGGCCACGGTGATCGCGGCCAGCACGGCTTGCGCCGCTGCATTGGCCTGCGCCTGGTCGCCAGCGTGCACCCGCAGCAGCGCATCGCCGGCGCGCAGGCGGGTGCCGAGCGGGCGGACCTGCGACAGGCCGACCCGCGGATCCACCGCGTCGCCGGCGCGCCGCCGGCCGCCGCCCAGCGCCACCACCACCATCCCCAAGGCCCGGGTGTCCATCGCCGCCAGCACGCCGTCGCGGGCGGCGGGCACGTCGATGCTGACCGGCGCAGTCGGCAGATGGGCAGCAGCCAACACATCGGCCGGGCCGCCCAGCCCGGACACCATCCGGGCAAAGTGTTCTGCCGCCCGGCCGCTGGCCAGCGCGGATTGGGCCAGCGCCCGGCCGGCCGCCGGCGTGGGCGCCAAACCGCCCAACTGCAGCATCTGCGCCGCCAGTGCCAGCGTGACGTCCAGCAAGCGTGGGTCTCGCGATGCGCCGGTCAGGAACTGGAGGCTTTCGTCCACCTCCAGCGCGTTGCCGGCACTGTGGCCCAGCACCTGGTTCATGTCGGTGATCAGCGCCCGGCAGGGCAGGCCGGCGCCGGTGGCGACCTCGACCAGGCTGGTGGCCAGGCTGCGGGCCTCGGCAGGCTGGGTCATGAACGCGCCGTTGCCCAGCTTGACGTCCATCACCAGGCTTTGCAGGCCGGCGGCGAGCTTTTTGCTCAGGATGCTGGCGGTGATCAGCGGCAGCGACTCGACCGTGGCGGTGACATCGCGGATGGCGTAAAGCCGGCGGTCGGCCGGCGCCAGGTCGGCGCTGGCACCGACGATGGCGCAGCCGGCGCTGCGCAGCACCTGCAACAACATCGATTGGGGCGGCGCGCTGTTGTAGCCGGGCAGGGCCTGCAGCTTGTCCAGCGTGCCGCCGGTGTGGCCCAGGCCGCGGCCGGAGACCATCGGCACCACGCCGCCGCAGGCCGCGACGATCGGCGCCAGCAGCAGGCTGACCTTGTCGCCCACGCCGCCGGTGGAGTGCTTGTCCAGCACCGGGCCGGGCAGGTTGGCGCCGCGCCAGTCCAGTACGGTGCCTGAGTGGGTCATGGCCCGGGTCAGCGCCACGCATTCGGTGCGGTCCATGCCGTTGAGCAGGACCGCCATCGCCAGCGCGGCGACCTGGCCTTCGCTCCAGGATTCATCGACCAGGCCGCGCACAAAGGCTTCAATTTGAGGCTCGGTCAGCGCGTGGCGGTCGCGCTTGGCGCGGATGATTTCGGCCGGCAGCATGCTCAGTAGCTGCCGGTGGCGCTGGTGTTGCCCCCGCCGCTGCCGTCACCGCTGCCGCCACCGCTGCCAGCGAGCACCGTCTCGATGTCGCCCAGCAAGCCGCTGGCGCCGAAGCGCAGGCGCTGCGGTGTCACGGCGGCGTCGCCCAGGATGTCACGCACCAGCGCGATATAGACCGCGGCGTCGGCCACGGTGCGGATGCCGCCCGCGGCCTTGAAGCCGACCTGGGCGCCGTGCGGATGGGCGGCGATGGCCCGCAGCATCACCCGGGCGGCGTCGGGCGTGGCGCCGGACGGCAGCTTGCCGGTGCTGGTCTTGAGGAAATCGACCCCCGCGTCCAGCCCGATCAGGCTCGCCTGGAGGATCAGCGCGGGGTCGGCCAGCTCGCCGGATTCGATGATCAGCTTGAGGGTGTGGCCAGTGCATGCCGCGCGCACAGCGGCCACCAGGGCAGCGGCCCGTGCGGCATCGGCGGCATGGCCGCTGAGCAGGCAACGCCAGGGCATTACCAGGTCCACTTCGTCGGCACCGGCGGCGACGATGGCCTGGGTGTCCGCCAGCGCCAGGCTCAGGTCGTCCGCGCCCGCCGGAAAGTTGGCCACTGCTGCCACCCGCACCGCGCGCGGCAGCGCGGCGCGGGCTTGCGCCACAAAACGCGGCCAGACGCACAGGGCAGCCGGCCGGCCTGACGGCCCCAGTGCACGCTGGCACAGCGCGGCGATGGCCGCTGTGTCGTCGCTATCGTTCAGACTGGTCAGGTCCAGGCAGGCCAGGGCCAGGCGAGCGGTTTGCTGCAGGTCGGTGGACATGGTGGGGTCGGGTGGGGTTGGGGTCGGGCCGGGCCGGATCAGCGCCGCTGCACCGCGTCGCCGGGCTCGAAGTCGGCCACGTTCAACGGGCTGCGCGCGGCAATGAAGCCGCGCAGCACCTGGGCGTCGTTGAAGCCGGTATCGACATAGCCCGGATGCGCCTTGAGCTTGGGGTAGCCGTCGCCGCCGAGCGCGGTGAAGTTGTTGATCGCTAACCTGTAGCGGCGAGCCGGGTCGATGGCCGCCCCGGCCACACGGGCCTCACGCAACACGTTGCCCTCGATGCGCATCTGCAAGCCAGCGGTCTGCGGGAAGCCGCCCGAGCCGGGCGTCATCGCGGCGGCGGCACGCAGGTAGTCCAGCAACTCGGCCCCGGTCAGCGTCACCACGCCAACGGTGTTGCCAAACGGCTGGACCTTGAGCACGTCGCGGTAGGTCAGCGGGCCGGCCGGCATCGAGTCGCGCACGCCGCCACTGTTGAGCAGTGCCAGGTCGGCGCCGGTCTTGTCCATCATCGCGCTGGCGATCAACGTGCCCAGGTTGGTGGGCTGCTGGCGCACCCGCACCCGGTCGCCGTCCAGCACGCCGTCGACCACGCCCACCGGCACCGACAGGCTGCCCTGGCCCACCGCCTGGAACGGCGCCAGAAAGCTGCGCATCGCCGGGTCTTCGGCAATCGGGGCGGTGAAGGTCACGCGCTTGCGGCCGTCGGCGTCCCGCATCTTCTGGTTGACCGGCAGCAGCTGGTAGCGCTGCAGCGTCACCCGGCCGGCGTCGATCACAAAATCAGCGCGGCCGACGTATTTGCCCCATTCATGCGCCTGCACGATCCAGCTGCCGTTCTGGCGGTCGGGTGCACAGGGCGCACCGGGCAGGTAGTCGTTGTTGCGCTGGTTCTCGGCGGCCATGCAGACCGGGTTCTGGCTGTGGCCGCCCACCACCAGGTCCAGGCCGGCCACCGCACGCGCCATCTCCACGTCGCCAGGTGCGTTGACGCCGCGCCGGCCGTCGGGGTAGTGCCCCATGTGGGTGACGGCGATCAGCATGTCGGCCTGGCCGCGCAGCTGCGGCACCAGCACCGCGGCCTCGGCGATCGGCTGGCGGAACTGGATGCCGGCGATGTTGTCGGGCAGCACCATCCGGGCGGTGTCGTCGGTGGTCAGGCCGATCACCGCGATCTTGTAGCCGCCGCGATCAAAGATGCGGTAGGGCTCGAACAGCCGCTCGCCGCCTTGGTAGATGTTGGCCGACAGCATCGGGAAGTTGATCCAGCCCCGCTGCCTGGCCAGCACCGCCGGTGGGTTGTCGAACTCGTGGTTGCCCACCGCCATCGCGTCGTAGCCCAGCCGCGCCATGCCCTTGAAGTCGGGTTCGGCTTCTTGCAGGTCGCTCTCGGGCACGCCGGTGTTGACGTCGCCGCCGTCCAGCAGCAGGGTGTGGCCGCCAGCGGCCGCCACCTCGGCCCGCACGCCGTCGATCAGCGTCTTGCGCGCCGCCAGCCCGCCTTCGCCGTCGGCGTTGGTCCAGAACCGGCCGTGGTGGTCGTTGGTGTGCAGGACGGTGAGCCGCAGCGGCGGGCGGGCCGGCGCCGGCGCTGTGGTGCAGCCGGCAAGCAGCGCGGCGGCAGCCAGCAGGCTGGCCAGTGACCCGGCGGAGACTGCAGCCAGGTCCGGTAGGGTGGCGCGGATTGGGCTCATGGTCGGCGGCGCAAGTCGGGGGACACCGGCGATCAAACCCCGGCGGTGGCCAGGATCGCCGGCACCACCGCGGCCAGCAGGCGTGCCGCCAGCGCGGCCGTGGCCTGGGCGGTGTGCAAGGTGTGGGCGTGGCTCAGGGTCTGGGCGCTCATGCCGGCGCCCAGGTTGGTCAGCATCGCCAGGCCCAGCACCTTCAGCCCGGCATGGCGCGCCAGGATGGTCTCGGGCACGGTGCTCATGCCCACGGCCTGGGCGCCCATGGCGCGCAGCATGCGGATCTCGGCCGGGGTCTCGAACTGCGGGCCCAGCACCCAGGCATAAACCCCCTCGTGCAGCTCGATGCCGGCCTCGGCGGCGGCCGCTGCGGCCTGGTCGCGCAGGGTGGTGTCGTAGGCCTGGCCCATGTCGACGAAGCGGCCGGCGCCGGGCTCGTCGTGCAGGGGTGTGCGCTGCACGATGTTGAGGTGGTCGCTGATCAGCATCAGCGAGCCCGGCGGCATGTGCGGCTCCAGGCTGCCGGCGGCGTTGGTCAGCAGCAGGGTGTCGCAGCCCAGTGCGGCCAAGGTGCGGATGGCGCCCTTCATGCTGGCGGCGTCGCCGGTCTCGTAGGCGTGTTTGCGGCCGCGCAGCAGTGCCACGGCATGGCCGCCGATGTAGCCCAGCCGCAGCGCGCCGGCATGGCCGGCCACGCTCAGCACCGGGAAGGCGGGCAGGTCGGCGTACGGAATGTCTACAGGGTCGTCCACCAGGTCGGCGATGCCGTCCCAGCCCGAGCCCAGCACCCCGCCCAGGCGCGGCTTGAGACCGGGCGCACGTTGGCGGATGCGGGCCAGGCTGTGGTCGATGGCGTCTTGCAAGGCGTTGCTGCTCATGGGGGTGTGCCGGTCAGGGTGGGCGTTGCAGGTGGGGCGTTGCAGGTGGGCCGGCTGGCCCGGACGGCCCGGCCAGATGGCCGGGGCCGAAGCTGGCCGGCAACAAAGCCCCGAGCGTAAACCGGGCGCGCACGGCGTGCAGGTCGGCGGCCCAAATGGGGGCGTCGTCGGCCGCAAATTCACGCAGGCGCTGGCGGCAGCCGCCGCAGGGGGTGACCGGGTCGTCGGCCACGCCCACCACCACCGCCGCCAGGATGTGCCGGCCGCCGGCCAGCACCAGGTGGGCGATGGCCGAGGCCTCGGCGCACTGGCCTTGCGGGTAGGCGGCGTTTTCGACGTTGCAGCCGGCATGGATGCGGCCGAGTTCGTCCAGCAGCGCGGCGCCCACCGCAAAGTGCGAGTACGGCGCGTAGGCCATGTCCCGGGCAGCGCGGGCGGCGGTGACCAGGCGGTGCATCTGTGCGTCTGTCGGTAGCCGGTTTGACGCGGCTGTCGGCGGCGCAGCGGCTGGCGGTGGCGTTGTGGTGGGCATGGTGTCAGCGCGCCTTGACGTAGGGCACACCCAGCGCCGCCGGCGCCCGCGAGCGGCCGATGAAGCCGGCCAGCAGCACCACCGTCAACACATACGGCAGCGCCTGGATCGCCTGCACCGGCACCGCGCCGCCGCCGAGTGCCTGCGGCAGCGACACGCCTTGCAGCCGGATCGCCGCCGCGTCCAGAAAGCCGAACAGCAGACAGGCCCAGAGCGCGCCCACCGGATGCCATTTGCCGAAGATCATCGCCGCCAGCGCCATATAGCCCCGGCCGGCGGTCATGTTGGGCACGAAGTTGGCGTTTTGCGCCAGCACCAGGTAGCTGCCGGCCAGGCCGCAGAGCAGGCCGTTGGCTGCCAGCGCGCCGTAACGCAGGCCTTTGACCGACAGGCCGGCGGCGTCCACCATCGCCGGGTTCTCGCCGGTGGCGCGCAGGCGCAGGCCGACCCGGGTGCGGTACAGCACCCACCAGACCAGCGGCACCAGCGCCAGCGCGAGGTAGACCAGCCCGTTGTGGCCGAGCAGGCCGCCGGCGATCACCCGCCCGCCCATCGGCAGGCCTTGCAGCCAGGCCGCCAGGCCAGTGAGCAGCGGTGTCAGCCGCACCGCGTCGGGCAGGGGCGGGGTCTGGCCACCTTGCTTGAACCAGGCGATGCCCAGCACGATGGTGAGGCCGGCGGCGATCATGGTCAGCGCCATGCCCAGCACCACCTGATCGCCGGTGTGGCTGACGCAGGCATAGCCGTGCAGCATGGAAAGCGCCAGCCCGACGACCAGCGCCGCCATCAAGGCCAGCGGCAGCGAGCCGGTGACCGCGCCCACCGCACCGGCGGCAAAGGCCGTCAGCAGCATCTTGCCTTCGAGCCCCAGGTCGATAACCCCGGAGCGCTCGCTCAGCACCGCCGCCAGCGCGCACAGGATCAGCGGTGTGCTGACACGCAAGGTAGAGGCCAGCAGGCCGCCGATCAAGGCCTCATCCACTGGCGGCTCCCGGCGCAGCCTGCAAGCGGGCCGCCGGGCGCAGCCAGCCGTAGAGCCGGGCCAGCCCGGGTGCGGCCACCTGCGCCATCGCACCCGAGAACAGCACGATCAGGCCTTGCAGCGTGGTGACCATGTCGCGTGAAAAGCCGGGAATCTCGAACGCCAGCTCGGCGCCGCCCTGGTAGATCGCGCCGAACAGCAGCGAGGCCAGCACGATGCCCAGCGGATGGTTGCGGCCGATCAGCGACACCGCGATGCCGGTGAACCCCGCGCCCATCACATAGTCCAGCAGCAAGCGGTGCTGCACGCCGGCCAGCTCGTTGATGCCGACCAGGCCGGCCAGCGCGCCTGAGATGAGCATGCCGACCACCACCTGGCGGCGCGGCGGGATGCCGGCGTAGTGCGCCGCGGCGGGCGAGAAGCCCACCGTGCGCAGCGCGTAGCCGGCCTGCGTGCGCCAGAGAAACAGCGTCACCGCCAGCGCGGCCCCCGCCGCCAGCAGCACGCTGAGGTTGAGCGGTGTGCGCGGCCAGTCCAGCCCCAGCGCCGCCAGCACCAGGTGCATGCCGGGCATTTGCGCTGCTTGCGGAAAGGGCCCGGTCTCGATCGACATGCTGCCCGGGTCTTTCAGCAGATTGACCAGCAGGTAGGCCAGCAGTGCCGAGGCGATGAAGTTGAACATGATGGTGGTGATCACGACATGGCTGCCACGCCAGGCCTGCAGCGCCGCCGGCACCGCGGCCCAGGCCGCGCCAAACACCATCGCGGCCGCCACCATCAGCGGCAGCAGCACAAGCGCCGGCAATTGGTTGCCCAGCGCCAGCGCCACCAGTGAGCAGCCCAGGCCGCCGATCATCGCCTGGCCCTCGCCGCCGATATTGAACAGCCCGCCGTGAAAGGCCACCGCCACCGCCAAGCCGGTGAAGACGAAGGTGGTGGCGTAGTACAGGGTGTAGCTGAGGCCGGCCCGGCTGCCGAAAGCGCCCTTGAGCAGCAGCGCGAGCACCTGCAGCGGGTCCAGCCCGACCACCGCCACGACGACGCCGCAGACCCCCAGCGCCATCGCCAGGTTGACCAGCGGCAGCAAGCCGAGGTCGATCCAGCGCGGCAGCTCCGCCGGGCGGCTCATCAGCGCATCACCTGGCCGATGGCAACGGCGGCAACGGCGGCTCCGGCGGCCACCGGGTCGGTAGATTCGGCCTCGGCGCCGGCCATCAGCCGGCCCAACGCGGCCTCGGTGCAGTCGGCAATGGCCAGCTCACCGGCGATGCGGCCCCGGTCCATCACCAGCACCCGGTCGGCCAGCGCCAGGATCTCGTCGAGCTCGCTCGACACCAGCAGCACCGCGCCACCGGCGTCGCGCATGGCGCGCAGCCGGCCGTGGATGAACTCGATCGCGCCGATGTCCACGCCCCGGGTAGGCTGGCCCACCAGCAGCACGCTGGGCGGTGTGGCCGGGGCCAGCGCTTCGCGGGCCAGCACCAGTTTTTGCTGGTTGCCGCCGGAGAACGTGGACGCCCGCAGGTCGGGGTCGCGCGGCCGCACGTCGTAGGCGGCCATCATGTCGGTGGTGGCCTGGCGCATCACCGCGCGCTTCATCCAGCCCCAGGCGCTGGCAAAGCGCGGGCTGCGCTGGTAGCCCAGCTCGGCGGTTTCCCAGGCGGCGAAGGGCAGCACCATGCCGCAGCGGTGGCGGTCTTCAGGCACATGGGCCAGGCCCAGCCGGCGCGCGGTGGACGGGTCGAGCCAGTGCGCCGCGTCGAACCGCCGCGCCGCAGCGCCGGTGCCCAGGGCCAGCGTGCCAGCCTGTGGCGTGGCCATGCCCGAGAGCATGGCCAGCAACTCGCTCTGGCCGTTGCCCGATACCCCTGCGATGCCCACGATCTCACCGGCCCGCAGCGCCAGCGACACACCGGCCAGCCGGGCCACGCCCATCGCATCGCGCCAATGCAGGCCCTGCGCGGCCAGCAGCGTGGCGCCCGGGGCGGCGGCGGAGGTGGGGAGTTTGGCTGCTGCATCACGGCCCATGTTGACCCGCCGGCCCACCATCGCCTCGGCCAGCTGGTCGAGGCTGCAGTCAGCGATCGGCCCGTCGAACACCACTGCGCCCTGGCGCATCACGGTGACTGCATCGCACAGCGCCATGATCTCCTTGAGCTTGTGGGTGATCAACAGCAGCGTGGTGCCGGCGTCGCGCAGCCGGCGCAGCGTGACAAAGAGTGCCTCGGTCTCCTGCGGCGTCAGCACGGCGGTGGGCTCGTCGAGGATCAGGATGCGGGCGCCGCGGTACAGCGCCTTCAGGATCTCCAGCCGTTGCCGCTCGCCCACCGGCAGGTCCTCGACCGCGGCGTCCAGCCGCACCTGCAGGCCGGTCTCAGTCATCAGCGCGTCCAGCGCACCCCGCACCTGGGCCCGGGCCACATGGAGCCGCCAGTCAGGCTCGGCGCCCAGCATGATGTTGTCCAGTGCCGACAGCGACTCGACCAGCATGAAGTGCTGGTGCACCATGCCGATGCCCAGCGCGATGGCCTCCTTCGAGCCCGGGATCTGCACCGCCTGCCCGCTGATGGCGATCGTGCCGCTGTCGGCCTGGTAGAAGCCGTAGAGGATGGCCATCAGCGTGCTCTTGCCGGCGCCGTTTTCGCCCACGATGCCATGCGCCGTGCCCGCCGCCACCGTCAGCGTGACGTCCCGGTTGGCCTGCACCGCGCCGAAGCGCTTGTGGATGCCTTGCATCAGCACGGCCGGCGCCCGGCCGGGTTGCGGCGTCGACATCGGCGCGGGTTCAGTATTTGCAGGCGTTGTTGGTCATGTAATCGGCGACCAGAATCTTGCCGCTGATGATGTCGGCCTTGGCGGCGTCCACCTTTTTCTTCATCTCGGCGCTGACCAGCTTTTCGTTGTGCTGGTCCATCGCGTAGTCCACCCCGCCCTCTTTCAGGCCCAGCACGGTCACGCCCGGCGTGGTCTTCTTGGACAGGGTATAGACCGCCACGTCCACCCGCTTGACCATGCTGGTGAGCATGGTGCCGGGGTGCAGGTGGTTCTGGTTGCTGTCCACCCCGATGGCCAGCTTGCCGGCGTCCTTGGTGGCCTGGTAGATGCCCACGCCGGTGCCGCCGGCGGCCGCAAAGACGACATCCACACCCTTGGCAAACTGGGCCTTGGCCAGCTCGCTGCCGCGGGTCGGGTCGTTCCAGGCCGCCGGCGTGGTGCCGGTCATGTTGGACGTGACCTCGACCTTGGGGTTGGCGTACTTGGCGCCCTGCTCGTAGCCGCACTGGAACTTGCGGATCAGCGGGATGTCCATGCCACCGATGAAGCCCACCTTGCCGGTCTTGCTGGCCAGCGCGGCCATCATGCCGACCAGAAAGCTGCCCTCCTGCTCCTTGAAGACCACCGACTCGACATTGGGCAGCTTGACCACCGCGTCGATGATCGCGAACTGCAGCTTGGGGAAGTCCTTGGCCACCTTCTCCATCGTCGATCCCTGGCCGAAGCCCACGCCGATGACGGGCGAGGCACCCTTGTCGGCCATGCGCCGCATCGCCTGCTCACGCTGGGCCTCGTTGGCGATCTCGAAATCGAGGTAGGGCTTGCCGGTCTCCTTCTTCCAGCGCTCGGCGCCGTTGTAGGCCGCCTCGTTGAAGGACTTGTCGAACTTGCCGCCCATGTCGTAGATCACGGCGGGTTGGGCCTGGGCTTGCGTTGCGGCCCAGGTCAGGCAGGTCAGGCCTGCGAAGGCCAGCACGGCGTGTTTCATGTGATCGGAGTCCCCGGCGAGGTGGATGAGCGTGACCATCAGGATAGCAAGTCCCGGGCGCCGGTCGGTCAGGGTCTCGCCGGCCACGGGCTCCGCTAGCATGCGCCATGTCCGCTGCCACTGCCCCGACCGCTGCTGCCGGCAGCCCGAACCCGCCCGCTGACTTGCAGCGTCTGGCCAGGCGCTTGCCCAAGGTGCTGTTGCACGAGCACCTGGACGGCGGCCTGCGTGTGGCCACCTTGCTGGCGTTGCTGCGCGCCCGTGGTCTGGCCGCGCCAGCCGAGGACGAAGAGGCCCTGGCCGCCTGGTTCGATGCCCGCGCCCACGCCGGATCGCTGGAAGAGTACCTGCGCGGCTTTGCGCTGACGGTGGCGGCGATGGCCACGCCCGAGGCGCTGGAGCGGGTGGCTTTCGAGGCCGCCGAGGACGCCCGCGCCGAGGGTTGCGTGCTGGCCGAGTTCCGTATCGCCCCGCTGTTGTTCGAGCCACATGGCATACCGGGCGAGGTGGCGGTGGCGGCATTGCTGGCCGGGCTGTCGCGCAGTGCGCTGCCCAGCGGGCTGATCGTCTGCGCCATGCGGCACGAAAGCGATACCCAGATCGGCAGGGCGGCCGACCTGGCGCTGCAGTTCCACGCCCAACCCGAGCAAGCCGGCACGGCCCGGGTGGTGGGGTTCGACCTGGCCGGGCCCGAGGCCGGCTGGCCGGCCACCCGCCACGCCGCGCTGCTGGCCCGGGTGCGCGCTGGCGGGCTGGGCCTGACGCTGCATGCCGGCGAGGCCGACGCCGGCGAGCAGGTGCTGGAGGCCGTGCGCCTGGGGGCCCAGCGCATCGGCCACGGCGTGCGCCTGGCCGACCTGCTGGACGCGCCCGGCGCCAACCAGGCCCTGGCCGTGCTGCGCCGCCAGCAGGTGCACCTGGAGATCTGCCCCACCAGCAACCTGCACACCGGCGCGGCGGCCTCGCTGGCGCTGCACCCGATCCATGCGCTGTGGCGGGCGGGCGTGAGCCTGTCGTTCCACACCGACAACCAGCTGATGTCCCGCCTGGACCACAGCGCCGAGGCTGCCAACCTGCTGCGGGCTGGTTTCAGCGGGTCCGACCTGCTGCGCATGGGGCTGGAGGCGGCCGAAGCGTCGTTTTTGCCCGAGGCGGCCCGCCAGGTTGCCGCGGACGCGCTGCAGGTCTGGGCGCATCAAGAAGGATTGACGCCTACCCGGCGTTGACGGTCCGCCGCGGGTGGCCGGGCGGCAGCGTGTTTTGGCACTGCCATGCGCACCACAAACAGTGACGCGTCGCCACAACAAGGGGCATACCCCGGTGGCATTCGGATGCGGCCGGTACAAAGCTGTCACAGATCGGTCAGGCACTCGCGGCCTGGTTTGTCGGCGACCTTCAACAGGCCGCAGTCGCCAGTGGCAAGCAAATTGCATCGCAGAGCTGCCGGCAAGACGGGCTTTCGCCTTTTGGCAGAGCCTGCGGCCAGATTGCCCGTGCAAGGCTGCCGCTGTATTTCGCCATGTTTACGGTTTGAAAACTTATCCAGGAACAAGATGACGAACAAAAATACATGGAGCGGGTTCAGCCGCACCGCGCTGTATGCCGCCGTGGCGGTGGTGGTCGCTGCACCGGCGCTGGCCCAGAACACCACCGGCGCCATCAGCGGCCAGGTCATCGACGCCGCAGGCACGCCGGTGGCCGGCGCCGCGGTGGTCATCACCTACACCGAATCCAGAACCGTCAGCAGCACCACCACCGACGCCAATGGCCGCTACACCGCGCGCGGGCTGCGCGTGGGCGGGCCCTACAGCGTCAGCATCGGCAAGGACGGCAAGACCGACCAGCGCGACGGTGTCTTCGTCACGCTGGGCGAAACCCTGAGCCTGGACGCCCAACTCGGCACCGCCACCGTGGTGGTCACCGGCCAGGCCGCCAGCCAGACCTTCAACCGCAGCAACATGGGTGCAGGCACCACCGTCAGCAATGCGCAGCTCAATGCGCTGGCGTCGATCCAGCGCAACCTGCAGGACTACGCCCGCACCGACCCGCGCATCGCCCAGACCGACAAGGAGCGCGGCTCGATCTCGGCCGGTGGCCAAAACAGCCGTTTCAACTCGCTGACGATCGACGGCGTGACCATCAACGACACCTTCGGCCTGGAGGCCAACAACCTGCCGACGGCCAAGCAGCCGATCTCGATCGATGCGATCCAGTCGGTGCAGATCAACCTCAGCAACTACGACGTCACGCAAAAGGGCTACACCGGCGCCAACATCAACGCCGTGACCAAGAGCGGCAGCAACGGGTTCAAGGGCAGCGTCTACTACGTCTTCCGCAACGACAGCCTGGTCGGCCAGCGCTTCAACCGCACCGACGGCAGCTATGCCGACGCGCCGACGTTCAAGGAGAGCATCAAGGGCTTCACGCTGGGCGGGCCGATCATTCCGGACACGCTGTTCTTCTTCGGCAGTTACGAGGAGTTGCGCAGCACCCGCAACGCACCCGACTACGGCCCGGTGGGCGATACCAAGACCAATGTCGCGATCACGCCGGCAGCGATGGCTGCTGCAGGCGCCATTGCCAAGAATACCCATGGCATCGACATCGGCACGTTCGCGATCCCCAGCGGCTCGGAGTTGGTGGTCAAGGATTCGCTGCTCAAGCTCGACTGGAACATCAACGACCAGCACCGCGCCAACCTGCGCTACACCAAGACCGAGCAGTCCGAGCCGATCTTCCCCAACATCTCTGCCAGCGCGCTGTCGCTGAATTCGAACTGGTTCACCGAGCGCAAGACCATCGAGACAACGGTGGCGCAGTGGTTTGCCGACTGGTCGCCAAGCTTCAGCACCGAGGCCAAGCTGTCGTACCGCGACTATGCCAAGACGCAGACCAACAATTCGACCCTGCCGCAGATCTCGTTGAACTTTCTGAACGCGCTGCCAGTCGGCATGCCGGCCACCACACCGAACAACCGGTCGCTGATCTTCGGCACCGACCAGAGCAGGCATTTCAACGAGTTGGCCACCAAGACCACCGACGCCTACCTTTCGGGCAACTGGACGGTGGGCGCCCACGAGATCAAAGGCGGTGTCGACCTGAGTCGCAACGAGATATTCAACGCCTTTTTGCAGAACGTCTTCGGCAACTACACCTTCCGCTGTGTCAACAGCAGCGCTGCCTACACCTACAGCTTCGGCGCCATCAATTGCGGCACGGCAACCGCGCTGCAGGTTGAAGCCGCAGTGCTTGAGAACTTCACCAAGGGGCGCCCATTCGCCTACCAGGTGCAGGTGCCCACCAGTGGCAAGACGCTCAACGATGGCGCCGCCTCCTGGACGCTCACCAGCACCGGTGCCTTTTTGCAAGACACCTGGACCGTCAACAGGCAACTCACGCTGACCGGCGGCCTGCGTGTTGATACGCAGAGTACGGGCGACAAGCCGATCGCCAACGTGGCGGCGGCCGCACCGACCGTTGCCGCGGTGTTGGGCGCCAACCGGGGACAGGTGAGCGCCCAGCAAAAAGGCGGCTTCAGCCTGGACAACAGCAACACGCTGGACGGCGCCCAACTGCTGCAGCCGCGGCTGGGCTTTAATTGGAACCTTGATCCCGAGCGCAAACGGCGCATGCAATTGCGCGGCGGCGTGGGCCTGTTTCAGGGGGCAGCCGCAACGGTGTGGTTGACCAACCCCTATTCCAACACCGGGGCGGCCACGCGTTTCGTTGGCTGCGGTACGCAGTTCAACAACACCTGCCCGGCAGCGGGTGGCGTGTTCACGCCCGACATCGGCGCCCAACCCACGGCCTTTGTCGGAGGCACGCCGGCGGTCAACGTCGACTTCATCGAACCGGGGCTGAACCAGCCGTCGGTCTGGAAGACCAACCTGGCGTTCGACACCGAATTGCCCTGGTTCGGCCTGGTGGCCGGCACAGAATGGCTGCACACCAGGACCAAGCAGGGGCTGTACTACAAGCAGTTGAACCTGGGTGCGGCCACCGCGACCGGCAGTGACGGCCGCGATCTGTTCTACGACGCGTCGGGCTACAACACCAATTGCTGGACGACGCTGGGCGCGACGGCCGCCGGTGCCGCGGGCTGTGCCGGCACGCCAATCGCCCGGGCAGCGCGCAATCTCTCATTCGACCGGGTATTGGTCGCCAGCAAAACCGGACTCGGCGGCGGCGATGCGGTCACGCTGAGCTTGTCGCAGCAGCCGTGGCGCGGCTTCAACTGGTCAGCGGCCTACACCCGCACGGCGGCCACCGAGGTCAGCCCGCTGACCTCGTCGGTGTCCAACTCCAACTGGGCGGCACGCTCGATCTTCAACCCCAACGAGGAGGTGGCGGCCAACTCGGCATCGCTGATCCGCGACCGGGTCAACGCAGCGCTGACCTGGTCGGAGGCCTTTGTCGGCACCTACAAGACCACCGTGGGTCTGTTTTATGAGGGCCGGCGCGGCATCCCCTACAGCTGGACCTTCAACAACGACCTGAACGGCGACGGTCAGTCCGGCAACGACCTGATGTACATCCCCAAGGGCGTGGGTTCGGGCGAGGTGGTGTTTGCCGGTGGTGCGGCCGACGAAGCCAAGTTCTGGTCGGTCGTCAACGGCACGCCGGAGCTGCGCAATGCGGTGGGTGGCTTGGTCAAGCGCAACGGCAGTTTCTCGCCGTTTGTCAACACCTTCGACCTGCGCGTCAGCCAGGAACTGCCGGGCTTTACGGCCAAGCACAAGGGCGTGATCACGCTCGACTTCCTCAACGTCGGCAACCTGCTGAACAAGCGCTGGGGCCGCACCGACGAGGTGGCGTTCCAGAGTGCCGGCGCTGCGGCCCGCAGCTTTGTCAACTACAAAGGGCTGACGCCGGACGGCAAGTACATCTACACCACGATGCCCGCCACCGAGGACCTGGTCACCCGCCAGGCCAAGGGCGAGAGCCAGTGGGCGGTCCAGGCCACGCTGCGCTACGAGTTCTGATCTTCGGCGCACGCCGCCAGACCTGAGAACGCTGCAGTCGCAGCGTTTTTTTTCGTCTGCAGTTCGGCCGCGGAGCGTCTCAGCGTCTCAGCGGCCGCGGTCGATGCGCAGCGCCAGCTCGACCGAGGTGGTGGTCTTCATCACGCCGTCGATCGCGCCGATCTGGTCGAGCAGGGCATCGAGCCGGGCGGTGGTGTCGGTGCGCAGCAGTGCGATGCAGTCGAACTCGCCGCTGACGGAGGACAACTGTAGCAACTCGGGCAGTTGCGCCAGGCGCGACATCACGTCGCGGCTGCTCTTGGGCTGCAGCGTGATGCCGACAAAGGCCCGCACCTGCGGCCGGGCGTCATCAGCGCCCAGGCGCAGCGTGTAGCCCACGATCACGCCGCCCTGCTCCAGCCGGGCCAGCCGGGCCACCACCGTGGTGCGCGCCAGCCCCAGCTTGCGCGCCAGGTTGGCGGTGCTCTCGCGTGCATTGGCCTGCAGCAGGCTGATCAGGGCGCGGTCGGTGGCGTCTTTGGGCATCGGGGGTGGCGGGCGGTTGGGGCGGGTGGTTCGGCCTGTCGGCGGGACCGGATTGACGTATCGGCGATTGGCATCGCCGATATGGCGGAATTGTCGGTGGGTTCGACGAACTCGGGCTTTCATTCGTCAGCGGCTTTGTCGAAACTAAGTCATCTGCGCCGTGCGCCCACTGTCCTACCGTTTTCGGAGATTTCCATGCCCGCCCTTTCCCGTGTTGCGCTGCTGGGCGCCGGCCACATCGGCCAGACCATAGCCCGCCTGCTGGGCGACTGTGGCGACTACCAAGTCACGGTGATCGACAAGAACCCTGCCGCGCTGGCGCGGATCGCAGGCCGCAACGTCAGTACCCGGATGACTGACACCGAAAACGGCACGGCCCTGCTGGCGGCGCTGCGCGACGCGCCGGGTGGCGGTGCGCACGACATGGTGGTCAACGCGCTGCCCTACCACCTGGCCGTGGCCACCGCCACGGTAGCCCGCGAGGCCGGCTGCCATTACTTCGACCTGACCGAGGACGTGGCCGCCACCCGCGAGATCAAGCGCCTGGCGGCTGGCGCGGCCACCGCCTTCATGCCGCAATGCGGGCTGGCACCGGGCTTCATCGGCATCGTCGCGCACCACTTGGCGCAGGGGTTCGACACCCTGCACGACGTCAAGATGCGGGTCGGCGCGCTGCCCGCCTTCCCGACCAACGCGCTGAAGTACAACCTGACCTGGAGCGTGGACGGTCTGATCAACGAGTACTGCCACCCCTGCGAGGCGATCCGCGACGGCCGCCGCCTCGACGTGCTGGCGCTCGAAGGGCTGGAGCATTTTTCACTCGACGGCACCGAGTACGAGGCCTTCAATACCTCTGGCGGGCTGGGCACGCTGTGCGAGACGCTGGAAGGCCGGGTGCGCACGCTGGATTACAAGAGCGTGCGCTACCCCGGCCACCAGGCGCTGATGAAAATGCTGCTGGAAGACCTGCAACTCAAGGACGACCCGCAGACCCTCAAGGACATCCTGCGCAAGAGCGTGCCAGGCACGATGCAGGACGTGGTGCTGGTGTTTGTCACCGTCAGCGGGCTGCGCGCAGGGCAATTGGTGCAAGAGGTGTTTGCCCGCAAGATCTTTGCCGACCGAAGTGAGGGCGCGCCGCTGTCGGCGATCCAGATCACCACGGCGGCCGGCATTTGCGCTGCGGTCGATCTGTTCCGCGACGGCCAGCTGCCGGCCAGCGGCTTCATCCGGCAAGAGCAGGTAGAGTTGCCGGCGTTCCTGGCCAACCGCTTCGGCGCCGCCTACCAGCAATCGAGGCAGGTGGAGTCGATCGGGTGATGGCCGCCGTTCTGGACACCCCATGACCTACTCGCCCGACACCGACACCGACACCTTGCCTTCGACCCACCACGCCCGGGCCTTGCTCACCACCCTGGGTGTGCCCGAGGCGGCATTTGCCGGCGGCAGCCTGCTGGCCCGGTCGCCGATCGACGGCGCCACCACCGGCGCGGTGCACGAGGCGACTGCCGAACAAATGCAGCAGGCGGTGGGCCGTGCACACAGCGCCTTCCTGGCTTGGCGCAAGGTGCCGGCGCCGCGCCGCGGTGAGCTGGTGCGGCTGTTCAGCGACGAGCTGCGCGCCCACAAGGCCACGCTGGCCGCGCTGGTCACGCTGGAAGCCGGCAAGGTGACGAGCGAGGGCGAGGGCGAGGTGCAGGAGATGATCGACATCTGCGAGTTTGCGGTCGGTCTGTCGCGCCAGCTGCACGGCCTGACGATCGCCAGCGAGCGGCCGGGCCACCGCATGATGGAGCAGTGGCATCCGCTGGGTGTGGTGGGCGTGATCAGCGCCTTCAACTTTCCGGTCGCGGTGTGGGCCTGGAACACCGCGCTGGCGCTGGTCTGCGGCAACGCCGTGGTCTGGAAGCCGAGCGAAAAGACACCGTTGACGGCACTGGCCAGCCACGCGCTGCTCGAACGTGCGCTGGCGCGTTTTGGCGCTGATGCGCCGGCCCAGCTCAGCCAGGTGATGAACGGCCGCGCGCCGGTGGGCGAGGCGCTGGTGGACGATGTGCGGGTGGCGCTGGTGTCGGCCACGGGTTCAACCCGCATGGGCCGTGCGGTGGGGCCGCGGGTGGCGGCACGTTTTGGCCGCAGCCTGCTGGAGCTGGGGGGCAACAACGCCATCATCGTGGCACCCAGTGCCGACCTGGACCTGGCGGTGCGCGGCATCCTGTTCGGCGCCTACGGCACGGCCGGCCAGCGTTGCACCACGACGCGTCGGGTGATCGCCCACTTCAGCATCCACGACGAGCTGGCCGCGCGGCTGGAGCGCGCCCGCGCCAGCCTGCAGGTGGGTGATCCGCGCCAGGCCGGCGTGCTGGTGGGCCCGCTGGTGGATGGTGCGGCGTTTGGCGCGATGCAGTCCGCACTGGCGCAGGCGCGCGAGCAGGGCGGCAGCGTTGCGGGTGGCGAGCGGGTGACGACCGGCCCAGCCGGCGTCGCGGCCCCCGATGCCTGGTACGCCGCCCCGGCGCTGGTGCAGATGCCGGCCCAGACGCCCGTGGTCTGTCACGAGACCTTTGCGCCGATCCTCTACCTGCTGCGCTACGACACGTTCGACCAGGCCATCGCCCTGCAAAACGGCGTGCCGCAAGGCCTGTCGTCGGCGATCTTCACCAACGACCTGCGCGAGGCCGAAGCCTTCATGGCCGCAGCCGGCAGCGACTGCGGCATTGCCAACGTCAACATCGGCACCTCGGGCGCGGAGATCGGCGGCGCTTTTGGTGGCGAAAAAGAGACCGGCGGCGGCCGCGAATCCGGCAGCGACGCCTGGAAGAACTACATGCGCCGCACCACCAACACCGTCAACTACTCCGGCGCGCTGCCGCTGGCCCAGGGCGTGAAGTTCGAGGTTTGAGGCGGGCGGCCTGCCTTGCGGGCCGCGATCCTACCCAGGGGCGCGGATCGGTCCGGCAGCAAGCGGCTCGTTGCGGTCGTTCGATTGATCGGAATGCCGCCGTTCGACGGGTGCGCCGAATGGCAACCAAGGCCGTCGGGCAACCGGCTCCCTCCATGTCC
>Ga0209181_10002737_pt1 | contig 28435 bp, 26 predicted proteins | sample MAT05_FD_187208 | JGI IMG/M metagenome (GOLD analysis project Ga0209181, IMG submission 187208) | Freshwater microbial communities from Lake Fryxell liftoff mats and glacier meltwater in Antarctica - MAT-05 (SPAdes) (version 2) | ecosystem: Environmental > Aquatic > Freshwater > Ice > Liftoff...
GCCAGAATCCGAGCGCGAAAGTCAGCGCGCCACCTGGCGATGTTCGGTGAGTCGAAGACGAACCAACTCGCCTGGTTGCGCGTTGACCGCGCGAGGCCATCAAGTGTCCGGTCGACTCGGTCAATGAGAGGTGAAGGGTCGTCGGACCTGCCTCCGGGGCGGTCCCGGACATCGGTTCCAACATCGGCTCGGACGTCTGGCCAGTGATCGCGGCGATGGCCGAGCGCTCGATGTCGTCGACGGCGTCGCGGGTGTCGTCATCGGGCGGGTCGAGCTTTGGTCGGGCTGCGACCTTCGAGGCGCGCCAACAACTCAATCACATCTACGTCTTCGCGGAGCTGCTTCACCGTGCGTTGGGTCGCGCGTTCGATCCATGCCTGCACGTTCATCGGGCCGCAGATGCGCGCGATGAGCGCGGCGGCCTCATAACAGATGCGACCCGCGCCCAGCGCCGTGCGGATCTCGGGCACGTTGCCGAAGCGGCGGGTGAGAGCGACGCGGGTGGCGACGCTGCTTGCCCCGTCAACATCGAGCGCGCCGCCGAGCGTCGCCAGCAAGTCGATGTCCGGGTGACTCGCCAAGAGCGCGCCGAGCCCCTCGGCGAGCATCGCTTCGATCGCCTCGTCACCGCGCATTGCACCAACCGCCTCGACCATGAGGCGGGCCTGCTCGAAGGCCCAAGCGTCGACCCAGCGAGCCACGCGAGTCAGCGTCCTCTGCGCGAGCGACTCGACCGCCGTCGAGACGAGCAGCGTCCTTGCCGCTGAGATGGCTGCCGCCGACATTCGCTGATGCACGCCCGCGGGCTCTGCTGGCCCGCCGTGCTGCTGGGAATTCAACCTCGACCATGAACCGACCCGAACCTCTCCCAGAGGTGCTCGCTGACGCCTCCAAGGCGCGCGCCGAGTGGCTCGCGGCGGCGACCCGCATCGCGCGTCCGGTGCTCGAAAACGTCGCCCAACAGAGGCTGCGCGAGGTCATGCCGTGCGAGACGCCCGCCCCTTCACGTGCGGGTTTCGCGCCGCTCGAGGCGTTTGCGCGGACCCTCGCGGGCATCGCGCCGTGGCTTGAGTGCGAGCGACCCGAGCCGTGGACAGGCTGGGCGCGGGCGGGGCTCGCGGCGATCTCGGATCCGGCCTCGCCGGACTACGTCGGCGACCTGCCGCCACCTCAGCCGCTGGTCGACATCGCCTACCTCGCGCTGGCGTTGCTGCGTGCACCCGATGCGCTGTGGCACGGACTCGACGGGGTCGTGCGGGACCGCATCGTGGCGCTGCTCGAGGGCGTGCGCACGATTCAGCCGCTGGCGAACAATTGGCTCCTGTTCTCGGCCGCCATCGAAGCGTGCCTGCAGCACTTCGGGCGACCCAGTCGGCAGGAGCGTGTGCTCGCGGCGCTCGGTGCACACGCGTCGGTACCTCGGCGATGGCACCTATGGTGACGGCCTCAGGCTCGCATGGGACGGGTACAACGACTTCGTGATCCAGCCGTTCCTCATCGCCATCACGCGTGCGCTCGGGGTCGCGGCGCCGGTCCACTTCGCGGCCCAGGTGCTCACGCGGGCCAAGCGCCATGCGATCGTGCGCGAGCGCTTCATCGGATTGGACGGTACCTATCCGCTACTGGGACGATCAGCCTGCTATCGTTTCGGCGCGTTCCAGGGCCTGGCCGACCTGGCACTGCGCGAGGCGTTGCCGTCCGAGCTGCCGCCGGGTCAGGTGCGCGCGGCGCTGACCGCGGTGCTGCGACGCCAGCTGGAGATGGCTGACACGTTCGACGAGGCGGGCGGGCTTCGGATCGGGTTCGCGGGGGCGCAGCCGTCGCTGGCCGAGTTCTACATCGCGACCGGCAGCCTCTATCTGTGCATGGCCTTGTTCCTGCCGCTCGGGCCGGCAGCCTCTATCTGTGCATGGCCTTGTTCCTGCCGCTCGGGCTGCCGGCGGAGGCGCCATTCTGGAGTGCACCGGAGCTACCGTGGACCCAGGTCAATGCCTGGAGCGGGGTCGATCTGCCCTGCGACTACGCGCTCGCGGATTGATCAGCGGGGGCACGCGGCTCGCCCTCATAGGCGACCGCCGAAGGGCCCACGCGAACTCAGGTATAGCCCAGGGCCTTGAGTTTATCGTCGCGGTCGGTCCAGTCCTCGTCGACCTTCACGCGCAGGTCGAGGTACACCTTGCGCTCCAGGAGTTTCTCGAGGATGACCCGCGACTTCTCGCCGATGGCCTTGATCTGTGCGCCGCCCTTGCCGACCACGATGGGCTTGTGGCTCTTGCGGGCGACGTGCACGTTGGCGTGCAGGACGACCAGGCCATCGCCCTTTTCCTCCCACGACATGACGTCGACCGCGGTGCTGTAGGGGAGCTCCTGCGCGAGCTGCATGAACACCTGCTCGCGGATGATCTCCTTGGCGATGAAGCGCATCGGGCGGTCGGTCAGCTCGTCGGCACCGAACAGCGGGTCGCCCTCGGGCAGGTGCTTCTTCGTCGCGTCGAGCAGGCTCTGCACGTTCGACTGATTACCGCTCGACTTGGCGGCGATCGGGATGATCTCGGCGAAGTCATAGAGCGGCGCGTAGCGCTCGATGACGCCGAACAGGAGGCTCTTGTCGGCGATCTTGTCGATCTTGTTCAGCACCAGGAAGGCCTTCTTCCCGGCGGCTTTGACGTGGCTCACGATGGCGCGTGTCTCGTCGAAGATGCGGTCGCCAGTCTCGGCATCGGGCGACCGCGGCGGCGCATCGGGGTCGGCCGGCGCCGGGATGGGCGCCATGTCGACCTCGGTCTGCGCGCGGCCGGCCGACTCGATCGCCTTGGGCGCGTCGACCAGCACGTAGCAGAGGTCGACGTCGGACACGGTGCCCAGCGCGAGTTCGACCATGTAGCGATTGAGCTTGGTCTGCGGCTCGTGGATGCCCGGCGTGTCGACCCACACCACCTGCCAGCCGTCGAAGGTGCGGATGCCCTTGATGCGGTCGCGGGTCGTCTGCGGCTTCGGCGTCGCGATGGCGATCTTCTGGCCGAGCACGCGATTCAAGAGCGTGGACTTGCCCACGTTGGGGCGCCCGAGGATGCCGACGATGCCGAACTTGTGGGGAGGATTGGGTTGGTCGCTCATAGACCGGAGCGTTTAGTGGAAGAGCTCATAGGTTGGCGAACACTTTCGCGATGCGGTCGATATCCGCGTCGTCGATGTCGAGATGGGTCACGAGGCGCGCGGTCGTCGCCCCAGTCCCAAAGAACATCACACCGGCCGCGGTTGCGCTATCGACGAGCGCTTTCGACGACGCGAAGCGCGGGTTCACAGTGAACTGCACGATGTTCGAGTCGACTGCGTGCAGCGGCGTGCCGATCTCGTGCGCGACCAGCAGCTCGGCGAGTGTCCGCGCTCGCGCGTGATCGTCGGCCATGCGCGCGACGTTGTGCTCGAGCGCATGCAATGCCGCCGCGGCGACGAGACCCGCCTGGCGCCAGCCACCGCCCAGGCGATGGCGCAGCCGGTCGGCCTTTACGATGAGCTCGCGCGAGCCGACCAGGCAGCTGCCGATCGGCGCCCCGAGGCCCTTCGAAAAGCACACGCTGACGCTGTCGAAGCCGTGCGCCAGCGCCGCCGCCGACTCGCCGGTCGCGACCGTCGCGTTCCAGAGGCGCGCCCCGTCGAGATGGCACGCGAGGCCCTTCGACTTCGCCCAGCTCACCCGAGTGGCGATCTCGCTCGCCCGAAAGACACGGCCGCCGGCCCAGTTGTGCGTGTTCTCGAGCGCCATCACGGTCGGGCGCGGCGCCTTGAGGTGCGGCCCATAGAGGTGTGCTTCGAACGCCGCGACCTCGGGCAGACCCGACTCACCCGCGATGTGCACGAGCTGCGCCCCAAAGGTCGCGGCGATGCCCCCGCCCTCCCAACGGGCGACGTGTGCGAAGGCGGGTATCAACACCGCGTCGCCCGCCTGCACCAGCGCGCCGACGCCGAGCTGGTTGCTCATCGTGCCGCTCGGCACGAACATCGCGGCTTCCATGCCGAGGCGCTCAGCAGTGACCGCTTCGAGGCGATTGACGGTCGGGTCGTCACCGAAGACGACGTCGCCGACCTCGGCCTCGGCCATCGCCTTGCGCATCGCAGCGCTCGGCCGGGTGACGGTGTCGGAGCGGAGGTCGATGACGGGGGTGGCGAGCGTGGTCATCCGAACAGCACCGACTTGCGGCTCGCGAGGCGCACATCGATGAGCGCTTGCACGGCTGCGCGCAACTCCTCGTTGACGCGATTGAGCGCCACGCGGTCTTTCAAGAGCTCACCCGGCGCGTACATCGACAGGTCGATCGGTGGACCGAAGTCGATGGTCCACTTTGTCGGAAACGGGATGAGGCCCAGCGGACCGAGCCAGGGCAGGATCGGCGTGACGGGGATGTACGGCAGCCCGAGCGGGCGCGCCAGCCAGCTCACCTTCGACAGGAGCGGCATCGACTCCTCGGCGCCGACGATAGCGACCGGGACCATCGGCGCGTTCGACGCCGCCGCGAGCCGCACCGCGCCACCGCGACCGAAGCGCTGCAGGCGATAGCGCTTCGAGAAGAGCTTGCCGATGCCCTTGACGCCCTCGGGAAAGACCAGCGTCGCCTCGTCGTTCTCGAGGAGCCGCAGCGCGTTTTCCTGACACGCACGCACCGCACCGACGCGGCTCATGAACATGCCCATGAACGGCCAGTGGTAGATGAAGTCCTCGACCAGCACGCGCACGCGCCGCTGCGCCGGGTGTTGGAAGCGCAGCGCCGCGACCACCATCGCGCCGTCGTACGGCAGCGTGCCCGAGTGGTTGGCGACGAGCAGCACGCGACCGGAATCGGCTACGTTCTCGAGCCCACGCGACTCGACCCGGAAGTAGTTGTCGTGAAACCACTTGGCGATTGGCTCGAGCGGCTCCAGGAACTTCTGGTCGAAGCCGAACTCGTCGATTACACGAACCTTTCGTGACGTCAGCGCGCGCTGCACCAGCGCCTGGATGCGGCTGAAAGGCAGCCGCGACAAGAGCGTCGTCAGCGCCTTTATCGGCGGCAGACCGGCCACCTCGTTGAGCGCTTGGAGCACCTCGTCGAGCGACAGGATGTCGGTCTTCGCCTCGAACTCGTTGTGGCTCACCGCGCGCTTCGAGATGAGTCGCTCGAGCTGCGCGTCGCGATGACCCGTGTCGGGGGAAAGCGATTTCTCGGCATCGGGGGGCGGTTGGCTCGCTGTGTCTTTGGCTGTCACGGGGCCACCTCGGACGAGAGGGAAACGGGCCGACGCTGGAGCGAGTCGAAGAACGACAAGAGCGCGCCGCGCGACGTGAACTGCGGCAAAAAACCCATCTTGTCGTGCATCTTCTTGCCGTCGGCGGCCCACGAGTAGCGGAAGTAGTTGAGGAACGAGCCGGGCACGACCGAGAGCTGCAAGTTGAAGAGCGCGTCGGCGGCCGGATAGCCGAGGAAGTGCGGGACCGGCAGGCCAATCTTGCCGCCGAGTCGAATCACATCGGAGTAGTAGAGCGTGCCCGCGCCGACGATGTTGTAGGCGCCGGAAAAGTCCTCGTGCACCGCCTTCAAGAGCGCGGCAATGGCGTCGTCCTCGTGCAGGTACTGCATCAGCGGGTCGTAGCCGAGCACCGCCGGCACGAACTGCGGCGTCAGCAGCTTTGTATAGAAATTGCGAATGGTTGGCCCGACGGTCATGCAGAAGCGCAAGGACGTCGTCACGATCTGTGGGCAATCGCGCTTGAGGCGCGCGAGTTCCTTCTCGACCGCGACCCGGTCCATGACCCAGCGGCTCGCCTTCACGCCTTGCAGCGGATGGTCTTCGGACAAGAACGCGGGGTTGGACGCATGCGCCCCGTAGACCGCGGTCGACGAGGTCAAGACGACCTTGCGCACCTTCGCCGACGCGGCCGCGTTCATCACGTAGAGCGAGCCAATCGCCTCGAGCTCATGCGCCCAGCTGCTCGAGTGCGACGGATACGCGAGCAGCGCCGTGTGCACGAGCACATCGATCTGCTCGGCCTCGAGCACCGCCGCCATCTGTTCGTCTGAGCTCGGGTCGGTCAGGTCGAGGCGCGAGAAGCGCGTCTTGGTGCGCCCCGACAGCGGCGGGCGGATGTCGAACGCGACGATGTGCTCGCAGCGCGGGTCGTCTTCGAGCGAGCGGATGAGGGCGTCACCGAAGAACGTGCGACAACCCGTGAGCGCGATACGTAGTGGCATGGCGCGGGACTCTCGCCCTGCCCCAGAGGCAAGTCAAGACGCCGCTCGGCCGACGAAGCGGAGCTGTTAGTTCACGCCCGGCGGCGTCGCCGACTTCGGCACCGTCTTGGTGATGGTGCGGGTCGTCGTCGACTTGGTCTCGATCTTCTCGTTGGCGGTGCGCGGGCTCTCGAGCGAGCTCACGATCTCGAAGGCGATCTTGCTCTTGAGCGCCTCGTCAGCGCTGATGACGCGGCCACCCTGCTGCTCCATCTCAGCCTGCAGCGCGGGCCCGCTGCCACCGATACGCTTGGCGACGGCGGCCCAGAACTTCACGAGATAGTCGGTGCGCACCTTCTGCAGGAACGTGTCGGCCTTGCTCGGCGGCTTGGTCTCGGGCGTGACGGGAAGCGCCGGCACGGGCGGCTTGGCGACACCCTCGTAGTCGACCTCGGTCAGCACGAGCTGGGCCGACGGCAGCATCACAACGCGGTCCGCGAAGAACGGCAAGGTCGCCCCGGCGCCCTGGATCGGCGTCAACACGATCGCCACCACCGGGCTCTCGAGCGCCTTGATGGCGTCCGCGACGATCATCACGCCCTGCGCCGTGCCGCCATTGGCGGTGACCAGCAGGTAGATAGGCTCCGGCCCCGACTCGTTCAGGCGCATCAGGTCGGACGCCAGCTTGGCACCAGCCTTGGCGTCGATCTGCCCGCTAACCTCGAGGCGGCGCGAGCTCAGCTCGAGCGCGGCGGCGGGCATGGCGAAGGCCGTAGAAGCGAGCGTTACGAGAGCCAGCAGGAAGGACTTCATCGTGATCCTCATGAGCGAGAGCAACCAGAAAACCGCCGGGACGATGCACGCGAAGACCGCACGACGCAAGCCTGTTCGCGGAAGCCTACTTGCCCGAGAGCTTGGCCCGCAGGGCCTCGAAGCGCGCGCGCGTCTCTTCCTTGCTGACGGGGCCGCCGCCCTTTTGGCGATCCATGTCGTCGCGATGCGTGCCCGGGATCTCGCGCAAGAAGCGCGACGGTCGCGCCGGCTCGGTCCCATGGATGCCCGTCTTCACCTTGGCATACGTGAGGAAGCACTGGCGCCGCGCGCGCGTGATGCCCACGTAGAAGAGGCGGCGTTCCTCGGCGATGTTGCCGTCGGGCGCGTCGATGGTGCGCTGATGCGGGATGATCCCCTCCTGGCAGCCGATGACGAACGACACCGGCCACTCGAGGCCCTTGGCCGCGTGCAGTGTCAGCAACGCGACGTTGTCCTCGTTGGGGTCGCGCTCGCCGACGTTCTTCGAGTCGAGCGCCACGACCCGCAACCAGTCACGGATGTGCCCGTCCGGGTTGCGTTTTTCCCACGACTCGAGCATCCGGATGAGGCCCTCGACGTTGCGCCAACGACGGTCACCGCCGGGCCCTTCGGTCGGGTCGCGGATCCACGCCTCGCGCGCGCCGAGCTCGTCGATAAGCCACAACACCAGGTTGGTGAGGCCCTTCTGCGCCGCGAGGAAGCCGCCCGACTCGCGGATGAGCGCGGTCAGGATGAGGAGCTTGGCGGTCTGGTCCTTGTTGAGGCCCTCGACCTCGTCGGCGTGCTCGATCACATCGAAGAGGCCACGTCCGCGCACTTGCGCCGCCTCGTGCAAGAGCTCGATGGTCTTCGGGCCGATGCCGCGCTGCGGGAAGTTGATGATGCGCAGGATGGTCGCGTCGTCGTGCGGGTTGGTCGCGAGCCGGAGATACGACAGGATGTCCTTTATCTCCTTGCGCTCGAAGAACTCGTAGGCGCCGACCAGCCGGAACGGAATTCCAGTGAGTCGGAACGCCTCCTCGATGGCGCGCGTCTGCACGCTGGCCCTGAACAGCACACCGAAGTCGCGGAAGGGACGCTGCTCCTTCGTGCGGATGCGGATGATCTCGGCCGCGACGAAGGCGGCCTCGCCACTTGGGTCCTTGCACGTCACGACGTGCACAGCGTCGCCGTCGCCGACGTCGGTCCACAACGACTTCTCGCGGCGCGCCTTGTTGTTGCCAATGACCGCGTTGGCGGCCGCGAGGATGTGTCCGGTCGACCGATAGTTCTGGGTCAGCGCCAGCGCGGTCGCGTCGGGAAAGAACTTCTCGAACTCGAGGATGTTGCGCACGTCGGCGCCGCGCCAGCCGTAGATGCTCTGGTCGTCGTCGCCGACCACGCACAGGCTGCGGTGCTCGTCGGCGAGGTGTCGCACCAGCTCGAGCTGCGAGAGATTGGTATCCTGAAATTCGTCAACCAGGATTGTCTGAAATTTTCCGCGCCATTTTTCTAGCGCGTCGGGATGCTCTCGCAATAGCTGGTTAGAGCGCAGAATAAGGTCGTCGAAGTCCATCGCCTGATAGGCTTCGAGCCATTGGATATACGCTTTGTAGATCTTGCCGGTCAGCTCGCGGCCGGGGGTGTCGATGAGCTCGTCGGGCGTGATGCCGGCGTTACGCGCATTGCCGATCGCCATCAGGAACGCGCGCGGGTCGTGCCGCTTGGGATCGATGCGCAAGGACTTGATGCAGTTGCGCACGGCGCTCGCCTGGTCGGCTGCGTCGAGCAGCGAGACACCCCGCTTGAAGCCGAGCCGCTTGGCGTCCTTCTCGAGCATTTGCAAGCCGAGCGAGTGGAACGTGCCGATCGTCATCGCGGCGGCCGCCTCCTTGCCGAGGAAGTGCCCGACCCGCTCCGCCATTTCGCCCGCGGCCTTGTTGGTAAAGGTCAGCGCCAGGATCGACTCGGGCGGCAGATAGTCGCGGGTCACCAGATGCGCGATGCGCACGGTGATGACGCGTGTCTTGCCGGTGCCTGCACCCGCCAGCACCAGCACCGGCGCACCGCGATGCAGGACGGCCGCGCGCTGCTCCGGGTTGAGCTCGGCGACGAGCTGGTCAATCTGCGCTGGGCGGGCTTGCGACACTCAGCCTCTGCCAGGCTTTGGCGGCGCTTCATAGCCCGCAGGCCGCACGTTCGGCGCGCCCCGATCCAGCGTCAACAAGCCAGCCCGCAGCAGCGCATGACTGCCATGCTTTTGGCGAATGCAATCGAGCGCCGCGTTCAATCGATCGACCTTGCCGTCGCGCGCATCACCATCGAACAAAGACCTCGGCGGCGGCGGACCGATCTTGTGCGCGCTCAGGCCAATCAAGCGAATTGGCCGCGCGGGAGGATTGGCCGCCAATAATTCGACAGCCGCGCGATGCAAGGCACCGCCATCGGAAGTTGCGGCGATGGTCCGCTGACGCGTGATGAGGGTAAAGTCCGCGAGCTTGTACTTCAGCGTCACGCCGGTCGCGATGAGGCCACTGCGACGCAAGCGCGCAGCCACCCGCTCGGCCTGCTCCAACAGATACAGCGCCATCACCTCGCGGTCGCTGATGTCGCGCTCGAACGTCTCTTCGGCGCCCATGCTCTTGGCTTCGCGGTCGGGCACCACCGGCCGATCGTCACGCCCGTGCGCGAGCGCGTGCAGGTGCCGGCCAGCCTCTTCGCCGAGGCGCCGCGTCAATGTGGCCAGATCCAAGCGCGCGACGTCGCCGATCGTCTTGATGCCGAGCGCCGCGAGCTCCTGCTCACGCTTGGCACCAACGCCCCACAGGCGCCCGACCGGCAGCGGATGCAGGAAGTCGAGCACACCGTCACCAGTGATGAACAGCTGACCATTGGGCTTGGCCAGGTCGGAGGCGATCTTCGACACGAACTTCACCGGCGCGATGCCGGCCGAGCACGCCAGCGACAGCTCGTCCATGACCGCCTGGCGTAAGCGCCGCACGGTCGCCTCGGGCGGCCCGAACAAGGCCTCCGTGCCGGTCAGGTCGACGAACGCCTCATCGAGTGACAGCCCTTCGACCAGCGGCGAGTAGCGCCCGAGGATGCCGAAGAAGCGCTCCGACTCGGCGGCGTAGTGACCGATGCGCGGCGTGATGACGACCAGCTCGGCACACGCCTTGCGCGCACGCACCATCGGCATCGCCGAGTGGATGCCGTACTTGCGCGCCTCGTAGCTCGCGGCCGCGACCACGCTGCGATTGGACTGGCCACCGACCACGACCGGGCGACCGACAAGGCTCGGGTCGTCGCGGATCTCGACGGAGGCGTAGAACGCGTCGAGATCTACATGCGCGATGATGGTCCCACTCACGGCTCGCGACCCTAGCACAGATGACAACGCGGGGGCCTGCATGCTATCGCGCCGCGATGCGGCACCTCACCCTCTATTGCGACAGCGGGCTTGCCAATCGGATGTGCGTGCTCGTCTCGGGTCGCGTGATGGCACGCGCCGCTGGCGCCGAGCTCGAGTTCCTGTGGCCACTGTGCGCGACCTGCAACTGCTCGTTCGAGCGGCTCTTCGAGCCGAGCCCCGAGGTGCGCACCGTGCCCTACGAGGCCATCGTCGGGCTGCCCTCGATCCGCCGCACGTGGGGCTCGCAGCCAGTCGACCTGCTCGCGCAGACGGACGACCATGTGACCTGGGGCTTCGTCTCGTGGTGGCTCAGGCCCGACCTCTATCCGGCCCATGCGGCCTTGCAGGACGAGCTCGCGCCGGCACTCGCGGCGCTGGTTCCGGCGGCCCCCATTCGTGAGCGCGTCGCCGCGTTCAAGGCCGCCCACTTCCGCCCGCAGATGATCGGCGTGCACCTGCGCCGCGGCGACTTCCACACCGCGCGACCCGACGTCGTCGCCAACACCGCGCAGGTCATCGCGCGCATCGCCGAGCACCTCGTCACCTGGCCGCACGCCGGCATCCTGCTCGCGACCGACGACGGCGCGGCCGGCGGCGAGATTGGCGCTGGCCGCTCGACAGGCGCTGCTGGCAAGCCCGCCATTCGCGAAGGCGTGCGCGAGACGTTGGTCCGGCGCTTCGGCAGCCGCGTCGTGAGCGCCACACCGCGCACCCTCGACCGCAGTGCGCCGGAGGCTATCGAAGACGCGCTGGTCGAGCTCTTGCTCTTGCGCGAGACGCAGGCGGTCATCGGCACCGAGGGGAGCAGCTTCTCGGCGCTCGCGGCCTTCGGGCGCGACGTGCCCTTCGACCGACCCCGCGGCAAATCGCTCCGCTGGCATCGGCTCGAGCTGTGGTCCGACCGGCTCGGCGCCACGCCGCATATCTACAAGGTCGCGCGCCGCTTCCTCGGCCACGAGCCGAGCAGCTTCTTCCTCGCCTGGCGCGCGGTCCGCCACGCGATCGGCGCGAGTCGACCAGTGATTGCCCTACGAGCCATCACCGGGATCCGCCGCCGCAGCTAAGCCTTCTTGCCCGTGACCAGATAGAAGAGCGCGCCGCCCGCGCTGGCATACGTGCCCGCGACGAGCGCCTCGTAGCGCAAGCGGTGTGCACGCATCATCAGCTCCCAGCGCTGCGGGAAGTCGGCCTCGCTGCCGCCGCCTGCCAACCAGTAGCGACGGCTGCCCGCCTCGTCGGCGATCCACAGGCGTCTGTCGACCAGCTCGCGGTTGTTGTCGATGCGGGCCTGTTCGTCGTCGCTCGCATAGGGCGGCACGAACGGCCCCGACTTGTCGTTCTGGAGCACCTGGATGTCGCTCAGCCCCAAGGTTGCGAACAATCCCGGCACACGCTCGCCGATCGAGTTGTCGCCTTCGCCGAGGCGCTGCTTGCCGCGTTGGCCACGCAGCTCGAGCTCGAGCAGCCCAAGCTGATCTTCTATCGACAGCTCGGGGTCGATGACGGCCATCGCAGTCGCCCGATTGTTCGGCTCGGCGACCAGGATGCGACCGCCCGGCGCGAGCACGCGCAACATCTCGCGCAGCCCGACCAGCGGGTCCGCGAGGTGCATGATGACGGTCTGACACGTGACCAGATCGAACGTCGCGTCCTCGAACGGCAACGCCTCGACCGTGCCCTGCAGGTACGTCACGCGCCCCGCCAGCCCATGGGCCCGGGCGCGCGCCGTCGCCTCGACGACCCAATCGGGCTCGCGGTCGATCCCGCTGAGCGTCGTCGTGCTCGCAAGGTGCGGCAGCAGCGCCCGGCCCCAGTGCCCGATGCCGCAGCCGACATCGAGCACGTGGCGCATCTCGCCGAGGTCCCAGCGCCGCGCGACCAGCGCCAGGAAGTCGCGATGCCACCAATGGTCGCGTGCATCGCCGAACCAGTTCTCGGAGTGTCGCTCCCGCTTGGCAGCGTCGCCTTCCATCGTGCGGCTCCTTACTCGCGGATGCCGTACACGAAGCTCGCGCGCGGGTAGCGCAACGAACGCTCGGTGATGACGTCGGCGTGGATCTTCGCCAGCGCCTCGGGAGACGTGTTGCGCGCGATGAGGTCCTTGGCGCCTTGGATGTCACCGCTCGCCTTGATGTGGCCGACCGTGCGCATCAGCGACTCGATGGCGGCCGGGAGCTTGTAGAAGTCGAACTCGAAGCGTCCCGGATCGACCGCGCCGGCAGGCCCATCGACCCACTTGATGGCGCCCGCCGCCATGAACTCGCCGACCTGGATCGCCGCGAGCTGGCTGTACGTCTTGGGCTGGCCCTCGCCGTTGAACATGCCGCGCGCGATGTGACCAAAGCCCCACGCGATCGAGCCGACCCAGCCCTTCTTCACCTCGTCGTCGGTGACCAGGCCCTTGTTCAGCAGGAACGTCTGGAAGTAGAGGGCGCCCGTCTGGGCCTTGAGCTCTTCCAAGATGGCGTCGGTCGGGCCGCCGAAGATCGTCTCGCCCTTCTTGCCGTCAACCAGGTAGGCGCCGTTGGGCCCGAGGTTGTGGGTCGCCTCGTGCATCACGGTGCCGAGCCGCTCGACCGTGGTGTCCTCGGTCGCGAAGGCGAAAGTCGCGTCGCTGAACAGCGAGCGGTCGCGCTTGGTGAAGTCACCGAGCGTGTCGGCATCGGTGTAGATGTTGACCATCGCGACCGTGCGGCCGCGCGACTCTTCCGCGACCTTGCCGAAGTTGGGCAGCGACTGCCCGACCGTCGCGCCGATGCCGTCGCGGCTGTCGCCCGCGTTGATGATGATGTTGATGAACTCGGGCAGGTCGAACGCGACCGCCCGCGCGACGTAGGGCGCGCCGATGAGGCCAGCCAGCGTCGTCTCGAGCTCGCTGCGCACCGCCGTCAGCTTCGCCTTCCACTCGAGCGCGCTCCGGTCGATGAGCGCGAACGACATGTGGAAGCCGGCCTTGATCTGGCACGCGTCCCAGTAGGTCTCGTCGGGCGCGATGCGCAGGTAGTACTTGCTGTTGTCGGCCGACATCGCCGACCACGCCTCGTCCGCCGCGGTCCAGTCGTTGTTCTCGAAGGCCGCCGCGGCCGCCAGGAGATACGCCTTGAACGGCGCCTCGTCCTTGCTCGTGATGAGCTTCGCGGTCGCCTTGAGCGTCGTGGCGACCGCCTTCATCGGCGCCTTCAGCGCGACGTTGTAAGGCACTGCCGTGAAGCCGCCCTTCTTGTTCGCGCGCACCACCGTGAACGGCGCCGTCAGCTCGGCCGCGTTCGGCTCGCTGGTGATCGCCTTGCAGAACGCCTCGTCGATCTTCATGTCCTGCGGCCACGCGAACTGTACCGGCTTGGGGAACGTCGGCACCGCGTTGCAGAACGGGTCGGACTGCGTCGCGGGCGCCTGGCACCACGGGTCCTGGTTGCGCGCGATGAGCGCCTGACTCGCCAGGTCGTCCTTGGGGACCTTGGCCAGCATGCCGGCCGCGCCGATCTGAACCTGGTAGAGCGCATCGACCTGGTGGGCCGCCTTGGTCAGGCTCGCAATGATCGCGCGGTCCTCTTTGCCGAGGTTGGTCACGTCGGTCTCGACCAGCGTCGGGCGCCCCTGGTCGAGCTCCTTCTTGACCGCTTCACGCCGGCGCAGCTCGACGAGCTGACGATAGGCCTTCTCGAAGTCGCGCGTGAACGACGTGCCATCCTTCGCGACGTAGCGCGACAGCGGTCCAGGCGGCTTCTGACCACCGACCAGCGCCAGCTCGTTCGTATCGAAGACACCCGGATTGTAGGTGTCGACGCGCCAGAACAACGGCAGCCCGGCGATGGCCGCGAGTCGGTTGAAGTCGGCGCGTGCGAGCGTCGGCAAATCGTAGGGCGGAGCCTTCGGCGCAGGCGCGGCGTGGACGGTGCCGAAGAGAGAGCCGAGTGAGACCGACGCGAGCAGAGCCAGGGGTAGCGAGCGCATGAGAGCACCTCCGTTCAAGGACGGTGGGACCCTAGCACCGTCAAATGACTGCGCCTACTCGCCTATTCGGCCACCGCGCGGAACGGCTTGGGCACCCATACCCAGTGTCCGTTGACGTAAGCGAGCCCATCGAAGGCCATGCCGCTCGTCTCGCCCGGCTTCACGAACTTCCACGCATACCAGGTGACGCCCGGCTTCAGCTTGTCCGCGATGTGCTTGTAGCCACCGGGGAACTTCCGCGCTGGCTCGGCGCCGGTCTTGAAGTCGTCGCTGCTCGCGGACATGAACAGCACCTCGGTCTGACCATCCTTGGCGCCGACCTCGCCGACCGCGGCGAACATCTTGTCGACATGCGCGCCCATCGCGGTCACGACGCTGGCGTCGAACAGCGCCTCGAGGTCGGCCTGCGTCGGCTTCAGCTTCGTGATGAACGCGGGCTTGTCGGTCGCGGTCAGGAGGGCATTGACCAGCGCCTTGCCGCCATCGGCGGTCCCCGGAAAGTCGAGGCCCGCGGCGGATGACCCACCGCATGCAAGCGACGTGAGCGACGCGACCACAACCAGCAACGACAACGGCAGCTTCAGCGACATACATTACCTCCAGAGTGGCGAGCCAGCCGCTACAGACTGGTAGCGGAGCTGGGCTGACCTGTTCTCGGCGCACGCGCCTGCGCCGTCAATTCGTACATGCCAACTCGCAACGGCTTCGCCTGCGAGTTGGGGAATTGGCGCGACTCACCGGAACAGTGTTCCGTCCGAGTGATCGGTACGGAACAGTGCACGCCTCGGAACAGGACACGCCTCGCAAGCAACACGACCTATTTACAGGCAGTTGGATGCTGGAACAGCACTTGCTCTGTGCTCATGTCGGAGCCGACTCAGACGACCGCCAGGCTCCCAGGACGGTTTATGCACCAGGATGTCGCGCTTCATGGCCAGCTCTCGAGCTTCGGACACTTCGCGCTCGCCGACCTCGCACATTCAGTCTTCGCAGGTGAGTCTTCGCACCCCGGCTTCGCGCAGCTCGACGTCGATGGGCAGCACTACCTCGTCCTGCGCGCCAGCAACCAGAAGCTTCGCCTCTCCTCGCGTGAGCAGCAGGCCGTCGACTTCGTCAGCAGCGGCCACACCCAGAAGGAGGCCGCCTTCGAGATGGGCATCGCCGACTCGACCCTGCGCGTGCTGCTCCATCGCGCGATGAAGAAGCTCGCTTGCGCGGCAGCCGGCCCAACGACGTTCGCGCAGCCGCTCGCTCAATCGTCGGCCACGAGCTAGGGTCGGCCGTCTCGAGAGCGGGTTGCGAGAATGATCGAGGGAAGCGCTGCGATTGTCCGAGCCGTCCATACGCCAGCGTATGGTTGGCTGCGGCGTGCCTGCCTGACACTGCTCGCTGCCCTCACCGCGCTGTCCTCGTCCTCGCCGGCGCTGGCACTCGACCCCGACGTGCCGTTGGCGCAGGTCGCGTTCCGCACCTGGGGTCGCCGCGACGGCCTGCCGACCGATAGCGTCGGCGCGATCGTCCGAGGGCGCGACGGCATGGTCTGGCTCGGTAGCGACTCGGGCCTCATTGTGATGGATGGCGTGAACGTCACGCGCTACACGACGGCCAATGTGCCCGCCTTGCCAGCCGACGCGATCTCGAGCCTGGCCTCCGAAGGCGACACCCTCTGGATCGGCACCGCACGCGGCCTTGCGCGCTGGGATGCGGGCGTCTTCAGCGGCGTCGACCGCGAATCGGGCGTCCCGAACACGCGCATCTCGTCGATATATGTCGGGCGCTCGGGCGGCCTCTGGCTCTGCACCGAAGTCGGCGTCTTTGCGCGCCACGGTGCTCGCTTCGAGCCGCTCCTGGACGCCGATGGCAAGCGCACGAGCTATGTCTGTTCGTCGCTGGTCGAGCTCGCCGACGGCTCGTTGTTGCTCGCCTGCGGTGAGGTCCTGCCCTACCGGAATGGGGGTCTCGGCGCGCCTCTCGGCCTCGGTCTGCGCACCAACGAGCTGGTCCTCGGACCCGATGGCGCGGTCTGGCTCGGCACCAGCGACACCGGCGTCTATCGCCTGGCCGAAGGTCGCGCGGAGCTCATGGTGCCCCGCAAAGAGCCCGCCTCGGACATGTTCTTCGACAGTCGCGGCGCCCTCTGGGTCTCTGGCACCGGACCGAGCATCGTGCGCCGCAGCCCGAGCGGTCTCATCGAGTCGCTGATGCTCCCCAACGGCCAGGCCCCCATGGGTGAGTCGTTGTTCGTCGAGGAGCCTGACGGCTCGATGCTCGTCACGAGCAGCAACATGGGCCTCATGCGCCTCCAGGAAGGCAGCTTTCGCACCTTCGACCCGCGCAGCGGCGCCCCCGAAGCAGCGATCAGCGTCTACGAGGATCGCGCCCACCGCGTGTGGATGGCCGGCTCCGACCTGGAAGAGGTCGTCGCGTTCCCGGCCGACGGCAAGCCACCCCAGCACTTCGCGCTCGCGCGGCCGGCACTCGCGCACGTCGAGACGACCGACGGTAGTCACTACCTCGGCGGCCCTGACGGCCTCTTCCGGGTCGCAGGCGACGTGCTGCAGCCGGTGCCGGTCAACCTCGAGACCACCATCGACGCGCTCGCTACCACGGCCGATGGCGCCGTCTGGATTGGGTCGATGATCGAGGGCCTCACGCGCATGGTCGGCGGGGTCGCGAGCAAGATCGATGGCCCGCACGAGGCTCCGCTGCATGCGCTTGCCCTGCTCGTCTCACGCGACGGCAAGCGCCTGTGGGTCGGGACCAACACGGGCCTCTTCTATATCGACGGTGTCGACCACGGACCGGGTGCCACCGCGGTCTTCCTCGGCGAGAGAGTGGGCGTGCCCGCCGGCATGATCCTGGCGCTCCACGAGGACAGGGTCGGTTCGATCTGGGCGGGCACCTACGAGCATGGCCTCGTGCGCATCCGCGATGGCCATGGCGTGGTGCTCACGCAGCGTCAGGGTCTGCGCCAGGACTCGCACTATGCGGTGCTCGAAGACGCGGCCGAGCGCTTCTGGCTGCCCGGCCCGAGCGGCATCGTGCGCGTCGCCCGCAGCGACCTCGACGCCCTCGCCGACGGCCTCGTGCGCGCAGTCGACGCGCGCCTGATGGGCGTCGCCGATGGCCTGCCGGTCGACGAGACGACGGGCGGCGGCATGTGCGCGATCGAGGGCAGCGACGGACGCATGTGGTTTGCGACCCCCAAGGGCGTCGTCGTGACCGATCCCAACCGGCCCGATCGCACCCCCGTTTCACCAGCGACCCTCATCGAAGAGATACAGATGGGCGGCGTGAGCCTCCCGCGTGAAGGCAGCAGCCAGCCCGCGGACGCCCGCGACCTGCTCGTGCGCTACACCGCGCCGACCTTCGAGCGGGCCGCCGACGTGCGCTTCCGCTACCGCCTCGACGGGGTCGACCCGGACTGGGTCGACGCCGGCACGCGGCGCATCGCGATGTATGCCGACCTGCCGCCCGGGCCCCATCGCTTCCAGGTCGAGGCGATCGCCGCAGGCGCGACGGGCCATGGCAAGTCGGCCAGCTTCTCGATAGCGATCGCGACCAGCTTCAGCGAGACGCTCGCCTTCAAGCTGCTCGTCGCCGGCCTGGCGCTCGGCCTGCTGTATGCCGGCCACCGCTTCCGACTGGCGCGCGTCTTCGCCCGCGAGGCGCAGCTGAGTCGGCTCGTAGACGAGCGCACGACCGAGCTCGCGGCGAGCCAGAAGGAGCTCGAAGGGATGAACGCGAGCCTCGCCCAGCGCATCGAGGACGCGGTTGCGAAGCTGCGCTCGGCCGAGCGCATGGCCGCCTACGGCCACACCGTCGCGGGCGTCGCGCACGAGGTCCGCCAGCCCCTCTTCGCGCTCGGCACGACCGCCTTCGTGCTCGGCGACAAGCTGCGCGACCGCACCGACCTCAAGGCCGACTTGCAGCTCCTCGAGCGCGAGACGCGCCGCATGAATCGCGTCATGGAAGAGCTGCTCGACTTCGCCAAGCCGCGTGGCCTTCTGCTCGGGCCCAACTCGGTCGCCGGCCTGGTGCAGGAGTCGATCGAGGTGTTCCGCGCCGAGCACGACCCCGACAACAAGGTCCCGATCGGCGTCGTGCTGGCCGACGGCCTGGTCGATATCCGCGTCGATACGAGCCGCATCGAACAAGTGCTGGTCAACTTGATGCACAACGCGCAGAAGCACGCGGCCGGCTTGACCCAGCTCTCGATAAGCGCTCGTCAGGACGCCGAAAACATCGTCATCGAGCTGGCCGACGACGGCGGCGGCATCCGCGAGAGCGACCTGTTGCGCATCTTCGAGCCGTTCTTCACGACCGGCGGCACCGGCCTCGGGCTGGCCATCGCGAGCCGCATCATCGAAGACCACGAGGGCAGCATCGAGGTCAGCTCGAGCCCACGCGGCACCACCTTCCGCATTGCCCTGCCCATCCATGGTCCCGCCAATGCCTCCTGATCCCATCACTTCCCCCAAGGGCCAGCGCCGCCTCCTCATCGTCGACGACGAAGCGAGCATCCGCCAGGCGCTGACCGGCCTCTTCCAGCACGCCGGCTACGAGGTGCACGCGGCCGAGTCGCCGGCCGCCGCGCTGACCATCGCGCGTGCCACGTTGATCGACCTGGCGCTGGTCGACCTGCGCCTCGGCGCCGAGTCGGGCCTCGACCTGATGCCCGAGCTGAAGGCGCTGCACCCGGATGCCGCCGTCATCATCCTGACCGGCTCGGGCACCATCGACATCGCGGTCGAGGCGATGCGCAAGGGCGCCGACAACTTCATCACCAAGCCGATCGACCCGGCGCGCCTGCTCGCGGTCGTCAGAAAAGGCCTCGAGTCGGAAGCATTGCGCCGCCAGAGCGCGCGCCTCATCCGCCTGGCCGAGCGCCCCGCGAACAACCCGACCGCGTTCCACTCGGCCGCGATGCGCAAGGTCCAGACCCTCGCCGACGCGGTCGCCCCGCATGGTACGACCGTCCTGTTGCTGGGCGACACCGGCACCGGCAAGGGCATGCTCGCGCGCTACGTACACGACGCCTCCCCGCGGGCATCAGGCCCCTTCGTCGAGCTCAACTGCGCCGGCCTCTCGCGTGAGCTCACCGAGAGCGAGCTGTTTGGCCACGAGAAGGGCGCCTTCACCGGCGCCAGCACGCGCAAGCTCGGCCTGCTCGAGGCGGCCGATGGCGGCACATTGTTCCTCGACGAGATCGGCGAGATGGAGCTGGCGGTTCAGGCAAAGCTCCTCAAGGTCTTGGAACAAGGGCGCTTTCGCCGGGTCGGCGGCATTGCCGAGATCAGCGTCGATGTGCGCATCGTCGCCGCCACCCACCGCGACCTCGAGAAGGACGCCGCCTCCGGTCGCTTCCGCATCGACCTCTTCTATCGCATGAACGTGTTCTCGATCCGCTTGCCGCCTCTGGCTGCCCGCAAGGACGATGTGCTCATGCTGGGCCGCCGCTTCCTGAGCGAGCAGCGCCGCGGCCACACCCTCTCCGACGAGGCTATCGAGCTGCTCGACGGCTACGACTGGCCCGGCAACGTGCGCGAGCTGAAGAACGTGATGGAGCGCGCCGCCATCCTCGCCCCACCCGGCGAGGCGATCACCGGCGAGCACCTGCCACCTCTTGCCGGCACCGCCTCACCCGATGAGACCGGCTCACTGGATGTCGCCGAACGCAGCTTCATCGAGAGCGCCCTGCGCACCCACGATGGCAATATCCAGGCAACCGCCAAAGCCCTCGGCGTCTCGCGCGGCCTGCTTTATCGGAAGATTGCCAAATACGGGATCAAGACCGGCTGATCATCGGAAGCCTACGCACTCTCGCGCAACGCCGCCCGATTGCCTTGTCCCGTACCAGGGTGCGCGCTGTGCTCCCCCTCCATGTGACTGAACCTGGCCGGAACTGCCTTTGTGAGTTCTGGTGCCGGCACGGGCGCGCGCTTCGCAGGCAGCAAGCGGAGAGGACTCGAGAAGCTGCGTCCGAAATATTGCTCAGCGATTGCGCGTGCCATAGTTTCACCCAGAAGCGACGGGACTGCATTGCCCAACTGCTTCTGCCGCGAAGCACGCTTGCCGATGATAAGCGCATCATCGGGGAAGGTCTGGAGTCGGCATAACTCCCGCGTGCTCAGGAGCCTGTCGTTCCAATGGAACGGGCCGATGGCAGGACCAGGCTGCGCCTGAATCGTCCACGATGGACGGTTCTTCGCCAACTTGAGGAGGAAGCTCCAGTAGCGACGTCGCCATCCAAAGAGTGGTCGCCCGCCCCCACGATCCGTGTGCCACAGATAGTTGTTGCCCTCCGGAATCGACGGCAGAAGGTCTGCCCATTTTCCCCGGACATGAAGGTCCTCGGCCTGGTCGAGACCATCAAGGTCCCCGATCGCGTCCCACGCTGTCTTTAGTGGCTCGAGCGGCCGCGTGAACAGCCCAGGCGTACCACCTGAGGCGTCAGGAGCAGCGTGCGTGGGCTCAGGGAAAGCGAATCTGGCACCATCGCGAGCCCCGACCACGAAGACGCGTTCTCGCATTTGAGGCACGCCAAAAGACGCAGCGTTTACCAGTCGGACTTCCGGCCTGTATTTGGTGCGTGTCCTGCGGTTGATGTCTGCGACCCCATCCAACAGCATCCGAAGGCCTTCGTCCTTCCCAGAGAAAGCCAGGCCACCGACATTCTCCAAGAGAAACGCATGCGGACGAGCTTCCTCGAGCACGCGCAGATATGCGCCCAGCGTTCCAGCTCGGGGGTCATCGAGTCGCTTCGAATCTCCACGCGCCCAATATCCAGCCTTTGAGAATGGCTGACAGGGCGGTCCCCCAATGAGGACGTCAACATTGCCTGCAGTCGTTGCTGACGCCTCGAGAAGCGCATCGGTCGCTACATCGAAAATGCTGCTTTCGATGACGTTCCATTTTGGCCGACTCGCTCGCAGCGAATCGCAGCAATCATGATCGAGTTCGACGCAAACTCCGTGCGCGAAGCCCGCAGCCTCGAACCCGTAGTCCAAACCTCCGGCCCCCGAATACAGACTGATGATCATCGCTGCCCTCCTCCGTGGGGGCGGCATAGCAGAGCCGAACAGCCTGCGCAAACGTTCAGTACTCAGATCGTTGCAACCTTCTGTCGTCGTTCAGACTCTGCGCGCTTGATGCGGGTGAGGAAGGCGTGCTGACCACGAAGTTCACGGATCATGGGTCCGACGGTCGGCACTGCTCCGAAAGCCTCGCGCGTGAGCCAGAAAATGTGGAGGTGAGTCAGTTTCGCCTTGGCAATGATCTCGGCCCTTGCTGGCGCCGACAGACTCGCACGAGGCACGATGAACAGGAGGTGGGTAGCGCCGGTTCCGGCTGCGGCACCGACTTCGCGGTCGACTCGGTCAGCATCGAGGTCAAACTCGGTATTTTTTACCTGAATGTGCCAACGCTGATAAGCGAGCCCGACGGAGCGTTCGGCAATCAGGTCGATTTCTACTGGAAGCCTGCGACGCCAGTCGACCACGGTGAGTCCTAGCATGAGACAGGCGTGCACAGCCAACATCTCACCAGCATGGCCCTGTTGATTCGCGTTACCGACAGTAAGCTTGCATACCGCCTCGGAGATCGGTTCGAGGTCGCTGAGATCGAAGCGACTTCGCGTCTGCTGCAGAAGGCTTCGCAGCTCCGAGTCCGTCGTTTCAAGCGCCAACGGGCGCAATACAAATGCGACCCGCGTCCCGCCCTTCGCCCGCGCCAATGGTTCGATGGCAACGAATCCTGCTTCCTCGAGGCCCCTGACAAACGCCGAGAGAGCCTTGGCCGGCAGCTTTATCTCAGGCCTACGCGTCTCGGCCAGCAGCTTGATGTCGGCGGCTTGGAGAACATCGGCCTGACCCGACTGAGCTATCCTCGCAGCAAGAATGAATTCGAGCTGAGGCTCGGACAAGAGTACTGCGCGTTTGAAGTCCTTGCCCAAGAGCGACTCCATCATCGCTGCGTCAACCTCGTATCCCTTCGGCTTGAAGACGCCTGCTCGGGCCAACCACGCCCTCATCGTCGACACATTCTTCGATGTCGCACTTCGATCGAGTTCGACGGCCAGGACCTCAAGAGTTGGCACCTTGCCACTTTGAACGTGATTGCGGAGAACGGTCTCAACGAGGATATAGCCTTGACATGCGGTCAGGATATGGCGAGCGAAGGCCATGTCCTGCTCCGAGCCCGAGAGGCTCGAGAGTTCGCGCCCCTTATCTGTGAGTACCACACTCCCGTCCTCGCTCTCGTAGGCAAGACCGTAGTTGACGAGTCCTTGAAAAACATGACTCGCCATATCGCGTCGGCTGCGCGTCGAGACCACATGTTCAAGACACTGAAGTTCGATCGCAGTGAGCAATCTTGCCTTGCTGCGGCCGGCCCCGACGGCCTCGAGGAGAAATCCCAGAACCGCACCTTCTCCAAGCGTTTTGCCAAGCGTTTTCGGAGTAAAGTCGGGTGCGTACGGAACAAGTCCTTCGACCTCAACTTCGTCCTCATCATCGGCCGCAGTCACCACAGTCACCTCCTCACTCACATTCATTCTGCGTCCATGAAGGCGCGCCCACCGTACCGCTGCTCGATGCGCAGCAAGGCTGAGCACATTGCGGTGCTTTGAACCTCGCGTCTACACTCGCCTCGGTCGACTTATCCGCCGGCCTTTCGATCGCCGACAGCGTTGGCTTGCTCCCTTGTCCTCCGATGGGGTCGGTTGAACGGGGAGCCTGTTCACCGCGCCCGCCGATGGCATCGATCGAACCGTCAGCCTGTGCACCTTGCTCCTCCGATGGCCTCGATCGAACTGTCGGCCTGTTCACGGAGGTCTCCGATGGCCTCGGTCGAACGGGCGGCCTGTTCACTCAGGTCCTCTGATGGCACTGACCGAGCTATCGGTTCGTTCAAGGTGGTCCTCCGACGGCCTCGATCGAACAGGCGGCCTGTTCACTCAGCTCCTCCGACGGCACTGACCGAGCTATCGGCCTGTTGCTCGAGGACCTTTGAAGGGCTCGATCGAACGGTCGCCCTGTTGAGCGAGGTCCTCCGACGGCCTCGGCGAACAGTCGAGCTGTTCCAGGAGGCCTCGGGTGGGACGGAAGCTGCTCGCGGTTGGATGCCCGCACATCCAAACGTGAGGTGCGCGGGTCAGCCGGGTTCCGGATCCGTTGCTACAGGTGCCGGCTTGGGTGCTGGCGTGGGTGCCGGGGTGGTGGCTTCGCGGCGAGTCGGCGACGGGGGTGTCGCGATGCCGGGCCACACGACGTCGTCAGGGCTCAGGAAGCGGCCCGCCTTGGTGATGCGCTGATAGATCTGGGCCCAGCGCGTGTAGGCGCGGCTGGCGATGTCGCGCCGACCACTATCGGAGTCTTCCAGGTTCAGCAGCGGAAGCAGCTCGGTGGCGTCGGCCTCGGCTTCGTCGAGGTACTGGGGCGTGAGCGGGCTCTTGCCGAGGGCGTCCGGGTGCCGCTTCCACATGGCGACCCAAGCGACCGTGTCGAGCGCGTCGTCGTTGCTGCCGGAACCTGGCGTGAGCGCCGCGATCACCGGGGCCTCGTTTGCGTCGTCCTCGAAAGCAGGCACAGCCCACTTGCCGAGCGAGCGGTCATGGGCGCGGACCTTCGCCCGCAGCTCCTTCTTGCGCGCGATGCTGTCAGGCGGCAGCGCATTGTCGATCACATCTTGAGCCGCGAAGTAGGCGAGGACCGTGGGCTCGAGGTCGCTCACGTCGGCGAGGAGCGCTTTCCACGCCTCGTCAGTGAACGGAACGGGGCCGACCAGGTAGGTCTTGCCAAGGCTGAGCAGGCGGCCGGTGAGCGTGATGGCGTGCTCCCACGAGATGCGCGGACGCAGCACCTCGCTTGCGGGTATCGCGTCGAGCGCGGCGCGACGATCGGCGAGGAGCTTGGTCGCACGCTGGCGATCGGGGCCAGACGGCGGAGGCATTGCAGATGATCCGGGCTGTGTCATGAGCCTTCCTGTCACGGTGTAGTTGGTTGTCGGGAACCGGGAACTGTCCCAGCATCCACGAATCGCAACACGGGTCAAGAGCTCGGTAGCTGTTTATGGCGGCTTGAAGTTCCTTCGACTCGACAAGCCCAGAACTTGCAATGGCATTACGAAATCAGCGGGCGCAGATAACGTGATGGGAGATGTCGCTGCGCTCGTCGTCGTGGCTCAGGTGGGCGTTGCGGAAGGGGGCAAAGCATGAGTAGCCGGGTGGGTCGACGGCGGGCGTGCTCGACCAGGTCCAGTCGCAGGCGGCGCCCATCTCGCTCGGCCAGAAGCAGCCGTCGGTGCCGGGGCCTTTGTCGTCGAGGCAGCCCATGCAGTCCGCCGTCGTAGCAGTCGTTGCCGGCGATGGGGCATGCGACGGACTCCTCGCAGACCCCGTCGCTGACGGTGGTGAGGCAGCCGCGGATCAAGGCGCGCAGCTCGTCGATGTCGGGCATGCGCCAGTCCTCGTGGCCGTCGAGGCTCAGGGCTGCGCAGTGGGCCACGCCATGGGGCCAAGTGAGCTCGGGGTAGCTGGCGCTGACCTGCCAGAGAGGCCGGTGGCCGGATCGCGCCAGGTGCGATCATTGGACGTCTGGATCAGATTGGGGTCGTTGTCTGCGCATGCGGTCAAGGCGAGCAGGACGAGTGATAGTCTGGCTGAGATCATGGGCTCTCCGGTTTGGTGAGCCCGCGAAGGGCGCGTTGGCGCGGAAGTTGGGGAGCGCGTCCCAGCAGCTCAAAAAAATGTTGAGGACCTATATTTCATGCCGGCAACTCCGGCTCGAGCGGCTTGTTGGAGTCGAACGCGCAGGTGTTCGACTGACGGTTGACCTGGCGACCGAGGCGAAGCTCGAGCCGCGCGACTATGCGCAGTTCAAGCCAGGCTCGGCGGCGGCGCTGAGCGCAGGCGCGTTGTGCATGGAGAAGGCCGTGATGACGTTTGCGCATACGTGGCGGGGCATGGCCAACAGCGACCCTGAGCGTGTGCCGTTGCTGGCTGCCAAGGGCAACATGGATGCAATGGTCGCGCTGGCCTGCGCCGAGGCGGACGCGACGACGAGGCAGCGCGCTGAGCTGCTGCGCAAGATTGCGCATGAGCTGTCGCCGATGCCGACGCCATGATTCGTTGAAACCAACTCGCAACGGCTTCGCCTGCGAGTTGGAGAATTCGCGGGCAGCCACTTCGTGGCCTTCGCTCACGAATTTCTGGTTGCTCTCGCCTCGCCTCGCCTTCGCCTGCTCGGCGAATTTCGCGGGCTGCCTTCGACCTGGCTGCCACGCGACAGATGCCCGATAGGCACATTGGGGTGGATAGAATGGGTGGCGGTTGCGCCTCGGGCATGGTCTTTACCCTCGCCGCTGCTTCGGGGGTTGAACGAGACTGCGGGTCGCTGTCGTGTAGTTCTCGCTCCACCGCTCGGTGGCTCAGCGTAGCACTTCCGTGTCGGCCAATTTCGCCAGTCGCTTGTCGAAAGTGCCAACGGGCAGGTGCCCTTGCGCTCGGGCCGACGCCAGAACCAGGCAATCCGAGAAGCCGACGTTCTTCGAGCCCCTGAACTCGGATAGAGCAACTCTCACGAGGGCGGGTGCTTCCAGAACGAGGCTCTCGTGATCGAGCAAGAGTTCGACCAGCCGCGCGATCGGCACCCGCCCAACCTTGTAGGCGCGCTCGAGAACCCACAACGTCTCTTGCAGGACGAGTGTGGATACCCACGCCCCGCCCTTGATGAACGCTTCGGCCAGCTCGACCTGGCGCGGGTCGTCGCGCGCTATGAGGCGAACGACGATATTCGTATCAACGACGCGCATGCTTTTCCGCCAGGTGCGCCGCGATTGCGGCATCCATCTCGTCGACCGACACCGGACCCGAGACGGGTGGCTCAGCTTCGCCGAAGATCGCTCTGTGGATGTCGAGGGAGCTGAACTTGCCGACCCGTCGCACGACGATGTTCTCGCCATCGTCGGCCCACTCGATGACCGCGCCGGGCACGAGCCCCAATCGGCGCCGCACCTCTGCCGGAATCGATATCTGCCCTTGCTGCGTGATACGTGAGGTCGCGAGCTTCATCACATCGCAGCACCCGAGTAATGGCCCCGGGTCAATTTTGAGGCGACGCGGTAGGTGGGCCGGTAGGTCGCAGTGGTGGATAAAATGGGTGGCGGTTGCGTATGCGCAAACGCACGCCGAGCTGCGGAGACACTTGATATTGGATGGGATCTGCTCGATCGTCCGTCGCTGCGTACCTTCAGGAGTCCCAGTGATGCTGCGTGTTCTTGCAATGCTCGTCTTGTTTCCCTCGCTCGCCCACGCCGCCGACCCACGCCTGGAAGGCCTGCCGCTGTCGGGCGTGCGCTTCGCGACGAGCGTCTATGGCTCCGGTAGTGACGCGTCTCGCTTCGTCATCGCACAGGTCGACCGCGACGGGCTCAGGGTCCTCACTGAGGAGCATCACGCCGATCACCAGGCGCTCTATTGGATTGATCACAAGAACCTGCTGGTCGCCGGCACCACCGTATCGCCTTCGGCTGCCGATGCTGGCACCACCGAGCAAAGCGGCGCCTATATCCAGCGCTACGAAGACGGCAAGCCAACCAGTCACCGCGTCGTCGTACCGCGCGCGTCGTGGGGCAACGACGTGACCGAGGCCCCGCTCATCGTCGAGCTGCTCGTCGACAAGAAGAAGGGGATCTGGCTTGGCACCTGCCTCGCCTACAACGAGAACGTGGCAGGGAAGTGCGCGTCCTATCGCGCGCTGAAGGTCGACCCCGCCACCAACAGCGTCAGCGCGCTCACCAAGAAAGTTCCGAAGGGTGCGCACCCGGTGGGCCGATCACAGGATGGCAGCGACTTCTCGAAGCTGAAGAAGTTGAAGGCGCCGCCCGGCTACAAGGTCACCCTCCACAAGACCAACATCCTCGATGGCAGCGCGATGATGGGGAATGGGCGCAAGGTGCCCGCATTCACCTGCGACGGGCCCGACGGCAAGGCGACCTGGCCGACCTCGGACGTCATCAATTGGGAGTTCCTGACGCGCCCGAAGTCCATCCGCTGGGTGCGCCATGACCCGCCGGTGTTCGTCGCGACTGGGCCCGCGACGAACCCCATCGGGGAGACCAGCGCGAGCGCCGCTGTCTTTCGCGGCTGCTCGCAGCAGGCCCTCGAAGAGGTCGTCTTTGGACCGCACGACGTGTGGTTCGAGAAGCAGTCCGAGTTCGACCAACAGACCGTGACCGGCTCACACTGGATCGTCCACCTCGGCTCGATCGATCTCGGCACGGTCGCCGGCGACAGCACGTTCGCCATCGCACCGGAGTAGCTCGGCGCGGCTCAGATGCCTGCAACGAACATCGCGACCGCATCACAGGCGGTCGCGATGGGGTCGACTCCGGCGCGTTTTGGTAGTGCCAATCCGTGGTCAGCGCCGACGATCTCGATCATCTGCGCGCGCGACAAGCGCCCGACTTCGGCGCGCAAGAGCGTGATGTCGGCGAGCGCGTCGCGGGTGCCGGACACGAACAACAGCGGCAATCCAACCGCGGCGAGGTGCTCGGCGCGCGAGACCGCGGGTCGGCCAGCGGGGTGCAGCGGGAAGCCGAGGAGGACCAGCGCTTCGACGCCGACGAGCGGCGCCTTCGACGCGGCCAGCGACGTCATGCGCCCACCCATCGACTTGCCACCGGCAAGCAATCGCGCCTCGGGTCGCAGCGCCCTGGCAAACTCGCAAGCCGAGCGCGCCATCGGCTCGACCACCACTGGCCGATCCCCTATTCGGCGTCCCGCCGTCAGCGCGGGTTGTTCCCAGCGCAGGCTCGCGATGCCGCGCGCCGCGAGCCCCGCGGCGATGTCGGCCATGAATGGATGGCGCATACCGGCGCCGGCACCGTGGCCAAAGACGTACAGCCACTCCGCCCTCGGCTCCGTCAGCGAAGGCCGCGGAGCGGCTGCCCGTGGCTCCGTCACCGAAGGCCGCGGAGCGGCTGCCCGTGGCTCCGTCACCGAAGGCCGCGGAGCGGCTGCCCGCGGCTCCGTCACCGAAGGCCGCGGAGCGGCTGCCCTCGGCTCCGACAG
>Ga0209181_10002738_pt1 | contig 28431 bp, 19 predicted proteins | sample MAT05_FD_187208 | JGI IMG/M metagenome (GOLD analysis project Ga0209181, IMG submission 187208) | Freshwater microbial communities from Lake Fryxell liftoff mats and glacier meltwater in Antarctica - MAT-05 (SPAdes) (version 2) | ecosystem: Environmental > Aquatic > Freshwater > Ice > Liftoff...
TGACACCTCTTCGCTTCGAGATGTCGCCGGCTGCTGCTTCGAGGTGTCACCAGCCGCCGCTTCGAGGTGTCATCAGCCTCATACCTCGGCTGATGACACCTCTTCGCTTCGAGATGTCGCCGGCTGCTGCTTCGAGGTGTCACCAGCCGCCGCTTCGAGGTGTCATCAGCCTCATACCTCGGCTGATGACACCTCTTCGCTTCGAGATGTCGCCGGCTGCTGCTTCGAGGTGTCACCAGCCGCCGCTTCGAGGTGTCATCAGCCTCATACCTCGGCTGATGACACCTCTTCGCTTCGAGATGTCGCCGGCTGCCGCTTCGAGATGTCACCAGCCGCCGCTTCGAGGTGTCATCAGCCTCATACTTCGGCTGATGACACCTCTTCGCTTCGGCTGATGACACCTCTTCGCTTCGGCTGATGACACCTCTTCGCTTCGAGATGTCGCCGGCTTTCGCTTCGCTAACTGTCAATTCAATTCAATTAATTAAACTCTTTCTATGCAAATCGCTGAGTTTTCCGTTAAAAATAGCCAGTTTACCTTTATCATTTTTTGCTTAGTCATGGTATTGGGCATCAATTCACTGCTCAATATGCCGCGAGCAGAAGATCCAAAGTTTTCACCACCGGGATACACCGTCACGGTCATTTATCCTGGTGCCGGTCCTGCTGAGGTGGAGAATAAAATTACCGATAAAATAGAGGAGCGGTTGAGCAGTTTAGAAAATATTGAACGGATGAATTCGTTATCGCTCAATGGTGTGATGGTCACAACGATTGAATTTGAATACGGGGAGGACACCGACTCTAAATACGAAGAAGTTGTTCGGGAGATCAATGCTGTGCGGAGTGAATTGCCAGATAATATTTACCGCATCGCTGTAAAACAATTTTCTTCTTCCGATGTCAGTATCCTGCAAGGAGGTATTGTTTCTGAAAATGCCTCTTACGCGGATATGCGTCGGGAAGCCGAACGATTAGAAGAATCTTTAGAGAAAATACCGGGGATAAAGGGCGCAGAGACTTGGGGATACCCTAAACGCGAAGTGCGTATCAGCCTCAATTTACCCAAAATGGCGGCCGAAGGCATCCCGGTTTCGCGGGTATTTGGTGCTTTGCAAAGTGAGAATATTTCTATTCCGGGCGGAGCAGTCAATGTAGGCGAACGGCGTTTTTTTGTAGAGACCAGTGGTGATTACGAAAACATAGAAGAGATCAAAAATACCCTTGTAAATGGCAATAACGGACGGATAGTCTATTTGAAAGAGTTGGCGGATGTGGATTGGGCCTATGAAGAATCGCGCTATATAGCCCGCATCAACGGAGCGCGTTGTGTATGGGTCACTGCGCGCATGAAAGACGGCCAAAACATCGTAGAAGTGGGCAAACAGGTACAGAAAAAGGTGGATGCGTGGCAGGCTGCGTTGCCAAAAGAAATGGATTACGTCAAAGTTTTTGATCAGGGTGCATCCGTCACCAAGCGCCTTTCTCGATTTGCAAAAGATTTCGGCATAGCCATCCTTTTAGTGATGCTGACCCTCATACCATTGGGTTGGCGGGCCGCTTTAGTGGTCATGATTTCCATTCCGTTGAGTATTGCCATGGGCGTTTTTGCCTTAGAGCACCTCGGCTATTCGCTCAATCAGTTGAGCATTGTCGGGTTTATCATTGCGTTGGGTATTCTTGTAGACGACTCCATTGTGGTGGTAGAAAACATTGAACGCTGGATGAGGGACGGGTATAATCGGCGGGATGCTTCCATACTTGCCACGAAGCAGATTGGCCTGGCGGTATTGGGCTGTACAGCTACCCTGATTTTGGCCTTTTTACCTTTGGTCTTTCTTCCCGATGACTCCGGAGATTTTATCCGCTCGCTGCCCATGGCCGTGGTAGTCACCATTTTGGCCTCTCTGTTGGTATCGCTCACTATCATACCTTTTTTGAGCAGCCGGCTCTTAGCCAACCACCATGATCCGCGTGGCAATATTTTCCTGCGTGGCCTGAAGTGGTTGATTGCCGGCACTTATTCGCGCTTGCTCCATGCGGCGCTGCGCAAACCCTGGTGGGCTTTAATCATTGCATTTTTATTGTTTACCGGAGTTGTACTTGTAGCACCACGAGCGGGTTTTTCCATTTTCCCGGCTTCCGAGCGGCCCATGTTGTACATTGACGTGGAAACGGCACCCGGCACCAACCTGACTCAAACCAATCGGGTGGTAGCATCGGTGGATTCTGTATTAGAGCAGTATTTAGCAGCGGAATTTAAACAACACTACCTGCTGCCCGACAGCGTACAACCCGTTTCGATGTATCGGGGCGGTCCGGCACAGGTCACCTGGTACGCCTCCAATATTGGTCGCGGCAATCCGAGGGTTTATTACAATGTGGTGCGAGAATCTGAAAGCGTAGAGTTTGGGCAGATTTTTGTGCAATTGCAGGAAAAAACACCAGCACCCGTAAAAATTGCCTTCATTGACGAAATGCGGGAAAAATTGTCGCATATTCCGGGAGCGGTGATTAACGTCAAAAATTTTGAACAGGGGCCGCCCGTGGAAGCACCCGTTGCGATTCGCATTTTTGGCAATAATTTGGATACCCTGCGCACCTTAGCCGCCAAAGTGGAAACTATGCTGGCGGAAACCGAAGGGGCTATTTATGTGGATAACCCCATTTCAACCATCAAAACCGACCTGTTTGTCCGCATTAACAAAGATAAAGCTGCTGCGATGGGCGTCCCGGTAGCGGAAATAGACCGCATGATTCGCTTGGCTATTGCCGGGCTGAACCTCGGAGCGTTTACCAATGGCAGCGACGGCATAGATTACAACCTGACCATCACGGTACCCAAATCGGGTGGTTTTACGACTTTGGATGCACTTAAAAATCTGTATATCAATAATTTAGCGGGTACTGCTATTCCGATAAACCAATTGGCGGAAATAGAGCTCAAGCGCTCCCCTAATACCATTGCGCACTACGGTAAGGATCGTTATACGTTGGTCAGTGCTTTTGTAAAAAGTGGTTTTTTTGCCTCCGACATCAATGGGGCGATGGCTAAAAGAATGCAGACCATCAACTTTCCGAGGGGGTATCGTTACGTCATGGCGGGAGAAGTGGAGACCGCTCAACGCACTTTTGGTGGTATGGGCACCATCATTATGGTGACTATTTTTGGTCTGTTAGCCGTGCTGATCTTAGAATTTAAGACCTTTAAAAGCACCATTATTGTGCTCTCTGTGATCCCATTGGGTGTTATTGGAGCGGTATTGATGCTCTTTGCTACCGGTTATCCTTTTTCCTTCACAGTGGTGGTGGGCCTCATTGCGCTGATGGGTATTGAGGTGAAAAACTCCATCCTGCTGGTGGATTTCACCAATCAGCTGCGACAGGAAGGCCGAAGTTTGGATGAAGCCATACAGGAAGCCGGAGAAATTCGTTTTGTGCCAATTTTATTGACCTCGCTAACGGCTATTGGAGGCTTGATGCCCATCGCCATAGAAGAAAATCCTTTATATTCTCCATTGGCTTACGTGTTGATTGGAGGCTTGATTTCTTCTACGCTGTTGTCGAGGATTATCACACCGGTGTTGTATAAAATGCTGGCGCCGGGGGTGGCACGGGAATGAATTAGTTGATAGTATTTGTCTATATTTTTTTTACAAAAAAATATAGACAAATACTATCAACTAATTCATTTACGGACAAAAAAAAATAAAATTTTATTATATATTTATGGGGTATATTTTTTTAAAAATCAATCGTTTTTCTGTTTCATATAGTTTAGCAAATTAAGAATATGCTGTTGCATATAGCTATAAAATACACGTTCAAAATACCAAAGTCCATCTCATTATTCGGTTTCGCTCATGAATGTATTTATGTCTGTTGCCCATTGCTTTTTATAGCTTATCAAATAATTTTCATGTCCCGAAAGTTCATAAGTTTTCAGGGTTTTCTTTCCCTGTAAGTTTGTGTAAATTTATAGGCGTGAAAGCAGGCAATCACGTTCGTAAAGGCAAAGCCTGTCAGTAGCACCCAAATAATTCGCTGCTTCATTTTTTGATGAGTCATTGTTTTTGCTCTAACTCCGCCACCAATTGCTTCACCGACGCATTGGCAGGGTCTAACAGGGCTGCCTGCCTGGCATCCGGCAGCGCAGCGGCGTTGTCCTTCATTTGATAGGCGGAAAAGGCACGAATCAGGTAAGCACGGGGCAGTATTTTTTTACGATGGATGGCTTCAGTGGCGACATTACGGGCTTTTTGGTAGTAACCTGCGTCGTATAAAGCGTTCAAATAAGGTTCAATTTGCTGGTCGTATCCGGCCGGATGCAAGGCCATTGCTTTTTCAAAATCGGCCACAGCAGGTACTGCATTTTTGGCAGCGATGTGGGCAATACCCCGATTGAAGTAAAAATTGTGCTCATCCGGCTCCAATTCCACGCATTTATTAAACATAGCCAACGCCTTGGCATGATCTTGCTGCATACCCGCTATGATGCCCAGTCCTTCATAGCCAAAAGCATCCGTGGGCAATAGCTGAATGGCTTTTTCAAAATCTGCTTTGGCGCGTTCCAAATCATTGCGTTCCTTACCCCACACCGAACCTCGCTTGCTGTAAGCGCTGCCCGCATTGGGGTATATATCAATCACTCGCGACCAGAGCGACACGCTATCCTGCCAGGTTTCTACCTGTCGGGCGGCCAGGATCGCGCAACCGAAGGAAAAAACAGCCGGAAGCGCCCAAATACGCCATTTCGGCACCGATGGCCGGCGATTTGCCCACTCGTCTAAGCTGTAAAACAGTGCAAATAACAATCCAATATGCGCCAAATACGTGTATCGGTCGGCCATGATAACAGCCCCTACTGCGATGAATTGCAATACGGTGGAAAGGGCAATAAGACACCAGGCGAGACCAAATGCCCACACTTTGTTGCCTCGCCAAAACAACCAACCCAGCGCTGCCATGTAGGCCACAAAAAACAAGGCGCCGGGCAGTACGGCACCCGCCGACGGGCCGCCGCCAATCGGGTAAGGATAATAAGTACACAACCCGACTGGTACCAGTAATTTGAAACAATATTGCATCAGACCATATCCGGCGTATTGTATTTTTTCAAAAAAACTGTCAAACGCGGTTGTGTACGCATTTTGAAAAGTCAGCATCGGAAACCAGCCGTGAAAAGTGCCACCTCGCTGGACATCCATTGCTATGAGGCCGAAAAATAGTGAAAGCGCAAAAAAGGGTATTTTTTCCAACCAGATGCCTGCACTGCGAAAGGAACGGCCTTCCCAATAATCAATCAACAGGAAAATGACGGGAAATACCACTGCCATGGCTTTTGAAAGGCACGACAGGGCCAATAAACCCAGCGAAAGGGCCAGCCAGCCGAGGTGTTTTGTGCGGCTATACGTCAAATAAGTGAAGAGCGAAAACAAGCCAAACAACACGTACAGGACATCTTTTCGCTCACTCACCCACGCTACCGACTCCACGTGCATGGGGTGAACGGCAAAAATCAAAGCGGTAAAACCCGCCACCATCCAGCGACCACGGGTGAGGCGGCCCAGAAAAAAGAAGAGCAACAGCGCATTGAGCAGGTGCAGCGCGATATTGGTGACAATAATCGGCCCGGGTTTCAGGCCGCTGATCTGCACATTTTTCAGCAGGCTCCACATCGTCAGCGGGTGATAATTGTTGGAAACCGTCACTTCCCACACTCGTTTGGCATTTTCGGGTGTCAAGTTGGTGAGTAAAACATTCTCTTTTACATAAGTGGGGTCGTCCCAACTCACAAACTGATTGTCGGGTGCCGTGTGGTAAGCCCAAACAGTGAGAAGGATGATTGCAAGGACAAACAGCCCAATCAACCTGCCAGTACTACTTCCCATAGATTTTTCAGAAGGGTCAGAATGGCCGGATTTTGCTGCCGGATGGGTTGCTGATTTGGGATTGACCTGCTTATTTGCCTGTTTTTTATTCGTTTTGCTCATCAGATTGGTACATCAATTTCAGCACAAAGATAGGCATTACTTTACTTTTTTCAGGGTTCAATAAAAATGGCAGGTAAAATAAATGTATTGTTTTTAGGTAAATCGAAAATTTGATTTTGCATTTGCATGAAAATAGGTTAACATCATGTTTATTCAACGTCAAATTGCCGGGCGAATCCGCGAAATGTGCGAAAAATTTCCCATTATATCCGTCACAGGACCACGTCAGTCGGGCAAGACTACGCTTTTGCGCACGCTTTTTCCGGATTACAAGTACATTTCGCTGGAGAATCCTGATTATCAGGATTTTGCCCTGAATGACCCGCGCCGTTTTTTGGCCACTTTCGACCGTTATGTTACTTTGGATGAAGCGCAGCGTGTGCCGCATCTCTTCAATTATTTGCAAGGCAAGGTAGACGAAGACCGCCTGCCTGGGCAGTATATTTTGTCGGGTTCGCAAAATTATCTGCTCATGGAGCAGCAGAAATCAAATCAGCTGCCACGATTAATACCTCTTTTTTCGATAACCTCTCCTTTTTTAAAAAGCATGCTGGCACGGAATGCGACATCCAATCACACCTGATCTATGGCGGCACTGAAAGTCAGGAGCGCAGTCAGGCGCTGGTGCACGGATGGCACGAGTTGGAGGGTATTTTTTGATCGTTACAATCCAACTAAATACCCCATATTCAGCATCAAAGTAGAAAAACGCGCCTTCACGAGGCCATTCTCTATGTAGTCATTGATATTCCATTGGTTGCGGATTTCCACAAATAAACGATTGGAGTTTTTTAAAGTTTGTGAATACCCCACGCCGGTATCTAAAGTCCATTGTACGCGCTGAAACGGCGGATTCAGGATTTCTGAAAGATCAACCCGACGGTCAAGTCCCAGTACCTCCTGCTGTTTTTTAGTCGCCAAAAGCCAACCTTTATCTACGTATCCCACGGAAGTACCACCCAGAAAGTATAGATTTTTCCATTTGTTAAGGGGCTGGAAAAGCGCCAGCAGGCTGCCTTCAAAATTTCGATAAGTTTGGGTGCCGATTGTCTCCCCTATATCATTTCCATTTCCATCTGTCAGTGTCAGTGTTGATCGAGAAGACCGGCGGTTCACTGCCAATTCTCCTTGCAAGGCAACTTTGGGCAGGAACTGATACCGAACGGGTACCGCCAGCCGATAATTGATACCCGGATCAAAAGGAATAGAACCAAACACGGTTGTTTTCCACGTCCAGAAAGTCAGGTTGGCGGCTGCCGAAAATCCGACAGTGGTTTTTTGCGCGGGTAAGATCATGGCTGAGGAGATGAATAAAAACGTTAGCAGCACTTTTTGATGTTTCATGTTTGGATAAATTTAAAAAATGAAAAAGTATTTTAGGAACGGTGTCAAAATCAAGACGTGAAAACAGAAAAAAAGGTTGCCTAAAAAACATTTAACGTAATAATACGTTAAACAACGTAAAAATATTTTTACAACTTAAAAATACGTTGTATCTTTGCCCTGGCCATCGGGCAAAGGTATTTTCTGATGAAGGCAGAGAATGGTTTTGTTTTCACAAATATCATTTAACGAACGGGCAAACAATAACTTATCAGTTTGATGTGATTCCTTTCCGCCCAAACTGCGCATCTTTGTGTTTAAATAAAACCACTACTCGCACAAAAAGTATAGTCGTTTAAACATAGATTAATCTACCTAAAACCAGCAAGTTATTGTTTGCCCGTTCTTGGTCGGATAGTTAAAATACGTATTATTATTCAACATACGCTTTATGCGTTTTATCTGTAAATAAATGGATGAATTAATCGGTACATAATTTTTTTGCAAAAAAATTATGTACCGATCAATTCATCCATTTATTCCCGTGTTACTATGCAAAAACTCACCAAAACAGAAGAAGAAGTCATGCAGTTGCTCTGGCAAATAGCGCGGGGTACTGTCAGTGATTTATTAGAAAAAATGGGCGAACCCAAACCGCCGCATAGCACCATTTCGAGTGTGGTACGCATCTTAGAAAAGAAGGGATATGTGGGACACAAAGCCTATGGCAAAACCCACGAATATTTTCCGCTTTTTGACAAAGATGCTTATGGGAAAAATTCGCTCAAAGAGGTTTTGTCCAACTATTTTGATGGTTCAGCGCGCCGGTTGGTGTCGCATCTGGTAGAAAACAAACAGTTAAATGAGCAGGATTTGGAAGAAATTTTAAAAAAATTGGAATAAGATAAATAAATAATGAGGAAGGAGGAATCCGGTAACTTTATGCGCTACAAAATTTTAATTGGTCTTATTCTGCTGCCTGTGACCCTCACAGCGCAATCGAAGTCGTTTAAAAAAGTATACCGATCGTATTTAAAGGAACAGCCCGCTTCCGTATCTCTGACGGCTTTTGAATCCTTTAGCAACCATAAAAAATACGGTATTCCGGCAGATTATTATGCAACGAAGTTGCGCTTGCGCGTGCCTCAAACTCTGCGGCAACTAACGGATGAAAACAATGCCCTAATTCGGGCCAAAAGCAAATTCACCCGGCTCTCTGCTAAAAGTATTCGACGTATGGCTAAGCGATATCACGTGGATACAATCGCCATAGAGGATTTACGTGAGCAAATACAGCGACAAATAGTGGTACAGGTACGACAATTGGGCACTTTCCCAGCCTTAGACACCTTAGAAACACAATTGCAGCGGCCATTGCCGATCTTGCAACCTGCCATTGACAGTACTATTAGCGATGTGGTGCAGCTGCATTTGACGACACAGGATTATGACGAAGCAACCCTAATCTTAAAAAAATACGCCGCACGGATCAAATCCGAACATTATGGTATTACCCTACAGTTACATCAGCAGACTTGGGAACTTTTTCAGGACAAGTATCCGCTTTGCCAAATGGATCATTATGCAAAGGATTATCCTTTGTTTTTTGTAGCCCGCGATTGTTGGCGCGATTCGGTACAACAGCTGTTTTGTCGGGGAGAAGCGGCGGCAATAATACATTTTTTACAAAAAACACCCTGGACGGCGCTGGAAAATGTGTTGATGAAGGAACTCTTGGATCACCCGCCCAACCTTGAATTATTGAGCGGGATACAACTGCAATACTGTGAGGATATGCAGCAATATTCAACACTTTTAACCTCCTTCCGCAGCAAAAGCACGCTGCCTGACACGCTGGCTGCGCTGAAAGCCGTGAAAAATTATGTAGCCCGCTATGCTCCCCGATACTCGGCCCACAAATTATTGGAAATCAGTCTTCAATATTTTTTAGAAAAACATTTGTATTACAGCGCTATCGTCATGCTGACGGATGCCCGACAGTATTTCCCTGACACCCTGCCCGGATACTGTACCACCAACTTCGATTTTCAACGCCGGGTAAAATCCTCTATCAACGGCAAACTGCCCTTGCTGGCTCGCCCTGACCAGCCCCTGAAAAAAATACTACTCCCGGTGATCAACACCCCACAAGGCAACGAATCGAACCCGGTGTTGTCCTCCGACGGGCAAATACTTTATTTTTGCGGGGCAGGACGGCCAGACAATCCAACTTCCGGTCAGGATATTTTTGTCAGCCAGCGGGTCAATGGCGATTGGGCAACTCCTCAGGCCGTGCAGGCGCTTTCCAGTGCCAGTGATGAGGTGCCGCTTTCGCTGACTACCGATCAAAGACAGCTGTTATTGACGGTCAATGGTCGTTTACAGTTAAGTTTTTGGGGAAATGGTCAATGGAACGCACCGCAACCACTCACCTTCTCCGGTCTGGGTCTGGTTAGTAAAGGTTTTCTTTCATCAGATGGCAATACCATCATTTTAGAAGGCTCCTATGAAAAGCCAGGGATGTCCAGCCTGCCCGATCAAGACCTTTTTGTAGCTTTTCGGGAAAGTGATAATACCTGGTCGAAACCTTTTGCTCTGGGGTCGGATATTAACACCGATGAACAAGAAGGTACCCCGTTTTTGAGCAGTGACGGCCAAACCCTTTATTTTACTTCAGATGGCTGGCCAGGTTTGGGCAAAAGCGATGTTTTTATGGCTAAAAGAACGAGTGATAAATGGACGCTTTGGACGCGGCCCTATAATTTGGGAAAAGAGATCAATGATACCTTTCCGCATACCGGCTTTGGGGCAGTATCTAACAATGGACAGGAGGTTTATTTCACCCTGAAGCCTTCCGGCAGTACGAGAGGAGACCTTTGGTGGATGATGATAATGGAAAATGAATAACTGACTGTCTGACGGTAAACTATTGACTTAATTAACTGACTATGCTGACCAACATCTTTCAAACGACCCTTTGCTGGGGCATTTTTGCGTTGTTATACCACTTTTGGTTGCAACAGGAAACATTTTTTAAAGCGAACCGCTTGTACCTGATGGCGACGCTGGTGTCGGGAGCGGTGTTGCCTTTTTTGGCTGCGGGGTGGCTGCCTACGTTGGCCGCGCCCGCACCAGACGAGGGCGAAATGGCTTCAGTATGGTTGCCAACCGTGGTCATTGGCCTCAAAGCGGCTAATCATACGCTGTGGAGCAGTAGTTGGATGCCCCTGTTGAAAATCGTCTATGCAGCAGGGGCTCTTTGGGCTGGGTGCAGGTTTATTGCCGGACTTTTGCGGCTATACGCGGTGGCGGCACGCGCTACCCGGGTGGAGCAACAGGACGGTTGTGTGTTGGTACATACCCAGGAGATGGAGTTACCCGTCTCTTTCTTTCATTGGATTTTTTTGCCTTTTGGCACCCCTGCAATGGATAGTATTTCAAAAAACGAAGCAGTTATGGCGCATGAGCGCGCCCACGCACGAGGGCTGCACACAGCCGATGTGTTGGTTGCAGAAGTGATTTGCATCCTATTTTGGTTTCACCCCATTGCCCATTGGTATCGCAGGGCCATGCGGCAGGTACACGAGTACCTGGCGGATGCCGCAGCGAGCAGCCAAACTACCCGCAAACAATATGGCCTGTTGTTGATACGGCAAGCACCGTCCGGAAACGTGCCTGCTTTTGTTCACCATTTTTTTCAATCACCGCTTAAACAACGTTTGATTATGTTAACAAAACAAAATTCTCCCGCCATACATGGCTGGAAATACGCCGCATTATTGCCGCTTTTTGCCTTGTCGCTTTGGTGCTGCAAGGACACCGATGAAAATTTGGAAAAGCAAATTGCGGAGCAGGTAGCGGAAAATGCCGCCCAAGCCGCCGCTACTGTTTCTATCAGCGCATCGGATGCTTCTTTGCCGGTAGTAACTCAGGCAAAAACGACGGCAACGAAGCCGCCCACCGTAAAAACAGCGCAGAAATCCGGCGATACCGCCGCTGGCAAAGGGGACGTGCTGGATCTATGGGATATTGACGAACCCCCTGCTTTCCCCGGCGGAGAGAAGGAATTGTTTAAATATCTCGGAAACAACATTAAATACCCAAAATCTGCGGCGGATAGTCACATAGTAGGCATGGTAGTAATCTCCTTGATTGTGGAAAAGGATGGCAGCATCGGGGAGGCAAAGATAGAAAGAGGTTTGGTAGGAGGCTGCGCCGAGGAGGCCCTCCGGGTAGTTTCCGCTATGCCAAAGTGGACACCGGGCAGGAAGAATGGCGACCTGGTCAGGGTAAGTTACACCATCCCCATACGGTTTAAATTGGAATAATTTTTACGAACACGGTCGGGTGCGCACCACCACGGAGCTGGAAATGCTGCACCCGCCCTTTGTTTTTACCGTCACCTCATAGATGCCTTCTTCTTTCACCTTAATAAAACGGTCCGTACCACCCGTATTCCACAAAAAACTTTCATAATCTCCCTCGGCTTTGAGGATGGTTTCGCTGCCCTCGCAAATAAGGGTCACGCCGGAAATGGTCACGCCGGAGGGCCGCGGCAATATCTTTATGGGCACAGATCTTTGCTCTTGTGCCGAAAGGTGCGAAGCAACTCCGATGAACAAAATTAATAACAGATTTTTCATCATTAATAGTATTATAATTGATTATCAATATCTTAAACCAAATTTATTTTTTAGGGCAAAAACATAAGTACCAACTAGTAAGTAATGGCACATAATTAATCTTATAATATGCTCATAATCAAATAATGAGAAAGAATATAAACCGCGTTTGTTGCTGCTTATGTCTTAATAAAGGGCGGCCTTTTTCTGTAAATAAATTAATCGGATGGTATTGATATAATTTTTTTACAAAAAAAATCATACGAGTGCTTGACACATTTGGGAAACCACAATATATTAAAAGGGAAAAGTTTAACAAAACTTGTCAATCACCCATGTTTCCCTATATTTCATATTACTTTCCCCCAAATATGTCAAGCACTCAAACCATACCAATACCATCCGATTAATTTATTCCCGTGCTACTACATCACCACAAACTCCACCCTTCGGTTGAGTTGTTTGCCATCCTCCGTTTCATTGGTAGCAACGGGTATTTTCTCGCCTTCGCCCCGGTGTTTTAAGCGTCCCGGCGGTATTTTATTTTCCGTCAAAAATGCCACCACCGCTTTTGCCCTGCGACGAGAAAGGTCTACATTGAAAACATCCGAACCATCGCTGTCGGTGTGACCCACTATTTCGATGTTTAAACCCGGCTGTGCCTGCATGATTTTGAGCAATTTATTCAACTCTACATACGATCGTGGCACCAGTTCATCTTTCCCGTATTCAAAATAGATACTTTTCAACCGGATGGCTTTGCCTTTTTCTAAAGGAATTTTGGTCAGGTCATCGGCTTTTACCGGAACCGGGATAAAAGGCGGTATTTTTTTGACTAAAACATCATCAATATAATAATAGGCATAATTAAAACAATCGCCGCGCCATACTTTGGCTTCCGTGTCCTTATCTTCCGTAAAATTTCCGATGATCAGGTACTCCGCTTCATTGGCCGCCACAAAGCGACCGCTCACCTTAACCCATTTCCCGTCGGGAGCTTCAATAATTTTTTCTGCTTTTACCTGCGCTGCGTACAACAGCGTTTCATCGGTCAGGCGCGTTTCTTTTTTTTCAGAAAAAAACACCCCTAACTGGTTGATTTGCAGCGATTTTAGCAGGTGCGCCGTCCAAAATTCCACATAATAATTTTGTCCCGGCACCAAAGGCTCCGCCAACAGGATCTCCACGTATTCCCGGCAATGTGGCTTTCCGTTTATGCACCCATAGAGCGTCAACCCCGCCATGTTGTTGCCGGTATGTGGTTTTTGCGCGCCGAACCCTTTGTCCGACCAATCCCTGGGAACCTGAACGCCAGGCCCGTATATATCGGGACTGGAGGAGGTCGGGCTAAACCAATATTTGACCACCTGCCCAAAATAAGTGCCTTTGTACGACCAGCCAATGGGCGGTGAGGAAAATCGCTCAAAACCCGGGTTGGGTACGATATTGTTGGCGATATCAGGCGTTTGCGCCGCTACAGCGCCACCAACGAACAACCATAAAAAACAGATTAAATGATGTGTCATAATAACTGTTTTTGGGAGATTTTTGAATTTACTAATAAAAAAATTAAGGTGCCAGACATAAATTAAGCGCTCAAAAGTAGGGAATTATTGCGCATACGTTTAGCAAATCTTAAACCAAAATCAAGGCATCATTGTTTAATCAACTTCCTTTCATTACTGCTCAACGTGAAAAACCACCTTTTATCTTTCTGGTTGCCCTTATCTACGTTGTTCACGATCAATCTGGCAGCTTGGTTTAGTGAGGGTTATCATCACCCGGACGAACATTTTCAGGTTCTGGAACTGGCGAATTATAAATTAGGACGCAGTGCCGCAGCCGACTTACCGTGGGAATTTAGTGCTCAGATAAGACCGGGGTTGCAGCCATTATTGGCAGCGGGTGCTATCCGGGCACTGCAACAGTTGGGTGTGGAAAACCCCTTTTTGCAAGTCTGGTTCTTGCGATTATCCATTGGTTTGCTTTTTTTACTGACCGTCTGGCACGGGTCTCGGCTGCTCGAAACGCGGCAGCCGGGCGTCGGCAAATGGCTTTGGATCATCACTGCTTTTACGTGGTTTGTACCCTATTTAGCGGTGCGTTTTTCTGCTGAAAATTTATCCGGTATTTGTCTTGCGTGGGGGCTGATGTTGTTAACAGCGCAAGCAGGGCTGACGAAACAGAAATTTTTTCGGGATGCCGGCTGGCGGTGGGCGGTGGCAGGCTTATGCTTTGGTGCCGCTTTCTGCTTCCGCTATCAGACTGGTTTTGCGCTGGCAGGGGTGGGAGCATGGCTATTGTCGCAGAAAAAATACCATTTTTCAGGGTGGTTCCTGCTGTTAACTGGCGGATTAATTGCCGTGGCCATCGGTGCGCTGGCCGACCGCTGGCTTTACGGCACTTGGGTATTGACACCGTATCATTATTTTCATGCCAATATCGTAGAAAACAAAGCCGCGCAATGGGGTACGGCACCCTGGTATTTTTACTTTGTGGAAACGACCTTAAGCATGGTGCCTCCGCTAAGTCTGTTATTGCTGGCAGCAGCCGGGCGGGGTTTTTGGGTACTGCGTCGTTCGGTAGTCGCGTGGGCATTTGTTCCGTTTGTAATAGCACACGTTGCTACAGCGCACAAGGAGCTGCGCTTCTTGTTCCCGATGTTGCTGCCATTTATTGTTTTTGCGGCGGTTGGAATACAGCAATACCAGCTGCCTTCGGGCAGGCGGTTGGGGTTGCGGTTGCTGGCAGGGTTCCTGCTGGCCCTCAATTTCATCCTGTTGGCGGTAACTTGTTTGAAACCTGCCCAAGAGTGCATACCCTGCTTTCGGTTTATTTGGGAATATCATCAGAAAAAACCGGGCAGTTTAGCAGCCGTTCAGAAACACCCCTACGAAGTGGTGGGATTAAAAATGAATTTTTATTGCTCAAAAAATACTAAACCATTAATTATTAATCAGTTAGAAGCCATACCGCCCCATGAGCCTGTTCTATTGCTGCACGATCATCTGCAATTGTCTCCAACGGCTGCTACGGCACCTTTGCACCGTGTTTTCGCGGTTTTCCCCGATTGGTTGCTCCGTTATAATATCAATGACTGGCACTCCCGTTCGCGAATCTGGAGTGTTTGGGAAAAAAATGCTGAATAATTTACCGCACTTGTTGTATATTTGCGCCCGCATTTAAAATTAAGTAATCAGGAACGAGTAAATAATAACTTAACCATTTTATGTGACCCTTTTAGTGCCATACTACCCATCTTTTTGCTTTGAGCGTGCTACTATTAGCGCAAAAAGATGGTTGTCTGACCTAAAAATGATTTACTTGAAATAACCAACTTATTATTTACGCGTTCCTATCATAATCCTGATTGTAGAACGCTTTCGAATCAGCAGGATAAAACACAAAAAAACATGAATATTGCAGTAGTTGGCACCGGTTACGTCGGATTGGTCACCGGAACCTGCTTTGCTGAAACCGGCAACCACGTGATCTGTGTGGACAACAATTCCGCAAAAGTTGCCCGACTCCAGAAAGGTGAAATCCCTATTTTTGAACCAGGTTTGGATATTTTATTCGACCGAAATACGAAAGAGGGTCGCCTTCATTTCACCACAGACCTGAAATCCGCTATTGAATCCGCTCAAATAATATTTTTGGCATTGCCTACTCCTCCGGGAGAAAACGGCAATGCTGATTTGTCTTATATTCTCGGAGTAGCACGCGATTTGGGCGACTTTATCACCGATTATAAGGTAGTGGTAGACAAAAGTACCGTTCCGGTCGGTACCGCCGAAAAAGTAGCGGCTATCATGGCTGAAAAACTCCCTAAAAAACTGTTTGATGTCGTCTCCAACCCCGAATTTTTGAGAGAAGGAGTAGCAGTAAATGATTTTATGAAGCCTGACCGCGTGGTGATTGGCACCCAAAGTGCCAAAGCACAAAAACTAATGCGGCAGCTCTATGAACCGTTTGTACGGCAAGGCAACCCGATTTTTTTTATGGACGAGCGCTCTGCCGAACTCACCAAATATGCGGCAAATGCCTATCTTGCTACCCGTATTTCATTTATGAACGAAATTGCCAACCTGTGCGAAAAAACCGGTGCGGATGTAGATATGGTACGCATTGGTATGGGCAGTGACGACCGCATTGGTAAGCGCTTTTTGTTTCCGGGCATTGGATACGGTGGCTCCTGCTTCCCTAAAGACGTACAGGCTTTAGCCAAAACAGCCAGTGACTACACGTACGATTTCAAAATTCTGAAATCGGTGATGAAAGTTAATGCCCTGCAAAAAAGTGTTCTGACAAAAAAAATCCGCCGCTACTACAAAAATGACCTGGCCGGAAAAACCATCGCTATTTGGGGCCTTGCATTCAAACCCAATACCGACGACATACGAGAGGCCCCGGCCCTGACCATCATTGATGAATTGCTGGAAGCAGGCGTTCATATTCGAGCGTTTGACCCGGAAGCGGCTGAAAACATTCAGGCCATTTACGGCGATCGCATTCAGGTAGTACGCGATATGTATGAAGCCCTCAAGGAAGCTGATTGTCTGTGTATTTTGACGGAGTGGAATGAATTCAGAACACCCGATTTCGGCAGAATGGCCCACACATTGAAAGCAAAAATCATTTTCGACGGGCGCAATGTGTATAGCATTGCTCAAATGAAAGAATTAGGATTTTACTACAACAGCATCGGGCGAAATAAAGTGAAACGCAAAAATTAATTTGTTGAGGCGTTGATTTGAACGTTAATACCCTACGCAACATGGTTTTTTTTGAAACACAAAGGTGACAAAAGAGCACAAAAGTCCGTAGAGCGGGCAGGGGTGACTGGAGGGATGCAGGTTAAATAAATTGCAAAACCATTTACGTTGCTACAAACAAGGTATTATTTTATTAAAGGAACGGTGTTATAATAAGGGGTCAATCTTATCTGATTCCTTTTCACTCAAAGTGCCCATCTTTTTGCTTAAATAGTCCCACTATTAGCGAAAAAAGATAGTTATTTGAGCAAAAACTAATCTACCTAAGGGATAGACAAAGAATAACTTATAACAATTGGAAGTGATTTTCCGACTAATTATTATAAGTTATTCTTTAGCCGTTCCTAAGTTTAAAACTATATTATGACACCGTTCCTTAGCCAAACTGTTTAAAGTCCAAGATGGCTAAACCGTTGAATGGTTGATGTAACTTGTCAACTAAACAACCAACGGTCCGCGCATTAATTGATGCACCCGCTTCAGATCATCCAGATCATCGAAAAACCTGTTTAATAAAAATAATTCGTTATGCGTTAGTATCTGTAAATCAATTAATTAATTCCCATGTCGGCAAACAACTAAACAACTCATGGACACCGCTGAATTATTAAAAAAGGTACGTAAAATTGAGATAAAAACCCGTGGACTAAGCAGTCATTTGTTCACGGGGAGTTATCACAGTGCCTTTAAGGGACGCGGTATGTCATTCAGCGAAGTGCGTGGATACCAGTTTGGCGACGATATTCGCTCCATTGACTGGAATGTAACGGCACGAACGGGCGATCCGCACATCAAGATTTTTGAAGAGGAACGCGAGTTGAGTGTCATGTTGATGGCAGATGTAAGTGGCTCCGCTTTTTTTGGCTCCGCTTTGGCCAATAAACAACAAATCATCACGGAAATTTGTGCTGTTTTGGCTTTTTCTGCCATCGAAAATAATGATAAAGTGGGGTTGCTCCTGTTTTCTGATCGGATTGAATGTTTTATACCGCCCAAAAAAGGAAAGGAACACATTTTGCGCATTATACGGGAATTACTCAACGTGCAGCCGTCTGAAAAGGGCACTAATTTTGCGGAAGCCCTGCAATATATCCGAAACGTTTTGCACCAACGCAGTGTGTGTTTTGTGTTATCTGATTTCATCGGCCAAGACTTTGAGACACCGCTCAGAATCATCGCCAAACGCCATGATTGCATCGGTATTCATTGTTGGGATTTGCGCGAGCGATCCCTGCCCGATATCGGGCTGCTTCAGGTGCGGGATATTGAAACGGGCGCCCTTGCGTGGATAGATACCGCCGACCCCGATCTTCGCCGGGCTTATGAAAAAAGATTCGAGGTATTTACCACACAAACTCAAAATATCTTCCGCCGTGCCGGAGCCGATTTTTTGAGTATCGAAACCACTCAACCTTATACAAAAGCGCTGTTGCGTTTTTTTGAAACTAGACTTAAGAGATAAGACAGCAGACAGCAGACTTCAGACACCAGACACCAGACTTCAGACTTCAGACACCAGACTTCAGACACCAGACTTCAGACTTCAGACACCAGACTTCAGACACCAGAGATAAAACACCAAAACACCATACCTTTTGATTGACGATTGATGATTACATGAAATATGATTGTTGATGTTCCGTGATGTATACCGTGATGTATTTGATGAACGATTGACGATCACATGATATATGATTGTTGATGTATCTGTGTGCACCGCTCAATTCCTCGGATACTCAATTCCTCAAACCCCTAAGGCATCGCGGAGTACGCTACGGTTCCCCCATTGAGGGGGGTAGGGGGGTGACCGCCAAGCAAAAGCAACTAATTACTTCATTATCAATTATTTAAACTTTAAGTATTTTAATACTTAATTCATTGGTTTCACCTGTAAGCGTATCCCAAAACACCAAAACAATAAAACACTAGCAGGATGCCATATACCACTATTACCGACCTTCAAGCTGCTTTGCGAGCCGGCACAACCACGTGCCGGGCAGTAACAGCGCACTATTTGGAGCAGATAGCGCGAGTTGAACACTTAAACGCTTATTTGGAAGTGTTTGAAACGAGTGCGCTGCAGCAGGCAGCTGCGCTGGATGCGCGTTTTCGCGACAATCCTGACGGTATGGGCCGTTTGTTTGGGGTAGTCGTCAGCATTAAAGACATTATTTGTTATGCAGGTCATGCTTCCACGGTGGGTTCTAAAATCCTCGGTGGGTTCACTTCTTTGATTTCTTCCACAGCGGTAGAACGACTGCTCGCGGCAGATGCCATCATCATCGGGCGTACCAATTGCGATGAATTTGGTATGGGGTCTTCCAGCGAAAACTCGGCTTATGGCCCCGTACTCAACGGCTTAGCAGAAGATCGGGTGCCGGGCGGCTCTTCCGGCGGCGCGGCAGTATCCCTGCAAATGAATACCTGTCTGATTGCTTTGGGAAGTGATACCGGCGGCTCGGTGCGCCAGCCGGCTGCTTTGTGTGGTGTTTGGGGCTACAAACCTGCTTACGGTCGCATTTCCCGCTACGGATTGATCGCTTATGGTTCTTCTTTCGATCAAATTGGCATATTTTCGCACCACGCCGCCGATATTGATACCGTTTTGGAAGTCATTTCCGGCCCGGATGACTATGACAGCACCGCATTACAAACCCCTTTGCGTCCTGCATCGGCGGCCCAGGCGACTGCGCTTGCTCCGACCAGCCGCATCGCCTACCTTTCTTCGGCTTTAGAAAGTGAAGGTATGCAAACGGGCGTTCGGCAGGTAGCCCTGGACTTTATGGACCAACTGCGCGCCAGTGGCCATATTGTTGATCCGGTAGATTTTGATTTGTTAGAATATATTATTCCTACTTATTATGTATTGACCACAGCGGAAGCGTCCTCCAATTTGGCGCGATTTGATGGTATTCGGTATGGTTACCGCAGCCCCAATGCTAAAAACTTAGAAGAAACCTACCTGCTGAGCCGCAGCGAAGGCTTTGGTGAGGAGGTAAAACGCCGTATTATTTTGGGAACTTACGTGTTGAGCAGTGGCTATTACGATGCCTACTACACCAAAGCACAACAAACCCGCCGCCTGATTCAGGAGCGGGTGCTGAACATCCTGAAAGACTATGATTTTATCCTGATCCCCGCTTCTCCAACCGTAGCCTGGCGTTTTGGCGAAAAAACCAAAGACCCTTTAGCGATGTATTTATCGGATATTTTTACGGTATTGGCCAGCTTAGCGGGAATTCCTGCCGTTTCTATCCCGGCGGGCAACGACCCGGAAAGCGGTTTGCCCGTCGGGGTGCAGCTGATGTCGGGACAGGAAGAAGATGCAAAATTGTTGGATTTTTGCGCAAAAATTACTTTTTCGCTTTCTTCTTAATCGGCTTTTTATACTTCATATCCCGCAGGTGCTTGGCCTTATTGCCTTTATTTACCTTCTTGTTTTTTGTTAGTTTTTCGTGAAATGCGCCCTGTGTTTTTTTTGCGGGTCGAAATCGTTCTATGTTCTTTCCCACATCGTAGCCCAATTCATCCATGGTCAGTTCCGTAGAAACCTCCACTGCTTCAGGAAACTCCAGCATCGGGATAGACTTCTGCATCATTTTCTCGATAGCCGCCTGCCGGGGCAATTCATCTTCCGTTATAAACACTAAAGAAGCCCCTTCCGTGTCGGCGCGGCCCGTGCGGCCAATGCGGTGAATATACGTCTCCGGGTCTTCCGGGGTATCTATATTAATGACGTGGGTAACATCCGTGACATCCACCCCGCGCGCCAACAAATCAGTGGTAATCAGGCCGCGAATCAGCCCCTTGTCAAAAGCCACCACCGCGTTCATCCTGAAATTTTGCGATTTATTGCTGTGAATTACCTGAAATTCATCGGGAAATGCCGGCCCTAATTTTTCAAAAGCAAGGTCAGCCATCCTTTTGCTCGGCGCAAAAATCAACACTTTTTTCATGTTTTCATCAGTCGTCAACAAATGCTTTAACAGGTTGATCTTGGTATAAAAATTGGATACTTTATAGGCACTTTGTCTGATTTTCTCCAAAGGCGTACCGCCACGGGTCACTTCCAAAAAAATCGGCCCGTTGAAAAATATCTCCATCAGCGCATCCACTTCTTCGGTCATGGTAGCCGAAAACAACAAATTTTGCCGTTTTTTGGGCAGCATATCGAGTATCCTGGTCAATTGAGGCCGAAAACCAAGGCTCAACATTTCATCCACCTCATCAATCACCAAATGCCGCACGGAGCCGATGGACAGTGCATGGCTTAGGGCCAAATCCATCAGGCGACCAGGCGTAGCCACTATAATATCCAAACCCTCCATCACCATGATTTTTTGGGTATTGATATTGGTGCCTCCATATACACCCGCTACCCGTATGGCCATGTAAGGTATAAGTTTTTTGATCTCTCCAACCAATTGTATCACCAATTCCCGCGTGGGCACCAAGATGAGGGCACGCGGCGCACGTTGCTCCGAGTAAGACATCTGCCGCAAAATGGGCAACAGGTAAGCAAAGGTTTTCCCCGTGCCGGTTTGCGCCACGCCAATCACATCCCGACCAGACATAATGATCGAAAAAGCTTTGTGTTGTATAGGAGTTGGCTCCGTAAACCCCAGATCACTCAGGGCATTGAGGAGCGGGGCGGTCAGGTTGAGTGATTCAAAAGTCATAATGTAGGTCGGCACATCCTTACGCGACCACATCACGTGTGTATCGTACAGGACGCTTTCAACAGGCATACAGCCGAGCGCGAGGCGTGACGATCCGGTGTACAACGGGTCATCAGCGCAAAGGTACATAAAAATAACGTAACTATCCAGCCCGTCTGACTTCATTTTTCAGAAATCAGAATAAATAACTGTTTTTTATTGAATTAATTTAATTTCAAGAATATAATTCTTAAATTTTGATAAATCAAATGTATAAATAATTGATAAAATAATTAAAAATTTTCAAAAAATGACCGGCTGGATAGTTGCAAAATAACGAATGACTTGAAATTTTGACACCACTCCTATGTTTGATGTGCTGATATTTTTTTAATTGTTGCAAAATACAAACAAACGCCCTACCTTTGTACTGGGACATATTACTAAAATGGTTGGGACAATTGCGCAACGCGGTTCCGTTATCGGAAAAGTGACAGGTGTCACTTATAAAATAAATACTTTTTTTCAAAGACCTTTTGTACCAATCGTTATCAAGATAAAATCTATCAGGATTATCACGTTCGATCCTTTAACAGAAAAGATCATACAATGGATAGAAAATTAAAAAAACAGCAAAATGTGATTATGGATATTCTCCATGGGTTTACCGCCAATAAGATTGGAAACATAGGGTTGGAAAAACAACTGATCGCCGATAAGGAGCGCAATCGCTTCCAAGTGATCGTTTTTGGATGGGAGAATGGAACAAAGTTGGTCAACACTACATGCTTCATTTGGAGATAAAGAACGGCAAAGTGTGGGTACAACAAAACTGGACGGAAATAGAAATAGGTAAGGAACTTATGGCGCGTGGCATTCCCAAAACGGACATCGTACTCGGATTTCTTCCAGAATCTATGCGGGCAGATTCTGAATATGCAGCGGCCTGATAGATAAGTAGGTAAGTAGAAATAATCGTGGTTTTGAATTTCGTTAATTACCTTATTATCAAAGGTTTGTGAGACTGTGGACTGCTGACTATTGACTGTGGACTACTTACCCGGTTGGTATAGCAGTAAAAAAGCGCTAAGTCATGACAAATGTCACGACTTAGCGCTCTTAATTTATTATCAGCAGATGGATGCGTATCGCCTGCCGGTACTACAGTAATTCGGCCGCTCATCCTGCATCATCTATTCCAACTATCTTCCACGGAAACCGCCGCCACCGCCGCCACCGCGACGATCATCACGTCCGCCGCCGCCGCCGCCGCCACGGCGATCATCGCCACCGCGACCACCGCGGTCGCTGCCACGATCACGATCACCGCCGCCGCCGCCGCGTTGTGCACGGGCTTCGTTTTCTTCGTCGGTTGGCATCGTACCGTCCGCTTTAGGCAGAATAGCCCGACGCGACAGTTTCATTTTGCCCGATTTCGGGTCAATATCCAACAGTTTCACGCGTATAGCATCGCCTTGCTTGAACAAGTCGGATGGGCTTTCAATACGGCGATGGTCCATTTCAGAGACGTGGAGGAGGCCAGTTTTGCCCTTGAATTTGACAAATGCGCCAAATTCTACCACTTCTTCAATCACCCCTTCATAGATATCACCAACGGTTGGCACGAATACGATGTCCATGACGCGGGCATACGCGCCATCAAGGGCGGTTTTGTCGGGGCCAAAGATGGCAATAATGCCGCCTTGTTCATCTTCCGTGATAGAAATGGTGGTACCCGTTTGGCGTTGCATTTCCTGAATGATCTTACCACCAGGGCCGATAACAGCACCGATGTATTCGCGGTCAATGCGGAATTCCACCACACGAGGCGCATGAGGTTTCAGGTCAGCATTTGGTTTTGCAATGGTTTTTGCCATTTCCCCCAAAATGTGGATTCTGCCTGCCCGCGCCTGAAGCAGCGCTTTTTCTAACAGCTCATAGGGCATCCCGTCAATTTTAATGTCCATTTGTGTGCCACAAATGCCATTAGCGGTGCCGGTCACTTTAAAATCCATATCACCCAGCGCGTCTTCATCGCCCAAAATATCGGACAAAATAGCGAGGCGACCCTTATCGTCGGCGATAGCACCCATGGCGATACCGGCCACGGGCGACTTGAGCGGAACACCGCCATCCATCAGTGCCATAGAACCCGCGCAAACGGTCGCCATGGAAGAAGAACCATTGGATTCGAGGATATCGGAGACGATACGAACGGTGTAAGGAAAATCCTTGGGCAATACGCGGCGGATGGAACGGCCTGCCAGGTTGGCATGGCCGACTTCCCGGCGACCGGGGCCGCGTTGTGGCTTCACTTCACCCGTAGAATAGGGCGGAAAGTTGTAGTGCAGCAGGAATTTTTCGTCATAACTTTTCAGCGCATTGTCAATCAACGCTACATCCTGTTTGGTGCCGAGCGTCATAGATGCCAATGCCTGTGTTTCCCCACGGGTGAAAACAGAAGACCCGTGTGTAGAGGGCAGGTAATCCACTTCGCACCAGATCGGGCGAATTTCATCTCCCTGGCGGCCATCTAAGCGGAGTCCATCGGTGAGTACCACATCGCGGATGACAAATTTTTTGAATTTGTCGAAATACTTATCTGCGGCAGCACCCCATTCGGCCATCACTTCTTCGCCAAATTCTTCCTTGATTTTCCCGATAGTTTCCTGCTGAATGGCAGTAATGCGGTCTTTCCGTACCTGCTTGTCGGAAGCGCTGCGCGCCAGCGCATAGAGATCGTCGGAAGCCAGTGTTTCGATGCGTTTTTTGATCTCTTCGTGCTGTGCTACCACCGGCAGTACGCGTTTTACCAAGGCGCTTTCACCCACCAATGCGGCAAGGCGTTCTTGTGCTTCGATCTGAACGCGGATCACCTCATGGGCCAACTTGAGGGCCTCTATCAAGTCGGATTCCGAGCATTCCTGCGCTTCTCCTTCCACCATCGTGATGTCGTTTTTGGTAGCGGCCACAATGAAGTCCATGTCGGCGCGTTCCAGTTCGGTACGATTGGGGTTGAACACGAATTTGCCATCAATGCGGGCTATGCGCACTTCGGAAAACAAGGCTTCAACGGGGATATTGCTGACGGCAACGGCTGCCGAGCAGGCAAGGCCGGCCAAGGCATCAGGCAATACATCTTTGTCGGCAGAAAGCAGGTTGATGATGACCTGTGTCTCGTTCATGTAGCCATCCGGGAAGAGCGGGCGCAGGGCGCGGTCCACCAAACGACTGATGAGTATTTCGTAGTCAGAAATTCTGCCTTCCCGACGGAAGAAGTTGCCGGGAATACGTCCGGCGGCAGCAAATTTTTCCTGATAATCTACGGAAAGCGGAAAGAAGGGCTGGCCTTCTTTGGCTTTTTCGGCGCTGACGATGGTGCAAAGCATCATGGTTTTACCCATGCGCAACAGCACACTTCCGTCGGCTTGTGCGGCTAATTTGCCGGTCTCTAATACCACTTCGCGGCCATCAGGCAGCTGAAACGAGGTACTGAGCGGGATTTGTTTTCCCATAATAATACTAAGGTGTAATTATGCCCTGGCGGCTCCTTCAAGCAGATTGGCCATACACAAAAAAATCCTGCATCAAGCAATGAAGCAGCATTTTATCTGGCGCAAAAAAGCAACCGGCAACAAAAGCGAAAATACCTAAACCAAGTCCGGGAGAGACGATCAAAAACCGAAATGTTAGTACAGCGTGGTGCATTTTGCCTGCACAAAGGGCTGCTGTACTGTAATCACACAAAGATACAGGGCTAAAACGCCCGGCGGCTTTGTGTGGGGGAAGAAACGAATTGGTTCCCCGTTTTTGATGTGGTCCTCCCGGTCTCAGGGCAGTGGCATTTCAGCATGGTGCTGTCGGGACGAACGAACAACCCGGGCGGGTGAATAATATATGCGTAGTCCACAGTCAATAGTCAGCAGTCCAAAGTCTCACAAACCCTTGATAATAAGGTAATTAATGAAATTAAAAACTACTATTATTTCTGTTTACCTACTTAATAAGGTAATTAATGAAATTAAAAACCACGATTATTTCTATTTAGCTATTTGATAGTGAATGACAAATGATAAATTTATCAAAATTTTGTCAATTAATCATTTGTTCTAAAAAACAACGGTTATTTTGGTTTTATCATTAAAAAAGAATACCATACCGCAAAACACACAAAAGATTGATGATGCAATCGCTGTATTTTTTGTGGCATGGTATTCTAAACTCTCGTGTCTCGTGTCTTTTGTCTCATGTCTGAAGTCTCGTGTCTTGTGTCTGAAGTCTCGTGTCTCGTGTCTGTATCTCGTGTCTTGTGTCTGAAGTCTTGTGTCTGAAGTCTTGTGTCTGAAGTCTGAAGTCTTGTGTCTGAAGTCTGAAGTCTCGTGTCTGAAGTCTGGTGTCTTGTGTCTGAAGTCTGAAGTCTCCTACTTACGCAGACCTAATTTCTTGATGAGATCGCGATACATAAGGATATCTTTTTTCTCATAATAACTCAACAGACGTTTCCGGTGACCAACAAGGCCCAACAAGGCCCGGCGGCACGAAAAATCTTTTTTGTTGATGCGAAGGTGTGCGGAAAGTTGCTCAATGCGAAATGTGTGCAACGCAATTTGCGCTTCTACGCTACCCGTGTTTTTTTCATCGCCGCCGTACTCTTTCACGATGCTTGCAACTTTTTCTTTTTCGTAATAGATTGCCATTTTTCTTTAAAAATTAATAATTTAGAAATACAACATTTATCAATATGTATGTTGTGTGAGGTGCCAAATCCGAATTTCAGCGGAGCAAACGGCACATTTGCTCTATCCATGTCGGTTTTAGCGCCGCAAAGGTACGATATTCTGTGAAAGCACCAAATTTTTTAATTAAATTTTTCTGAGGAACTTTTCAATATTAGGAACGGTGTCAGCATAAAGTACTAAACTTAGGTAAATTAGTTTTGCTCAAATAACGATCTTTTTGGGTTAATAATGGGGCTATTTAAACAAAAAGATGGGCAATTTGAGTGAAAAGGAATCAGATAAGATGGATACTTTATTTTTACACCGTTCTTTATATCTTCACAACCTTGCACACACCCTGCTGATGGCCGGCCTTTACGGTCACAAAGTATAAACCTGGCACTCGAAACGCTGTTTCAGAGAGGTGAATAAATTGCGCGCCGACAGCAAACGCTCCGGTATTTTCATGAATAATACGGCCCTGCACATCCTGAACTACCCATTGCACGGTAGTTTCCTGCGCGAGGTTGAAAGCCAGGATGACATCAGTTGTAATATTTTTTTTGTTTAAATAATGCGAAATAATGAACAATTACTGTAAACAAGGTATTTGGGTCAGCGTGATTGGTCTGTTGACGGACAATAACTCCCGGGCTGCTGCGGAATGCGACTGATACACGGGGACAAATTTTTATCTTTTGTACAGATTGTTTTCCTATTTTTGCGCCCAATTGCCCATTGGGTCATTTTGTTGAACTATTACACTCACATTTTTTGTACATGAAATACCCACCACTCAGCACAGAACTCTATCAACTCAACCGCAAGCGTTTTATACGCGAAATGAAGCCCAACACGGTCGCCATTTTCAATTCCAGCGACATGATGCCGCGTTCGGGCGATCAGTTTTTTCCGTTCCGCCAAAATGCAGGTGTGCTGTACCTCTGTGGTATTGACCAGGAAGAAACGATGCTGGTATTGTATCCCGATTGTAAACGCGAAGGTTTTCAGGAAATGCTGCTCATCAAACGCACCAATGAACACATTGCCGTTTGGGAAGGACATAAATACACCAAAGAGGAGGCTCAGGCCACTTCCGGTATTGAAAAAGTGTTGTTTTTGGATGAAGCAGAGGGTTTTTTGAATGAACTTATCCTGCTGAGCGACAACGTTTACCTCAACATCAATGAAAATGACCGCTACGTTTCAGCCGTGGAAACCCGCGATCACCGCTATGCCAAATACCTCCGTGACCGATACCCGGCCCATACACTACTGCGGGCACAACCTATTTTGAAAAAACTGCAAATGATCAAAAGCCAATGGGAGGTGGATGCCACCCAGCGGGCTATTGATGTCACGGGTAATGCTTTCCAGCGGGTAGCACAATTTGCCCGACCCGGCGTACATGAATACGAAATTGAAGCAGAAATCATCCATGAATTCATTCGAAGCGGTATGACCGGCCACGCGTATAGCCCCATTATCGCATCCGGCAAAAACGCCTGCGTGCTGCACTACGTTGAAAACAAGCAGGTTTGTCGGAAAGGCGAAGTGATTCTGATGGATTTTGGCTGCGAATACGCCAATTACAACGCCGATATGACCCGCTGCCTCCCCGTCAGTGGCACCTTTACTCAACGCCAGCGGGCCGTCTACAATGCGGTGTTGCGGGTCATGAAGGAAGCAACCGCTATGCTGGTACCGGGCACTACCTTAGAAGAATACAACAAAGAGGTCGGAAAAATAATGGAAAGCGAACTCCTCAGCCTGGGCCTCATCAGCCGCGACGATGTGGAAAAACAGAGCAAAGAGACCCCCGCTTACAAAAAGTACTTCATGCACGGCACCAGCCACCACCTCGGCCTTGATGTACACGATATTGGCCTGCGCTACGAGCCTTTCCGCGCCGGAATGCTCTTCACCTGCGAACCCGGTATTTATATCCCCGAAGAAGGTTTGGGTATCCGTCTGGAAAACAACTTAGTTATCACCGATCACGGTGCCATTGATTTGTTTAAAAATATTCCGATTGAAGCGGAAGCGATTGAGGAAATGATGAGAGAGAGATAAGACTTCAGACTTCAGACACAAGACTTCAGACTTCAGACACAAGACTTCAGACACAAGACTTCAGACTTCAGACACAAGACTTCAGACTTCAGACACAAGACTTCAGACTTCAGACACAAGACTTCAGACTTCAGACACAAGACTTCAGACTTCAGACACAAGACTTCAGACTTCAGACACAAGACTTCAGACTTCAGACACAAGACTTCAGACTTCAGACACAAGACTTCAGACACAAGACTTCAGACTTCAGACACAAGACTTCAGAC
>Ga0209181_10002743_pt1 | contig 28399 bp, 22 predicted proteins | sample MAT05_FD_187208 | JGI IMG/M metagenome (GOLD analysis project Ga0209181, IMG submission 187208) | Freshwater microbial communities from Lake Fryxell liftoff mats and glacier meltwater in Antarctica - MAT-05 (SPAdes) (version 2) | ecosystem: Environmental > Aquatic > Freshwater > Ice > Liftoff...
CCATCCCCACTTTCTAAGCGAATCAGGGCACCTGCAAAGATGAGCATCGCAGGAATAATGTGGATAAGCAGCTTCGATCCTCTGCTCTCTAAGTTTCACCTGGGTCTAGCAAAAAATCACCTAATGCTTGGAATGAATAACTATCAGAGGATGATTGATACATTTTACAGACACACGCTCGTTCCAATATTTTTTGGACTAAGATGAAATCATTCACAAATCATCTGACAATTTATAGGTTATGCTAACAGTAGGATGTGCATAGGTAGAGGGCATTTCAGAATCATCCGTCAATATCCTATAAAGATGTGCAGATAGTCCCCAATAAAAATTAGTGTGATTGATTCTTTTTTCATAACCAAAACCTATTGGAATGTAGGAAAGATTTTCTTTTTTATACGGAGTTGTTTCTCCGCAAGTACATAAGTTCCCTTTAAAGAAACCCAATTCGACAAACAACCGCGCGTCATTAGGATTTCGTATGAAGTCATATTGCAGAAATGGGCCCGCCATAAAATATTGCTGAGGGTCTTGATTTCGGACTTTTGTCCATATAGGTTGGTACATGAACCCAAAATAAATATCAGAGGAAATAGAAGTGATCAAGGCAAGAGACAGTGAATTTTGTTTGAAATAAAACAAATCTCCTGTCTCACGATAGTCAAAAATAAATGAATAACGTGTCTGTACCGTTGTTCGTTTCAAAAAATAGCGGAAATCAAAGAGATTGAGTTTGTCCGCTTTATTCTGATTTACAGGATCAATTATTTCAATTGGCTCTTTTTTAGGTTCAAATGTTCTACGTTCTCCAAAATGATACTGAAGCCCAACTCTATTGGCAAATAAGAATTTGTCATTCTTTGAATAGAACATACCGCGCAGAGCATAATCCAAATAAAAATGATTGAAAAGCCTGAAATTTATGCCCAGTAAGCTCTGAACATTATGATTGGAGAAATTTAGTAAGGGCTCGATTCCGTATTCTTTTTTACCATCAATTGCATAGTCAAGCAGATTCCAAGATACTTCCGTGTATGGCATAAAACGATTCCGCACAAATCGGTTTCGATTGTTGTTATGAAAATAATATTTTAGTCTGATGCCAGCCCCTTTTTTAGGCGTTAATTTTACATCTTCTACTTCTCCAAACGAGTATTCAACTTGAAAGCCCAAATAAAGCCTTTTGTAAATATTAAAATCAATATGGGGCGCAAATCGCAATGCCCAATACTTTGGGAAATCAATCGGACTATCTGCTGCGGGGATAGAAAACTGCCCACCTGATTCTGTACCTCCGATGATGGGGGCATACCGTACCACTTGCGCTGTTAGAAGTGAAGCAAAAGCAAATGAGAGGAAAAAAAATACGATTTTTTTCATTTCCAGAAGTTTTAAATGGTACAGCCGTCAGGTTGACGACTGTACCCAGTATTAAATTTTAAGACTAAAGCAGTTTGAATCCAGAGCTCATTTTGTTATCTGCGGAAGTTCCTTCGAGGCAAAAGGTTTCAAATCCAAAAAGCCAAATGGTTCCAATATGTGTATTATAAAATGCAAAGTCAAACATAGCGGTTCCAGCATAAATACCTACAGTTTGAACTTTTGAGACTTTATTGTTCCAAGTAGGCGGCATAACAGGATATGTGCGAAACATTGGAATTATTCCTCCTCCTTCACATTTTTTGTAAAGGGAAATGAAGATATTCCGGTCTTCCGCAGCCCCTTGTAAAAAGGTGGATTCGTAATAATCCTCTTCATATTCTGAATACCAACTTGGAATTGTACCAGTTGTTTCATACTGAGCGATAACGCCTGAACTATCTGCAATATGTCGAAGGTGTTCTGCAATTTGAAGACCCTTTCCGATTGCCAAATTGTTTGCAGAGCCAAATTGGATGTATGCTGATTTGGTTGAGAACTTATACACATTCACAATTGCATCATTCGTACTTGGCTTATGCTCAACTATATACGCTACCCAATTGTCTGTTGTAGAATCGTTTGTTATTCCGCTCACTGTCACGCCATCAAGTTTGTATTCGTAGAAAAACTCAACCTCATCTTCCGAGTCTCCTCTTTCAGCAATATTGTCTATTGAAGAATTTGATTGAATTGTACTTTCTTTCGAGCAATGATAAAATGTAAAAACAAGTGCGAGGAAAGGCACGAGCCTAAAAAAAATTCCAACTAAAAGATTGACCTGGACTTTCATAGAAAAAATGACGTTTGAAAGAAAATTATCTGACTAACGTGTCAGATATTGACGCCCTACTTCTTTTGGAATGGTTTCGGGTCAGCCCACAGTTGCAACTTGCAGGCAAAACTCCAATCCCTCAGTCCAGTAAAACGGCTCTTCGTGACTTTATATGGGTGGCTGCCTAAAGTTGAGTTTGCCACAGGTGAATAGGATCATGTTCATAAAGTTGTCTTTGTTTCGGTAGCCTCTGGCTCTTCGTTTGGCAAGTTGGATTTTGGAGTTGATGCCTTCGAGGATTCCGTTGTTGATTTTAGATTTGATGTAGTTGATGATTCCAGACCAATGTGCACGTATTGTGTTTGCTGCTTTTTGAAATGGGAAAATGCCGCTTTTGGTGGCTTGTCGGCACCAGTCTTTGAGGAATTTTTCGGCCATTTTGGTGTCGTTGAAATTCCAGAATTCGCGCAACAGTTCTTTGAGTCGGTATCCTTCTCCGAGTTTTGGGTACAAGGTGATGAGTTCCAGTAGTTCCTCGAACTTTTTGTCACTGAGGTTTTCGTTGTTTTTTAGCAGGGTGTACTTATGGTTCTTGAGTTCGCTGCATTCTTGGCGTTCGATTCTGCGCAGGTCGTCCATGGCTTTGTTGATCACTTTGGTGACGTGAAAGCGGTCGAAGGTGATGGCGGCGTTGGGCAAGTATTGGTAGCAGCCAGCGATAAAGGCCGGCGACATGTCAATACTAACCTGTTCGACAGCCTCGCTGGGCGAGCCATTTTCATCCAAAAAAGCAGCTAAAACGCCTACAGAATATTGGTCTTTGCCCTCTGTGACGTCGAAAACCCGAGTGGTGTCCAAATCGACCCCAACGGTCACATAGTCGTGGCCTCGCCGAAAAGAGGTCTCGTCCATGCCAACCCGCTGGATGCCAGTGTAGTCTGTATTGGCGCGAGCCTTCCCGACGTAGTGCTTAAAAATGTTCCAGATGCGCTGGTCACGCTCGCCCACCAGGCGAGCAACGCTAAGGACAGGCATCTCTAACTCGATCAGACTCATGGCAAAGGCCTCGAAAAGCAAGGTGAAGCCAGTGTTGCGACGAGCCCAGGGCACTTGAACGGTTTTGACCGACCCTCCGCTGTCTTTGATGCGAGGAACTCGGGCATGGAGGTAGCAATGGTGCTCGAAGAAGTTGAGGTGGCGCCAAGTATGATTATTTGTGTCATGAGCCTTGCAGGGCACACCCAAGTCATCTAAAAAGGTGCTGCCGGCAGGAAAATCAAGGCGAATGTGCAACTCCTTGTTGCCCGATTCTCCAACCTCAAAATCAATCGAAACTACCTGCCAAGGGCGAATATCGCCCAAGGCAATCTCAAATAATTGCTTGCTGTTCATGGATGCAAATATCATTCAAAGAACTAAGCCACCCATATAAAGTCACGAAGAGCCAGTAAAACTGGAACAGTCAAAAAAAATCATTTTTTCACAAAGCCTAATTGTAGTACAACCGAGTATTCGTACTCAAAAGTAGACAACTGCTGATTGTATTGTACGGGCCCACCGAGCATTCTCAACAACTCAAGGTAGTTGTACAAAGAGGACTTCGAAATGCCAAGCCGGGTAGCAAACGCTCTGGGGCTTCCTGTGGCTTTGAGGCGTATGAGTTGATCCATTTGTTCTAAACGCTGCAGGATATCAATGACTTTCATGAAGAGCATTTGTGTTTTTGTGTTGAGTAAAATGAAGCAGAAACCAGAGCATGGTTGCAAAAGCAAGAGGATTTGCTGTTTACAATCCTTATTTCAGGTTTTGAACGAAAAAACACGAAAACAGGTGGAGCGCGAGCGGCTACAAAACGCCAAGAGAATTGCGGGGGGGGGCAGAAAGATTGCGTTCATGGTAGTGGTTTTAGGAAAAAGATGCTACAAAAGTAAGCACTAGGCACACTACAAACAAGGACATTTTGCGCCATTTCACGACAGGCAGATGCCACAAAAAAACGAGGCCGATCTCCCGTCAGGAAAATCGGCCTATTTACCCGCCGTAGCTTCAGCGAAGGCGGGTGATAATGGTCAAAAGTCAATGGTATTTACTGCAAAACCACTTCCCGCTCCGACATCATTTTACGGATGTTGATGAGCGCGTACCGCATGCGGCCAAGGGCAGTATTAATGCTCACCCGGGTAAGTCCGGCGATTTCTTTGAAACTCATGTCGGCGTAATGACGCAGAATGACCACTTCGCGCTGTTCGGGCGGAAGCCCTTCCACCAAATGGCGGATGCGATTATGGGTTTCTGAACGCATGATGATGGTTTCCGGGCCTTCGTCGCTCACGCGCAGCACGTCGAAAATGTCGAAGTCAGGGTTGGGATTGATGTGGGCGCGGCGTTTGTTGCGGCGGTGATAATCTACGCACATATTGTACGAGATACGCATGGCCCATTGCACGAATTTGCCTTCGTGGTTGTACTTGCCCTTGCGGAGCGTGTCAATGATTTTGATAAAAACTTCCTGAAAGATGTCTTCCGCGAGAGCGCGGTCTTTCACAAAGAGGTAAATAGAGGTGTAGATTTTTGCCTTGTAACGAGCGAGGAGGGTCTCGAAGGCTTGTTCATCACCATCTGTGTAAAGCGCGATCAGTTCGTGATCGTGAAGCATTGGCATAACTTGCATGAGCAATAGATTTTGCTGTTAACCAGTTAAATTGATTCAGAAATTTAATTGGTGTACAAGTTTTAGCCGATACGCAGAGAAAGTGAGTTGGTGATGAAATAACGGAGCAACATGCCCATTGACGATGCCAAATGTATGGGCTTATTGTTTGACAAGGGAAGTTTTTTTGAAATTTTAACAAAAAATTTCACGTCGCACAGGCAACCCGCCAAATTTCATCAGAAAAATTTGGTAAAAGGGCTACTTTTGCACCCGAATCCAGAATAAAGTTGGGCGCAACTTTTTTGACCGATTCCCAAATTTAAGCCACGCTGCTACGCCGCCTCTTTCAACTGCGCCACTTAACCCACTTTTTCAAAGCGGCTCGGCAGCATTCTTCTCATGGAAATTGCCATAGTAGTAGTCCTCATTGTCCTGCACGGTTTTCTCGTGTTGGGTGAAATCGCTCTCCTTACCTCCAAGCGTTCACGGCTCGAAGCCGAAAAATTGAAGGGCAACCGCAATGCTGCAATCGCTGTCACCTTACTCGACAACATTAACCATTATCTGTCTGCTATGCAGATCGGTATTACCCTGATCAGTATTGTGGAAGGTGCATACGCTGGTGTAGCCATTGGCCATAAGCTTGAGCCGTTCGTTGCTCAATTTCCCAGCCTTGCACCCTACGCCGAACAAATTTCAATCTCGATCGTCGTCACGCTCATCACCTATTTCTCGCTCGTTGTGGGCGAATTGGCGCCAAAATACATCGCCATCCAATACGCCGAATCACTGGCGATCGCTTGCGCCCCGGCAATGAATTTTATCACAAAGATTACGGGGCCTATTTCAATATTCCTGAGTTGGAGCACTAAACTGTTTATGAGGATGCTCTTCATAAAGCCCAACGATCAACAAAGCATTTCGGAGGATGAGATAAAATTGATGGTAAAAATGGCGAACCAGCAAGGAGTGCTAGAACAAAAAGAAAGTGAGTTCATTACCAACATATTGCGCTTTGCTGACCGCGATGCCTATACTATTATGACCCACCGCAACGAGGTAGAATGGCTTGACATTAAGGAAGATATAGAAGGAAATGACCGGGTCATCCGCGAAAGCGGCTACACAAAATTCCTTTTATGTGAAGATGACATTGAGAACATCATCGGGGTGGTGAAACTCCGGGATTATATTGGCAACCGAGACAAGCCAGACTTCGATCTGCTCAAAATAACCTCCCAGCCGCTTTATATCCCGGAAACGATGAACGCGCTGAAAATCCTGGAACGATTCCGAAAAGAACGCAATTATTTTGCAGTGGTTGTGGACGAATATGGCTCGACTCAAGGCATTATTACCCTGCACGACCTGACGGAAAACATCTTCGGCAACCTGCCCGATCTAGACGATGCAGAGGAACCCGACATTGTGACTCGTGAAGATGGTAGCCTCCTGGTGGACGGGATGATCCCAATTGATGAATTGCGCGAAACTTTGAGCCTCAAAGAATTTGATATTGAAGATGCCGACTACTCTACCCTTGCCGGTTTTATCCTTTACAAGCTTAGTGAAATCCCAAAAATCGGAGATGTACTGAAAACAGAAGGTTACTGCTTTGAGATTGTCGATATGGACAAGAGCAAGATTGACCGTGTATTGGTGAGCAAGATGCAGGAGGAGGTGTAAGTTTTAAGTTCTCCGTGACAAGTTTTAAGCCATCGTTGGCAGGTACTTGCTTTACACTGCAACATTTGTTGCTAAATACCTGTCCTTTGGTGAAAATATCACACCTAAATTCAATTTCAATGAAACAGGTTCTTACGTTCTCCATGCTGTTGTTTGCCATTTTTTCTGCCGCACAAACCGGCTCCAGCAACCCAGAATACCAGAAAGCGGTCGAAATTGCCCTCGGCGAGCTTCAAAAAGGCCAATGTAACCCTTGTTTGGAAGCCTACGAACGGGCTTTCGCTATTTCCAAACACAGTGCGTTAAGTCATCTCCGCGCCGCGCGCTGCGCTCAGATGTGCAATGACGCATCTAAAGCCCAAACATTTGCCGATATAGCCGTGGAAATTAGCTGGGACATGGCGGCCCAAGTTTTGCAAAATGACCTTGGATACCCCGAACTTGTCCTTTTGCGAGATTCCGATTTGGGTAAAAACACTTTGGAAAAAACAATGGCCGCTGCCAAAGCCACCGGATTTAATTTTGAACTTGCGAAAGCACTTGACTTACTCTCCGAAGAAGATCAAAAATTCCGCCGCCTGAACGACGAGTACAACTCCAAGTATGCACCAGATTCCCCTGAATACCAAAAATTTATGCATGATTGGATGAGCAGCGACTCGCTCTGCCTCGCTAAAGCCGAAGCCATTATAAATCAGTACGGCTACCCCGGAAAATCGCTCGTGGGTGATTCAAGACAAGACGCTATCTGGATGATAATCCAACATGCTCCGCTTGAAAAACAGGAGCAATTTTTTCCAATCATAGACGCAGCAGCGCAAAAAGGCGAGCTGCGCAAATCCTCTTGGGCTTTACTGGTGGATCGGATTCGGATGTTTAAAGGCCAGCCACAAATTTATGGCTCGCAAGTAGTGCGCGACGAAGCCACGGGGGGATGGAAGTTCCACGAGATAGAAGACGTAGCCAACGTGGACAAACGCCGCGCAGAAGTCGGACTCGATCCCTTGGAGACCTATGCTGAAAGGATGGGAGTGGCATGGAAACCTAAATAAATGTAGCCCTCCTCCATCATCCCGAGTACTCGGGGCTACGGCGGGTAAAAATGACAAATGACGATAAATGACGATAAATGACGAAATAACTCCAAATTCCCGGCTTGAGCCCTTTAAAAACCGCTTGGCCAAAAACTTCAGGCACTTTGGGAAATGGGCGAAGAGGCAGAGCATCACCTGCTTTCGGGTGTACGATAACGACATTCCCGGCACGCCGTTGGCCGTGGATATTTATGAAGGCATTGCACACATTGCCGAGTACGAGCGCGACCATGGCATGGATGCCGACCAACACTCAGCTTGGCTGGCTGAATGCGTCCAAGTTGCCTCAGAAGTGCTTGGTATTCACCCGGACAGCATTTTTTTGAAATACCGTCAACGGCAAAAAGGCTTGCGACAATACGAGCGTTTTTCTCGTGCTGGCGCCGAGTATATTGTACACGAAAATGGGTTGAATTTTCTCATCCGCCCGGCGGACTATCTGGATGTTGGACTATTTCTGGACCATCGTAACACGCGTCAAATGGTACGCAAGGAATCTGCGGGAAAACGGATACTCAACCTTTTTGCGTACACAGGCTCGTTCTCAGTCTATGCGGCTGCAGGAGGTGCAGCATCTACCCTGACCGTGGACATGAGCAACACTTACCTGCAATGGGCCGACCGAAATCTGGCCCTCAATGGTTTTTCAACAGGTCCTCACCGCCTATTGCAAGCCGATGTAACCTCCTGGTTGCACGAGCCTTCAGCGGAACAATTTGACCTCATCGTACTGGATCCACCAACATTTTCTAACAGTAAGCGAATGACTGGCACGCTCGATACCCAACGCGACCATGTATGGATGCTCAACGCTGCGCTTCAACGCTGTGCACCAGGCGGAACCATCTGGTTCTCTACCAATTACCGCCGTTTTAAACTGGAAGAAGGAGAAATTCGGGCTTCTGAAATTCAGAAGATTTCAAAGCTGACGGTACCCGAAGATTTTCGGAATGAGCGGATTCACCAGTGTTTTAAGATATTGAAATAAAGTCGTCATTGGTCATTGGGTCATTAGTCAGTGGGTCATTCGCCAAATATTGCAATGACCAATGACCAATGACCCAATGTCCAATGTCCAATGTCCAATGACCAATGACCAATGACCAATGACCAATGACCAATGACCCAATGGCCAATGACAATCACAACCCCTTCACATCCACATTCACTTTTCCAGTTGAAAAAAGATTGACCCGAATCCCAGTGGGTGTCACGCGGGTATCTTGGACGGCCACACTGTCGAGCGCGCCATAGAGGGTAATACCAGGCTGTATCTGGTAATTGCTGAGTGTTTGCTGGATCGAATTTTTCATCTCAGCGATGTTCTGCCCTAGTGGAAATACCATGCTCGCTGCCATTTTCTTTTTAATCGTCCCTTGAAAAATCCAAGAGGAAGAACGCAGTAAAAAATTGCGCGTATCCATGTGAAAATCAAGATCTTTTACCTCAATCTGATTTTTCAGCGGGTTGAATTCCGGCCTTCCAATAAAGTAAATTTGGCCGTTGAACGAACCGCTTAGTTTGGTATTCACTACTACTCGGTCGTTGTTGCCCCAAAGCGTCAGGTCTTCCACTTTCACCTTCTTTTTTCCGGATTCAAAAACCTGTCCGACCATGATGTTTTTGGCCAAACGCTCGGCTTCAGCGAAGGGCACATCGGTGGCAAAACGCATTTGAAAATCGTCGGGGGCTTCGTTTAGCAGGGTCAGGTTGGGGAGGAAGGAATTTTCCCTGAATGTGGGTTTTTCGCCAAATGACACATCATTCAGACACTCCACCGCGATTTTGGTTTGCAGGGCATTGTTATAGGTTGTGATCGGGGTGAGGCCAATACTGATAGGCGTGGTTTTTGACCACATTCGGTATTCTTCGTCGAGTAACACGGGCTGTTGAATGGCTTCCCAAGCCTCTTGGATATAGGGCCTGAGGTTGATTTGCTGGCTCACATATTGGTCGAGGGTCTTGCTGAGCGCCTTTTTACTTCGGGTGAGCGCCAGATTGGCAATGGTCTCTACGCTGATGTTGCCGATGCCTGTTTTCAAGATGGGCCGACTGAGCCATTCGTGCCATTCCACCACAGTTTGCGTACTGAGGCTCCAGTCGGGGTTGATGTTGAAGGTTGTTTTGAAATTGAGGGCAAGTTCTCCCTCAGCCTCGGCTGCTGTGCCAAACACGAGTTCTTTTTTCATCCAGAGTTTGAGCGGAACGCGGTATTTCACGGTATTTCCGGCAAAAAAAAGGGAAATTTCTTGACTGGACCAGGCGTTCATCATTAAGCCATCGTGACCGTTGTCCTCGAAGGAATAGTCCTCAAAAAGGGCCGACCCGGAGAGTCTGGCATTGAGAGATCGCAGAATTTCGTCCACAGAAATACTGACCGGGATGCTGAGCGTGGAGGGTACGGGCGCAGGGTCGGCGGTGGCGGTGTACTGCTCGGCGGGCTGAGGTGCGTTGGTGTATTTTGCGGAGGTACAAAAGGCTAGGAAGGAGAGCAGGAGAAAGGAGAAAATTTTGTGGAACTGCATGGTGGGGGAGATTAGCGTAAGTTACGAACCCAGACAGCAGGGTCACGCTTGATATGAACTACAGCTACTATGAGTATTTTTGAGCGAGGTTCACCCACACGAAACACAATGTAGTAGGGGAATTTATGGAGTTTTACCTTTCGGTAATTCGGACTTTGTCTGACCACGTCAAACGTTTCAGGGCGTTTTGATAAATCTTCAAAACAGTTTTGCAGGCCATTCCAAAATCGTTCGAGTGCCGAGATAGATTCTCCAGCATACCAGTCAAGTGCATCACGGATGTCACATTGGGCACTTTTTCCGATAACAATATTAAAGGCCATACTCCGACTTCATCAGGGTTTTGAAGTTGCCCGCCTCCAATGCAGAGTTGGGTTCGGTCTCATATTCTTCCCAGCGGCGATCCAATTCGGCCAGTTCTTCTTCTGAAAATTCGAGGTCTTCTGCCTGTGAAGCGCGGAGGTTTTTGAATTTCAAGAAAGTAACAAAGTCAGCCACTTGTTTTTGAAGGTCAAGCGGAAGGGATTCTATTTCGTTGATGAGGAAGGCCTTGTTCATTATTTGTAAAGTGTAGTGTGCATATTTGGATGCTCAAAAATAGGCAAAAAGCGGGAAAGTAGCGTTTAAGCAGGCACGACCTTTTCAGCAGAAGCAACTGACTCCCATTGATCAAAAGTAAAGCAGGTGAGTTCGAGCAACATTGCTGGCGAGATGCTGTTGGGCAGGCCTTTCAAAATGTGCAATACAGCTTCTCGCAGCGCCCAATTAGGATTGACTGCGGCCAGGGCAATTATTTTTTGGAGAATGAGGTCCTTGTGTGCGACAAGGGTTTTTTCAGGCAAAAGTTCTTCATCTGTCAGTTTTGATGTCATCGTCTTTCAGTACTACCAAAAAATCAATATCTGACCCTTCGTGGTAGTCGCCACGGGCGTAGGAACCATACAAGATCAGTTTGGCGAGGCGTTTGCCATACAAGGTCTGTAGTTCGGATTTTACGGCTTGGGTTAGGGTGTTTTTGTTGAACATGGGGATCCTTGCTGGAATAAGCAATAAAAATACGGATGATTTGTGTTTCGGTGCTCATAAAATCTGTTGGGAGAAACACGCAAATGTAGCAAAAGCCGCGGAGGCGCGGAGGCGCGGAGAATTCTCTGTGACTCTGCGCCTCTGCGGTAAAATAACAATCCGATTCTCTCTACATTTGTCGCCAAAGATTTCCAACCACAAACTGTTCGCCATGGCAATAGCAAAACCTTTCAACCTCCGCGCCTGGATTGACGAAAATCGCGACCTGCTCAAACCGCCCGTCGGCAACAAGCAGATTTACCTCCAAAACGAAGACTTCATCGTCATGGTGGTCGGCGGGCCCAATGGCCGCAAAGACTACCACTGGGAAGAAGGCGAAGAACTTTTTTACCAGTTGGAGGGCGATATCCAGGTTAAAATCATCAACGAAGCAGGCAAACGAGAAACAATAGACATTCGCGAGGGCGAAATGTTCCTACTTCCGCCGCGTATACCGCACTCCCCTCAACGCCCGGCTGGGACCGTTGGGCTGGTGCTGGAACGTCACCGCAACACGGGTGAAGTGGACAAACTCCTGTGGTTTTGCGAAAAATGCGATCAACCGCTCCACGAAGCTGGCTTCCCGCTCAAAGATATCGGCTCGCAGATTCGCCAAGCTATTGGGGAGTTCAAAGACGATTTAGAGGCGCGCACCTGCAAACATTGTGGGTCGGTGATGGAGATGTAAAGTGACAAGTTTTAAATAGAACGCCAATTTCAACTTGAAACTTGGTACCTGCAACTACGCTATCTCATCGGGTAATAATGGTTTTGCGTCGAAGAACAGGCAAGTGATGGAGAGATTTTGAGGCGTTTCCCGTTTGACCAATGTTGCAAAGCGATGAGCATCTCAACAATCTCAACTACCTCAACCTACTCAACACTAACAACCAATTCAAATTCAAGACCCTATGGCACGTCTAACAACAGTCTCAAAACTTCTGATCACCGTCGGCATCGTGGGCGCAGTCTTTTTCGGTGCAAAATACTTCTTGGGCAGTTCCGGCCTTTTGGAGAAAAAAGTCAATGTGGTAGACCTCGAAAAAACCGACGCGACCACGAATGACATCCTCAGTTCAGCGCCCAAAAACTATGAGAGCGTTGGACTAAAACAACTTGCTTTCCCTTCCACCAAAAATGTAAGTAGTGGCACACGCATGACTTACCTGGGCATGGGCTGGAACGGCCAAACCGCCATCAGCTATGCCAATGGCGGCCCCAAAACAACGGAAGGTAGCCTCCTGGCGGCTTCAGGCATCAACCTCAATTTTATCCGCCAGGACGATTACGGCAAGATGCAAGAGGCCATTGTAAAATTTGCCAGCGACTACAAAAACAACCCCAGCGCGCCGCCTGTGTTTTGCGGCATTATGGGCGACAACCTCGCGTCTTTTAAAGTCGCCTTGGATTCCAAATTGAAAGAAGTAGACCCTTCCTATGATGTCCGAGGCTTTTATATCTGCGGCTACTCTTACGGGGAGGACAAATTCATCGGCCCGGTTTCCTGGAAAAAAGACCCGCAAAAAGCGCGGGGTGGCGTTTGCTCGGTCGTGTTGAAAGATGGCGACCACAATATCGTAATCAAATGGGCTGCTGACAACGACGTACCCTTGAATCCCGACCCGACTGTGTACGATCCAGGTCGCCTCAACTTTGTGGGCGTGAGCACTTTCGTAGAAGCCGCCGACCGTTTCGTGGCCAACCAAACCATCGAACTTCCCGAAGTGAAAGACGGCAAGCGCACCGGCAAAACTGCCAGCGTGAAAATTGACGCGACGAGCACCTGGTCGCCCGAAGACGAAAAAGTGTTCAAAAGCAACCGCGACGTGGTGACACTGCTCAGCACTCGTGAAAACACCAAGCAAATGCCCTGCATGATGCTCGGCCTTAACAAGTACCTGGAGCAAAACCGGGAACAGGTGAAAAAGCTCATTGGTGCCTTAGCAGTGGCTGGCGACCAAATTAAAACCTTCGACCCTGCCCTTCGTTATGGATGCAAAATGAATGGCGAAGTATTTGGCCCAGAAGCCAATTGGTACGAGCTGTTCAAGGGCAAGGAAATGGAAAGCGGCGCTGGCCGAACCGTTTCGGTGGGCGGCTCCCGCTCCTGCAACCTTGCCGATGTCGCCGACGACTTGGGCATTGCAGAGGGTTCGAGCAACGCTTATGCTTCGGTGTACACACTTTTTGCCAACTACATGAGCAAATTGTATCCCGAAGATTTGCCCTCCTTTCCGCCTGCTGCCGACGCGCTTGACCTCTCGGCTTTACGTGCACTTTATGCCAGTGCCGACAAGGAAAAACTCACCGAGGGCTTCAAACAGGAGTACTCTAAAGGTGACATGAGCGACGTGTATGGTCGCCGCAACTATAACATCGAGTTTGCAACAGGTAGAGCCACCATCACCCCTGCTGGTGAAAAAGTGCTCGAAGAAATCTATAACTCCCTGAACGCCACCAGCCTCCGCATGAGTATCCGCGGCCACACAGACAATGTGGGCAACTATGAAAGCAATGTAGAACTCTCTAATGCACGCGCCAACTCGGTACGCTCCTGGATTCAGAAACGTTCGAAGTACAGCTTCCCTGCCGAACGATTTGCTCAGGTAGCTGGCTTTGGTTCAGATAAGCCAGTGGGGTCTAATGATTCTCCCGAGGGCCGAGCCCGAAACCGCCGTGTGGAGATTGTTTTTGGGGACTAATCTGAATGATTCGATTGGTTCGAATCATCGAACCAATCGAATCATCGAACCAATCGAATCATCGAATCATCGAATCAATGAAAGAACTTTTCCGCTGGAACGGCACGCCCTCCCCTACTGTCAGAATGCTGGTGGTGCTTTTTTATATAGTAGCCTTTTTTCTGCTTTGGCAATTTGCTACCCCGGCCGGCATTCCCGGCCCTGGCAAATGCTGGGCCGCCTGGCTAGAACTCGTGAGCCAGTACAATCTGGTGGGTGAACTTTTCAACTCCGCCCAAACCAGTATCATCGCCATGCTGATCACGATTGTGGCTGCCATGGTGCTGGCATATTTGAGTCGCATTCCAATTTTCGAGCCTTTGGTGAGCCTGCTTACCCGCTTCAGGTTTTTGTCGCTCATTGGCATCAGTTTTATCTTCTTGCTGTTTACAAGTACCTCCTGGCAAGCCAAATTGACTACGATGAGTTTCACTATTTTGACCTACCTGCTCACGGGTCTACTGGCAGTAATCCGTGACATTCCACAACGGATGTACAATTATTCTCGAACACTCCGCATGAGCGAAGGCGAGGTAACTTGGTACACGGTAGTCCGCGGCACCCTTTATGAAGCCTGCGATCTAATGGTGCAAAACTTTGCCATAGCCTGGATGATGCTTACCAGTATTGAGGCCATGTTCCGTGAATACGGTGGCGTAGGTGCATTGCTCGTCAACGTGTACCAGCGCAAAGGATTCGAGTATGTTTTTGCCATTCAAATCACTATTCTTTTGGTCGGTTTGCTCATGGACAGTTTGCTGCGCGGAGCCATTTGGATTGCTTTCCCCTGGAAACGCAAAGCGACGCGCAACCCATTTTTGAATTGGTTGGCAGCGGGGCAACAATAGGGTCTTCTCTTCGGTTGGTTTTCCTTTATTACATTTTTAATTTTACGTTTTGCGGTTTATTTAAAGAAAAAATGAGATCTCCTTTCAACCCCGTTGGGGTACTTGGCGCAGGTAGTTTTGGTACGGCAATAGCCAATTTGCTGGCTTACAATTCCGATGTTTTGTTGTTCAGCCGCAAATCTGAGACGGTGGCTCTGATAAACGAACACCGAGAACATCTGGGTGTAAAAATATCTGATCAAGTTACCGCAACCAACGATTTGGAAGAACTGGCTCAACGTTGCACCCTCATTTTTCCTGTAGTTCCAAGCAATAGTTTTAGGCTAATGATTCGCGCTTTAGCCCCTTATTTGAGACCACACCATATCATTATTCACGGCACAAAAGGTTTTGACCTGAATGGCATTGAGGAGGAGGGTTTAGACAAACCGGGCACCATCGTCACCCGAGCCAACGTGCGTACCATGAGCGAAGTGGTGTGCGAAGAAAGCAGTGTTGTGCGTGTGGGATGTTTGAGCGGCCCCAATCTCGCGGCAGAAATCGTAGCTGGCCAACCCGCTGCTACCTTGGTGGGTAGCCGGTTTCGAGAGGTAATTCAAGCGGGGCAATTCGCCTTAAACAGCCCTAAATTTCACGTTTTTGGTTCCTATGATATTTTAGGGGCAGAATTGGCCGGTGCTTTGAAAAACATTGTCGCCTTGGGGTCAGGCATTATCGGTGGTCTGGGGCTGGGGCGCAATATCCAAGGATTGTTGATCGCTCGAGGACTGGCAGAGATGGTGTATTTTGGTAAATCGTTGGGTGCAGGAAGTCAGGCATTCATCGGGGTGGCCGGTATCGGCGATTTGGTAGCGACCGCAACGAGTACCAACAGTCGCAATTATACTTTTGGAACTCGACTCGCCAAAGGTGAAACCACCCAACAAATTCGGAAAACAATGCCTGAGTTGGCCGAAGGAGTACGCACGCTTCGCATTGCGCATCAACTGGCGCGGCACTACAAACTTCATGTACCCATCACAACCATGCTCCACGCCGTCGTTTTTGAACACTACCCCATCGAAAAGGCATTGGAATACCTGATGAGCTACCCTTATGGGGTGGATGTGGATTTTTTGTAGATTTGTATAATGATGTTATCTTCGGCTGCAAGGTCGGCACCTAATAACTCAACCGATGATTGCTCAAATCCATTTGTCAATTACCTACTTATGCGCACCCTTGCCATTTTCTCCCTTACCCTTCTCTTTGCGGAAACCCTTTCCGCCCAAAATTACATCCAGAATGCCCCTCCTGTCCAACAGACCCAATCTGTTTTAGACTGCTATACCCGCCACCTCGACAACGGCAATGCAGCCCTAAGACGAGGCGAAGCTCGCGAAGCGCTCCGTCTTTTCAACGAGGCGAAAAATTGCCCCGATGCGCAGAACAATGCTCGCCGTCAAGCAGAACTTGAAACGCGCATCACCCGTTGTGAAGCTCAATTGGGTGTAAAAAAAATCCCCGCGAACGAAATAAACGCCATCGTCCAAAGTAATACAATCAAAAGAAAACGGGCGTTTTCCAACGAACTTCCTAGCAGCCGCCGCAACTACGCTGCCAATCAGAAATTTTTGAAAGACACCTTGGACGACTGTTTCGGCCGAATGGTAGACGAAGCCGATCGGGCTTACAATCTCAAATTTTGGGAGGATGCCGCCGCGCTTTACCGCGCTGCCAAAAACTGCACCGATGCGGATCAGAATCAACGCCAGCAGATGTCGGAAAAGATAACTACTTGCCGCAACGCAGCTGAAAACGAACTTTTCGCCAAACAACAAGAAGCCGAACGGCAGGCTCGCCACGCCATCGCCGCTAACCTTGCAGACGATGCGCAAGAACTTCTGCGCAGCAATGACCGTTCACTTGCCTTCCGCTTGGCCGATTTCGCCAACCAGTATATTGCCCCCGACGACAACCCTGATTGTGTGCAGGCGATGTTTGACGCCTGGTATTATCAAGCTTCTGAAGACCCAAAACACCGTGAAGATGAGCTCTACCACCCCGTTTTTTGCTACGAACTGGCCGATAATCTAGGCGAAAACACCCAAGTTAAATTCAAGCAACAAAAAGACGGCAGTCAATGGCTCTGGGCTTTTGTGCCTAAAAATGGCGACCTGTTCGCCTGGGAAATGCCAAGCATGAAAATGGTGCAATCTTATGGCACCGGAGAAGGCAATGGCTACCTCGGTTTTGATTTTTCTCCCGAGGGCGAATTGCTTTTTTGGGGCAAAAAGTTTTTCGATTTGCGACGGGGCACTCGCTCGTTTCGGGTAGACGTGCCCTCCATAGCACCTTGGTGTTTCAGCACACGGGGCGACGAGTTCTTCTTTGAAAACGTTCTGGAACATAAAATCTATGTCCTGAACGTGCGCGAAGCATTTACACAGCAGCAGTATAACCGTAAAGGATCCAAAACCCCCAACCTGATCCAATCGCCCGCTGTCCCGCGAGAATTTGTATCGGGTGTGCCAGAAGGTCTGCTGGCGATACAATATTGGGAAGGAAAATTCTGGCTTGGTTTCCGTGACCGCATAGAAATACTGTCAAAAGCAGCGCCAGGCAAGCCCTGGAGGCGAGAAAAGACCATCCTGTTTGAAGGCGCTTCTATTCCAGATTTCGTAGAACAAAAAGAGTTGCGGCTCCAGTTGATCCCAAAGGAAGGGCTTGCAGTCTTGGGCACGAATGGTCAATCATGGCTTGTATCGTTTGATGATCTGTCGGATAGCGCAAAAGTAAGGGCATTTGAAAACCTTCGCCCCCTTGCTGTATCCGCTTCGACGCAGCGGATTGCTGCTGAATATACTGGCAATTACCAGTACAATGCTTTTTGGCTTTTAGATGCAAATACGGGGGATACGCTGCTGCGTCAACGGATTCCCCAATTCACCGATTTTGATCTGATGAAAGGCAGTTATTCGCCCGATACCCGCTGGGTGGCTGCTACTTCTTTTTATGGAAATATAAATGTGTGGGCTTTACAGGACAACGCAACGGTATGGACCACTCAACTGCCTCGCTTGCCAGATGGGAAACCGATTTTCAACCCGGATGGTAGCCGAATTTTTGTACCATTTGACGACTCCCTTGCGATTTTAAACACCAGTGCAACCGATAGGCCTGAACAATATTGGAAGAGTAGCACCCAACCGCTGCGCGGGGCTTCTGACCAATGGGGCATGGTACAAATATCGCCCGACTCTGCAGAGGCACGGCAATTGATCACTGGTCGCAAACTAAGGTTCCCGCTCAAAAACGAAGGCTTCGCTTTTCTTTACGCTTTTGATGCCAAAGGGGAAAAACTCATGGCTTACCTCAGCGATTGGAACAAAGTGGAGGTTCGCGATCTGAGAACGGGTGCTAAGGTGGCAAGCAAGGTATTTGAAGGTGGCACCATTGGCGAATTGCATTTTTTGCCTGGCTCGGACCATCTCCTGGTGGTGCAGCATACATCCATGGGTGAATCTGAGATCAGCCAGTCCAGCGTGAAAGTTTGGTCGCCCTATCGCGCGACTGAAAAATCCAAAGCTTTGCGCTTGCATGAATACCCCGTGCGTGCCATGGCGATAGATGGAAAAGGAAGCCAAGCGGCATTTTCCAATGGAAGTGACATCCGCGTTTTCGACTTGAACAACATAGAGAACGAAGTACTCAAGATTCGTGCAGCACCCGAAGAATATGTACAAGCAATTGCTTTTCAACCCAATAGCAACTTGCTAGCCGCTGCTTACTCGACGGGAAAAGTCGTTTTCTGGAACTTCCTAACGGGTCAAGCGGCACTCCAACTTCAGGCCGTTTCGGACAAAGGACTCATAGAAGGGTATATTGAAATAGCAAACATCGGGTTTTCCCAAGGCGGCACCGTGTTGCAAATTGCCGTCAATGATGGGCGGCTGCTTTCCTACGCGCTTGATCCGAGCTATATCCGAGGAGTGGCACAAAATGAAAATCGTCAGCTGCAAGTCTTTGGCGAAGAGCACATCGTTCGCTACAATCTGGAGGCCGCGCTCTATTATCCCGGCAATTTCGAACGTTTGGCCGAATCAGGAGACGCACCGCTGGTACGCTCTTTTTTCCGACATTTCAGGGGCCAAGCGGTGGAAAGCAACAACATTGTGCAAGTCCGGGATTATTGCGACCGGGCATTTTACCTCTACGAACGTCTGAACGAAAACACCAAAGTACTCTGGCGCGACGACATGCGCCTGATGTACGAGGATTATGCTCGGAAACTCCTGTTACGCGGCAGCATAACCGAAGCCGCTGTGGTGATAACCTTCATAAAGCGAGAATTTGATTTCGAACCCGTTTTGCTAAGTGCCCACCTTGCCTTGCTCCGGCGTGATTTTGCGAAAGCTTCTGCGCTTTACACAAAACATCTATTGACCGAGGAAGACAATATTCCATTGCCTCCCAACAGACGCTGGTCTTTTGAAGGTGTGGAGAAAGACATGACACAACTGCGGGACTACGAACTCCTTGACTCTGTGCAAACAAATTGCTTTTGTGGCACCGTAAACCTTTCGGGGGCATTCTTTAATTTTTGCCCGGAGAAGACTCCCACGACCGCGTTCCTCTCGCCCGCCGACCGTACGCGTTGGGAAATTTTCGAAAAACGAGACAAAGCAAGTAACAGCTTGCGTCATGCTGTCAAAACAAAACTTTTAGAAGAAGCCCAACTCAAAGCAAAGAGCCTCGTGCGGCAAAACGCATCACCTGAAAAAGCCTGGCTCGAAACTACCACCTTGGAGCTTGCCCTAGCCTATCGAACCTGGGGCGTTTTTGAACAATACAGTCCTGCCGCTTTGCCGCATTTTGAAAAAACAGTACAATTACTCACCGAAATCGGCACATTCAAAAAAGTATCAGACACCAGCCGACTTTCGTTACTTACCTCTACCCACCTTATATGGGGCAAACATCTTTTGGGCGCAGGTAAAACAGCGGAATCCCTGGTCCAATTCAATCTGGGCTTAGAAGCTGCCAAATCGCTTTTTGACCATGTGAATGAATCCGACACCTCACTTTTGCGCATTTACTACGACAACCTTATTGGGCCGCTTTACGAGAAAATTGGCACCGCCTATCTTCTGGAAGGCAACACTGCAGAAGCACGGAAAGCCTTAGAGTTGGCCAATACGTATTACCTCACTTATGGCCTCAACTCTCTTTATCTGGCGAATGTGGCTGTTTTAGAAAATGATGAAACACAAGCGTTTTTGGATTATGGGGGCATAACCGAAGCTTATCATACTGCTGAGGCACTTTTTTGGATCAAAAGGCTTGCCGAACAATTTCCCGAAAAGCGTGCGCAGATTGAAGACTTTGGGCCACGGTTGCGTTCCGCACTTTATTCCCGAAACCAGCGGTTGGTGAATGAAGTAACAAACTATTGGTTTGCAAAATTGAATGTGGAGCATTTCGCGGCACAAGCGAAGTGGGACTCGGTCATTGTGTGGAGCACCCTCGCAATGGAGAGTGCAAAACGCGGTTCTGAGCAACCCAAGGCAGAAGAAGCTTGGAAGCAACTTTGGCTTGACGAACACATCAACCTCCCATATTACCTGCTGTTAGGTGATTGGGAAAAGCCTGCGGCTTTGGCAGAATGTATTCGCCTTGTCGAAAGTGCCGTGGATTTTCTTGCGAAACAGGATTCCTCCGACTTTTACTACGGCAATCGAGAACTCCTAAAAACCAACTTGGCACATGCGCTCGTGTTGCGCAATCAACCGGGAGACCGCGATCGAGCCGTCGAATTGTACAACAAATTCCTCGAATTATATGCCGACTCCCGTGGTTATGACAATTTGGATCTGCTGCAAAAAGATTTTCGAGACCTCCAGCGCGCTGGTGCCCCTTGGCCCGAATTGCCAGCGCTTGAAACAACCCTGAACGAGTAAGCTTACAGCCTATTCTCCACGCAAATGCTTGATGAGCGCAAGGCGTACATCGTTGCGCAAATCTGACTTATCCTTGGGGTCAGGTTTAATGATTTTCGGAATGTCTGGGTTGTCACTTTTACCGTCAGCGCCTATGGATGCTTTGAGAAAGCCCATATTGGATTCATTGCCAGAGAGCAAAAAATCTGGAAGTGTTACCGGGTATAACTTGTTGTCATCCAAGGAACTTGCACCGATAAACCACTTGCCTGTAGCCTCATCGCGACGAGCACGGATGGTCTGCAAATAGCCGCCGTTGCCCTTGTTTGCAAGACCCGTTTCTAGGGTTTTTCGGAGCAGGCTGCCCTTCATTTCTACTTCCGTGATGCCACCACCAAAAGGCAACATCCGAACAATATCCAGTTCTGTGAGGGTTCCACTCAGTACGTCGTCAACACGAATGGAGCCACTGTTGAGCAGGGCACATTCGGATTTTGAGCGCGAGACGGCAAGCATGGCTTCGGTAATCATCGAACCGACGGGGGCTTGGGAATGACGAATGACGGTTTCACGGCAATCAAGCGGCTTTTCAAGTTTGGTCACCACTGCTGTGGCGTTAAAACCAGAAGAAGTCAGCGATTCATTTTTTATTTTTTCCCATTTAGCGATCACTGCGGCAGTGGCAGCCTCCTCCGCGATGCTGGAATTCACTTTTTTTAGTTCCGATTTTACGGTACAAGTTTTTTTGCGCTTGTCGTAGCGGAGGGTGTGGACGTACACGGTTTTGGCATTGGCATCGGCCTTGGTAATTACACTTGGGCCCACCGGAACCCGCATATTGTCGTGTTCGTGGCCACCCATTATCAGGGGGATTTCGGGGAGCATGGCGGCCAGTTTTTTGTCGTCCTCGATGGCAAGGTGAGTAAGGGCAAGCACCACGTCGCATTTAGGCTTGAGTTCAGCGAAATTCTTTTTGGCAGCTTCGGCCCAATCAGAATATTCAACCCAAGGTTTTCGACCTGAATTGATAAGGACGCCAAAAACGCCCAGATTTAGACTCGTACCATCGGCGTCTTTAAGCGCAATGACTTGGTTGTCAGGGCAAATCTCAGTGCCCCCACCGACTTTGTTTTTAAAAAACTGCTGCGTCAAGGTCGTTCCTTTCAATCGGGCATTCGCAGCCATCCACTTAAATTTTGATTCATCCAAACGCGCCTGCAAATCAGCCAGATCATCGTAGTCGAACTCGTGGTTCCCAAACACTACCCAATCAAGACCAAGGGTATTGAGCACTTCAACGATGTGTTTGCCTCGAATTCGCTTGCCTTCGTGTTTTAGGGTGCCGATAACGGATGGGCTAATGAAATCTCCGGCGAGGACGGTAAGGGTGTTGGGATTTTTGGCGAGCAGTTCTTTGCGTATCGTAGCTACGCGGGCAAGACCGCCTATGTTCTCAGAGGGCGAAGGCGAAATTTCATACACGTCGTTCATCTGGAGGATTTGGAACTCGAGGATGCCGTCGTCACCGCCTGTGGTGGCTTTTCTAGCGGTGTCGCAGGAAAAAAAGAAAAGGGCAGCAAAGAGGAGCGAAAGCGTTTTGGTTGATTTCATTGTTGAAAAACTTGGTTTGATTGCCACGAGTGTTCACAAAGCCCAAGCTGTATTTTTGGAACTTGCAAAAATGGGTGCAATCGGTAGTAAAAAAATGAGTGAACGTAAGCAGCTGTAAAAGTCCGAACTCCCAACTACTTTTGCCTATTATTTTTCACTTGCTGGGGTAAGCCCACACACAAACCTCCCTTTCCGATGTTTCGATTTATTTTATCTTTCATTACTACTTTCTTGTTTTTCAATGGTTTAAACGCCCAATCGGGTGCTGCCTCCAACGGTCGCCACACAACGCAGCAACTTAGCCCCTCAGAAGCCATTCTGCACAAAGAAACGAATGAGCTGGACGCTTTCTCCCGTAAGCTCACCGCACTTAAAGCGGCATTTGCCGAAAAAAATGCCAGTCGAGTCGTTGCCTACGAAGCTTATATCCTCCGGGCCATGCGAAATGAAACCGATCAAATGATTCTAAAAATTTCTGCAGAATCTGCCCTTGCAAGATCCTCAAGTCAAATCCGTTTGGAAAAAATGGACAACATCCTCGTCGCATTTGAGGGCCATGCCTTCGATCTGACGAAGCCCGAAGCTGCAGCGCGGGACTTTTTAAAACTCGACGAGTTCCTGCAGCTGATGCGGGAAACATTGGAGAAATAAAAATAAGATCTGATGGAGAACGCTCTTCCTAAATAATTTGTGAGCTATACTCGCTGAAAACTTCTCATAATAGCCTCAACAGCGTTTCAGCGACCAATTTATTCCCTTGCTCATTGAGGTGAACCCCGTCTGTGGTAAGCATCCCGCTTTCGCGGTTGTCGGGGTTGTTTTTTGCGGAATTCTCCATAAATGCTTTGCGGAAATCGCAGATAGCGACGTTTTTTTCGGCCGCTACCACTCGGATAATTTGAGAAAACCTATCCAACTCGCTATCCATTTGATTTTCGCCGGGGTGGCGTTCGCCAATACAAGCGGGGGTACAAGCGATGACCCGGATGCCTTTTTTTTGAAATTTTTGAATGAGCGCAGTGTAGAATTTCTGGAATTTATCTGCATCGGTACCCGTGCCAAACAACTGCTTGTGCCACACGTCGTTCACCCCAACATAAAGCACCACTACATTGGGCTTCCGCACCATCACATCCTCTTCCAAGCGGAGATAGAGGTCGTAAACTTTGTTGCCGCCGATTCCCGCGCCCACCAAATCGAAGCGCTTGGTCTCACCACGGACTGCGATGGAGTCGCTCATCTGTGCAATGTACCCTCCAGGCAGCACTCCAAATTCAGTGATGCTGTCGCCAAAAAACACTACCCGGGTACGTTTTTTAGGAGTTTGGAAAGAAAAAAGGAAACAAGCCATCAAGGGAAGGATGAGGAGAAAATAATTGAATTTTATCATCGCATTTCGCGCTGTTTAGGAGTAACAACAAGTTATTATTCACCTGTTCCTTAAATGGAGCAAATTGCATTCATTCCCAAAAAAACAAAAAAACCGCAGACCTATAAGCCGGATTCTGTATTCTGACATCCTTTGCAGGATGACAAAACCTCTGCCATTTATCTGGTTCCGACCGAAGCCGGAATCTGCGCTGCCTACCCCCCTTGCTCCCGACCGAGGTCAGGACTACGCGAGCCGCGCAGTTACCCGCCTTCGCCAAGGCTGCGGCGGGTAAACAAGGTGTACATGGCATTTCAACCCGCAAGGTTTATCCCTCCCGACTGTTGCCAGCCTGAATCGTGCGCTCTTACCGCACGTTTTCACCTTTACCCGCCGAAGCTTCAGCGAAGGCGGGTTTACCCCACCAACGATTCAGCGGCCTTGACTTCGGCGGGTAAACCCACCAAAACCTTGGCAACAACGGGAAGTTATTTTCTGCGACACTTTCTATGCCTCGCCGACTTCTCGGCGTGACTCCGTCAGTTAGACGGTGCGGTGCTCTGTGTTGTCCGGACTTTCCTCCCCGAAAGGCGGCAGAGCGGTCTGCGGTTTTTATTTTTTTGTGGCTCAACGGATGATTTGTTGAAGCCTGAAGGCAAATCGTCTAGCCAAATTTCAGTATTGGCTTAAACTTTGTTTAGGTACTTTTGCCCGTCACCTTAAAGGGAGCAGATGAAAGTAACAAGTTATTATTCACACGTTTTTTAACCACATATCCCATTAAAATCACATCCACCCTCCTTTGCTAAAGCTACGGTGGGTAAAAAATCCAAGTTTCAACTAATCTATGTTCAAACGTGCGCTCCTGTATGTGGTAGTGATGCTCATTCTTCTCGCGCTGGCAGTCAGTGCGGGAAAGTGGGACAAAAGTACGGCGTTGCTTCAACAGCACGCTACCGAAATATCGGTTTGGCTCGAAAAGCAAGAAACCGACGCAGAAAACACGCCTACTGCTACCCGCCTCGTCCACCGGGGCGACTCGTTGCTAAAATGGTCGAACACCCATGTGATCCCTGCTCCCAGCGACCTAAAAACCTTGTCCGAAAAAAGTGGCCGTTCGCTGTTCCGCCTACCCCAAGGCTGGTTTTTGGCGCATGTAGAAAAATCTGGCGGAAACGCTCACATCACGCTTGTCCCCATACGATACGATGTAAATTTCAACGAATTAAGTCAACAAAACGCCTTTCCAGCCAATCCAAAAATCTCTGCCAACGTTCACATTTCCAATTCAAAAACCGACTATCCTATTCAAATAGGCGGTCAAGAAATCTGCTGGCTTGAGGCCTCCGGGCCTGTTCAATCGGCTTGGCTCCAATGGCTCAAATTGGGGGCTTGGCTATTATTTTTCGGGGTATTTTTTAGTCTTCTGGCACAAACAGCCCGGGCGCTCAGCGCTCGTTTCGGCTCCCTGTCAGGGTCTGCGCTGATAGCCATAATTTCTACTTGCCTACTATGGCTAAACCTTCAAACAAGCTTCACAGCCAAACAATTCGGGGCACTCCCGCTCTTCGCGCAGCGTTTTGAAAAGGCCTCTCTCCTTGGTTTATCGGTGGGAGATTGGCTTATTCACACGCTTATTTTAGTGTTTGTGATGGTTTTTTTCCATCGAAGTGGAACAAATTTGACCATCTCAAAAAACGCAGAATTGTCAAATGCACAAAAACTTGGCGTAACTGTTTTTTCATACCTCCTTGCCATGCTTTCCATACTCATTGGCGAGGAAGCGATGCGGCAGTTGGTGTTCCACAACCGTGTCGGTTTTGACTTGGATCATGTGCTCAACCTTGGGGTGTTAGGATTTCTTGCACTGGCAGGCGTGGTAGTGCTCATGGTTGGGTTATTTCTCTTCAGCCACCGTTTGACGATGGGCGTTCGGCGCATTCAGCTTGCTCGAAACCAACGCTTTGTGGCCACGAGTGTGGCAGCAATGTTGTTTGCTGGACTCTGTTTATTCATTGCACCGCCTGAGTTGAATGTAATGTGGATCACAGTCTTTGGCATTATCTATGTCCTCACGCTCGATGCATTTGTACATTGGGAGGGAGCGGGGTTTGGCTGGGCGATCTGTTGGCTCGTTTTATTCTCTCTGTTCGCCTCGACCCAGTTATACCGTTTCAACGGATTGCAGGGCCAGGGGCTGCGACGTGGCTACGCCGAAGCGTTGGCTTCTGACCGCGACACTTTATTGACCGGAACCTTGCTGCCGAAAGTCCTTGCCGAATTCCAAAAAGATTCCGCCAACATCGGGCGACTGCTCAAGCCCTGGCCGTTCAAAGCAGGCGCCGAAGCATTGCGAGAGTATTTGAACAAGACCGTTTTTGAGCAAAACTATTTGTTCCAGCATTACCGACTTGGCGTGTTTGCATTTGACAAAGAAAACCAACCCATCCTGTTGGGCCAAACCCTTGGCTATGAACAAGTAGTGCTGGGTAACTGGGCTACAGCCATGGCACTCCAGAATGAACCTGGAATCCGCTTTTGTAACAATGCGGACGGCACCTTCCGTTACATCTTTCAACTAATGGTCAACCGCATGGGCGATGCTTCTCAAGCGGCTACGGTGTACTTGTTTTTTGATCTAGCGCACACTGCGCCCTCCCGCACTTTTTCCCAGCTGTTCTTCAACAGCCCGCTCAAAAATCTTACGCAGCTCCCCCATTACGATTTTTCAATTTCAAAAAATGGGCTGCTCACCGTTGATCAGGGCTTGGCAAACATGACTGTACTTGGCCAGAACCTGGCCAACGGCGAATCTGCCGAGTTTGAAACCTCGAGCCGGGCTGACGCCGTGGCAAAAAGTACGGATGGCCAAACCATTGCAGCCGTTGGGCATAAGGTTGGCGGTTGGCTGAAGCAGGTGTATCTGTTCTCCATCCTCTTTACCCTGGCAGCGTTGTGCATGTTAGTGCTGGCACTTGCCAATGCATGGCTGGGATTTTTGCCCGCAGAATATGGCTTGCGGCTCTCGGCAAATGGTTCCTTGGCCCGTCGTATCCATTTTTGGAATGTGAGCTTGTTGGCGGTGTCGTTTGTGGTAGTGGGCTACCTCACCTATCAACACTTCACACGCTCGGCCCGCGATGCCGCACAAAAAGATTTCAACTATCGGGCAACGGCTTTGCTGACCAATTTAAAAGCACAAGCGCTCAATGCTTCTATCTCTGACGATAGCCTTCGACAGGGCTTGCCCCAGTCGCTCTCCACGATGACGGCCAGTCTTGGCATGGATGCACAGTTTTTTGATCCCGAAGGGAATATAGTTTTTACCACACAGCAGGACTTGGTTCAACTGGGGGTTTTACCTGCCAAAATGAATCCTTCGGCCCTTGCATTTTTGAAAAAAAATCCCCAGTCAGAACGAATCGAAGCGGAGCAATCTGTTGGGCTTCCGTATTTTACGCAATACCGCTCGTTACAAAACGGGCAGGGCCAAATACTTGGATTTCTTGCCGTTCCGTATCCCGAGAGCACTGGAAATGTAAAAGCGGAGGTTTCGGATTTTATTGGAATGCTGGCAAGTCTTTATGTCTTTTTGCTGCTCATCGCTTTCGGGGTTACCTACCTGCTAGCACGTTCGATCACTCGCCCGGTAAGCCTTCTTTCGGAAAAAGTGCAAGAACTTCGGCTTGAAGACAAGAACGAGCCACTTGCCTACGAAGGGGATTCGGAGGACGAGATCAGCCAACTCATTGGGCAGTACAACCGCATGGTGGCCAAACTCGAATCCTCCAAAGTGCAATTGGTGAAGCTCGAACGGGAGGGCGCCTGGCGCGAAATGGCCCGACAGGTGGCACACGATATCAAGAATCCGTTGACGACGATGAAACTCTCGATGCAACAATTGGAGCGGCTTTCAGGAAACCCGGAACAGGCTGCAGCCTACCTGCGCAAAGCCATTACCCGATTGATTGAGCAAATTGATTCGCTTGCGCAAATTGCATCTGAGTTTTCAATGTTCGCCAACCTGGACATCAAGTCCAAAAATGACGTGGTGATCAACGAAGTGGTAGAAAGTGTGCACGACTTGTTCAGCGAACAAAAACAGGTGGAACTCTCCTTGAAATTACCCGAGGAGCGCTTCCACATTCTCGGTGATAAAAACCACCTTATCCGAGTATTCAATAACTTGGTTATCAACGCCATTCAGGCCATTCCTTCCGACCGAAAAGGGCAAATAAAAGTCTCTTTGAGCCGACAGGGCAATCTTTCCGTCATCCAGATCAGCGACAACGGAGGAGGCATTCCGCCTGAAATCAGAGAACGGGTTTTTGAGCCGAATTTCACGACCAAAACCTCCGGGAGCGGACTCGGGCTTGCCATTTGCAAAAAGATTATCGAAGCACACGACGGCGATATCCGCTTTGAAACCCGCGACAACGAAGGCACTGATTTCTTTGTGGAGATCCCGATGGTAGCTGTCGGATGAAATGGAGGAAAAAGGATATTGAGATATTAAAGGGGTCGCCCTATTATCTCAATATCCTTATCTCTCTTTGCCCACTACCCCGCAGGGCAAACGCATGAAAATTAGGAAGTAAGAAGGTGAAATTCCAAATTTTATTTTATTGGCGAATGGCGAGTACATGATTGACGATTGTTGAAGTGCCATCTCGCTTGGTATTGGTGGTCAAACAA
>Ga0209181_10002744_pt1 | contig 28393 bp, 25 predicted proteins | sample MAT05_FD_187208 | JGI IMG/M metagenome (GOLD analysis project Ga0209181, IMG submission 187208) | Freshwater microbial communities from Lake Fryxell liftoff mats and glacier meltwater in Antarctica - MAT-05 (SPAdes) (version 2) | ecosystem: Environmental > Aquatic > Freshwater > Ice > Liftoff...
GCGGCCGGCGACGGGACGTTGCCATGGGTGGTCTCCTCGAGCTGCACGGGTGCTCGAGGAGATCGTCGCCGCCGCGTCTGACACTTCCCGTCGAGAACCGCCCGAATTACCGGGCACGCTGTAGCTAGCTTGCCTTATCTCGACCGACTGTTCCGGATGATCGTAGTTGGCACTGAACTCGATATCGAGCACACCGTCGAACTTGCGCGGCGCCTGGCCTTCTTGCGGAGCGATGTTCGCGCCACGAGTGTCGGTGATTCGCTCGTCGCCAGCGGGGGCATCCAGGCCCACCTGCTTGGCTTGTGACGCGTCGAGCGACCCCAGCGCGCTCTGCGACAAGAAGCGCATCCAGGCGAATCGCGACTGATTCGAGTGCTGACCCTTGATCTGCGCGATCTGCTGATCCAGGCCCTCTTTGATGGCTTGCATGCCTTCCGCGGCCACCTCGGCGTCATCGCGCAGCAGCGGCCGCAGTCCGTCCCGCGCGTGAACCACTTCCAACAGTCGTTCGCGCTTGGACAGCGACAGGCTGGTGTCCTGCTCGCTGAAGAAATTGATCAGCGGGTCGCCGGAGGCTGCCCCCCCGCCGCGCGCGGAGTGGTCACCCGCGGCTGCGCCGCCGCCCTCGAAGGCCGCCGTTCGAGCAGTCTTGCCGGCGGCCTTGATTCCTTGCTTCATCCCATCGGCGACGAACACGACGAGCTCTTGCGGATTCAACGGGATGGTTTGCGGCGCTTGGTCGGAGATCTCCTTGCCCGCGCTCACGACCGTCCTGCCCGCGCTCTTCACGTTGTGCCCGAGCACGACATTGTCGCCAACGACCGCCTCGACTGCGCGAATGGTTTGCTTGCCACGTTTCAGGGATCCGCCGCGATTCAAGGCTGCCTTCGCGCTCATGCGGCCAGCGACGTGCGCGGCCAGCGCGCCCGCGAGGCCAGCCGTCGCGACGTCGACCGCCGCCATCGCGAGATCGAAGAGAATCCCGGATCTGCTTTCGGTGGTTTGGCCCGCTGGAGTGATTTGGCCTCGTCACGGGCAACGTTGATGCCGTTTCGCTGCTCGTCGGTGACGAGGTTCATCGATATCATCGCCTCGTCGAACGCGCTGGCGCGTTCGCTACAATCGCGAGTGGGGAGCGTCCAGCGTGCCAGCCAGGCTGCTTGCCTGGGACAGGGCTCGGGGTCCGCGGCTGCCGCGGCTGTGCTCGATGCGGCGCTGAACAATCCGGCGTCCATGACGATCGCTGGCTAACGAGGCCTTCGTTGGGGACTACGACCCGGCGCGTGTTGTGCTTCGGCCTCGCCTGCCGTGAGCTTGAGATCGGTGGGCGGCGAGCGCATCATGGGTCGATGCGGGGAACTTTCGTTGCGTTCGCGGCGTCGCTACTGATCTGTGCAGCCGCGGCGGGCGCGCGCGCTGATGTCGAGCTGAAGAACGACGGCTTCACCGGCAACGGCCAGGTCAGCGCGCAGGGCGGGTTCGCCCCGGGCGAGATGGCGGCGTCGCGGTTCACCGCGCCGTCGGCGGGTCGGACCTTGAAGTCGGTGACGTTCTTCTTCGGCGGGGGTGCCGGGACCCGCGCCATCACGTTGCACGTCTACGACGACACCGCGCAGACGGTGGCGGCCGGCGCCGAGCTGTACATGGGTGAGTACGACGCCACGGGCTCGGACAGCGCGCTCTCGTCGATCGACTTGACCGCCCTGAACCTGACCGTACCGGCCAATTTCCGCGTCGCGATCGAGGCATCGACGGTGGGCGCGCCGTCGATCGCACGGGATCTCGACGGCATCATGGCGAACCGGAATTTTCTCTTCGGCGATCTGAGCGGCGGTTCGAATTTCGTCTGGAACCATTCGGAGCCGCTGATCGCAGGCGATTGGATCATCCGCGCGACCGTGAGCGACGATGGCAACCCGCCGGTCGACGCGGGCGTGGATGCGCCGGGCGGCGGGCCGGACGCGGCGGGGATTGGACCGGATGCCGGCGGTGGCGGGACGTGTGCCGGCAATGGCGATTGCGCGGTCGGAAACTATTGCGACCCGGCGGTACACGCGTGCACGTTCGATTGTCGGAACGATAGCGACTGCGGCTCGGACGACGCGTGCAACTCGCTGGGACAGTGCGTGGCGTCGGGCGGCAGCGCCGGTGGCTGCTGCTCGACGGGAGCCGGCGGCGGACTGGCGGGAGCGCTGGGGCTGGGCGCGGCGGTGGCGCTGCTGCTGGCGCGGCGGCGGCGGAACCCGACGGCATGACCCGTGCGCGCACCGGCCTGACCCGCGCGACCGTCTCCGCGATCGTAGCGATGGCCGCGACCGCAGCCGTCACCGCAGCCGAGGCGTCGGTGGTGCGGACGCTGTCGCCGGAGCAGCTCGCGGCCGGCGCCGAGCGGGTCGTCGTCGGTGAGGTGCGCGAGCTGGCGTCGCGCTGGTCGGTCGACGGCACGCGCGTCGAGACGGTGGTGACGGTCGCGACCGACGACGGCGACGCGATCACGATCGTGCAACCGGGCGGCGTGGTCGGCGGCGTGCAGCAGATCATCCTCGGCATGCCGAGCTATCGCGTCGGTGAGCGCGCCCGCTTCTTCGTCCGCCACAACCGCGATGGCGCGAGCTGGCGCGTGTATGGCTGGAGCCAGGGCAAGTGGCCCGAGCTCGTCGTCGCCGGCGCGCCGATCTACCTGCCGGGTCGGCGTCCCGACACGGCCGCCTTCGCGACCAATGGCATGGTGTGGCCGGCCGCGGGCATGCCGGTGCCGTACCTGCTCAACAACGCCGGCAGCGACGATCTCGCTGCCGCTGACGTCGCCAGCGCCGTCGCGGCCGCCTTCGCGACCTGGCAGGACGTGCCGTGCGCGGCGATCACGTACGCGTTCGCGGGCATGACCGACCTCCAGGTCGCCGTCGATGGCGAGAACGTCATCCTGTTCGTCGAGACGGGCTGGATCTACGGCAGCGAGGCCGCCGGCGCGACCGCGCTGACGATCGCTGACGGCGCTCAGACCGCCGACGTCGCGATGAACGGTGAGAACTTCCACTGGGCGATCGGCCCGGCTGGCGCGCTGGTCGCCAGCGACACGTTCGATCTGCAGGGCGTGCTCACGCACGAGCTCGGGCACTTCAGCGGTCTGGGCCACACGATGAGCGCCCACGACACGATGTACTACTCGTGGACGCCGTGGCGGAACCAGCGCACGCCGTCACTCGACGACAAGCTCGGCCTCTGCGCGATCTATCCAACCGCGGGCGACGAGTGCAGCGGCGCGTCGACCGGCTGCGCGGCCGGCGACACCTGCACGACCACCGGGTCGGGACGGCTGTGCGAGCACCCGGCCGACGTCATCGGCGCGTCGTGCAACTACGACCGCGTCGAGTGCGCCGACTTCTGCCTGTTCACCGCGGCCGATCTGTCGACCGGCTATTGCTCACGCTTCTGCGACACCAACGCGGACTGTCCGCTCACGCACCACTGCGACGTCGCCTCGGCGGGCACCACGGCGGTCAAGGTCTGCTTCGCCGGCGCCCAGCCACCGCCGGTGGATGCGGCGCCCGGGTGTGCCAGCGACGAGGCCTGCCCGGGCGGCGAATACTGCACGTCGATGGGCACGTGCAATCTCGACTGCCGGACCGCGACCGACTGCGGCCCGACCTCGATCTGCGATCCTCACGGGCGCTGCTTGCCGAGCGATGGCAACGACGCTGGTGGATGCTGCGGCACGTCACGCGACGGGCGGGGCTCGGCCACTGCCAGCGCTTTCCTGCTGCTGGCGTTCTGTATCCGCCGTCGCCGCCGCGCCCACCTGTGATCAGCTGTCGGCAAACGCCGCGCTGTTCTGCGGGGAGTAATACGGTACTCCCTGGTAAGACCTTCCCTCCCGCTGGTGGAATAGACCTACCGATGGTGGCGGCCACCTGCCGGTCCGGATTTGCCAATATAAGTTCGGGTACTTGGCTGTGGCACCACCCTTGCTTCTAGGGAGCGTCACATGCCCATCCTCGCCGTTCGTCGCAGCCCCAACGCCGCTGAGTGGTCGGATCGTGAGCTGCTCGCCGCGGTGCTCCGGAGCGAGGGGCGCGGGTGGAATGAGCTGGTCCGACGTTACCGGGCGCTCATTTACCGCTGCATCTCGAAGGTGACCGGCAAGTACGCTCCGTACGCCTCGAACGCCGACACCGACGAGGTGTTCGCCGAGGTGCTGATGGGCCTGCTTCGCGACGACATGCACAAGCTCCGCATGTACGACCCGAGCCGCGGCACCAAGCTCGGCTCGTGGATCGGCATCATCGCCGTGAACTCCTCCTACGACTTCCTGCGCAGCTCGTTCCGCCGCCCTGCCGGCGACCGCCTCGACGCCTCGTACGATCCCCACGCGCCGTACGACCGCACGCCGCTCGACCTGCTGCTCGACAAGGAGCGCTGGTCGCACCTCAACACGATCCTCGACGAGTTCAGCGAGAAGGACCGCCGCTTCCTCGACCTGTTCTACGCGCGCGGCATGGAGGCCGAGGAGGTCGCTGCCGAGATGCAGATCAGCCTCAAGACGGTCTACTCGAAGAACCACAAGATCCGCACGCACCTGCGTCGCTGCGTCGACAAGCTCACCGAGCTGAGCGCGATCGCCGACCTCGCCGGCGCCGAGATGGCGACCGCGTAACACGGACTGCGACGCTGGGACCGCGGTCACGGAGGGCGGGTATCCAAGGAGCGAGAACTCACGCAGCGGCGGCGCGCCGTGCGATGATTTCCGCATGATCGACCAGCGTGGAAGACGTTTGATCCGGTTCGTTGCGGTCGCGGTCGCGATCGTCTTGGCCGCGTGCGGCCCATCGAGCTCCGACGATGACGATGACGATGACGACGGTGGCTCGCAGCCCTGTACCAACGGCGAGCACGTCTGCACCGGGATGGTGTGGCAGACCTGCGTGAGCGGGAGCTTCGTCGACACCGAGACCTGCGCCACGTCGTGCGACGCGTTCCAGGGCTGCACCTTCTGCGCGCCGAGCACCGGCACCTGCACTGGCGACTACTCGCAGGTGTGCTTGCCCGACGGCTCGGCGTTCGTCGAGCAATACTGCGATCCTGTGCAGGGCATGGCGTGCAGCACGTCGGGCATCTGCGAGGGTCCGTGCGCGCCGACTTCGCTCGGCGACAGCTACGTCGGCTGCGACTACTGGCCGACGGTGACCGGCAACATCGTCTCGCAGAGCTACGAGTTCGCGGTCGCGGTGTCCAACACCACGATGACCGCGGCGACGGTCACCATCGACGGCGGCGCGACCACAGCCCCGATCGTGTTCATGGTCCAGCCGCAGAGCACGTCGGTGCAGCGCCTGCCCTGGGTGCCCGCGCTCAAGCTCGGCAACAGCACCAACGTCGACCAGAACCGCGCGCCGATGCTGGGGGCCTTCGCGGTCGGCGGCGCCTACCACATGCGCTCGACGCAGCCAGTGACCGCCTACCAGTTCAACCCGCTCGACTACACGGTGCCGGGCCTCCCGACCAACTCGTACTCCAACGACGCGTCGTTGCTCCTGCCGTCGAACGCGTGGCGCACGCGCTATTACGTGGCTTCCTATCCGGCGCTCGCCGACGGCAGCATCGCGTGGCCGAGCCAGATGGCGGTCACCGCCCACCAGGCCGGCACCCAGGTCACGATCACGACGAAGGCCAACACCCCGGCGGCCGGTGGCGCGCCGGCGTTCGTCGCGAACGTGCCGCAGACGGTCGTGCTGGGCGCTGGCGACGTGATCGAACTGACCTCGATCACTGGCGATCTCACCGGCACGTACGTCGAGTCGAACTTGCCCATCGAGGTGTTCGGCGCGCATTACTGCACGTACATCCCGTCGCTGACGTACGGGTACTGCGACCACCTCGAGGAGTCGATGTTCCCGATCGACGCGCTGTCGACGCGCTACGTCGTCGTCGCGCCCGCGGTGACCACCATCCCCGCCGGCAAGGAGCAGGTCGTGCGCATCATCGCGACCGAGCCGAACACCACGGTCAGCTACGACCCGCCGGTGATGGGCGCGGCGCTGACGATCGCGAACGCGGGTGACTTCATCGAGATCGCGCGCAACGCGCAGAGCTTCGCGATCACCGCGACGTCGAAGGTGCTGGTCTCGCAGTACATGGAGGGCTCGACCGTGGCCGGCAACACCGGCGATCCCTCGATGTCGCTGGCGGTGCCGGTCGAGCAGTATCGCAACTCGTACCTGTTCCACGCGCCGACCAACTACGAGACAAACTACGTGGACATCATCGCGCCGACCGGCACGTCGGTGATGCTCGACGGGGCGAACATTTCCAACTTCACCGCCATCGGTGCCAGTGGCTTTAGCCTCGCGCGGGTGACGCCGCTCGGCGCCGGGCCGCTCGGCGACGGCAACCACAGCATCACCGGCAGCGCCGCGTTCGGCATCTCGGTGTACGGATACGGCCAGGACACCAGCTACTGGTATCCCGGAGGCCTCGACCTCGACATCGTGCCCATCGGCCACACCGCGCCCTGAGCACCGCTCCTTCAGTCGAAGACGACGGTCTTGCCGGCATACGGCAAGACCCGATCTTCGAGGTGCCAGCGGACGGCGGCGGCGAGGACGACCTTCTCGAGATCGCGGCCCTTGCGGACCAGATCCTCGACGGTGTCGCGATGCGAACAGCGGGCGACGCCCTGTTCGATGATGGGGCCCTGATCGAGCTCGGCGGTGACGTAGTGCGCGGTCGCGCCGATGAGCTTCACGCCGCGCTCGCAGGCCTGTCGGTAAGGGTCAGCGCCGATGAAGGCTGGCAAGAACGAGTGGTGGATGTTGATGATGCGGGACGGATAGCGCGCGACGAAGGCCGGCGACAGGATCTGCATGTAGCGCGCGAGCACGACCAGCTCGACCTGGGCCTCGTCGAGGAGCGCGGATTGCAACGCTTCTTGGGTGTCACGGGTCGCCGCCGACATCGGCACATGGTGGAACGGCACGCCGAAGTGCGCAGCCACCGGCGCGAGCGTCTCGTGGTTCGAGACGACCATCGCGAGGTCGCAAGCCAGCTCACCGGCGCGGTGGCGGATCAACAAGTCCCACAGGCAGTGGTCGTAGCGCGACACGAAGATCGCGACGCGGCGGCGGGCGCCGTAGGCCAGGCGCCACGCCATGGCGAAGCGGGTGGCGACCTCGCCGAGCCCATGCTCGAGGGCGACGCGATCGGTGTTGAGCGACGACAGGTCGAAGCGGATGCGCTGGAAGAACATGCCGGCGACCGGATCGGTGTGCTGGTCGGCGTCGAGGATGTTGGCGCCGTGGCCGTACAGCACCTGCGCGAGCGAGGCGACGATGCCCTTGCGATCGGGACACGAGACGAGGAGCGTGGCGAGCTGATCGGCCATTGGGCGCGCATGGTACCCGTCCGGTCGCCGTGGCGGCGCGGGCCCGTGGTTGACCGTGAGACGCGGCGTTGTCGCGCGGTCAGCTGCGCGCGGCCGGGACCGCACAGCTGCCGTCGGCGCAGCGGCCGGTGAGGCGCAGGCGGTTCTTCGCGAAGACGTGGTAGCCGGCGCGCACGAGGTGCGAGATGCCGGGCACGCGCGTGATGGCGACCAGCCAGCCGAAGCCGATGGCGGCGTAGAGCTGGCGAAACACCTCGACGCCGGTGATCCACGCGCCGTCGGGCAGCCGGCCGTGGATGCGGGCCATGAGCGCGTCGCGATCCTTGCCGTAGGCGCTGGCGTCGAAGCCGGGCGCGGCGATATCGGTGAAGACGATGCGCGCGTGACGATCGCGCCGCCGCAGCATGCGGATCTCGCGCATGCACAGCGGGCAGTCGCCGTCGAAGAACACCTGGACGCGCGCGCCGGCCGGCAGGGACATGCTGTTGAGACGCCCCCGACGCGCGCGGGTTACAGTGCGCGCATGTCGACCGGCATCGTGCGCGTCGCGCGTCGCCCGTCGGGCTGGACCGCGCCCGGTCCGGCGCCCGCCGGGGCCCAGGGCCGCGCCGAGCTGGCGCCGGCTGCCGACGAGGATCTCTGCTACCTCACCGGCGACTGGCGGGTGTTCCAGAAGCAGCGCGGACATCGCTGGAGCCTCGACGATCTGGTCACGGCGTGGATCGCGACCCGCGATCGCGACCCCAGGCAGGCGGTGCGCGCGCTCGACTTGGGCTGTGGCCTGGGCAGCGTGCTCTTGGCGGTGGCGTGGCGGCTGCCGTCCGCCGACGTCACCGGTGTCGAGGCCCAGCCCGACCGCGCGGCGCTGGGCCAGCGCTCGATCGCGTACAACGGCTGCGGTGACCGGGTGCGCATCGTGGTCGGAGATCTCCGCGACGGCGTCGCGGGCCAGTTCGATCTGGTCACCGGCACGCCGCCGTACTTTCCGCGCGGCACCGGCACCGAATCCGACAAGCTGCACGCCGCGCCGTGTCGCTTCGAGCTGCGCGGCGGCGTCGAGGACTACCTCGCGAGCGCGGCGGCGGTGCTGGCCGTCGAGGGCACGGTCGTGGTGTGCACGTCGATCCTCGAGCGGGCCCGGGTCGTCGACGGCGCGCGCGGGGCCGGCTTGGCGATCCGCGAGCACTGGGAGATCGTGCCGCGCGAGGGCAAGGCGCCGCTCCTCGCCGTCGACGTCCTCGCCGCGCGCGCGACCACCACCGCTCATCACACGCTCACGATCCGCGATCGCGCCGGGGTCTGGACACCCGCATTTTGCGCGGTGCGTGACGCCCTCGGTATGCCCTCGAGCCCACCATGAACAACCGACAGATCCATCTGGTCTCGCGCCCCACCGGCGAGCCGTCTTCCGACAACTTCGCGCTGGTCGAGGCGCCGCTGCCGGCGCTCGCCGACGGCCAGGTGCTGGTGCGCAACCACTTCCTCAGTCTGGACCCGTACATGCGCGGCCGGATGAGCGACGCCAAGAGCTACGCCGCGCCCCAGCCGCTCGACGCGGTCATGTTGGGCGGCACCGCCGGCGAGGTGCTCGAGTCGCGCGCGCCGGCGTTCACGGTCGGTGATCAGGTGATCGGCTTTGGCGGCTGGCAGGAGCACTTCATCGTCGACGGCGGCCGCGGCGGGTTGCAGAAGGTCGACACCACCCACGTGCCCTTGAGCACGTACCTCGGCGCGGTCGGCATGCCTGGCATCACCGCCTGGTACGGCGTCGAGCGCATCCTGCACGTCAAGCCGGGCCAGACCGTCGTCGTGAGCGCGGCGGCCGGCGCGGTCGGCAGCGTCGTCGGACAGCTCGCCAAGCTGCGGGGCGCCCGGGCGGTCGGCATCGCGGGTGGCCCCGAGAAGTGCCGGCTCGTCGTCGAGGAGCTCGGCTTCGACGCCTGCATCGACTACAAGCCGCACGCCGATGCGCGCTCGCTGACCGCCGCGCTCAAGGCGGCGTGCCCCGACGGCGTCGACGGCCACTTCGAGAACGTCGGCGGCCTGTGCCTCGACGCGGTGCTGCTGCGCATGAATGGGTTTGGCCGCATCGCGATGTGCGGCATGATCGCCGGCTACAACGGTGAGCCGATCCCGCTGATGGCGCCGCAGCTCATCTTGGTCAACCGGCTCACCGTGGAGGGCTTCATCGTCAGCGAGCACCTCGACCTGTGGCCCGAGGCGCTGCGCGAGCTCGGCGGGCTGGTCGGCGCCGGCACGCTGAAGTATCGCGAGACCATCGCGCACGGCCTCGACGCCGCCCCCCAGGCCTTCCTCGGCCTGCTCAAGGGCAAGAACGTCGGCAAGCAGCTCGTGAAGCTGAGCTGACGATCATCGCCAGGCGGTCACCAGACCGGACCAGCGGCCGTTACGTGCGCGGGCGGCGCGGCGGCGGCGCGCGACGCGGCGCGGGCGGACCACGATCGGCCCCACCGTCGCCGTCCTCGTGCAGCGGCGCGCGGCTGATGCGGGCAGTGCGCACCGTGCGATCCGGGTGATCCTTGGGCATCACCGACGACGCGCTGTCGAAATGCTCGGCGGCGTGCGCGTAGATCTGGAAGCGGGTCTCGCGCGGCAGCACGCGGATCGCGCCGATCTCGGCCTTGGTGATGCCACCGCGATCGCAGATGACCGGGATGAGCCAGCGCGGGTCGGCGTTGCGCATGCGGCCGACGTCGATGCGGAACCACACCGGCTCGCCGTCGACGCCGCGCTCGAAGGCGGGCGGCGGCGAGAACTGGGGCCGGTTGGGGCGATCGAGCCGAGGCGGACGGGGCGGCGGCACGCCGATCACCGACAGCTCTTCGGGCGCGGGCAGGCGCGCGCGATGCCAGCGGACCAGCGTGACCGCGAGCTGCTCGGGCGTGCGCAGCGCGAGCAGGGTCTGCGCGGCGGCCCGCTCCTCGTCGCTGGGCTCCGACGCCAGCGCGGCGATCTCGGTGACCAGGCGCGCGGCGTCGCCGGTCTTGATCTGGTCCGCGGTCGGCGGCGTGACCCAGCGCGGACGCACGTTGGCCGTCGTGAAGAGCCGCTCGGCGTGGCGCTTGGCGGGGCCCGGCACGAGGACGATCGAGATGCCCTTCTTGCCCGCGCGGCCGGTGCGACCGCTGCGGTGCAAGAGCACCTGGCCGTTCTGGGGCAGGTCGGCGTGGACCACCAGGCCGAGATCGGGCAGGTCGAGGCCGCGGGCCGCCACGTCGGTGGCGATGCAGACCCGGGCCCGACCGTCGCGCAGCGATTGCAGCGCGCGGGTGCGCTCGGCCTGGGACAGCTCGCCCGACAGGGCGACGACCGAGAAGCCGCGCTCGTTCATGTTGGCGGCGAGATGCGTGACCCCGTCGCGGGTCGCGCAGAACACCAGGGCGCTGCCGGTGTCGACATGGCGCAGCACGTTCACGACCGCCAGCTCACGCTCGCGCGGCATGATGACCATGGCCTGGTAGTCGATGTCGACGTGCTGGCTGCGCTCGTCGACGGCGGCGATGCGGTGCGCGTCCTTCTGGTAGCGCTTGGCGAGCGCGGTGATCTCGCGCGGCAGGGTCGCCGAGAACATGAGCGTGCGGCGGGTGTCGGGCGTGAGATCGAGCAGCGCCTCGATGTCCTCGCGGAAGCCGAGGTCGAGCATCTCGTCGGCCTCGTCGAGGACGACCGCCTGGACCTTGCCGAAGTCGACGTTCTTGCGCTCGACGTGATCGCGGAGGCGGCCGGGTGTGCCGACGACGATGGTGGCGCCCGAGCCGAGCTCGTAGGCCTCGCGCCGCGGGTCCATGCCGCCGACGCACGACACCACGCGGGCGCCGGTGTTGGCGTAGAGCCAGGCCAGCTCGCGCTGGACCTGGAGCGCGAGCTCGCGGGTCGGCGCGATGACGAGCGCGCGCACCGGCCCCGGCTTGAAGCGAGTGTCGTCGCCCAGCAGCGTGGGCGCGAGCGCGAGCCCGAACGCGACGGTCTTGCCAGAGCCGGTCTGTGCGGAGACGAGGAGATCGCGGCCCGCGGCTTCGGGCTCGAGGATGGCGGCCTGTACCGGCGTGGGGGCCGCGTAGCCGCGAGCGGCGAGCGCGGTCTGGAGTCCGGGGTGAGCCTGGCTGAAGAGCATTGCCCCCCCCATATCCTCCATGGCACGCACACACAAGCTGCACGCACGGCTAGCTGAGTTGACAGGTTGGCCGGACCGCGGCTACACAGCTCCATGATCGAGCGTGGCAAGGTCGAGCGGTTCACGATCACCAGCGAGGTGCTGCGGGGCAGCCTGATCGGCGTGCCGCTCGAGCGCACCGTCGACGTCTACGTGCCGGCTGGCGCCGAGTTCGATCTGCCGCTGCTCGTCGATCTCGCCGGCTTCACCGGAAGCGGCCTGTCCCACACCAACTGGCGCGCGTTCGGCGAGAACGTCCCGGCCCGCGCCGACCGCCTGATCGCGTCGGGCGCGATGCCGCCAGTGGTCATCGCCTTCCCCGATTGCTACACGCGCCTCGGCGGCAACCAGTACATCGACAGCCCGGTGCTGGGAAACTGGGAGCGGTTCCTGGCCGAGGAGCTGGTGCCCCAGGTCGAAGCGCGTCACGGCTGTGGCGGCTTGGGCCGCCGGGGCGTCTTCGGCAAGAGCTCGGGCGGCTACGGCGCGATCATCAACGCGATGCGCCACCCCGACGTGTGGGCGGCGGCGGCCAGCCACTCGGGCGACATGGCCTTCGAGCTGTGTTACCTGCACGACTTTCCGCGCTGTCTGCGCGAGCTGGCTCGCTGCGACGGCTCGGTCGAGGCGCTGGTGGCGGCGGTCCACGCGACCAGCAAGCCCTCCGACGATCTCCAGCACGCGATCGAGATCGTGGCGATGGCGGCCAGCTACGATCCCGACCCGACGGCGCCCTACGGCGTGCGACTGCCGGTCGACGCATATACTGCCGAAATCATTCCCGAGCGCTGGGCAGCCTGGTTGCGCTGGGATCCCACGCGGCTGGTCGAGACCCATGCCGACGCGCTGCGCAGCCTCAAGGGCCTGTACTTCGACTGCGGCGTGCGCGATCAGTACAACCTGGTCCACGGCGCGCGTCGCTTCGGGCGCGGGCTCGAGCGCCTCGGCATCGCGCATCGCTACGACGAGTTCGACGACGATCACACCGCGGTCGACTACCGGATGGACGAGAGCCTGCCGTTTTTGGCCCACGCGCTGAGCCGGTGACGCCCGAGCGCGCCGCCACGCTCGGGCAGCTGGTGCGCGACGACTGATCAGAACGGCGCGGGCGCTTCGATCGCGAGGCGCGCACCGGTGCGGGGATGCCTGAAGGCCAGCGCCTCGGCGTGCAGCAGCAGGCGCGCGCCGTCGACGCGGCCGTAGAGCCGGTCGCCGACGATGGGCGCGCCGAGCCCGAGCCGATGCGCGGCGTGGACGCGCAGCTGGTGGGTGCGGCCGGTGTGGGGGTGGAGCGCGACCCGGGTCCGACCGGGCCCGCGGGCGAGGACCTGCCAGGTCGTGGTCGCCGCCTTGCCGTGGACCGCGTCGACGATCTGGCGCGGTCGATCGTCGAGATCGCCGCGCAGCGCCAGCGCGATCGTGCCGGTGTCGCCGGCGACCTCGCCGTCGAGCCACGCGACGTAGCGCTTGGCGACCTCGCGCCGCGCGAAGGCGCGCTGCAGGTCGGCGTGGGTCTCGGCGTCGCGCGCGACGATCATGAGCCCCGACGTGTCGAGATCGAGGCGATGCACGACCCGGGTGGCCTCGCCGTACCGCGCGACCAGCCGGGTCGCGACCGAGTCGCGCAGGCGGGCGTGGCGGCCCGGCACCGACAACAGGCCGACCGGCTTGTCGACGACGACCAGCCAGGGATCCTCGAAGACCACGCGCGGCTCGACGGCTGCTGGCACGCCGTCGCCGAACCGCGGCGGATCGTCGACGTCGAGGCCGGCGAGCAGCACCGGCAGGAGCGGCCCGCACTTGCCGCGGCACGCTGGGTAGAAGGTGCCAGCGTGACGGCCGCCGGTCGCGGGCGGCGGGCCCCACCACACCTCGGCCAGCAGGCGCGGGCGCAGGCCGAGCCGGTGGGCGTGGGCGACCAGCTTGGGTGCGGCGCAGTCGCCGGCACCGCCGGGCGGCGCCTCGGGCGCATACACGCTGGCCAGCGAGCGACGGGTGCCCCGGGCGTCGACGACGACGTAGCTGTCGAAGATCTGCCCGAGCAGCGCACGCGAGCGGGCGGCCCGGGCCTCGACCGCGGCCTCGACGAGCGCGGCCTGGGCCCGCGCGCGCACGGCCAGCCCGGCGCGGACGGCGCGGCGCTCGGCTTCGGCCCGGCGACGTTCGGCGCTGTCGGCCCGGCTCTGCTGATCATGCGCGGCGGTCCGAACCGGCGCGGCGTGACGGTCGGCGCGGCTCGCGGCGTGTCGTGTCGCGATACCTGCTAAAATCAATAGCTGCTGGGCCTCGGCCGCCTCGGCCTGGTCGAGCAACGCTCGCGCCGCCGCGCCCTCGCGCAGCTCGTCGATGCGCGCGGCCAGCACCGCCAGCTCGGCCTCGCCGGCCGGCCAGAACCGATCGCGCTCGACCGGATCGAACAGCGGCGGCGCGAAGCCCTCGACGAACCAGCGGCCGCGCAGCATGCCGGAGAAGGCGCGCAGCACGCCGACCCGGCCCGCCGCGTCCTCGACGACCAGCACGCCGAACATCTTGCCGCCGCCGCCGCCGTCGAGCTGCTCGGGGCCCAGCTCGGCCAGCAGCTCGGCGATCGCGCGGGCCGCCAGCGGATGGGGCGCGCCCGCGGCGAACGGGCTGGGCATGCGCGCCGGCAGCTCGTCAGCACGCGGCTGCGGCTCGAACCAGCGCACGTCCGGCGTCATCGCCGGTGCGGTATCACGTCGGGACGACGACGCGCATCGGCTTGAAGCCGGAGTCGGGATCGTTGCCCTTGGCCTCGAGGCGGCCGCGGACCTCGTAGACGTTCTTCGACCAGCGGCCGTCGAAGCTCGGCTGCAGGCCGGGCGGCAGGTTGATCGAGCCCTCGATGGTACGGGTCTCGCCGGCGCCGAGGACGAACTCGCCGCACAGCTGGAACTCCTGCGTCGAGTGCGCGAGGTGACGGCTGTAGTCCTCGTTGAACTTCTGCTCTTCCTTCTTGGGGATCGAGATGCGCTCGACGCCCTGGAAGTCGACGAAGACGCCCTTGCTCTTGATCTCCGAGCCCTTCGACGTGACGGTCACGCGCACCGGCACCGCCTGGCCCGCGTTCACCTTCTCGGCGTACTGGATCTCTACGGTGGCGGCGCCACCGGTCACGGCGTGAACGGCACCTTTGAGCTTGTCGAGGAGTCCCATGATCTTGTCCCTTGTTGCGAGTCGCGAGCGAGCGCCGGGTCGAGGAGCATCCTCGACGGTGACAACCTCCGCGACGCGCAGCGATTGAGCACGAAGCAGGCCAGCCCCGCAACGTCCATCGATCACTCGCACCGACTTTGCCAGCTCGTTTGAACCGGGTGCCGGCCGACCCGACCGCGCCCGCCGACAGGGTCCGCGTGGCCCCGGTGCCGACCCGAAACTCGGGTTAGCGTGCGCCCATGGGTCACCTCGACGAAGCCGGCTTCACGCGCGCGCTGGGGCCGTGCGCGAGCTGCGGCAGCACCGTACACCAGCTCGACGCTTACCTCGATCGCCAGATCTCGATGATGCTGGGCGACGCCAACGACGAGGGCCGCTGGGTCCACGACGGCGAGAAGTTCGTCGACGGCACGTTCCGGATCGCCTGCGTGGCCTGCAAGCAGGTCGGCTTCGAGCACGCCGCCTGCCCGCGCTGCCATCACGACGACGCGCTGCCAGGCGCGCTCACCACGAGGTCGCGCACGGCGGTGCCCAAGCGCTGCCCGGCCTGCAACGACACCGAGCTGACCATCACGGGCTTCGCGCCCGCGACGGTGCGGACCGGCGTGGGGCGGCCACCGGCGCCGACGCCGCGCGCGCTGGTCGGCGAGCCCGGCTTCCACGTCGCGGTGCTGGCCTGCGATGCCTGCGACTGGGTCGCGGTCGCCGACGGCTGTCCGATCTGCGGCAGCGCCGGGCCGCTGCGCGAGCGGCCGTAGGGCCCGCGAATGAACAGTCGACCGTTCCCGCGGCCGATCCATCCCGGCTGGCTGCGTTGCCGGTTCCGGTCCTCGGGTCACCTCCGTCGAGGATGCTCCCCTGCGGTCCTCACCGTCGCCTTGCCCTCCGGGCGCCTCGATCGCGATCCTCGATCGACTTGCTGGCGCGACGGGGTCGCCTGTTACATGCTCCGAAGCATGCTGACTCTACTGGCCCAAGGGTTGTCGTTGATCGGCCTCGCGCTGCTCTTCGTCGGTGTCATCGGCTTCGTGTTCAGCGCGTTCCGACAGGGCATCCTGTGGGGCCTCGGCGTCATGCTCTTGCCCTTCGTGTCGCTGGTGTTCTTGGTGCTGCACTGGAACCGCGCGAAGGGGGCGTTCTTCCTCCAGCTGTGGGGCATCGCCTTCTTCGTCATCGCCGCGCTGATCTCGAACAACGACCTGCCGTGGCCGCTCGGCTGATCTCGTCGCTCGGAGTGTAGCTAGGCGACCGCCCGACCTCGACGGAGCCGGGCCTGGGGATGGGGATGGGGATGGGGATGGGGATGGGGATTGCGCGGCGAGCCTGACGGCATCGCAGCGGCGCGCTTTTTCGGTCTTGACATCGTGTTGTTACGACACTATTGATTGTGTCCCATGGACACTAACGATGCGGAGAGGGTGCAGCTCGCGGTCGGCAGCGTCGTCGGCGCGCGCCACCGCCGCCTGGGTCGTCCCAACCAGGACGCCGCCGCCACGCTGCGCTCGCCTCACGGCCTCGCGCTCGCGGTGTGTGATGGCTGCGGCAGCGGCGCGCGCAGCGAGATCGGCGCGGCCCTGGGCGCTCGGCTGTGGACCGTGGCGATCGCCGAGCGGCTGGCCGACGGCGGCGCGCTCACCGCCGCTGACTTCGACGCGCTGGCCACGGCCGTGTTGGCGCGCCTGGCCACGGTCGCCGACCTGCTGGGCGCCGACCGGGCCCAGGTGACGCGCGATCACCTGCTGTTCACGTCGGTGTGCGCGGCGATCACCGATGACCAGGTCGCGGTCGTCGCGATCGGCGACGGGGTGGTCGGCCTGGGCGACGACGTCCACGTGCTCGGGCCTTTCGAGGACAACGCGCCGCCGTACCTGACCGAGGCGTGGTTCGGCGTGACCCGCGCGCCGGTGGTGTGGCTGCGCGCGCGCGGCGAGCTCGACCGGCTGGTGCTCGCCACCGACGGCGCCGCGCCGCTGGTCGGCGACGCGCTCACCGCGCTGGGCGCCAGCGACACCACGTTCTCCAACCGCGCGGCCTTGACCCGGCGCCTCACGCTGCTCGCCGAAGATCAGGTCGACATCGACTGGGAGCAGCACCGCACCGCGCGCCGGGCCGCGCTCCTGGACGACGACACCACGCTGGTCCTGGCTCGCTGGAGCCCGTCGTGACCGTGGTCGTCCTCGACGGCGCGCGCCTCGACATCGCCGGGCTCGGGCTGCTGGGCCAAGGCGGCGAGGCCGACGTCTACGATCTCGGCGACGGTCGCGCGCTCAAGCTCTACAAGCAGCCCGACCATCCCGACTTCACCGGCGACCCGCTGCGCATCGCCGACGCCACGGCGCGCCTGGCCGCGATCGAGGACAAGCTGGCCAGCTTCCCGCGTGGGTTGCCGGCCGCGGTGGTCGCGCCGGTCGCGATCGCGCGGGCCGCCCGCGGGCGCGCCGTCGTCGGCTACGCGATGCCCAAGGTCGGCGGCGTGCCGATGTTCCAGCTCGGTGAGCCCCGTCATCGCCGCGGCGCCGCGCTCGACCTGGCCGCGCTGGTCGCGGGCTTCCGCGAGCTGCACGACACCGTCGAGGAGCTGCACCGGGCCGGCGTCGTGATCGGCGACTTCAACGACGGCAACCTGCTCGTCGACGGCGCGCGCTGCCACCTCATCGACGCCGATAGCCTGCAGTTCGGGCGCTGGCGCTGCACGATGTTCACCGATCGCTACGTCGATCCGCGGCTGTGTGATCGCGGCGCGCCAGCGCCGGTCTTGACCGCGCCCCACGACGAGGCCAGCGACTGGTTCGCGTTCGCGGCGATGCTGTTCCGCGCGCTGGCGTGGACGGGTCCTTACGGCGGCGTGCATCAGCCCGCCGATCCGCGGGCCCGGGTGGCGCCGGCGGCCCGACCGTTGCGCGGTCCGAGCGTGCTGGGCGCGGACGTGATCTACCCGCGCTCGGCGGCGCCGCTGGCCGGGTTGACCGACCAGCTGACCGCGGCGTTTCGGGCGATCTTCGATGGCGGCCAGCGCGGACGCTTCCCGCGCGCGCTGCTCGATGGCCTGGTGCTGCGGCGCTGCCCGACCTGCGCGATCGACCACGGCCGCGCCCGCTGCCCGGGCTGCCGCGCGGTGGTGCCGGCCCTCGTGGTGACCCGCGCGATCAGCGCGACGCCGGTCGATCCGCGCACGGTGCGGCGCCCGACCCGCGCGGTCGGAGCGAGCGCCGACGCCGAGGTGTGGCTCGCGGGCGGCGTGCTGTTGCGGCGCGGTCCGGTCGGCCCCGAGCCGATCGGTCAGATCGTCGCCGGCGCCTCGCGGGCCTGGGTCGGCGCCCAGCTGGGCGCGGGCTGGTGGCGGGCCGGCGGCTACGCGGTCGCGTTCACCTTCGCGCCGGGCCGCCGCGGGCTCGACGATCGGGCCCGCCTGCCGGCGCTGCGCGGCCGCATCGTCGACTGCGGTGCGGCGATGGGCGACGACCGGGCCTGGCTGTGGTGGCGCGTCGCCGACGGAGCCCATGAGCGCTGGATCCTGGCCTGTGTCGGCGGCGGCGAGCTGCGCGGCACCGCCGAGGCCAGCGTCGACGATCCCGACTGGATGATCGGCCTCGCCGGCGCCTGCGCGACCGGCCACTTCCTCTTGGTGCCGACCGATGACGGCATCGTGCGCGTCGAGGTCGAAGGCGGGTCGGCCCGCGCGACCCGCCGCTTCGTCGAGACCGCGCCTCTGTGCGCGGCGGCCGACGATCTCGTCGCCGACCGCGATGGCCTGGTCATCGTGAAGGCCGGCGCCCCGCTTGCGCTCGCGTCCGGCGCCGCGCGCGCCGTGCGCCTCACGTTCACCGCCCGCGCTGCGGGCCAGGAGTCATGACCATGCGTTCGACCAAGCCGCTCCCGCTCCCCACCCACTACGACCCGGCCCAGGCCGCCAGCTGGGCGTATCGCCCCGACGACGCCGCCCTCGCCGGCGCCGCCGCCGGCTGGCGCGCTGCCCACCAGCTCCGGCCCTCGGGCTCCGACGAGCGCCGCGTGCACCTGTTGCTCATCGACGTGCAGAAAGATTTCTGCTTTCCGGAAGGCAGCCTGTACGTGGCCGGGCGCAGCGGCACCGGCGCCGTCGACGACTCGCGCCGCATCGCCGAGCTGATCTACCGCAATCTGGGCGCGATCACCGACATCACGACGACGATGGACACCCACTTTGCATTCCAGATCTTCTCACCGTCGTTCTGGCTGGACGCCGGCGATCAGCCGCTGACCGCGCATCGCGTGATCACGGCCGACGAGGTCGGCCGCGGCGTGGTGCGACCCAATCCGGCCGTGGCCAAGTGGCTGTGTGGCGGCAACTACGGCTGGCTGACCAAGCAGGTGCGCTTCTACTGCGAGGAGCTCGAGAAGAGCGGCAAGTACCAGCTGTACCTGTGGCCGCCCCACTGCCTGCTCGGCTCCGACGGCCACGCCCTGGCCGGCGTGGTCCACGCGGCGCGCATGTTCCACGCGTTCACGCGAGGCTCGCAATCGTACGTCGAGGTGAAGGGTGGCAATCCGCTGACCGAGAACTACTCGGTGCTACGCCCGGAGGTCCTGGCCCGCTTCGACGGCCAGCCGCTGGCCCAGCGCAACACGCAGTTCGTGAAGACGTTGCTGGGCGCCGACGCGGTCGCGATCGGCGGGCAGGCCGCCAGCCACTGCGTCAAGAGCACCATCGACGACCTCCTGAGCGAGCTCGTCGCGATCGATCCTGCGCTGGCGAAGAAGGTCTATCTGCTCACCGACTGCATGTCGGCCGTGACCGTCCCCGACGGCAAGGGCGGCCTCGCGGTCGACTTCACCGACGCCGCGGAGAGCGCACTCCAGCGCTTCGCGGACGCCGGCATGCACCTCGTCGAGTCCACCGACCCGATCTCCACGTGGCCGGGCCTCTGAAAGGATCTCCCCAATGACTAGCTCCAACAATGGCAATGACAATGGCAATGGCAACCGACCCAAGGGCACCGCGACGCGCCTCCTCGACGAGGCTCACCGGGCCGGCGCGCTGTCCCTCGCCTCCAAGCACGCGCTCGACGTGGTCGACCTCGGCGCGCAGATCCAGGCCGGCCTCGGCATCGCCATCGACGACGTGACCGCCAGCGAGGTCGTGCTGGTGACGATGATGCCCGACGACTCGCACTCGATCGCGGCGGCCGGGAACACGGCCGCGGTCCGCGACGGTCACAATCTCGTGCTCGAGGCGCTGCGTCGCTCGCGCCAGGCCGGCGACGTGTTCGTCCACACGCGCTATCTCAACGGCGAGATCCTCTATCCCTACGTCGGGCTCGACGGCGCGATCGCGATGGACGCCGCCAACTACGACCCTCGGCACGGCACGCCGCTCTACGACCAGACGATCGTCCTCCTGGGCACGGTGATCGCCAAATCGGCGGAGCTGGCCCAGGCCGGCGTCCCGGTGCGCACCGTGACCTTGCTCATCACCGACGGCGGCGACTACGGCTCGACCCGCGCCACCGCCCGCGAGGTCCGCGCGCTGGTCGCCGACATGGTCGCGCAGGAGAACCACGTCGTGGCCGCGATGGGCATCAGCGACGGCACCACCGACTTCCGCAAGGTCTTCCGCGACATGGGCATCTCCGACCGCTGGATCCTCACGCCCGGCAACACCTCGTCGGAGATCCGCAAAGCCTTCCAGATCTTCTCGCAATCCGCCGCGGCGGTCTCGGGCGGCACCGCCTGGGCCGGCGGCTTCGGCAACTAAAGACTGCGACGTCAGGACACCTGCGGCAGCGTCGAGGCCAGGCTGGGGCGCGCGGCCAGGACCTTGCGCAGCTCGCCGAAGTCGTCGGCGTGACGGGCGGTCGGGTAGGTCTCGCGGAAGTCCATCCAGTCGAGGGTGCAGGCCAGCGACAGCTCGGCCAAGCCGAGGCCGCGGTTGGGGTCGTGGGCCGGCAGCTCGCCGGGCAGCCAGTCGAAGATCGCGGCGATGCGGTCGAGCTGGCGCTGCCCGAACGGGATCGTCATCGGATCGAAGCCCTCGCGCCGCAAGTAGAACACCTGGACCGCCGACTCGAGCGCGGCGTCGATCGCGTTGAGCAGGTTGGCGTCGTGCCACTGATCGCGGGGCTGTCGGAGCTTGCCCCAGCCGCGCGTCGTGGTGAGCCAGTCGATGATCACCCGCGAGTCGAGGAGCGTGCGGCCGTCGACCTCGACGACGGGCACCTTCCACACCGGTGACAGCGCCCGCAGCGCGGCCTGCCCCGCGGCGGCGGCGGTGTCGACGAGGTCGTAGGCGAGCCCGAGCTCGGCCGCGACCACGCGGACGCGACGAACGAAGGGCGAGGTCGTGGTGCCGTAGAGCTTCATGCGCGCAGCATAGGCCGCGCCCGTGGCTCACAGCAGCGTCGTGGACGGCGTCGTGACCAGCTTGATGAACTCTTCGCGGGTGGCCAGCTCGAGGAAGACGCCGCGCACCGCGCTGGTGACCAGGCGGGCCTCGTGGGCGCCGACGCCGCGCGCCGCCATGCACATGTGCAGACCCTCGATGTAGACCGCGGAGCCCTGGCTATCGAGCTTGTCGTGGAGGATGTCGGCCAGCTCGGCGGTGAGGTCTTCTTGCAGGCGCGGGCCTCGCGCCATCATCTTCACCAGGCGCGACATCTTGGAGAGTCCGAGCACCTTCTTGGTCGGGATGTACGCGACCGAGACCCGGTACACCACCGGCAGCAGGTGGTGAGGACACATGCCGAACGCGTTGTTCTGCTTCGAGATCACCATCTCGCCGTACTTGGCGGGGAAGGTCTTGGCGATCAGCTCGTCGACCTCGTTGGCGACCGCCTGCTTGGGCAGCACCAGCTCGTGGAAGCCCTTGGCGGCGCGCCCGGCGGTCTCCGTGAAGTTCTCGTCTTCCACGTCGTATCCGAGGACGCCGAGACCCTCGATGATCTTGACGTAGCCTTCGCGGAACAACGCCAGCGCCTTGGGATCGAGCTCCATGAGCGCATCTACCGCGCCGGCCGCGGCTTGCCAAGCTGCCCGAGGAGCGCGATCGTCGCCGACGACACCCCGAGCGCGCCGGCCGCGGTGCGCGCGACCCAGCGGACCTCGACGTAGCGAGGTACCGCGGCGCGAAGCGTGCCAGTCACGCGGGCCTTGGCGAGCACCAGCTCGAGGCGGCGATGGCTCAAGGTCTGGGCGTGGCTGCCGACGGTCAGGGCCTGGCCCTCGACGACGAGGCCGACCGCGGCGGCGGCGGTGGCGGCGTCGCGGCCTTGCGGCAGCTCCCACAGCCCGGCGTACAGGCCGTCGGCGCCCCGGCGCGCCATCGCGATGCCACGACCGCGCGCGATCCACAGCGCGACCTCGGCGATGACCGGCAGCTCGCGGGCCGGCTTGCGCCGGGGCAGGACCGGCAGCTCGCGCTCACGACCGTCGCGGCGCGCGACGCACTGTCCGGAAAGCGGACAGACCAGGCAGGCCGGGCCGGTCGGGGTACACACCGTGGCGCCCAGCTCCATGAGGCCTTGGTTGAGCTCGCCGGGATGCAGCTCGTCGGGGAGCGCGGCCACCAGCTCGGTGGCGGCGGCCCAGATCCGGCGCTGGCCGGCCGAGCTCTTCACGTCGTCGACGATGCCGAGCACCCGGGCCAGCACGCGCGCGACGTTGCCATCGACCAGCGCGGCCCGCTCGCCGTACGCGATCGAGGCGATGGCCCCGGCGGTGTAGGCGCCGATGCCCGGGATGGCGCGCAGCTCGGCGGCGCCGCGCGGCACCGTGCCGCCATGCTCGACGACCCACTGCGCGCCGCGGTGCAGGTTGCGCGCGCGCGAGTAGTAGCCGAGCCCGGCCCAGGCCGCGAGCACGTCGTCCTGGGCGGCGCCGGCCAGCGCGGCCACCGACGGAAACCGGGCCATCCAGCGCTCCCAGTACGGGATCACGGTGGCGACGCGGGTCTGCTGCAGCATGATCTCGCTGATCCAGATCGCGTAGGGATCGCGGGTGCGCCGCCATGGCAGATCGCGCTGATGTCGCCGGTAGAACCCGACGACGGTCTCGGCGAGGGCGCGCATGCCGCGGTGCTAGCACGGCGACCGGCGCGACGGTCAGCGCGGGCCGCGTGGTGCGACCGCGGCGGCGTGTCGCCAGCGCCGCCATCGTGGCACCATCGCCCGATGAAGCCTCGTCCGGTGACGCTCGCCGCGCTCGCCGCGTTCGCCGCGCTCGCCGGCTGCAAGTCCGACCAGCGTAAACCCGCGCCCGCCGCCGGTGCGCCCGCCGCCGCCGCGCCGGCCGCCGCGCCCGTCGACGATCAGGGCGTCGCGATCGCCTTCGTCACCCACCTGGCTCGCGGCGAGGCCGCCGCTGCCCTCGCCCTGGCCCCGCCCGGCCTCAAGCTCACCGCGGCCGAGCTGGGCGCACAGTGGACCGAGCGCGCCGGCGTCGGCAACGCCCTCGTCGAGGTGACCGCCCGCGCCTTCCCGGCCGACCCGTCGATGTTCTCGGTGCGCGCGACGCTCGCCACCGGCACGCTCGACTCGTTCGTGATGGTGAAGGACGGTCGCATCGCTCGCGCCATGCCCGGCCAGCGCTACGACGCGCCGGCCTACGTCGACCCCAAAGCCTTCACCGACGTCGCGTTCACCGTCGGCAGCGGCGCCACCGCGCTGCCCGGCCTGCTGAGCGTGCCGGCTGGCGGGGGCCGGTTCCCGGTGGTGGTGCTGCTGCAGGGCTCGGGCCCCAGTGACCTCGACGAGAGCGACGGCCGCCACCCGCTCGCGCTGTTTCGCGACCTGGCCTGGGGGCTGGCCAGCCGCGGCGTCGCGGTGCTGCGCTACGACAAGCGCACGCTGCCGGTGCACTTCGCCGCCATCGGGGTCCCGGTCACCGCGCTGACCGTGCAGCACGAGTACTTCGACGACCTCGGCCACGCCCTCGACGGCCTCGCCCTCGATCCGCGCATCGACGCCCAGCGCATCTTCGTCCTCGGTCACTCCCAGGCCGGCGGCCTCTTGCCGTGGATGATGCGCGACCGACCCGACCTCGCCGGCGGCATCATCGCGTCGGGCAACGCCCGCGCGCTGGTCGACCTGCTGCCCGAGCAGACCCGCTACCTGACCTCGCTCGATCCGGCGATCCCGCCGGCCCAGCACGCCGAGATCGCCAAGCAGCTCGCGGCCCAGGTCGCGCGGGCCCACGATCCCAAGCTCGCCGACGACGCGTCGCCGTCCACGTTGCCGCTCGGCATCCCGGCGCGCTACTGGAAGTTCTTGCAGGGCTACGACGCGCCGGCGGTGGCCGCGACCCTGGACCGGCCCTTCCTGGTGCTGCAGGGTGGCCGCGACTATAACGTCACGATGGTCGACCTCGCGCTGTGGAAGCGCGCGCTGGTCGGCCGCGACGCCACCTTCCACGACTATCCCGCCCTCGACCATCACTACGTCGCTGGCACCGGCCTGGCCAAGCCGGCCGACCTCGCCGTCGGTGGCCACGCCGCGCCCGCGGTGATCGACGACGTCGCGACCTGGGTCGCCGCGCAGCATCCTCACCGCTAACCGCAACTACCTCATCCACGACTTGCGCAGTCACGTCGGAGTCGGTCACATGGGCCGATGGAGGTTCCCGGCGCTTCGGCGCAAATCGCGGCGATCGTCGACCTGCTCCTCACGGTCGCGTACGTCGACGGCCAGTTTCATCCGCGCGAGCACTCCTTCGTCCACCAGCACCTCGACTCGGTCATCCGCATGGCCGAGCAGAGCAGCGGCGCCCCGGCCCCGGAGCGGGCCCGGATGCGCGAAGGCTACCAGGCCCAGCTCTTGGCCCTGTTCGATCGCACCCACGCCGAGATCGGCAAGTTGGCCGCCGGCACGATGGCGACCGGCGACAACCGGCTGCGCCAGCGCGCGGTGGCGACCTTCCGCGGCCTGGCCCACTCCGAGCAAGGCGTCGCCCTCGAGCTGGTGCAGGCGATGATGAACGCCGATCGCGTCATCACGCCACTCGAGCAGGATCTGTTCGCCGAGCTCATGGCGCACTTCAACGCGCCGACCGCCAAGACGCTGCAGCGCGCGGTCGCCAACGTGCCGCCACCGATGGTGGTCGGGCCGTCTCAGCACAACCCGCTCAAGTCACTGGGCCACTCGCTGCTCGACCCGCTCGAGCAGACCTACTCGCCGCACCCGCAGGAGCTGCAGGCCCAGGTCGCCAACGACTACCGCCTGGTCGAACAAGCGATCGGCCAGTGGAACCGCATGCGAGCCCAGGGCAACGGTCGGCTCACCGGCGTCACCGACATCGCGCAGGTCCCGCTGGGCGCCCGCATCCTCGACGGGCACGTCCACGTGATGCGCCCCGACCGCCCGGTCGAGCTGATCGTCTTGGGCGACCTCCACGGTTGCTACGGCTGCTTGAAGGCGGCGCTCTTGCAGTCGGACTTCATCAACCGAGCCTGGGCCCACCAGTGGGATCCGCTGACCTACCCCGACGTGAAGCTGGTGCTGCTCGGCGACTACATCGACCGCGGGCGCTTCAGCTTCGACGGCGTGCTGCGCGCGGTGCTGCAGCTCCTGGTCGCGATGCCAGATCACGTCGTGGTGCTTCGCGGCAACCACGAGTACTTCGTGACCATCGAGGACCGCACCTACAGCGGCGTGCACCCGGCCGAGGCGCTGGCGTCGATCACGCCCCACGTGCCCAAGGAGATGCTCGAGGCCTACCGCGTGCTCTTCGAGAACATGCCGACCTCGTTCCTGTGCGACCGGACCATCTTCGTCCACGGCGGCGTCCCGCGCGAGGACACCTTCGCCGAGCGCTACCGCGATCTGTCGAGCCTCAACGATCCCGAGCTGCGCTTCCAGATGCTGTGGAGCGACCCCACGCACGTCGACGCGGTGCCGGTCGAGGTGCAGCGCCAGAACGCGCGCTTCAGCTTCGGCCGCAACCAGTTCCGGGCGTTCATGGAGCGGGTCGGCATGCAGACGATGGTGCGCGGCCACGAGCAGGTCGAGCAGGGCTTCGACGTGGTGTTCGATCTCGGCGATCGCTTGCTGCTCAACCTGTTCTCGGCGGGCGGTCGCGACAACCGCGACCTGCCGCCCGACGCGGCGTACCGCGCGATCACGCCGATGGCGCTCTCGATCCACCACGGTCCCGGCGCGGCGCCCCATGCCACGCCGTGGGCCATCGACTACCGGCCGTTCAACTACGACGTCCACAACGGCCTGCATCGGGTGCAGCCGCTGCTCGAGTTCAAGTACTGACGTAGTTATGCGTCGGCGTCGTCCTCGAGCGGCGCCACGTCGTCCTCGACATCGTCGACGTCGAGCGGCTCGATCCCGCGGCTGGTCGCGACCAGGTGCGGCTCGGCGGTGTAGGGCCGAAACAGCCGCCACTCCTCCTCGTCGGCGCTGGTGGTCGGCACGATCTCGAAGCGGTGCGCACCCGACAGCTCGAGGTAGAGCGCGCCGCCGCGATCGACCGTCACCGCCTCGACCACCATCGCGCCACCGGCCAGGAGCGCGCGGAACTCCTCGAGCCGGCGATCGCAGCGGGTCACGCCGGCCTTGCGCCACAGCTCCTCGTCGAGGTCGGGCGGCTCGTCGCGATCGTAAAACGCGTCGGACTTGCCGGTGACCAGCTCGGCCGGGCCCAGGAGCCGCCACGCGGCCTCGGTGTGGAGCGCGAGCTCACCGACCTCCTTGTCGCCGCCGGTCAAGGTGGTCACCGTGCGGACCTCGCCGAAGTGCATCCATAGCAGCGACGCCGCGCGTCCGATGGAGCGCAGCGGCAGGCCGATCAGCAGGCGGGCCGCGGCCTCGCGGCCTTGGTGCTGCGCGACATAGGCCGGCGACCGTGACTGCGCGTCGATCATGGGCGACGGTAACGCGCCGGCGCGATCGCGGCGGATGGGGTGCATGGATTCGCGCGCGACCCCCGTGATACTTCGCGCTCGTGACCTCCCTCGTCCTCGATGTTCCGTTCGCGATGCGCGGCGTGGCGACCGCGAGCGCGGCGCGCTGGGATGCGGCGCACGGCGTCTTCGTCTACCAAGGTCGCGCGTTGCCGGCCGCGCTGGCGCCGTTTCGCGCCCTGCCCTACTCGTGGGAGATGCACGTCCAGCGCGAGCTGGCCGACGCGGCCCCAGCCCCGGCCTCGACGCCGACCGGCGCGATCGTGCTGCGCGAGCACCAGCGCGACGCGGTCCGCGCGATCGCCGCGGCGCGGGCCGCCGAGCTGCCCGGGTTCTTGCTCGCCGACGACGTCGGCCTCGGCAAGACCATCACCGCGTGGGCCGCGATCCTCGCGATGCCCAGCGCCACCCGCGTGCTGGTGGTGTGCCCGCTCGCGGTGGTCGCGCACTGGCGGCGCACCGTCGAGGCCATGGGCGACGGCGGCAAGGACCTCGTCATCCTCAACTACGATCGCCTCGGCAAGCTGTTCGAGGTGAGCGACGCCGCGCGCAAGAAGCTCCGCAGCAAGAAGGGCCTGGCCCGCGCCGGCACCGCACCCGAGCTCGACGTGATCGTCCTCGACGAGAGCCACCGCTGCAAGAACCCGACGGCGGCGCGCTCGAAGCTGGCGGCCAAGCTGGTCGCCAGCGCGGGCTTCACGATGTGGCTGTCGGCCACCGCGGGCCAGAACCCCCTCGAGCTGTCGTACCTGGCGCCGCTCTTGGCCCGGGTCACCGGCGCGCGGGTCAAGGACCTGAAGGACTTCGAGCAGTGGTGCCTCGATCAAGGTCTGGGCGTGTCACGCGGCGGCTATGGCAAGTGGGAGTGGCGCGGCGATCGGGCCGACTGCGAGCGGGTGCGCGCGATGCTGTTTGACCGCAGCCCGCGCCACGAGCTGGCCGGGATCCGGCGCCGCCCCGAGGATCTGGTCGGGTGGCCGGCCATCAACCGCATCCTCACGCCGATCGCGCTGTCGGCGGAGGCGCGCGCGCTCTACGACGAGGCGTGGACCCAGTTCCGGCGCGAGCTCGAGCTGGCGCCGCGCGGGCGCGATCCCAAGGGCGCGCTGGCCGCGACCTTGCGGCTCCGGCAGAAGAGCTCGCTGGTGCGGGTCGCTGGCACCGTCGAGCTGGCCCGCGAGCTGCTCGACAACGGCCATCAGGTCGCGATCTCGGTGGCGTTCCTCGAGACGCTCACCGCGCTGGGCGACGCGCTGTCGTCGGGCCTCGGCGCGGTCGAGTGCGCCGCGATCCATGGCGGCGTGCCGGCCGCCGCGCGCGAGGCCGAGCGGCTGCGCTTCCAGCGCGGCGAGGCCCAGGTGGCGCTATTTACCGTCGAGGAGGGCATCTCGCTGCACCAGGGCGAGCACAACGAGGTGCCGCGCTCGGAGGTCATCCACGACCTGCGCTGGTCGGCGATCCAGATGGCCCAGATCGAGGGCCGTTGCCACCGCGATGGCCGGTTCGCCCAGGTCTACTGGGCCTACGCCGACGACACCGTCGAGGAGAAGATCGCCCGAGTGGTCGCCGGGAAGATCCAGTCGATGAAGGAGATGATCGGCGACGACACCGAGACGCTTCGGGAGATCGAGAGCCTGTTGCTCGCGTAGGATTCGCGCCATGGCAACGAAGCAGCAGACGAAGAAGGCCCCCGCGCCCGCGAAGAAGAAGGCGCCCGCGAAGAAGAAGGCGCCCGCGAAGAAGAAGGCGCCCGCGAAGAAGAAGGCCCCCGCGAAGAAGAAGGCCCCCG
>Ga0209181_10002746_pt1 | contig 28387 bp, 25 predicted proteins | sample MAT05_FD_187208 | JGI IMG/M metagenome (GOLD analysis project Ga0209181, IMG submission 187208) | Freshwater microbial communities from Lake Fryxell liftoff mats and glacier meltwater in Antarctica - MAT-05 (SPAdes) (version 2) | ecosystem: Environmental > Aquatic > Freshwater > Ice > Liftoff...
CGGGGCCGAACAGGGTGCCTTTTTTGAGCGCGGTGGCGCCCGTCTTTAGATCTTCGCCGCGAAAACGCCGGTTCTGGCCCGGCTTCAAATCGTTCGGAATATGAATGCCAGCGTCGTTTTCAGTCACGCGCTCCTGCATTGCCACGGTGTCGCAACCGGGGGGCATCACGGCACCTGTAAAGACGCGTACGCATTCTCCCTTGCCGACTGGGCCAAGGTACGGTTTTCCGGCGTAGCTGGTGCCGACGCGTGTCATTACCGTAGCCCCGCCAGAACCAACGATAGCCTCTGGGTGGACGTGCGATAGCGTGTCGGTGTGTCGATACGCCCAGCCGTCCATCGCGGAATTGTCGTGGCCCGGCACGTCGAGCGGCGAGACGATGTCCTCGGCTAAAACGCGGCCCAGCGCCGCGCGAATATGCACCCGCTCAGTCGTCGTGATCGGTGTGAGCACTTTGCTGATGAAGTCGCGCGCCTTGTCGACAGGCATCGAGTTCGGGTCGTAGTCGTCGGCGCAGGAGAGTTCGCGAATGGTTGCGGTCATGGTGGGGCGGTGTTGCGGATTGAAGGGGGGAGTTTAGTCGTTCGATTCGAACGCGGGCGATACCCCTCTGTCGGCCGTGTCGGGAGCCAGCTGGCGACAAGTTTGCCGCGCTCCTCTACTGCGCAGGGGAGACTTTTAAATTACCTCCCCTGCGTAGTAGGGAAGGTGGCGCGAAGCGCCGGAGGGGTCACACGCGTGCCACCACCTGCAAAGCCGCGGGCAGCACACGCACCTTCAAAGTCGTAGTCTCGCCAATGTATTCTCCATCCACCGCCAGCGGCACCGCAGGTTGCGCGTCGATCTGCATGTCATTGAACGTTGAAGTGTGAATACGCGCGTCCGGGAGATGCCGTCCAATGAGCAGCTTCGGCAGCATGATGAGCGTGCTGATGCGCGTGAATCGGCCTGCGACGATCAAGTCCAGCAGACCATCGTTGATTGATGCATGCGGCGTTACTGGAATGCCGCTGCCGAATGTCGGCGTGTTGAGCGCGGACGCAAACAATGCGATTCCGGCGCGCAGTGGTTTGCCATCGGAATGAACGACGAGGTTCCACATGCGAAACGCCGCTAGCTCGCGCAACGTGGCGAGCAGGTAGCGTGGCAGTCCACGCAGCCAGCGCGGGCCGTTGAGCGCACGTAGCGCAACAGCGGAGTCAAAACCGGAGGTGCAGCACGCGAGAAAGGGCACGGTGCGATCATCGAACTCAACTTGACCCACGTCCATGCGCGAAACGGGCGCGGTGAGGGCGTGCGCCAACGCCTGCTGCCACTTAAGCTTGTGCAGGCCGAGTGCCCGGGCAATGTCGTTGCCGCTCCCGAGAGGGACAATGGCCAGCGTGCGCTTACTGTCCAAGAGGGCGGGCAGCATGCGGTTGACTGTGCCATCACCGCCGACCAGCACGATGCGGGCGTTCGGCTCGGTGTCGCCGATTAGGGCGTGCGCCGCTTGAACGGACTCGGTGACGACGAAGCGCACACCCAGATGATCGGTGCGAATACGCGCTCGAATTTCTGGCTCAAAGCGAAGTGCGCGACCGCCACCAGCGTTCGGGTTGAGAAGAACGAGGATTGAACTCATTGCGAGCGAGTATAGGCGTGTGCAGCTAGCATTACCGCAACACAACTCCACGAGACAACATCATGATTCTAGAAGTCGCCGACATCCGTATTCCTGCTGGCAAGCAGGCCGAATTTGACGAGGCGATCCAGCGGGGCGTGGCTTCAGTCATCGCGAAGGCTCAGGGCTTTCGCGGTTTCAAGGTCAACAAGGGCGTGGAGTCCCCTGAGCGCTACCTGTTGATGATTTATTGGGAGACGCTGGAGGATCATACGGTGGCGTTCCGCCAGGGGCCGTTGTTTCCAGAGTGGCGCGCGATCGTTGGGCCGTACTTTGCCCAGCCACCCGTGGTGGAGCATTTCAGCCTGTTGGCGAAGTCGGTCTAATCTGAGCGCTCCGTCAGGTTGTTGATTCAGCCTGACGGAGCGCCAGGGCCGCTCGCAACCCACCTGAAGCGGCGTCTTTGTCGAGCGTAAAGGTGGCACCCATCAGCTCGGCATAACGCGCCACGATGGCGAGGCCCAGACCAGCACCGCCCTGCGCGCGTTCGCTGCCCTGACCACGAGCCCAGCGCTGTTGCAGATTTTTTGCAAGATCAGGCGCGAGGCCCGGGCCGTTGTCGATGACGGAAAAGATGACGCGGCCCGCATCTGCCGCAGCGTGCACGTTGATTGAAATGTGCGGAATGAGGTTCTCGCCAGGCTCGCTAATCCCCATGGGACTGCCGTACGCCAGAGCATTATTCAGGAGATTGGTCAGGCACCCTTTCAGCATGCTCTCGTTACCCATGACGCTCACCGGATGATCGAGGCCCGAGACCGTGAGTTCAATCTTGCTGCCACCACTTTGCCGCAACCTCTGCAGCATGTCAGTCACACAGTCTTCAACGACTTCATTCAGGCTGACTTCGGTCAGCGCCATCTGCCCGCGCGCTTCGTCGGCCAGGGCTAACGCCAGCAGTTGATCAATCAGGTGGCTGGCGCGAACTTCGCTCTTCGCGATGGCTTCAAGTTGTTCGCGTAAGGCGGTTGGGTCGCTTTGTCGCAGCCCATATTGGGCGAGTGCGCGAATGCCGGCCATCGGGTTTCGCAGCTCATGTGCCACATTTCCCGTAAATTCGCGCTGCGCCTGAATGCCTTGCTGGATACGGTCCAGCAGCGCATTGGCGGCATCAGTCAGCTGTGCGACATCACGCGAGGAGGCTGCCGCCGGAATCGCTGAGAGGTCGGTGGTGCCACGCTGCTGAAGCGCCAGCCGCAGGCGGTTCAGCGGCGCCAGATCACGCCCGATAGCGACCAGCAGCCACGCTGCCAGCGCGACCAGCAACAGCATCTGTGGAACCACGGAAAACAGCAACAGTCGCTCGATCAGTGCGCTGCGTGAGCCATTCGTTTGGGCGACGATAGTGATCCACGGCCTGGCATTAGTCGGAGCCAGGGTGACGGTGCGCACAGGCGAGCCAAGATGCACACTGTCGGCGAACGCGTACGGCGTATTACTGCGCGGCGTATCGCTGACGATGACGCTCTGCTCGACGACAGCTGCAGTCAATCCGTCGTGGCCCGCTACCCGGCTGCCATCGCGGCGCATTACCGCGAAAAATACGTTCTCGGATTTATCAAACAGCAAGGACGTCAGCTCGCGTGGCGAAAGATCCAGCGTTGGCTCGCCACTTTGCAGTCGTACCTGCGCGGAGAGTGCAAACGCATCGTCCAGCAAGGCCCGGTCAAACGCTTTCATCGTGAAGTAATAAGCGAGGCCCACGGTTGTCGCGGTGCCCAGGCACCACATGACGAACAGCGGCGTCAATACGTGTTGTAGCAGCCGCTGGCGCAGCGTGATGAGCGCGGCGGAACGATCGCTCATGTATCAATTTCAAGCAAGTAGCCAAGCCCGCGCAGCGTTTTAATGGTGGCACCGCTACCCAGTAGTTTCCGGCGAAGGCGTGAGATGAAAGCTTCGAGCGCATTGTCGCCGAGCGCATCATCGAAGCTCGAGAGCTTGTCGGACAGCACCCGCTTGCTGACGACCCGACCAGGCCGGGATGTGAGTTCCCATAGCACTTCAAACTCGCGTGCTGGCAAGTCGAATGGGGCCTCGCCAACATAGAAGCGTCGTGCCGTCCGATCAAGCGCGAGGCCGCCGACTTCAACGCGATCAGTGCTGCCTTGCGAGCGGCGCACGAGCGCCCGCAGTCGCGCCTCAAGCTCGGCCAGCTCAAAAGGTTTGCCCACGTAATCGTCGGCCCCGGCATCCAGCCCGGCGATGCGCTCCTCGGTCCGGTCACGCGCCGTTAGCACCAGCACCGGGGTCGTGTTGCCGTGCCGACGTAACTCCTTGAGCGTGGTCAGTCCCGAACCATCAGGCAAATTGAGATCAAGCACCACGGCGTCATACGGTTGCACCAGCAAAAACGAATCTGCTTCGGCACGAGTCGCTGCCGCATCGATGCGGTGTCCGGCATCAGTCAGACTGCGCGACAGTACGGTGCGCAAAACCGCGTCATCTTCAACGATCAAAAAACGCATAGACAGGCGACGCTCAAAAGGTCAGGTAAGGGGCAGGCTAACCGAACGATAGTTCGCAGCAAGCGGAACAGATGATAAACATTCAGGGCGCCTTTAAACCACTGTCACGGCGTTCGTTGCACGTGGACGCAGTTACTGTGCTCGCATTCATGGCAAGCGCGGCATGTGCGCCCGCTGCTTTCGCACGAGGATCGATAACGTTGCGCGATGCACTGCGCGCGGCAAGAAGTTTGTCCCCGTGCCAGAACTAAAACCGCGTCCCGACACTCAAGCGCCACACATTGTCAGAAGTGAAATTGGTGTTCGGATCAAACGCCAGCCGCACGAAGAATCGCGGCCAATCGTAGGTTACCGTGCCGCCGGCTTTGGCGATGCGCTGGCCATCGACCAGCCCACGCTTGTAGAGCAGGTCAAGCGTCAGGCGTTGCTTGCCGTCAAGCGGCGTACGCGAGGTGAGATGGAAGTGCTGTTGATCCGGATTTTCGCGATTGTCGCGCACGTAGGAGGCGGCGTAGCTTTGCCCGTTTTCGCCGCGATATCCAGCAGCGAGTGACCACGCATCGTTCGGATCAAAATTCAGATTGAAGTACGGGCGCAGATTGGTACGACCCAGGCCGACGCCCGCAAACCAGCGCTCGCCCGCTTCCAGATTGATGCTGCCGCCGATGAATCCACCTGAGGCAATTTGCACTGACGGCTGGATACGAATCGCCTCGCCAAAACTACGATCCCAGCCGCCGCGCCATTGATTGGCGTCGAGCTTCGAGGCGCGAAAGTAGCCGATCCATGCGTTGCCAAAGTCAGAGCTGTGGCGCAGGTTGACGTCGACTCCAGAGCCGTTCTCGCTGAACTTAAAACCCGTGGCAGTGAGCTTGAAATCGTCGGATGCGTCGTCGGCCTGGGCCACTCCGAATGAGACCGCTGCGGCTATCGCAATGATCGCTGGAATTGTTCGCATCGGTGTTTCCTGATTTGGAATGAACTTGAAGGTTCAGTGCTGAAGATAAATTTCGCGCTCAATCACCGCGACGCTGTCGGTTTCAACCTGCACAATGGTCAGCTTGCGCATAACGTCGCGGAAGCTGTCGCGTGTGATCTGCGTGGCGGCGCGGTCAAACGATTCGAACTGGTTGAGTTGTGTCGCGCGCGCCAGCGTGAGGTGCGGTTCGTACTCGAATTCGGGCCGCAGAAATTCGTTCAGCGGGCCAAGATACAAGCGATCATGCATCTCGGTCAGCGCGTCGCGTCCCACCTGTGTGGCGAGCCCGACGAACTCGTTCTGCGCCGACCACGCGCCCGTCATCACGACCGGGAACGGTGCCCAGCGGCGCACTACTTTTTGCACATGAGCCGAGAGCTGATCGAGGGTAAGCCTCGAGTGAAACGGAAACACGAGCGTTAGATGCGGCGCGATGAGATTCCCCATCGGATCACGACTGCCACGGAACTGGTCAATCACGCGTTGGTTGGAAAATTGCGGAAACCACACGACGGCCCGACGCGGAAGCGACGGACGCAGGATGTAGGTGAGTTTTTTGGTGGCCACGACCAATTCATAGCGCAGATCGCGAATGAGCGACGTGCGTTATTGCAGATGCTGCAACTCATCAATCGTGTTGATGTTGGCGAAGGCGGCCTCGTCGTCGAACTGAACTTCAACCACGCAATGCGAGGAATACCAGGCATCAATTTTTCGGCCACCGGATTCGAGGAAGGCGGTGAGGCTTGGCAACAGCGTCGTGCTGCACAGGGTGAATACGGGATGCGCCTGATTGCCTGTTTTCGCGACGGCGAGTTCGGCGATATTCTCTTCAAGCGCCGAATGCAGGCGTGCAACCAGATCGGTGGGCAGGAAAGGCGAATCGCAAGGTGCCGTAATGATCAGCGGCGTTTTGCATGCGATTAATCCTGCGTGCAGCCCAGCCAGTGGTCCTGCGTATCCGCTAATCTCGTCGCTTACGACCGGATAGCCAAATGCGCCGTATTGATCGAGATTGCGGTTCGCGTTGATCATCATCAGCTCGACTTGAGGTGCGATCCGTTCGATCACATGAGCAACCATCGGTTTGCCGCGAAAGGCAACCAGCCCTTTGTCGCGCGAATCCATGCGCCGGCCCATGCCGCCTGCGAGCACGAGGCCGGTGACGCCGTTCATTTCGGTGCTCCGGCTGGAGACGCATCAAAGACAAACCGCCCCGGATCGTTGAACAGCAGAAAGTGCCTGTTCACGGCGCGACCAATCATCGTCATGCCGACCTGTTTTGCGATCTCGTAGCCCATCTGCGTGAGTCCCGAGCGCGACACCAGAAACGGCACGCCCATCTGCGCAGCCTTAATCACCATTTCGCTGGTAAGCCGTCCGGTGGTGTAGAAGATTTTGTCGCCGCCCTCGACGCCGTCGAGCCACATCATCCCGGCAATCGCGTCCACCGCGTTGTGCCGTCCCACGTCTTCAACAAAGTACAAAAGCTCCGGCGTTGCGTTGAAGAGGGCGCAGCCATGCACCGCGCCTGCCTGTTTGTAGATCGTTTCATGTTTGCGCACCAGTTCGGACAGCGCGTAGAGCGTGCTCTGCGTCAATTTCGCGTCGGCTGAGAGATGGATGTCATCGATGTCCGCCATCAAATCGCCGAACACGGTGCCGCTTCCGCAGCCCGTGGTCTTCGTGCGGTGGGCCATCTTTTCGTCGAGATCGATGAGGCCGTTCTTTGTGTAGATCGAAGCTGCGTTGACTTCCCAGTCAATTTGCACTGCGACCAGTTCATCGATGGAGTCGACGAGACGTTGATTTCGCAGATAGCCGATCACCAGCGCTTCCGGGGCTGCGCCGAGCGTCATCAGCGTGAGGATTTCGCGCTTGTCGACGTAGACGGTCAGCGGATGTTCGCCAGCGACAAAGGCGGTGCCTTCGGCACCGTGCTCGTCTTTAGTCGCCACTTCGAAGGTGGAAGGGCGAGCGGCGTTGCTGAGTTGCGGGCGGTAGCGGGCTGGGGCCGAAGTGGCAGCGATGGTTTGCGTCATGCTGCGATGTTAGCCAGACGTAGTAAGCGCAACAAAGTTTGTACCCGTTGTGCGTCAAATCAACGCATTGACAGGCGCTACGAAGCTGTGCATTCTGATGCAAGCCCTACTATTCAGCTTTATCACGAAAGCACCATTACACCGGGGCTGAAAACGAAATAGGGTGCTTATCGACTTATAAATAAAACAGCGTAAGGCCCTTATGCGGTCGTGCTTTCAGGAAAAAGTTTATGGCTTGAACCGTCGCGCTAAAGTGTGTTCGCGAGTCGAGGAGTGCGGCGGCGTCTTTCGTTTCCATACTAAAAAATAGTCGGAATATTAAACGGAGGCAAATGATTTCGCTGGTTGGATGTCAGTCCCGGCTACAGCCGGGAATCAAGGCACCCACGATGATGGGAAAGGCAAACTAAGCGACGTCCGTGACCGTCCCGGCGCTCGCGTCCCCATTGGCAACTGAGCTGCGCGTGTACACGGGGCAAGAATAACGCCAAAGAGCACGCAGCTTTGTTTGGGACGCTGTGACCTTGCTGTGAAATGCCCCTCAATTCACGCCGCAGTATGAACTTCGCCAAACGTATGTGACAATCGATCCAAATAGATGTATTGGATGGCGTATGTTGGACAAAGACGGCTTCCGGCCGAACGTCGCCATTGTGATTGCCAATCACAGAAACCAGGTTTTTTGGGGTAAACGGATACGTGAACATTCATGGCAGTTTCCGCAAGGCGGAATTAATCAGGGCGAAAGCCCCGAAGATGCTATGTTCCGTGAACTCCACGAAGAGGTTGGCTTACGGCCGGATCATGTAAGGATTCTCGGGAGAACTCGGGACTGGTTGCGCTACGAAGTGCCATCCACGTGGATAAAGCGTGAATGGCGTGGCAATTATCGTGGGCAAAAACAAATCTGGTATCTGCTCCGGCTGGTAGGTCGCGACAGCGATTTGAACCTGCGCGCTGATACTCGACCCGAGTTTGATGCTTGGCGCTGGACCGACTATTGGGTCGATCTGGATGGCGTCATCGAATTCAAGCGCGATGTGTACAAGCGCGGGCTCGGTGAGCTTGAGCGCTTTTTGCATCAGGGCAAACCGCAAACCCGGCGCGAACGGATGTTCGGATCAGGCATGAATCTGCCACCCGATGCGCAGATGCCCTTTTCGGAGCATCCGCACCCAGCTGAAACCGAATAGAAAAAGGCCGCAACTGCGGCCTTTTTTCATGCTTTGGTGTATCGGCCTAAAAGCGTCCGCGCAGGGCCGCGCCCGTACCCGCCACACCCCCAAGCACGATGCCGACGATCATCGCCAATACGATGTAGCTCACCACGATCAACGCGGTGTAGCCAATTGACTTACCCTGCGGGTTCTTCATCAATGGTGACAGGCCCAGATAGAGGAGGTAGAGCCCGTACAGCCCCGCGAGGATTCCAAGGACGCTCAACATAGGCACCAGCGCAAACACGCCAGCGAGCCACACCGGGGTGGAGGCGTAGATGATGACCTTAAGCGCGGCGGTTGGGTCTTTTTGACCGTCAAATGTGGGTGCCAGCGCGTTGACGATCAACGCCACCGCATAAATGACGGCGAGCCCGAAAACGTAACCCAGAACCATTGAAACCAGCGCGCCCGCAATCGGGGTACGAATGGTGCCAACGATAGGTAACGACACGCCGATGAGCGTCGACCCCAACATCCCGCAGACGGCAGGAATAGCAGCCAGAATCATCGCGTAACCGGTAAACAACGACTTGACATCGGCAGGCTCTGCCGCGATTTTTTCCCATTCGGTCTTGGGCGTCAGGATGATCGCCTTGACCCGCTCAATCAGTTTTGCAAAATCCACTTTTTAGTTCTCCCCTGTGTTGAGTATGCTCATAACTATGCTCATCGTAAGACGAAACGTGTGACGAAATTTAGCGACACGTCTGCACAGCGCAAATAAGTGTATGCGCTAATGGCCACTTGCGTTCGACTTTGAGTGCGATTTACGGTCAGTCTCCGGAGGTGATCATGCCGGCTGAGCTCACTGCTGCCCTCTGGACAGTGATTTCGTCGCCCGTTAACCCACCGCGCTGCGTCCACGCGACTCTGGTGCCGTTGGCGTTAATGGCGGCATGATCAATGCTGCCTTCGCCCAGTTGCACGCGCGTCCCGGTTGCGAAGTCGAGCCACGCTACCGAGTCAGTCTGTGCCAGACGCTCATGAATCACGCCATAACGGCCATCGCCTGAGAGTTGCCGCACCCGCACGGTGCGAGCCATCGGTCTTGTGTACTTCGGCTTCCCCGTTGACCATGGCACGATGGACAGCGCGCCCTCCGAGTAGACCTTCACATATTGCGCGCCTGGAATAAACGTCGCTTCGTCCTTGCCCATCCATTTTGGCGATTCGCGACGAGCGAGTGATCGTAGTTGCCAATTAGCGTTGGCGTTAGCGTTGGCGGCGTCGCTCAAATCAAAGTTCAGGAGCGTTTTGCCATCCGGCGCGAAACCAAGCTCGACGTTGCGACCGACCCCGGTTTTGGCGATGCGCTTGCCACGTTTTGTATAAAGTTCCAGCGTGCGTTCTTCATCGGGATACTGAATGGCAACGGCGATCAGGGTGCCCCGCGCATCAGCGTCTATCACGCGCCCTGTAGTTTCGATTTGACCCAGAATCGCGCAGCTAGCGGCATCATAAAAACGTAACGAATCGTGTTCGCGCCGGATGCGCTCAATCGCGATACGGCGGTTAAACGAAAAGAACGACGGAGCGTTGATCGCGCAGATTTTTTTGGGCTCAGCAAAGCCGACTTTCCATTGATACAAGCCCGGTGATTCGGTTCCGGGCGCGCTCAGAAGGATCGATAGCGTGCCGTTTGCGAGAATTTCGACGTCAACCAACTCGCGCGATTTGACCGTCCACGCGAATGCTGGCGCCGCCAGTAGCGCGATGAGCGCAGAGATCATCGCGTGGCGGAAGAATGCGCTAGCCAAGTTCAAGCAATACCGGTTGATGATCTGAAACACGGGTATCGAGATTGATCTCCATACGTTTGACGCGTGACGCCAGCGTGTCGCTCACGAACATGAAATCGCACGCAATTGGCACTGGGCCGTAGCGCCGGTCATGAAGGCGAAAAGTGGGCGCATGCGGCGTCTTGGGACGAGCGAGCGTCCATGCATCGTGCAATGCGTTCACACTCCCTTGTGGCGCACTGAGCAACGCGTACTCCGGGCTGTCAGTCTCGAAATTGAAATCGCCGGTCAGGATGCAGTGCTGCGTGTGCGGCTTGCTCTGAAACGGCGAACCGGTATCGTCAATCAGCGGTGGGGTCGCGGCGTGCGCGCAACCCTCGCGGTGTAGCCGTAATAGTTCTTGCGCCTGCGCCATTCGCATCGGCGGTGAATAGAACTCCAGGTGTGTAGTCATGAAGCGCACCGGGCCGAACGGCGTCATCACCGTTGCGCTGGTGCACATCCGCGGCATGCTGCGCACGCCGCCAGGCGTCGCGTCGGCCGGATAAGGTAGCGCGTGGTGACGCACCTGCGCCACAGGCAGCCGCGTCGCGATGAGATTGCCGAAGCGCTGACGTGACTTGCCATCAGGACTTAACTCGTCGACTGCTGCGCCGAAGAAAACATCAAATCCCGGCAGCAGTGACTTTAGAATTTCCGGCTGATTGTGCGAAGCGTCGCCATCGAGGCGCGGATAGTTGATTGCGACTTCCTGCATGCAGATCACGTCGAAGTCCGCCATGTCGCGAGCGTCCTTGACGACTCGGGCAATGTCGATCACGCCGTCGAGGCCGCAGAACCACTGCACGTTCCAGGTGATGATTTTCATTTGATCCCGGCGCGCATGAAAGATTGAACAAATTGACGCTGAAACAGCAGGAACGCCGCGAGCAGCGGGGCGGCGGTCAGCAATGTGGCGGCGGTAATGATCGACCAGTCAATGCCCTGATCGGTCGACGCAAATACTTGCAGGCCAACGGTCAGCGGACGCGAGTTCACCGAGTTCGTTACCACCAGCGGCCACAAGAAATTGTTCCAGTGATAGCTGACAGATACGAGCGAAAACGCAACGTAAACTGGCTTTGCCAACGGCACATAAACACGCCACAAAATTTGTAGCGAAGTCGCACCTTCCATCGTCGCCGCTTCGACTAATTCTTTTGGAATTCCCTTGAACGTTTGCCGCAGCAGAAAGATCGCAAAAGCCGACGCGAAGTAAGGTAAGCCGATGCCGAGCAGCGTATCGATCAACCCGAGTTTGCTCATCGTCTTGTAGTTCTCGACCAGCAGGATATCCGGCATGATCATGAGCTGCACCAGCACCAGTGCGAACAGGATGTTTTTGCCGCGAAACTCGAAGCGAACGAAGGCATAGGCCGCCAGCGTGCACAACACCAGTTGCGCCGCCAGAATCATCGTAACCAATACTGTCGTATTGAAGAAATATCGAGCGAATGGAGCGGCGGCCCATGCGCGCTCAAAATTCTCAAGTGTCAACGGCGCGGACAGTGAAAACTTCGCCGAGAATTCGGAGGGATGGAAGGCGGTCCAAACAGCGTAGAGCAGTGGCAGTACCCAAAGGATGGCCAGCAGCCATGCCGCAATTGTGTCGACGACGGGTGAATTTTGCTGAAATGCGGAAGCAGACATTTCAGTAGTGTGCCTTTTTGTCGAGCACGAAGAATTGCAATAGCGCCACGGTAGCGAGCAAGATGAGAAGCACGACCGTGAGGGCAGCCGCATAGCCCTGATCCCAATACTTGAAACCTACTTCGTACAGGTGGTAGAGCAGCAAGCTCGTCGCGTTATCCGGTCCTCCGCGCGTCATCACGACGACGTGATCAACCATGCGAAATGCGTTGATAACAGCGTTCACCAAAACGAAGATCGTGGTCGGCATCAACAGCGGCCACAGCACGCGCCGGAAGAAGAACCAGCGGCCTGCACCCTCGATTGCTGCCGCCTCACGCAGACTTGGGCTAATGCCTTGTAGCGCCGCGAGATAGAAGATCATGAAGAAGCCCGCTTCCTTCCAGATCGCAACGACTGTGATGCTGGCAAGTGCGGTTGACTTGTCGCCCAACCAGTTCTGCGACGGCAGGCCAAACACGCCACCGATTTGTTCCAGCAATCCGTAAGTCGGCGTGTAGAAAAATAGCCAGATATTGGCCACGGCGATCATCGGTAAAACGGTCGGTGTGAAGTACGCCATGCGCAAAAAACCGCGCCCACCGATGCGCCCATTGACCCACAGCGCCATTGCCAACGCCAGTCCAACCGAGAGCGGAATCGTAGCGAGCGCAAACCAGAGGTTGTTGCGCAACGCTTGCCAGAAAACCGGATCCTCAATCATCGACGCATAGTTGTCGAGTCCGACAAATACGCTCGGGCGGTTCGGCTTCGGCGTCGACATGAAACTGTCGATGATCGTCGCTACCGCCGGGTAATGCGTGAACGCTACCAGCAGCACTAGGGCCGGCAGCAACATCAGCCAGGCTTGGGCTTGATGTTGGCGGTTCACGCGTTTTTCATTGCTGAGCCGTAGGGTGGGCACCCCGTGCCCACGCCGTTGCGCCATAACGAGCTTCGTGGGCAGAGGCTGCCCACCCTGTGGGCTCTATTTCTGACTTTCAAAGTGCCGAATCCGACAGTACTACTTGTACGACTTAAGCAACCGCTCCGCCTCACGCTGCGCATCTTTCATCGCGGCTTCGGCCGTTTTGCTGCCTGTCAATGCTGCCTGCAAACCATCATTAAACGCCTTGGTCACGCGCTGATTGTCGTGCGTCGAGAGCTCGGCAACAGCGTATTGCAACTGATCGCGTGCAACGGCTGCTGGCGGAAACTCGGCTGCGTATTTCTTGAGCGCGGCGGTGTCCCATGCGGCGGGTGATACGGCGACGTAGCCCGTCTCAATTCCCCACTTTGCGGCGCGCTCTGGCTGCGTCAACCATTTGGCGAACTTGAATGCCGCTTCTTGCTGCGCTGGCGTTGCCTTCTTGAAAATGTAGAAGTTACCGCCGCCAGTCGGCGATCCGCGTTTCTTGCCAGTCGGCAGCATCGCAACCCCGAAATCAAATTTGGCGTTGGAGCGGATATTGGTGAGGTTCCCCGTTGTCGTCCAGATCATGGCAGCTTTCTTCTCCATGAAATCTTTCGGCGTAGTGCCCCATTCCACAATACCGGTCGGATGCACGCCGTGCTTTTTTGAGAGATCGATCCAGTATTGCAACGCCTCAATCACCTTCGGATCATCGAACTTCGTCTGCGTCCCAGCCTCGTTGGCAAGGATTACGTCGTTCTGCGTCGTCAGCCCCTGAAATAACCAGTAGGGAAAGCCGCTCGATGGAATCTGCACTCCGAATTGTGTGATCTTTCCGCTGGCGTCTTTCTTGGTGAGCTTCTGTGCCATCGCGGTCATCTCAGCCCACGTCTGCGGTGGTTTGTTGGCATCTAGTCCTGCTTCCTTGAACAGTTCTTTGTTCCAGTAAAGTACGACAGTTGAGCGCTGAAATGGCACGCCCCACGTCTTGCCACCTATTTGGCCATTCAACAGAAACGCCTTGTAGAACCCGGCAAGCCACGCTTTGTCATCAGCCGTTTTCACGAAATTGTCGATAGGCACGATTGCGTCCTCATCGATCAGCGTGAACGTGTCGGTTGACAGCAATACTGACGCAACTGGAGGCGTACCCGCCTTGTTCGCGGTCAGTGCTTTTACGATGGTGTCCTGATAGCTTCCCGCGTAAATCGGCGAGACTTTGATCGTCGGATTTTCTTTGTTGAAATCCGTGGCGAACTGATCGATGTATTTAGTAATCGGGCCCCCGACCGCGACCGGGAAGTAGAACGGCACTTCCGTGACCTGAGCGTTTGTGTTCGCCGCAGCTCCTATGGTTGCCAACGCAAGCGCGGCGCTAATGATCGTAAAGTTGCGTTTCATGATGTCATCCTCCGTTGATTTAAGTACCCGTTTGTTACTCGACGCGTTGACCGTCGTTGTCAAAATAGTGAAGTGAATCGCGCGACCAGGCTAGCTGGACGGCCTGCCCGGCGTCGAATACCTGCTGACCGGCCATGCGCACTGCGACCTGTTCGCTCCCGATCCGACAGCGTATCAGTGAATCCGCGCCCAGATACTCGCTGGCGGTGATGGTGGCTGGTATTTCACCGCCCAAGGCGACATGTTCGGGCCGGATTGCCACATGTGTCGCTCCGGAAGGCTTGCCATGTACCTCCGAAATGGAGCCTTTGATCGTTTCGTCCTGCAACGCCATCACACTCATGGGTGGCGTACCGATGAATCCCGCTGCGAAAACAGTCGCCGGTCGAGCGTAAATTTCGCGCGGTGAGCCAATCTGTTCAATGTGCCCGCGATTGAGCAACACCACCAGATCAGCCATGCTCATTGCTTCGGCCTGATCATGCGTCACATAGACAACTGTCAAACCGAGCTTTTGTTGCAGCGCACGCAACTCCTGCCGCATCTCCTGGCGCAACTGCGCATCCAGATTCGAGAGTGGTTCATCCATCAGGCAAATTTTTGCGTCCGCCACCAGAGCGCGCGCCAGCGCAACGCGCTGCTGCTGACCACCGGAGAGCTGCGAAGGCTTGCGGTCACGCAGCTTTTCAAGGCCCAGCAGCGTGAGCACGCGGGCCAATCGTTCTGATTGTTCCTGCTTCGACGCCTTGCGTACCTGAAGCCCGAAGACAATGTTGTCGGCGACGCTCAAGTGCGGGAACAGGGCGTAGTTCTGGAACACCATGGCCAGGTTGCGATGCGCCGGCGGCTTGTTGGTAACGTCTCGCTGGCCGACCAAAATCTGCCCTGCACTCGCGCTGTCGAGGCCAGCAATCAAGCGGAGGGTCGTTGTCTTGCCGCATCCGGAGGGTCCAAGCAACACGGTAAAGCTACCCTCGGGAATCAGCAGATTGGTTGGCGACAGGGCAACGACGTCGCCCCAAAGCTTCCCGACACCCCTTAACTCGATCTGGCTCACAACACTCGATTCAGAAAACTCATAATCTAATCATTGGATTATGACTGGGTTACGACAGTCCATTAACATCGTGAGCGATATTTTTGAAATCAGCTCATCATGGCCACGAAGAATACGTTTGATTGCAGTAAGTGTCCTGGCTATTGCTGTAGCTACGACTACATCGAAACCAAGCCTAGCGACGTTACCCGGCTGGCGAAGCATCATGCGATTGCCGTAGACGTGGCGCGTGAAAAGTTCACCAAAGAGGTCACGCACGAAGGCACAACGATGCGAGTGTTAAGGCATCGAAAGGATACCGTTTACAAATCGATGTGCATGTTCTTCGACCAGAGCGAACGGCGCTGTACGATTTATGAAGGGCGTCCTCAGGTCTGCCGCGACTACCCAAATGGCAACACCTGCGGCTACTTCAACTTCATCAAGTTTGAAAGGAAACATCAGGGCGATGAAGCCTTCATTCCTTCTGCCTAGCGCCATGTTTAGAGCTTGTCGCGCGACTTTCCGGTTCGTCATCGCTGTGCCGCTCCTGATGATGGTTGCCTGCACCCAGGCTCCCACGGTTCCGAGGGAAGACCCTGCGGTACTTCAGCCGACACCTGCCCCAATACCGGTCGTCGTTGCAGCTCCACCGGTGAACGAGCCGGTTTCGGCCATGCCTGCCATCCCGCCTGTTGACGGAAAAGCCACTAGCGTTGGCTCCGCGACCGGGTCAGTGGCACCCGCTCGCGCGCAGCCTTCAGCTGTTCAGATTGCGAAATTAGCTTCGGTAACCCCCGCAGGGACGACGCGCTACGAATGCGTCAAAGGCGCATCCGGTGCAGAAACGCGTAAACCGATTACCTTTCCCGAGAATTCCGGCCGTATCTGTGCGCGCTTTCCGGCGATGGGCCCCTGCCAGTATGAGCGGGTCGCCTGCCGTGCTTCGGGCGGTCGGGTCATCCGCTTCGATGGCGTTGAAATCACCAAAGAAGTTGAAACCGAGTACGACAAGCAGGTTCAGCGTTTTCGGTTGAATGCAGGCTAACGACTGGCCGCGGTCCGACACAGACGTCTGATTACAGCACGGGCGGGCCGATGCTAAACTGCTCCGATGACTTCGCTCAGATTTTTCCCCTTTCATCGGCGCGCACTGACAGTTTTGGCTCTTGCGCTCGCCTTTGCGACGAACTCGATTTCGCAAACACCCGTCACGCTTAATTTTGTCGATGCCGATATCGACGTGGTCGCCAAAGCCGTCGGCGAGCTGACCGGCAAGACCTTCGTGCTCGATCCGCGAGTCAAAGGCAAAATCAATATTCAGTCGGCAAAGGGCGTGGCGCCGGGGCTGGCTTACCCGACGTTCTTGTCAGCCCTGCGTATGGCCGGGTTCGCCGCCGTTGAAGGGCCGGGCGGCATCGTGCGTGTTGTGCCGGAAGTAGACGCCAAGGCGCTACCCACTGCGGTGGCTGGAGCCGGCAGCGCCAACGGTAACTACGGCGGTGCCATCACCACCAAGGTCATCCCGCTAACGCATCAAAGCGCAGGGCAATTGGTCAACGCATTGCGCCCTCTGGTTGCGGCTGCCAATGCGCTCACGGTGTACCCGCCAGGAAACGCCATCATCATCACTGATTACGGCGACAACATTCGCAAAGTGGAAGCGGTGATCGCGCGGCTCGATACGCCCAATGTCGCAGCCCCGGAATTGGTGACATTGAGCCACGCCAACGCAATGGATATCGTGGCCACGCTCAATCGTGTTTTTGCAGACGCCGCTGGCCCGTCAGCGGAGAGCCGCGACCGGCTCTCCTTCACCGCCGATTCGCGCAGCAATTCGGTCATTTTGCGCAGTGAGGACGCAGGGCGCGTCGCTCGCGCCAGATCGCTCATACTTGAACTGGATCGTCCGTCCGGCGCACCCGGAAATATTCGCATTGTTTATTTGAAGCACGCTGATGCTGCGCAGGTGGCGCAAACGCTGCGTCGAGTGCTTGGGGCAGACGGAGGCGGCACGGGTTCCAGCAGTTCTTCAGGCTCGGCGCTGTCATCTCTGTTGCCAACTTCCAGCCCGCAGGCAGCCTCGTCTTCGCCGCTCGCCGCTGCGACTGCGGCATTGACTGGCAGTAGCAATAACGGTAGCACCAGCAATGCAGGTAGCCTGCCCGCGCTGGCGGGAAATCCCACGACGGCTTTCACGGCAGCTGGCGCAACCGTATACGCCGATTCCACGATCAACGCTCTGGTCATTTCAGCCCCCACAGCGATTTACAACAATTTGCGCGCTGTGATCGAGCAGCTCGACGTTCGCCGCGCTCAAGTGTTTGTCGAAGCGCTCATTGCGGAAGTGCAAGTTGACCGCGCGGCTGAATTTGGTATTCAATGGCAAGCGCTTGACGGCCTCAACAAGACCGGAACTCAGGTTTTTGGCGGCACCAACTTTGGCAGCAGCGGCACCAATATTTTGGGGATCGCCGCCGATGCGACGACCGTCGGACAGGGGCTCAATCTCGGATTGATTAGGGGCGCACTAACCTACAAAGGTGCGACCATTCTGAACCTTGGGTTGCTCGCACGTGCGATGCAAAACGATACCTCGACCAATATTCTGTCGATGCCGACGTTGCTAACGCTCGACAACGAGGAGGCCCGCTTTTCAGGCGGGCAGAACGTACCTTTCCTGACCGGTCAATACGCAACCACTGGAACCAGCACAACACCGACACCCTTTCAAACGATCGAACGACGTGACGTCGGATTGACGCTCAAAGTGAAACCGCTGATCACCGAAGGCGGAGCCATTCGCTTGCAGCTCTATCAGGAGGTCTCAAGCGTTGTGCAATCGGCGGCGGTGGCTGCGGGCTTGGCCAGTCTCAATAAACGTGTGCTGGAAACATCGGTGTTGGCAGACGATGGCCAGATCATCGTCTTGGGCGGATTGCTTCAGGAAGGATTCACCAACGATCAGGAAAAGATCCCGGTGCTTGGCGACGCGCCATTTCTCGGAAACCTGTTCCGCTATGACACCAGAAAACGCACTAAAACGAATCTCATGATTTTCTTGCGCCCGACCGTGGTTAGAAGCCCCGCTCAATCGATCGCCCTGTCTAACGAACGCTATCGCGCACTCGGCATCGAGCAGCAGGCGGTCAACCCAGAATCAAGACCGATGCTGCCTGAGATGACCAATCCGACGCTGCCGCTGGGGGCTCCGGTTGCGCCCCGGCAGTAGCGCCAATCCACACAATGGCCCTGACTGACCAGTTGCCCTACGAACTCGCGCAAGAGTTCGGCATTGTCGCTCTTGCGGAGGAGGGCAGTGCGATCGCGGTGGCCACTGCGCCGCATATGACGGTCGCGACACTGTCGGCTGCCAGGCAAAGACTCGGAAAGCCGCTAAGGACGCGGTCCGTCGATGCCGAGCAGTTTCGTGCCTTGTTAACTACGGCGTATTCGTCCGTGCTTTCCAGCGCAAAACCGAGAACCTCGTTTAGATCGTCCGACGCGGTGGTTGCGCAATCGCCGCACGCTGATCTGCTGTCAACCGTCACCGGCGACGAGACTTCACCCGCAGTCCGCATCGTCAATGAATTACTGCGCGAGGCGCTCGCCCGAGGTGCCTCCGATATTCATCTGGATGCCACCGAGCAGGGCGGGCGCGTGCGTTGCCGCGTCGACGGGGTTCTTGGTGATGTCCGTGATACCGACGCTGCGACCCATGCGGCGATGATTGCGCGCTGCAAAGTGTTGGCGACGCTCGATATCGCTGAGCGCCGCATGCCGCAGGATGGTCGCATTCAGGTCGTGGTGGCGGGGCATAAGGTGGATGTTCGCATCGCCACGTTACCAACGCAGCATGGCGAACGCGCAGTGCTTCGCCTCCTCGACACCAGCGCGGCGCGACTTGATTTGTCAGCACTGGGATTAAGCGACGCAACGCTTGCTGCGCTGCGTGACGCGGTGCGCATGCCGCATGGACTGGTACTGGTCACCGGGCCCACGGGCTCGGGCAAAACGACCACGCTGTATGCCGCCGTGAGTGAGCTGGATCGGGAGCGACTTAACGTTGTAAGCGTGGAAGACCCAGTCGAATATGCGCTTGATCGTGTGGCACAAACTCAGGTCAATCCGCGCATCGAACTCACTTTCGCGCGGGCACTGCGCTCCATTCTTCGCCACGATCCCGACGTCATTATCGTCGGCGAAATCCGTGATCGTGAAACCGCCGAGATCGCTATTCAGGCGAGCCTGACGGGCCATCTGGTGCTGGCGTCGCTGCATACCAATACGGCGGGTGCGGCCATCACCCGACTGGTTGATATGGGTGTGGAGCCGTTTCTGCTGGCGTCCTCATTGCGTGGCGTGCTGGCGCAGCGTCTGGTGCGTCGGCTGTGCGTGCATTGCCGCGTGGCTCACGCAACGACGAGCGCAGAGGCGGCGCTGCTTGCGGTGCACGGCATTTCCGGTGTCACACAACTCTACGAAGCAACGGGCTGTGATCAATGCAATGACACCGGCTACCGGGGCCGCATGGGGCTTTATCGCTGGTTGCCCGTGACTGCCGATATCGCGCAGGCAATCCACGCACGGGTGCCCGATACCACGCTTGAAGCATCGGCAACTGCGGCAGGATGGCCCGCGCTGGCAACAGACGCCAAGCGTCATTTGCAAAGCGGCGCAACTTCGCTTGGCGAAGTTTTGCGTGTTGTGACGCTGTGACCGCGCCCACGCGTCTCGCGGCATAGCCCAACATGCGTTTCGCGTTTGAAGCCGTAAGCGAATCGGGTGCTCGCGAGCAAGGCGAGATATCGGCCAATGACGAGCGCGCTGCGTTAAAGGCGCTGGCCGCACGCGGTTTGACCGTCGTTGCCCTTTCGCAACTTGCTGCGGCAACACCTTCGCGCCGCGCCGCGCGGATTAGTGCGGGAGATCGCGCGCTCGCGGTGCGACAACTCTCGGGTCTGATTGACGGTGGCGTGACTTTGCCAAATGCGCTGGCGTCAGTCGCGGCGAATACCAGCGTTGCGAGCGTCGCGATTGAGCTGACCGCCGTTCACGCTGCGCTCACCTCGGGCGAGCCTATGGCGACGGCTTTTGATCGCGCGCCAAAACTGCTGCCGAATGTTGAGCGACAGGTGGTTGTGGCCGGTGCCGAGGCGGGGGATCTGGCGCGCGTTTTGTCGCGACTCGCCGACTACTTTGAAGATCGAGATGCGCTGCGCGGCAAGTTGATCGGTGCGCTGGTTTATCCGGCGCTGGTTGGCATCGTCGCACTTGGCGTGATCGTCGCGTTGCTGGTGTTCGTGATGCCGCAGATCGTGGCTGCATTCGCGCAGACGAAACAGGCGCTGCCCTGGCTCACCCGGACGCTGCTGTCGCTCGCGACATTCATGCGCGGCTATGGGCTCTGGCTGCTGCTGTTTCTTGCCGCACTCATCGTGTTTTTCCTGTGGTCGCTGCGAGGGCCACTGCGGGATCGCGGTCTGGCACTTCTGCAAAAATTGCCGCTGTTCGGCCCGCTCGCCCAAAGCGCAGATGAAGTTCGCGTGCTTACGACGCTCGCGATGCTCGCCGAGAGTGCCGTGCCGCTGCCGCGCGCCATCAGTGCCGCCGCGAAAACGGCAAGATTTCCCGGCAACGCGCGACGACTCGACGCTGCACGAATGGGCCTTGAGCGAGGTCAGAGCGTGGCGAGCGCGTTCGCTGACAACGACGCTCTGGATGGTATGTCGCTGGAGCTGCTGCGCCAGGGCGAAGCCGTCGGCGGTATCGCGCCTGCGTTCGGCAAGGCGGCACACCTCAAAAGACAGGGGCTTGAGCGGCGCTTGCAGTGGTTTGCCGCGCTGGTGGAGCCGGTAATGATCCTCGTGCTCGGCGGCGTTGTACTGGTACTGGTGCTCGCCGTGATGCTGCCGATTGTGACGCTGAATTCAGCGGTACGCTGAACGCCGCCTGTTGCGCGCTACGTATTGTCCACTCCCTCGTCGCGATAAAAACGATAAAACAGGTTTTCGTTCTTGAACGGATGCTCATCGTGGACGTGATGAATAAGCGAGAGGTCAACCATCTGCTGACCCATGCTTAGCGCCTCGTTGACAGTGCTCCCCTGCGACTGCATCCACTCAACGGCTTCAGAACCGACAAAACAGCGCGGGTAAGGCGTGCCCCGATAGCTGCGATCCTTCACGTCAAAGCCCGAACTGCTGCGGGCTAGTGCATAGAACGCCTCAACGTCCCAACGCGGCGGAATTTGTGCGACCCGAAAGAACAGCGATTCGTCGTTAAACGTTTGCTCTCGGGCGACGTGATAGATCAAGCCAGCGGCCTGTAGTGCCTGCCCGATAGCGATGGCCTTTTCTCTGGTCACCGACAACCCGCGCTCCAGCCAGGTCACGCCTTCATCGGCCACAAAACACTCGGGATAAATTCGCAGGCGATAGCGGCGATCAGCGATATTGACGCCGCCCGACCGCTGCATGCGAAAAGCGAGCGCAGTCAGATCCATTCCATCCGCCTCCGCGTTGGCAATCAGGCGCGCTTGCACAGCGCCAGTATTTGCGCCTGTTGCATGCATCGCAACTCGCAAGTAGGGCTTAACGCGGCGACTCGCAGCCGCCACTCGCTCGTCGCCATTCAGGAGCATATTGAGCAAACGCTCTCCCGTTGCCGACCACCGTGATGCGTTGATTTGCCCGACGATGACGTCTGCACCGGCTTGCGTCGCCCAGTCATCCACGGCGGCCACGATGTGGTGCGTCGCCGATGCAATCAAACCGATTTTGGCCGCGGCATCCACTTGCTTTACGTGGGTACACAGGTTCGCGATGCGCAGACCGGCCAGAGCTACGGTCGGCAGATCGAGCATGACGATCAAGGAGTCAGCATCAGTTCGCTTGCTGAGCTTCCGTTTGAGATCCGTCGCATCGCTGAATGCGTCCAGTGTGGACTCAAACGCGTCGCTCGCTGCGCGCATCAGGGCCAACGTGGTCGGATCGTTCGAGAGCAAAAGTATTCGGACCATTTCACGCCCCTCGCGCTGCTTTTCTTTTGTTTCAATTAAGTCGGCTATGCGCCGAGTTGCTTACAGCGTACAACAGCCGATGCTAAATGGTCTGTGCGCGTGTGCTCATTGGTTGTTGCGAATACACTTTTGGTTCCACAACTATAGATGTGTCTTCATGCAGCTGCGTGGCGCCGTCAACGCTGATCTTCCGGCCATTCAGGCCATTTACGCCCACTGGGTAACGCACGGCACCGGGAGCTTTGAGCTAGAGGCACCGAGTCATGACGAGATAAGCAAGCGGCGTGCCGACGTGCTCTCCAAAGGCTTGCCCTACCTTGTCGCCGAGGCCGATGGTCAGGTGGTGGGTTACGCCTACGCCAACTGGTTCCGTCCGCGCCCTGCCTATCGGTTCAGCGTTGAGAATTCGGTTTATGTTCACCCAGACGCGCGGCGCGGTGGGGTAGCGCGTCTATTGATGGTTGAGCTTTTGGCGCGTTGCGAAATAGCGGGTGCCCGGCAGATGGTTGCGGTGATCGGCGATTCAGCGAACGCTGGCTCAGTCGGCTTGCATACCGCGCTAGGCTTCCGCCATATTGGTACCCTGAATTCGATGGGCTGGAAGTTTGACCGCTGGCTCGACACCGTACTAATGCAACGTTCGCTCGGGCCGGGAGACACGATGCCTGCGCCGCTGGCGGTCTAAATACTGGAAATGGCTCTGCGCGCGCACTTTTGTTGGCCGATGTCTCTTCAACAACGAGCTAGCTGACCTCTCGCTCGTGCCAAAGGAAAACGTCGCAGCCGTTGCGAACTGTGTGCAAGCGTGAAATTGATCGCGCGCCTCTCTCGCGCCGACTTAAGCCCAATGCCGGTCACTTAAGCGCCAATTTGTCGACTCCTGATTAGCAAGGTGCCTCAGCATGGAGTTGTCAGTCGCTGAGCATTGCGAAGGATCAGTGCGCCTACTAAAGCGCGCTCCACGACGCTCAATGCTTGCCGCCTGATGTTTCGCTTCACTCAACATGGCAACCGTTGCCAAGGCTCCGGGGGGATTGATGGCCTGATGCTTGCAACTTCAAAAATACTTGCAATCCCGCTCGAACGCGTAGGAATAATGACGCCAACTTCGGTTAAGCTCGGTGCAACTAAAGCGCGGGCAGAGGAAAAAGCATGCCGAACGAGTGGTTGCTCGCAGTAGCTTTCGCCTGAAACGACGTTTCAATAAGGGATAGCGGTGATTTATTTATATAGTCGACATTTGCCAAAATTGGCTCTTAGGCCCGGATCAGTGCTGCTTTAAGAGAAAAGCTTAAAAATTAATCGAAAGTAATTTGTCTGGTTTTCAAAGCGAATTGCGTCTTTACGACATAAGCATTGATGCGCGCTGCGAAAGCAGGCGATAATGACGTTGACATAGTTGGGTAACTTAATGTTGCGAGCGGTATCGCCATACCGTTGGGCAAAGCGCGATGTTTTTAGGTTTCATGGGTTTTGCAACAGTGCGCGAAGTGACTGTGAAGTGCGAATAGCTGTCTTCCTATTTCGCGAACTGTTAGATATATTCGGAAAATTGAAAGGGTGTGAACTATGATTTTTAGTCTATCGCAGCAACGACTCGGGGCCTGTGGTATAGCTGCCGCACTGAGTTTGTTAGCCATCAGCGCGTCGGTTCACGCCACGCAAACTGTTGATCCCACATTGACCGTCGGTGGCGCGTCAATCCAGGGCACTACGCGGGTTGTGCCCGCGGGATCAACATTTATTTTCTACGGCATGTACACCGACAACTCGGCAGGCGCTGAAAGCGGCCTGGGTCTCAAAGTCAAGTACAACCCGGCGCACCTGACGAACCTCACTATTTCAGAGGAATACACCAAGTGCCGCATCGCTGCCGCGCAGGTGCAGCCTCTCACCGGTAGCACCGCCCAAGCCGTCATGGGCTGGGTTGATACCTCCGTGCGCACAGCGGGCGCTGTTGGCTGGCCTGATTTGGCTGATACCGTTGCGGGCGGTGCCACAGCCCCATGTTTGAACCCCGGAGCGATTAATATCGACACTGCCGCAGGCACAGCAGCGGCTCCAGGCCAAAAGCTATTTAAAGTCACCGCGACGATGGCGCCGAGTTGCACCAGTGCGGGTGCTTGCACGTCGCAGGTGTTGTTTGACAGCGACGGTAACTTCTCCTACGCCACCACGCCAAGCGGATTCACGAATAAATCGTTCACGATTAATGGGGCGGCGGCACCCACCTGTAATCTGGATGTTGACGGCGACACTCTCGTTCTGGCTGCGAAGGACGGGACTTTGATTCAGCGAGCGCTCAACCCCAATATTACTGACGCGAACGTGATTGCTGGAATCACCATTACGGGGCCTCGCAATACCGGTGCGCTAATTCGGCAGTACCTGAACACGTTTGTTACTGGCGGTGTTGGCGTTGCTGCCAACTTGGGCAGCACAATTCTGGACGTGGACGGAAACGGTGCTACCACTGCGGCTGCAGATGGCAACGCCATCAAACGCGCGCTAAACGTAAACATTACGGCGGCAAACGTCGTTACTGGCTTAACCTTGGCTCCTGGAACAACTGGCCAGTCCATACGCCAGTCGCTTAATACCAATTGCGGACTCTCGCTGCCGACTAATTAATTTCAAAGAAGACACAAACCTATGAATTTCATCTGTCGAAAATTACGTCGTGCTGGCGCGGCCGCCACCGTTCTAGTTGCTAGTCTTGCCTTCGCGCAAGTCGATTTGGCTACCACCGCTCCTATTAAGGTTTACGCCTCCGTAGGCGGCGCTGTCAGCTTCACGGTTAGTTACACGCAACCTTCGCCCGCGACCTCTGATTCTGATTTGCTGATCGGCTACACGGCTAACACTACCGCGACGCCGACATTTACCACCAGCATACCGGCTGGCTGTATCGACGCCGCTACGCCCGGCCCTGCCTATGATGGAGCGCAGCCAAACACGAAATACATCAACTTCACCGCCGGATTGGGTTCTTTTCCGTCAGCAGCCGTATGTGGTGGTCAAACCACGGTGACGATGGGCACGTTCTCAGGGATCGTGGCTTCTTTTCCGGCTGGTGGTAAGTACACTATTTCCGTCTGGAACAACAACTCCGCCGGTGCTACAGATGCTGCCGCCAACGACGTAACCGTTTGCCAAAAGCGCACCGTGTCGTCGGTGATCGCCCCTGGCGCCTTCGTTGAAGGCGGTAACGGAAACTTCCTTATTAATCTTGATGCTGCTGTAGCTGCTGGTTGCGGCGGCTTTACGGTTCCATACACGTTTAGCGGTCCTGCGGTCACCGGCAAAGGCGTAACGCCGGTTAGCGGCACTTGTAGTTTTGCGGACGCTGCTACTAGCTGTACCGTGAATGCTGCGAGTCAGCAAAACGCGCTAATTGATGGCGACATGGCGCTCACTTTGACCGTCACGAATAGTGGCACAGCAGATAGCTATGTCTCTACCGGCAGCAAAGCTGGTACTACAACCGTATTGGACGATGAGGTCGGCGCTTCTGTTGTTGCGACAACTCAGGCATCCGAAACGGGACCGACAAACGGTGTGGTTACATTCGCTCGTACCGGCTCTACCGCAGCCGCGCTGAATCTGGTCTCAGCGATTTCGGGTACGGCTACTTACACAGCCGACTATTCAATCACCGCTGGCTCGTGTGCAATCGTGTCGCAGTCTGCCAGTACCATCACGGTTACTGTGCCTGCGGCTGCTGCAAACTGCACGATTAACATCGTTCCTGTGGATGACGTCTTGGTCGAGGGGAATGAAACTGTCATTTTCGGGATTCCGACGGGCACAGGCGTAGCAGGCACGGGTTCGGCTGCCGTCATCACAATTGCAGACAATGACACTCCACCCGTATTTAGCCTGGCTAAAGCCGGTGCGTGTGCCGAGGCTGTTGCGCCGACCAATTGCACGTTAACAATCGCTCGTGATAGCGGTACGCCTGCGGCCACGACAGTTAACTTCACGGTGACGGGCACTGCAACTCGCGGCACCGACTACACGTTAAAGACAGGCGGATGCGCTGCTGGTACTGTGCTAGCCGCAAATTCGATCTCGCATCCAGACGCGAGCCCGCTGGTAATCGACGTATGCCCGATCGATGATCTGATCGTCGAAACAGGCGGTGAAACGGTGATCATGACATTGACCGCCAACGCGCCAACTTACACGTTGGGCGCCGTCGCTACACAAACGCAGACCATCGCTGACGACGACAGTCCGCAAGTGGTAACCGTCGCCGTTGCACCCGCAACTGCATCGGAAAATGGCGGTGTCTTGACCTACACATTCACCCGCAGTGGTGGCAGCGCTGCTGCACAGGCTGGCGCTTTGACTGCCACGATCACGCCTCCTGCGGTCAGCGGTCGCTACGCGACTACTTGTGCAGCGACTGTGACGTTTGCCGCGGCTTCGAGTACCGCAACCTGCACCGTCACCGGCGTAGACAACGCTGTCGTTGATGGCAACGTATCGGTTGTAACAACCGTTGTGGCTAACGCTGCGGCGAACCCACCGTACTCGGTGGGTTCGCCAGCGGCGGCTACCGGAACGCTCCTGGACGACGAAGTCGGCGTATCGGTAACCAGTCTGTCTGCTACTGAGGGCAGCCCGGTGTCGTTCACCATTACTTGTACCGGCACCCTCACAGGCCCAGTATTGATTCCGTACACGATTACCGGTGTTAACGCTCCAGATGGTCCTGCGCCTGTGGGCCCAGCGTCAATCGCCTCATGCCCCGGAAGCGTGACAATCGCCGTACCGACGGCCGACGACGCCACGATTGGCAACCCGCGCACCATCACGATGGCCTTGGGCACTTTGCCACGGGGTGCGGCAGCCAGCGGACCGCAGACAGTGACTGCTTCTGTTCTCGACAATGATGTTCCGCTGACCATACCGACGATGGGCGTAGTGGGCTTGGGCTTGATGAGCCTGATGCTTGCTGGCCTGGTTGGCTTCCAGCGTCGTCGCCTCGGCAAATAAGCGCTGACGCGTACTTCACCGGGTCGCAAGATCCGGTGAATGTCAAAAAGGCTCCTTCGGGAGCCTTTTTTTGCTTTCTGCGGACAGGTGTATCCGCGGGATTGGCCACTGGGACAATGCATGGCATGAGCGTGCTGGCGGCGCTACACTCTGAGCATGAACACGTTTTGCTGGCTTAACGCTTCTGATTTGTCCCGGCAGTATGCGGTCGGCGGCGTCACCCCGTCGGCGGCGGTCGCGTCCACACTGGAGCGTGTTGCCGAGTGTGAGCCTAAGTTAAACGCGCTGTATCTGACCAGAACGTCACAAGCCATTGCCGCTGCGGCTGAAAGCGACGCTCGTTGGAAGGCGGGCAAGCCGTTGTCGCCGCTTGACGGTGTGCCGATCACGCTCAAAGAAAATCTGTACACGACCGGTGACCCCGCTCCGATTGGTACGGCGGCCAATTCGTTAGCTCCGAAAACGGTAAATTCGCCGATTGCGGATCGCGTGCGCGAAGCCGGCCTGGTGCTTGTCGGCAAAACGACGATGCCGGACTTCGGCATGCTCTCGTCGGGGCAGTCAAGCATTCATGGTGTGACACGCAATCCCTGGCGGCTCAATCGCAATCCCGGCGGCTCCAGTTCTGGCGCGGGTGCGGCCTGTGCAGCAGGTTACGGGCCGCTGCACATGGGTACTGACATTGGCGGTTCGGTGCGCATCCCGGCGAGCTTCTGCGGCATTTATGGCCTGAAGCCGTCGCTGGGTCGGGTACCAATTAACCCGCCTTACATGGGACGCGTGGCGGGCCCGATGACGCGCACCGTGCTCGACGCAGCGCTCCTGATGAACGTGATTTCGCGGCCTGATCCCGATCATCGAGATTTCATGAATTTACCACCGCACAACGTGGACTATGTCGCCGAGCTGGAGCGTTTTTCGTTAAAGGGCAAGCGTATCGGTGTGATCACCGACATGCGCGCGGGGCGAGAGGTACAAAGTGATGTTGCCAGCGCGACGTGGGAGTGCGGACAACTGCTGGAGCAACACGGCGCCCGCGTGGAACCGATGACTTCGTTCATCACGCGCGAGATGCTGGAGGGCATCTGCGGCTTTTTCGAAACGCGCAGCTATTCCGATATTGCTCGTATGTCGGACGCAACACGTAAAAAGATTCTGCCGTTCGTCGTGCGCTGGGCGACGCATCGGGCGAAGCGTTTTTCTGGCGACGCCGTGATGGGATTCTTCTCACAGGT